>Ga0214919_10002985_pt1 | contig 26044 bp, 18 predicted proteins | sample LL1503_MetaG_FD_177994 | JGI IMG/M metagenome (GOLD analysis project Ga0214919, IMG submission 177994) | Freshwater microbial communities from Lake Lanier, Atlanta, Georgia, United States - LL-1503 | ecosystem: Environmental > Aquatic > Freshwater > Lake | place: USA: Georgia | collected...
CGCGACGATTGGGACCGCCGGTGTCGACCGAGCGAGCACCGAGCGGAGAAAGGTGATTTCGTCACGCTGACCGGCCGGGGCCGTTTCAACCGGCACCGCTACAACGTCCGGAGCCGCCGCAGGGACCGGTGCAAACCATCCGGTGTGCTGATCGAGCGCCTCAGGCGCCTCGAGCGCCACAGGTGCTACAGGCGCCACAGGCCGCGAGTCCTGCTCGGCCTGCAGCGGCGCGGGAGCCGTATCGTGCGGCGCTGCGACGACCGGTAGCGTGGCCGGAATAAATCCAGGTTGCGCCTCGGCGAGGAGCCCTCGCATGACCTCAAGCTCGCGCTCCACACCGGCCCGGGTGTCCAGCAGAGCGCTCAGCTCGTCGTCGAGCAGCGAGCGCCGGCGATCCCACTCGTCCTGCGTGTACTCGCCAACGAGCGCACGCAGCTCAGCTTCGGCGCGCACGTCCCGCCGCTGGTTGATCGTAGCGTCTTGTTCCTCGAGCGCCTGTTCAAGACCGTGCGCCACCGCGCGCACCGCGTCCATTTTGTCCTGCAACGCCAACTGCGATGCGTCGTACTTGGCGGAGTAGTCCGCGTGGACGCGGGCGTACACGTGCGCCGGCGTCGCGTCGCGCCTAGACTCGAGCGTGGTAATCCAATGCTCGATCTTGCGACGTTCCGCGAGCAGTGATGCAATCTCGGCGAGCTGTGCCGTTTGTGTGTCGTCCATAATCCGCGTCTCCGTGACGTGCCGTACCGTCTGGTGGTGCCTACGATGCGTTAGCGCTGGAAGACGACGCGCCCGTCCACAACTGTGCAACTCACGAGCCCGGTCAGAGTGCGACCCTGATACGGGGTGTTGCGCCCCTTCGTACGGAAGGTAGCAGCGTCGACTTTCCAGGTCGCCGTCGGATCGAACACGGTGACATCGCCGAGCGCACCCTTCCGGAACGTACCACCCTCGAGATGGAAGAGTTTCGCCGGAGCACAGGCCATCTTGTCGATGAGCGTCTCCAGCGAAATGACGCCCGCCGCGACCAGCCACGTGATGTTCACCGCGAGCGCGGTCTCGAGTCCGATGATGCCATTCGGCGCTTCGGAGAACTCGCGCTCCTTTTCGTCGTTGTGGTGCGGCGCGTGGTCGGTCGCGATCACATCGATCGTCCCGTCCTTTACCGCCTCGCGCAACGCCTCAACATCGTCGAGGGTGCGCAGCGGCGGATTCATTTTGGCATTCGTGTCGTAGCCGGTCACTTCATCTTCCGTGAGGGAGATGTGGTGCGGGCAGACCTCGGCGGTCACATTGATGCCACGATCCTTGCCCCAGCGGATGAGTTCCACCGAGCCGCGTGTGCTCATGTGGCAGAGGTGCACATGGCCGCCGGTGCGGCGCGCGAGGAGGATGTCGCGGATGGCCATAATCTCCTCGGCCTCGCTCGGAATCCCCTTGAGGCCGAGTCGTGCGGAGACGATGCCTTCGTTCATGTCGCCACCGGCGGCGAGCGTCGGCTCTTCGCAGTGATCGGCCACGGGAATGCCGAAGGCGCGGGCGTATTCGAGCGCGGTGCGCATGAGCTGCGCACTGACCACGGGCTTTCCGTCGTCACTGACGGCGACCGCCCCTGCCCCGACCATCTCACCGAACTCAGCGAGCTGCTCGCCCTTCTCACCGATCGAGATAGCGCCGATCGGATACACGCGGGCAGCGCCAGCAGCGCGCCCTTGTTTGAGTACGAAGCCAATCGCGGCCTGGTTGTCGGTGACCGGATCGGTGTTCGGCATGGCGCAGACGGCGGTAAAGCCGCCGGCGGCCGCAGCGCGAGCACCCGTTGCGATCGTCTCGACGTCTTCGCGGCCTGGCTCGCGCAGATGGCAATGCACGTCGATGAACCCGGGCGACACGACCTTGCCCGTACAGTCCACGATGGTCGCGCCATCGGGCGCATTCAGATTGCCGCCGATGCTTTCGATCTTGCCGTCGCGCAGGAGAATGTCTCCTACGGCGTCGGTGCGGGTCGACGGATCGAGCAGCCGTCCGCCCTTGAGCAGTACGTCACGACGGTCGACGCTCATGCGTCCCCCCGAGCAGCGGTGGCGAGTGTCGGCTTGTTGCCGGCGAGTAGGTAGAGCACGGCCATACGCACGGCGACGCCGTTGGTGACCTGGTCGAGGATGACGCTATGTGGGCCGTCAGCCACGTCGGAGTCAATCTCGACGCCGCGATTCATGGGACCGGGGTGAAGGATGAGAATGTCGCGCGGGGCTCGCTCGAGCCGCTCGCGGGTGACACCGAAGACACGGTTGTACTCACGGAGCGACGGAATATACCCCGCCTGCATCCGCTCCAGCTGCAGTCGAAGCACATTGAGCGCATCGGCCCACTCAATGGCTTGTTCGATCCGATCGAACACCTGCACGCCCATCTCGCCGATAGCGTTCGGCAGCAGCGATCGCGGCCCGCAGACCGCAACCTCGGCACCGAGCTTGGTGAGGCCCCAAATATTGGAGCGCGCCACGCGCGAGTGGAGGACGTCGCCGCAGATGCAGATGCGCTTGCCGCGCAGGTCGCCGAGTTTGTCGCGCAGCGTGAGCAAGTCGAGCAGTCCCTGCGTGGGATGCTCATGCGTGCCGTCGCCCGCATTGATAACGTTGGACTCGATGCGTTCCGCGAGGAACTTGGCTGCACCCGACGCGTGATGGCGAATGACCACCATGTCAATGCGCATCGCTTCGAGATTGCGCGCCGTATCGACGAGCGTTTCGCCCTTTGAGATGCTCGACCCGCTTGCGGCGACATTGACCGTGTCGGCGCTCATGCGCTTCTCGGCGAACTCGAACGAGATGCGCGTGCGCGTGGAGGCCTCGAAGAAGAGATTCACGACCGTGGCCCCGCGGAGCGTGGGGACCTTCTTAATGGCGCGTTCGGAAATCTCCTTGAGCGGGCCGGCGGTATCGAGAATGACGTTGATCTGTTCGGCCGAGAGGTGCTCGAGGCCGAGGAGATCCTTGCCGAGAACGCTCGACGTCGTGGGGGTCACGCGTGCTCCGTCACGTTGAGGACAACCTCGTCGCGCCCATCGAGTTCGGTAATGAAGACGTCAACGCGTCCGCCTGCGGGGACCTCAACGTGCTTGCCGACGACGCCTGGCTGGATGGGCAGTTCGCGTCCGCCTCGATCGATCAGCACCGCGAGCCCCACGCGCGACGGGCGGCCGAAGTCGGCCAGCTCGTCGAGGGCGGCGCGGATGGTGCGTCCGGTGAAGAGCACATCGTCGACGATCACGACGCGCTGCCCTTCGAGGTCACAGGGGAGATTGGTCCGGCCGACCACGGGGCGCGGGCCAACCGTCTGGAGGTCGTCGCGATACAGCGTGATATCGAGGGCGCCGAGTGGAACGGTGACATCCTCGCGAGCCTTGATGACCGCGGCGATCCGAGCCGCAATCTGCACGCCACGCCGCTGGATTCCCACGAGAATGAGTCCCTCAGCGCCGTCATTCTGTTCGATAATTTCATCAGCCATGCGCGAGACGGTACGCTCGAGCGCTTTGGCACTGAGGACGATCGACGAGGTCGGTGGCATCTCAGGGATGAAATATGTCGTGCGACGCACCGAAAATAAAGCGCTGAATCTGATGAGGCGGGTTGCGGTGATGGGGAGCGGGAGGCGACAATTCGGTAATGCTTGGCACCACACCCCTCCCGCACCTCTCCGTGGTCGTCCCCTGCTACAACGGGGCCGACCGTCTACCGGCTGCCTTGGCGCAGCTTGTGCGCTGGCTGGAGTCGCAGCCGTACGACGCGGAGCTTATCCTGGTGGACGACTGCAGCGGACCGGCGGCCGAGCAGGTGCTCCGGGAGTTCGCGAGTGGGCGCTCAGGGGTCACCCTGCTCCGGAACGACCCCAATGGGGGCAAGGGCGTGTCGGTCGGGCGCGGCCTGCGGGCCGCTCGGGCGCCGTACCGGGTGTTCACGGACGCCGATCTCGCATATCCGCCGTCGGAGATCAACCGGATCCTGCGCGACCTTGAGGCTGGGAACGGTGTGGCGATCGCCTGCCGCGTGCTCCCCGAGTCGCGGTACGAGATGAGCCCCAGCTTTTTTCACTACTTGTACACACGGCACATCATGAGCCGCGTGTTCAACGCGCTGGTGCGGCTGGTGCTCCTGCGCGACGTGCTCGATACGCAGGCGGGGCTGAAGGGATTCACCGCCGCGGCGGTCGACGCGGTGTTCCCGCTCGTGACTATTCCGCGCTTTGGGTTTGACGTGGAAGCGCTCTTCATTGCGCAGAAAAAAGGCTTCACGGTCAAGCAGACGGCGGTACACTTCCGGTATGACGAGGAACCGACCTCGGTGAGTTTCGCGCAATCGGCCTTCGTGATGGCCAGCGAAGTGCTGCAAGTGCGACTCAACGACTGGCGTGGCCGTTACGACTGACTCGGAGGCGCGGCAGTCCGCGCCCCGCACGCGGCTGATTATTAATGCCGACGACTTCGCCTTTACCCCCGCGGTGACGGCGGGAATCCTCGAAGCGCATGACGCGGGAAGCGTGACCTCGACGTCCATGATGGTGCACTGCCCCGGCTGGGACGATGGCGTTCGCCAGGCGAACGCTACGCCCACGCTCGGGATCGGCTTGCACCTGAACCTGGTGGTTGGCGCGCCGCTCACGCAGGCGCCGTCGTTGATTGATCGACGCACCGGGCGTTTTGCACCGCTGGCCACGCTGACTCGGCGGGCGCTGACGGGTGCGCTGAATATCGACGAAGCCGAAGCGGAGTGTGTGGCGCAGTTGGAGGCGCTGGATCGGGCGGGGGTGGTGGCGACGCATATCGACTCGCATCGGCATACGCACGCGCTCCCCGTGCTGCATCGTGCGGTGGCGCGCGTCGCGGTGCGTCGCGGGCTTCCGCTGCGACGTCCAGTGGAGTCGCATCGGCGATTCGCCAACGACCTTCCGTCGCAGCTGCATCGCGGGGTGATTGCGTGGTCGTGGCGGGTGACGTCGATGACCGCAGCGATCACGCGTGCGCCGGATCACTTCATGGGGGTCTCGATGCAAGGGAGCGAGGGATTCGGCTCTCGACTCCTTCAGGTGCTCGATGCGCTTCCGGCGGGAAGCGTAGAGTTGATGGTGCACCCGGGGCATGTGGACGATGCGCTCGTCGCAGTGGATGGCTACACCGCGCCCCGCGAGGCTGAGCTGACTGCCCTGATTTCACGCGCCGTTCGCGACCGACTTGCGCGTGGGGATATCGCGCTCATGAACTTCGGTGCGCTCTAAGCCTACAGCGTCAGGCGCTCGCGCTGGTCGCGCTGGTCGCGCTGGTCGCGCGGTTGGACGCGCGGTTGGGGATCACACCGAGCAGCTCTGCCTGCATGGCGAGCCAGAGCGGGATTAGCGGAACGGTCTTGAGCAAATACGGCACGTAGTATGCCTGATACCAGCTGCGCGGCATGAGATCGGTGCTGCCGAGGTTCACAATGGCGAAGGCTGCGACCATGAGCACGGCGCGCCAGGTCGTGCGCGGCGAGACCGCGTACCAGAGGGCCAATCCCACCATCGAAATCACGAACGACGGCGACTCGGCCTGATGGTTGAAGAGCACGCAGAAGACGAGGATTGACGCGAGGAAGAGCAGTCGGAAATGCGGTTCGTCGCGACGTTTCCACTGCACTGCGAGCGGGAGCAGGAGCAGGAGCAAGCCAATGAGCTGCGTGGGCCAATGCGGCCAATCGACGCCCCACCAGACGCGGAACTGCCCCATGAGGCCTGCGTAGAGGTCAGCGCCGCCCGCGCCGTAGCGTGCGAGGGGGGCTGCATCACGTGTTTCGATGGCGTGCCACGAGCGGTATTGCGAGGCGAGCGATGCTGGAGCAACCGCTACGAGTGGCAACGCGATGCCGATGACAGCCGTCGCGGCGGAGATCAGGGCCATCCGGAACTTCCGTGGATGGAAGATGGCGCCGGCGAAGGCTGCTGCGGGAAAGAGTTTCACAAAAGTGCCAGCCGCGACCGCACTCGCCGCGCCCCACTGGTCGCGCCGCTCGTAGGCACTCCAGGCGAGGAGCATGAGGCCGGCGCAGAGGGCATTGCTCTGCGAGCGCTGCAGGTCGCCGACGACCGGTAGCAGCGTGATAGCGAGCGCCACGGCCGCGTCCCGCGCGGGGAGGAGCCGGACGAACCCCCAGCATACGGCTCCGGCGCAGACCAGCGCCCAGAGCATATAGCCAGGCGTCAGCGGGAGGAGGGCGAAGGGGGCAAAGAGAAAGGCGAACGTTGGCGAGTACTTGAAGAAATCCTCGTGCACGGCTGGCCAGGCCGCGTAGAGATCTTGACCGGCGATCAGGTGATCGAAGGCGGCACGAAAGATCAGGAAATTATTTTCGTGCGACAGGACGGTACGCTGATATCCGACGACAACTGCGGAGAGCGCATAGAGCATCACCAACACACGCAGTGCCCGTCGAGCGCGAGCGCTCGCGTCCCCCGGCTCGGGAGCGAGCGCGCGAGCAGCGGGTGAGTTGTGACCGGAAAGCGAGGACTCAGGCATGCGCACAAGTTGATAGAGAACAGCGCCGGGCGAAAGCCGGGGGTGGTGCTGAAGCACGGGGCCATACGGGAACCGGGGTGCCGCGGAATCCGCGACACCCCGGTCCGCTACCGCACGGGAGGCTACGGCTTCTTGACGGCAGGCGTCGGCTTGGGGCGCGCCTTGAACTCTTCGTACAGCTTGGTGTGACGGTCGACGAGGGGAATCAGCTCGCCACGAATAAACAAATACTTCACGTGGCTCCGCGGATCGAGCGGATCGCCGGTTGACACGAACACGTTGGCGACCTTCCCAACCTCGATGCTCCCGTACGTGTCGCCCACGCCCCAAATGCGCGCAGGGTTGATCGTGATGGCTTCGAGTGCTTTGTCGGCGTCGAGGCCGAAAGCCTCGGTGATTCCAACTTCGAACGGTAGGTCGCGCACATTACTTGCGCCCGTCGTCTGGAACGCAATCTGCACGCCGGCGCGGGCGAGCACGCCCGGGTTCGCGTAGATCTCGTCGTATGCTGCGCTCGCCGCGGGTTCGGCATAGGTCGGACCAACGATCACCGGCACCTTGCGGGCGGCGAGCGTATCGGCCAGCTGCCAGGCTTCGGCAGCACCGCGAATCACGATCTTGAGCTTGAACTCGTCGCCGAACGCGAGCGCACCACGAATCTGCGCGGCGGACTCGGCGTCGAAGATCACCGGAAGCTCGCCACGGACAAAGGGAATCATGGCTTCCATGGCCTGGTCGATCTTCTGCTTCCCCGCCCCACCGGCCGCGAGTTTGGCTTTGATGTCGGCGTAGGACTTGGCGTTGGTGAAGTAATCGCGGAGCTGCGTGACCCCCTGATTCACGGCATCACCACCCTCTGCCGCGGGACCACCACGCCCACCACCGCCACCGCGACGGCCACCGGCCACGCGCGGGTAGTTCACCACAAGCGCCGCACGGGTTTTGATCGACATCTGGTCGCCCGTCCAGCCGGTGAGATCCATGAGCGACGCCGTGCCGCTGATGAGTCCTCCTTCCGGTGCGGTAATGACCGACGTGATGCCATTGTAGCGGGCCACCGGAATCAACTCCGAGTGCGAGTTGACCGCGGTGAGCGCGACGTCGTGCGGATTGAACTGACCAATCTCGACTTTGTCTTCGCCACCAGGCACCGACTCGATCTCTGAAAGGCCAAGCTTGGTGCCCGAGTCGATGAAGCCCGGGTAGACAAAGAGCCCGGTGCCGTCGATGACCGTCGCACCAGCAGGGGTCGCGACTGTTGCGCCGACCGCCGTGATCTTGCCACCGACGATCACCACCGTGCCCTTCTCGATGCGTGGGCCGACGACGGGCACGACGGTCGCGTTGCGGATGACGTAGCTGTCCGTCAGCGGCTTCGGCGCGTTGGGGGTACTTTGTGCGACGATCGCTGCCGGCAGGATCGCCGCCATGCTAACGACCGCTGCGAGGCGCGACGTCAACGCGATCCAGCGTGCACGATTCTTTGAGTCGGTCATTTTAGTTGCTCCCGCCGTTGCCCATCGCGCGCGTCTTCTTTGTGGCCTGCAGCAGGGCCTCAAGCGACGGGCTGGTTTTCCGATCGAAGAACACTCGTCCGTCGATCAGCGTCATATCAACGCGCGCAGCCGGCGAGAATGGATGTGCGGTGAAGATCGCGATGTCGGCATCCTTTCCCACATCAATCGACCCGGTGTACTTGTCCACGCCGAGCTGCCAGGCCGCGTTGAGCGTGATCATCTTGAGCGCCTCTTCCTCGGAGGTGTTGCCGTAGTGCATCGCCTTCGCGGCGTCCTGATACAGGCGACGGGCACGCTCGTCGGAGTCAGAGTTGATCGACACTTTCACGCCGCGCTCGGCCATCAACGAGGCGTTGAAGGCAATCGCATCCCACGCTTCGAGCTTGTAGGCCCATTCGTCGGCGAAGGTCGAGGCGCCGGTGTTCGCAGCCGCGATCTCGTCGGCGACTTTGTAGCCCTCGAGCACGTGCTGGAGCGACGCCACGCGGAATCCGTAGTCCTTGGCGACCTTGAGCAGCATGAGGATCTCATCCGAGCGATACGAATGCCCATGCACGAGCCGCTTGCCTTCGAGGATTTCAACGAGGGGATCGAGTTGTATATCGCGGCGCGGCGGGATGGGCTCGGCCTGCCCCTTCTTCAGCGCGGCCTTCGCCTTGTCGTACTCCTTCCATTCGGCCTGATATTCCTGCGCGCGGGTGAAGGCATCGCGGAGCAGCTCTTCGACGCCCATGCGGGTGCGCGGATAGCGCGGCGTGCGGCCCGGCTGCGCGCCGTTGGTCTGACGAACGTTTTCACCCAGCGCGAACTTGATGCCCGGGGGCGCTTTGTCGAACTTCATCGAGTCGACGGGGAGACCAAAGCGCATCTTTACGGTGAGGTTCTGCCCGCCGATCGTGTTGGCAGAACCGTGCAGCACGTTCGCAGCGGTCACGCCACCCGCCAACTGGCGATACAGCGTCAGTCCGTCCTGGCGGAAGGCGTCGCCGATATTGACCTGCGAAGTGATCGAGCTTGAGCTTTCGTTGATCCCCTGCAGCGACGAATGCGAGTGCGCGTCGATAATGCCCGGGGTGACGAACTTCCCCGTGGCGTCGATTACTTGCGCCCCCGCGGGTGCGGCGAGCTTGGCACCAACCTGCGCAATTTTCCCATCGCGGATAATGATCGTGCCGTCGAGGATTGTGCCGTGCGACGCCGTAAGAATCGTGGCGTGCGTAATAGCGACGAGCTTGGCGGCCGGTGGAATCGGCATGTTCAGGGCGCCGGCTCCGCCGAAGCCGTCGGTCGCAGGAGCGGCCGACGCGGCGCCCTGAGCGAGGGCGCTGGACGTGGTGAAGGCACCCGCGAAGGCGAGCGCACCGATCGTCGAGAGCGACGTGCGGGTCAGGTACTTCATGGTGTTTTCTCTCCAGTGAAGGGCGCGTTTCCCATGGGGCCGAGTGCGACGGAGCCCGTCATCCGGTTCCCGGTGATGTCGCCATTGAAATCGAGATTGAAGCTCTGCGCACCGAAGCTGAGCGCGAGTGACCAGCTAGCCCTGTTGCCGTCAACGCGGCCGTTGCTGATTTCGGCGTCGCCCGTTGGAAGGCCGCTAATCTTGCCGCTGAAGCTCGAGCCATTCTGTGTAAAGGTCGCGGAGACCGACTGCACGCCCTGCGGGCTGTCGATGGTCATGCGCCAGGTGCCGGCGATTTGTGTGGCGTTGGCGGCTGGGGTGGCCCCCGGGGTTCCCCCTGGACCGCCGCGTCCGCCGCGACCGCCAGCGGCCGGTGCAGGAGCTTGCGAGGCCACGTCGTACTTGACGCCATCGACGAACACCGCGCGAACGCGCGCGCTGTCGGAGATGATGTTGCCGTTTTCGGTGACGACGAAGTTCGCGATCTTGCCGACTTCGATGCTTCCGAGTGCCTTCCCCATGCCCGCCAGTTCAGCGGCGCGAATGGTGACTGCTTGGAGGGCGACGTCAGCGGGGAGACCCGCGGCGACGGCTTTGCGAATGTTCGTCACAAAGTCAGCAGCGCGCGACCCGCCGGAGGCGAGCGCAAACTTTACCCCAGCCTTGTGGAGCGTGGCGGCGTTCCCTTCGATAGCCTTGCGCGCTTCCTTGTCGGCGGCGGCACTGTCACCCGGGCTCTGACGCATCGCGTTGCGATACGACCAGCCGGTGACAGCGGACGGCTGCGGGAAGTTGGTGGAGATGACCACGTTGTGTCCCGCGAGTGCATCCACGGCCTTGAAGCCTTCGGTGACGCCAGTCAAGGTGAGCTTGAGATCGAATTCCTTGGCCATCTTTACGGCGCGGCGGATGTCATTCTCCTGCGGCGTGTCGTAGAAGATTGGCATCTGGCCGCGTGCGGCAGCAACGAGCGACTCGAGTTCCGGATCGTTGGCTGGGCGGGCGATTCCCGTAGGATCAGCCTTCCAGCGATCGACAATGAGCCCGTAGCGGCGTGCATCGTAGAGGGCTTGGCGCTGGTACGCAATGACGCCCATGATGGTGCCGGGGAGCCGTTCGCCGGCGGCATTGGCCCCGCCGCCACCGCCAAAGCCACCACCGCCACCACTGAAGCCGAAGTGTTGGGCAACGTTGACCTTGACGGCATCGAAGCCATTGGCGCTGTCGCGCATCGGGACGAGCACCGACATGCCACGGAGCGCGCCACGCGACGGCGCGACGAGCGCGACGGCGACCCCGCCCTCACGTGCGGCACGTGTGTCGGCGGCGCTCACCTTCACTTCTTCGGTGACACTACGGTTCGGGTCGAAGCCGTTGAACTTCTCGGCCCCGGCGCTCGCGGCCGAGGGGCCGCCGGCCGCGCCGCGTCCACCCCCACCACCGCCGCCACCACCGGCCGGCGCGGCCGACAGGCCGAGCGACGAGGTGAGGTCTATGAGTGCGGGCGTGATGGTGCGCTTCGCGTAATCGACGACCCGCGCATCGGCGGGGATCATGACCTCGGCCCCGACGGCGATGATGAGGCCGTCACGGACGAGAATCGTCCCCTTCTCGATGACGCCCTTGGTGACGGTCTCGATGCGCGCGTTGGTCAGCGCCCAGGTGCCCTGCTGGGCTCCGAGGACCGCTGGCGTCGACACGGCCACGGCAAGGACGACCCCGAGCACACGGCGCCGCAGGGTCGTGGGGAGAGAATGCATGGAGCGGCTCCGGTGGTGGGGAGGACGGGAGAACGAGTGCATAGTCGTGAATTTAGCGTTGCGAAGGTCAACGCGTCAAAGCAAGCGTGCCACGGCCTCGTGCAGGCGTACCATCGCGAGGGTGTCGAGCTTGCAGTAGGCGAGCAGTTCCCGCGTGTATCTCGGGTGAAATTCGTCGTCGATGCCCCCCACGCGCATCAGGCTAAAGAGACCGAGCGCGTCAGCGCCGTTGTTGACGGGGCGATTGTGATAGCTGAGCTCACGTTCATCAACCATGACGGGGAGGATCTTCTTGATTGATGTCTTGCCGCGAAACCCCGGATGCGCGTAGGCGACCTTAAACACCTCTTCGAGGTCGAACATACGCGTAATCACGCTATCGATGGCGTCGCGGTACTCCGGGAACCAGTTCGCGAGCGCCTTGAGGCATGTCTTCTCGTAGGACGAGTACACCACCACCGAGCCGCGCTCCCCAAGCTCAGCCAGCAGCTGCTGAAGGAGTGCGCGTCGCCAGTCTCCCATGAGCGGCGCCAAAAACTCATAGTGCGCAGGCTCCGAGCCGAGGCGCGACGCAACGTGCAAGGAATACTGGAACGGCATGGCCTCATAGGGAGAGGTCTGCGGGAACCAGGGGAGCGCGGGCGAAACGGTCTCGAAGTCTAGATAGGAGGCTGGCCACTCAACGGTACCAAGCAGCCGGGCCAAGGCCGGCTTGTCGCAGTGCGGGGCGCCCGATTGCAGAACTTTAAAAACTCGCAGTTGCGTATCGGTCAACTCCACCTCCGCCGGCACTCGCGAGATCCGCTCATACCCCCGCAACTGATCAAAGCGTTTTTGACTGAGGCGCGGAATGAGCCAGAGCGGATCGTCAACGCCTTGTCCGACGCAGGTGGTTGTGTAGTACTCGCAGTTTCGGCACGCAAAGTTCAGCGTCGCTGGCGGAGCGGGCTCAGCGAGCACGGCGCTCGCACTACCCGGCGCGAGGAGCGAAAACTCGCGCGCTCGCACCATGACGGCTTCAGTGACATCAACGCGCACGAAGAAAGCTGCGGAGCCATCAAGCTCGTACTCGCCATTGATGAGCACGAGGCACGCCCGGTGAACTGGAAGTCCGGCGGCGTTCGCCACGCATACGGTGAACGCGAGATCGTCGATGTACGCCTTGTCGATGTCATCGAGCTTGGATTTGCCAGATTTGATCTCCAGCACGGTCCACGCGCCGTCGACACACTCAATCGCGTCGGCTCGTGCGACGCAGCCGTCAGCAACGAAGGTGGCTTCGAAGAGCCGCGTATGTGCTCCGGAGGCTACGGCCGCCTTCGTTGCGTCAACAGCCGCATCGACGGGCGATCGACGGAGGACTTCTCCATCGCCCAGCCACGCTCTCGCCTTCCCCTCCACTTCGTGGCCCACCCAAAACCGCCACTGCTCACCAAACCCTGGATCGCGTTCAGGGTCCCGGTGCGCGAACCATCCGCGATTCACGCACTCGAGTGCAGCAAGAAAGGTTCGCTTGTCCACGCGAGACTTCATGCGTGCCCACTCATCGCACCCGCCCATACTTCCGCAGCACGGCCATCAACCGATCCGCCGGCAACGCATTCACGCGCAGGTTGTTCGCGCCCGTCATCGTGTCCGCGCCTAGCATCGCATTCAGAATCGCTTCTTCTGTGGCCTGCACCGTGGCACTGAAAAGGCTTGAGATGGCCGAGTTGCTCACCATCGTGAGGCGCGCGCTGTCGGCGGGGACTGCGGCGCCGGGGTTTGCCGTCGAGAAGGCCACGAAGATGTCGCCCGATCCATTTCCACCGGTGCCGCCGGTACGGCCCACGCCGAGTGCGACGCGAGTGGCGATGCGCTTGAGTTGATGCGGCAGGAGCGGCGCGTCGGTAGCGACGATTACGATGATCGAGCCCAGCTCTACCTCGGTGGTGTTGGCTCCCTTTGGTGCGGGCTGGTCGCAGCTGCGGCGCCCCGGCGGTGAGCCTGCGGGGAGCGGCGCGGCGATGCACGACGCCAAGTCGCTCAGCTCCTCGCCAACCGGCACGCCCGCGACGCGCATGTCGCGCATCGACCCGAAGTTGCACTGGACCAGCACGCCCACGGTGTAGCCCCCCTGCGCGGTGGTCAGTTTTCGCGATGCCGTGCCGATTCCGCCCTTGAACCCCTCGCAGGTCATCCCCGTACCACCACCAACCGCTCCTTCAGATGGCACCACGCCCCCGACCGACCCGTTGAGCGCCGCGATCGCATGCTCGGCCTTCACATGAAAGCCATTGATGTCGCTTAGACCGCCGTCGTAGGTCTCGGCGACGACCGGCAGCCCCCACGGCTGCAGTGTGGCGCGCCCGACCCGCCACTGCAGGATGGCGTCGCGCACAACGCCCACGCTGTGCGTGTTGGTAATGCCGATCGGGCCCTCGAGGAATCCACTCTCTTGGAGCCAGGTGGTTCCGGTCATCTCGCCGTTGCCGTTCAGCGTGAACCAGGCGCCGAAGACGGGATCGTTACTCGCTTTCCCGCGGGGGTGCACAATGGTCACGCCGGTGCGCACCGGACCGACGCCCACCTTCAGCGGTCCCGGCGCGCCCTCGATGATGGTGGTGTGGCCGACTTCGACGCCGCGCACATCAGTAATGGCGTCGAGTGCCCCGGGTGTGCCGCCAATCAGCGCGGAGATGCCGAGTTCGCGCGCACGGGGGCGTGGGGCGGCCTGCGATGCCGGCTGCTGCGCAGAGAGCGCGGCGATGAGCAGCGGAGCACACACGCCGAGCAGAACAACGGACCGAACGGACCGGAGGACGGACAACATGCGAGGCTCCTGATGTTGACGGATGTTGACGGATGTTGACGGATGTTGACGGTGGTGGGCCCTAGTGACGCGCGACACCCTCCCCCGAATCTCCGCAGCGACCACGCGCACCGCCAGAGGGCGCGTCAGGGCAACGAAAAACCCCGCACGATAACTCGTTGCGGGGTCTCTCTTTAGCACGGACGGGGTGGGATTCGAACCCACGGTACGCTTTCACGTACACACACTTTCCAGGCGTGCGCCTTAAACCACTCAGCCACCCGTCCTCGTTCAATTGTCCAAATGCTCCAACAACTACGACGCGCTGGCACGCGAATCCGCGAACCAGCGCGTCGGGTCACGCCTCCACTGCAGCGGACAGGGTGAGATTCGAACTCACGATACCGTTGCCGGTACGCCGGTTTTCGAGACCGGTGCCTTCAACCACTCGGCCACCTATCCAAGACTTTCTCCTAGCCTGAAGAAATTATCGGCTCGACCACCTACAGTCAACGCATAACCCGAGATTCTATCCGTCTCGGCGCTCAGCAAACCAGGCCCGGAGCAGCGCGCCGCACTCGTCGGCCATCACCCCACTGGCCACTTCGGGGTGATGATTCAGCTTCGGGTGCCGCAGCAGGTCCCCAACCGATCCCACCATTCCCGCCTTGTCGTCCCACGCGCCAAACACCACCCGGTCAAGCCGTGCGAGCACAATGGCCCCCGCACACATGGCGCAGGGCTCCAACGTCACGTAGAGGGTGCAGCCGCTCAGGCGTGAATCGCCGAGCACGGCCTGTGCGGCGCGAATGGCCCGCACTTCGGCGTGCGCGGTCGCATCGCGCTGCGTGACCATCGCATTGGCCTCAGCGGCGACCACCGCCCCGCCACGCACGACAACGGCGCCCACGGGCACCTCCCCGCCCTCGCCGGCGGCTCGGGCCGCCGCGAGTGCATCAGACATGAACTGGAGGTCCAACCGGAGGCGATCGGTCATGGGATGGGGGGTGCGGTAGAATTGCGGTCGCGCGTCTATAATACCACAGGGCAATGGCACGCGCCCCGTCACGCAGGGTATAAAACAGACAGGTGCCCCCGCCGCATCCCTTGAGCTCCGAATCTATGCGCCGCTCGTTCCGTGCAGTTGCCGTCTTGCCCGCAGTCCTGATTGCCGTCCTGACCGCCGCCCTGCTCTCCGCCTGCCAGCCGTCGTCGCCGAACACGGCGCCGTCAACAACCGCGGGCGCAAGCGTCGCGCGGGTGATGGTCACGGTCCCGGCGAATTCCTTTGTCATTGGCGAGTCGATCAAATCAACCGCAACGCCGTACGACGCCACCGGCAATGTGCTCGCGAACCGCACCATCACCTGGAGCTCGAGCGCGCCGACCATCGCCACGGTGACGTCGAGCGGCACGGTGACGGGCGTTGCCGTGGGCACGAGCACGATCTCGGCGACCGTCGATGGCGGCGTCACGGCATCGATCGCGATCACCGTGATTGCCGCGCCAAGCCCCTGCGCCACGGCAACGGCCATCACGATGAATGTCGGCGAGGTTCGCACGGTCACGGCTGCGCAACGGAACCTGCTCTGTGTTGCCGGCGGCGCCGTGGGGGCCGACTACGCGATTTCCGCAATCAATCTTGATACCGGCAGCACCACGCGCCCGATCACCTTGCTCGCCGCGGGGACACAGGCCGTGGGTGTGCCGCTCGCGCCGTCGCTCTCCAATTTGCTGATGCCCACGTCCGCCGAGAACATCGCAGAGCCGGCGCGCGTCCATCTCCAGCGCCAGCGTAACATGCGCCGCGTGCTGGGCGCACGGATGTCCGAGGGTCGTTCCGTGCGAGGATCGGGCGCGTCGAACATCAAGGGACTCGCCTCGACGCCGACCGTTGGCACGATTGTCCGCCTCAACGCCAATGGCGACGGCGTCGGTGGGAATCCGTGCGTCGCGAACGCGTCGGATTATCATGGCGCGCGCGTGGCCGCGGTCACCAGCCGTGCGATCGTGCTCGTGGACACGACCGCACCGACGGGAGGGCTCACCGACGCCGAGTTGCTGTCGATCAGCACGATGTTCGACACGCTCGTGTATGACGTGGATGTCAATGCCTTCGGCGCTCCCTACGACGCAGACGGAAACGGCCGCGTGGTGCTGTTCTTCACCCCAAGCGTGAATGCGCTCACCCCGGCGACCGCCAGCTACGTGATTGGCGGGTTCTTTGATTCGCGCGACCTCTACTCGTCGGCGGGCACGAACGGCTGCGCGGGAAGCAACGAAGGAGAAATGTTTTACCTGCCCGTGCTCGATCCGACCAGGAAGTACAACAGCGCGTACACCGACCGAACGGCGCTGATCAACACCGCCGTGAACACCGTGGCGCACGAGTTCCAGCACTTGATCAACTGGTCGCGCCGACTCAACGTCACCTTTGCGTCGTACGCGGAGGAGGTCTTCCTCGACGAAGGCCTGTCGCACTTCGCCGAAGAACTGCTGTACTACCGCGTTACGGGGTTCACCGCGGGGACAGACATCAACTACGCGAAAATCTCCGCGACGGCTACCACGCAGAGCGACTTCCTGAAGTATCAGAACCAGAACATGGCGCGCCTGCTCGGTTTCATGGCCAACCCCAGTGCAAACTCGCCGTGGGCCGACAATGACAGCTTGGCGACCCGCGGTGCCACCTGGGGGCTCCTGCGGTACATGATCGACCAGTCGCCGTTGCAGTCCACGGTCTACACGCAAGCACTGGTGAACTCGAATCGTCAGGGACTCGACAACTTGAACTATGTGTTCGGCAATGTGTTCACGTCGCCGTTTCAGGCCGCGCAGTCCTTTGCGATGAGCCTGCTGACGGACGGGAGCAGTGTGCCGGTTGCCACCAGCTATGCGTTCCGTAGTTGGGACCTGCGCACGATCATGCCGCGCGAGGCCAATACGCCGACGATTTATCCGCTCAACGTCTTTTCGCTGGCGCCCAGCACGGCGCGCACCGCAACGATGGCGGCGGGCGGCATGGCCTTCGCGCGGTTCTCCGTGGGCGCGGGTGGTGCGGGCAGCATCGCGTTCAGCTCACTCACGGAAGCGCTGCACACGCCGATTGTTGTGCAGCTCGTCCGCACGCGCTAATAACTTCCGGTCAGCTCGCCGTCAGCTCGCCTTCTTCTCGAAGGCGAGCGCATCACCGTGCACGACGGCACAAATCGTATCACCCTCGGCGAACTCTCCGCTGAGCACCGCCATTGCGAGTGGGTTCTGCAGGTGCCGCTGAATCGCCCGCTTGAGCGGACGCGCACCGAATGCGGGGTCGTACCCCTCGTGCGCCAAGAATGACTTGGCCTCCTCGGTGAGTTCGAGCACCAGCTTACGGTCAGCGAGCAGCTTGTCCAACCGATGCAACTGCAGTTCCACGATCTGCCCGATGTCTGCTTCGCTCAGCGGGTGAAAAATGATCGTGTCATCGACGCGATTCAGGAACTCCGGCTTGAAGTGCTCGCGGAGCGCTTGACTCACCTGCGTTTCCACGAGCGCCCAGTCGTCGGTGCCGTGCTCGAGAATCCAACTCGACCCGATGTTCGAGGTCATGATGACCACCGTGTTGCGGAAATCCACGGTGCGCCCCTGACTGTCAGTCAGGCGGCCGTCGTCGAGAATCTGCAGCAGGATATTGAATACATCGGGGTGCGCCTTCTCGATCTCGTCAAAGAGAATGACCGCATACGGGCGACGGCGCACCGACTCGGTGAGCTGCCCCCCTTCCTCGAACCCGACATAGCCCGGAGGCGCGCCAATCAATCGCGAGACGGCGTGCTTCTCCATGTACTCGCTCATGTCAATGCGGACCATCGCGCTGTCGTCGTCAAACAAGAACCCTGCGAGCGCACGCGCCGTTTCGGTCTTCCCCACTCCCGTCGGCCCGAGGAAAATAAACGAGCCGATCGGACGATTCGGATCCTGCAACCCTGCGCGTGACCGGCGCACGGCGTCGGCCACCGCGCGCACGGCTTCGGGCTGCCCGATCACCTTCTTGGCCAGCTCTTGGTCGAGCTTAGTGAGGCGCGTCTTTTCGCTCTCCATCATGCGCGTCACGGGAATGCCAGTCCACTTGGCCACAATCTCGGCGATGTCCTCTGCGGTCACCTCTTCCTTGAGGAAGCGGCTCCCACCGGCCTGCTGCGAGGCGAGCTTGCTCTCGCGATCCTTGAGCTGGCGCTCGAGGTCGGGAACTTTGCCATACTGAATCTCTGCGGCGCGTCCGAGGTCGCCGCTTCGCGTGGCCCGTTCGGCCTCGATGCGCGCTTCCTCAATTTGCTGTTTGAGCTTGCCCACGTCGCCGAGTGCGTTCTTTTCGGACTGCCACTGGGCTTTCATGGACGAGGCCTGCTCTTGCAGGTTGCTCAGCTGTTTCTCGAGCGCGGCCTTCCGCTCAAGGGACGATTTGTCCTTCTCTTTGGCGAGTGCTTGCCGTTCGATTTCGAGTTGCACCACGCGACGTTCGACTTCGTCGATCTCCTGGGGCATCGAGTCGATTTCGATGCGTAGGCGGCTCGCGGCCTCGTCGACCAGGTCAATCGCTTTGTCGGGGAGGAAGCGATCGCCGATGTAGCGATTACTGAGCGTGGCGGCCGCAACGACGGCGCTATCGGTGATGCGCACGCCGTGATGGGATTCGTACCGTTCCTTGAGTCCGCGCAAAATCGCGATCGTGTTCTCCACGGTCGGCTCGCCGACGTACACCGGCTGGAAGCGGCGCTCGAGGGCCGGATCCTTCTCGATGTGCTTGCGGTATTCGTCGAGCGTGGTGGCACCAACCACACGCAGTTCCCCGCGGGCGAGCATCGGCTTGAGCATGTTGCCGGCGTCCATGGAGCCTTCGGCTTTCCCTGCACCGACGATCGTGTGCATCTCGTCGATGAACATCACGAACTTCCCTTCGGCGCTCGTGATCTCCTTGAGCACGGACTTGAGTCGCTCTTCGAATTCGCCGCGGAACTTGGCACCGGCAATAAGCGCGCCCAGGTCGAGCGAGAGGAGCGACTTGCCTTTGAGTCCCTCGGGGACGTCGCCATTCACAATCCGCTGCGCGAGCCCTTCGGCGATCGCGGTCTTACCCACACCAGGTTCGCCGATGAGCACCGGGTTGTTCTTGGTGCGGCGCGAGAGCACTTGAATGACGCGGCGGATTTCCTCGTCGCGTCCAATCACGGGATCAAGCTTGCCCTTGCGGGCCAGATCGGTGAGATCCCGGGTGAATTTCGCGAGCGCCTGGTACTGATTCTCTGGGTTCTGGTCGGTGACCTTATGCGCGCCGCGGACGGTCTTGAGCGCCGATGCGAGCTTCGCGGGTGTCGTCCCTGCCGTCTTGAGCAGCGCGACCGACTCGGCGCCCTTGGTACCGGCGAGCGCCACCAGGAGGTGCTCGGTGGAGATGTAGTCGTCGCCTAATGCTTTGGCCTGTTTGTCGGCTTCGTCGTAGACACCCTGGAGCTCGCGCGACCAGCTCGGGTTCGCGTCGGACTGTTTCGGGTAGCGCGCCATTTCAGTGTCGACCGCCGCCTTGAGCGCGTCCACATCGACCCCAACCTGCTTGAGGATGGGCACCACGATGCTCTCCTCCTGGTCGAGGAGGGCGCGCAACAAATGCGAGTCGTAGACCAGCGGATTGCCGCTCTTCCGCGCGAACGCGAGGGCCTCGTTGAAGGCCTCGGTGCTGCGTTCGGTGAGCCGTTCGGGGTTCATATATTGGTGATCATGAGAGCGTCGCGACCGGTGCGTTGGCCGCTGTATCTGATCAGAAACTCAGCAAGACTGATACCAACCAAATTACGCCGGAATGGCACGCCGGGTGTCAGGACGATGCCTACAGGGCGTCGATTCGGCTGTGGCGACCACCAATTCGCCCGCGACGGCGACCGCGACGGCGACCCTTAGGGCTTGGGGGATGGCCAGCGGAAGGTGCGGTAATCGCCGTCGCGACGGCTGTAGCCGGCGCGATCACAATATTCGAGGAACGGAATCAGGTATTTCCGGCTAAGTCCAAGTGATTCCCTGAGTTGCGACGCCGTGAACTGCCCGCCGACGGCGGTGATTTCCGCCAGTCGACGCTCCAAAGCAGCCAACGCTACGGCCCCATAGTAGCGGTCCTGACTCACGGCGACGACGCGTTTTCCCCGTTCGAGGAGCCGCAGCAGCGCCTGCGTCCGCGGGCCGAACTTCGCCACGAGTTCGTCGACGCCCACGGGTTCGGGCCCGCCAGCCTCCAAGAGGGCGGCGATTTCGTCCAAGCGGGCAGCGTCGCCCGCTGCGGCTGCCGGGTCGAACCCAACACGCGCCAGCACCTTCCCAGGGGGCTGCAGCACCCCCTTCGCCGCGAGCTCCGCGATGAGGTCCTCGAACAGCGCATCCGAGGTCGCTAGCGCCGCGCGCGCGGCCTCGCGGGGCATTCCAGGGTCCAACGGTTGCAGGCGGTGATGCTCCTCGACCTTGGCCTTCAAGCGGTTCCGCAGGGTCACGCGCAGCGCTTTGGCAAAGAGACGATCGCCGCTCCGCACAACATCGCGCTCCTTTTGGATCAGCGCAGACGCCTCGGTGGGGGTGACCCCGAGTTTGAGCGGCAGATCGGTCATCGCCAAACCGCGAGCGGCCGATTCATCGACGAGCCAGGCGAGCCGTTCCGACGCCTTGGCAAAGGCGTGCGGCCACGGCTTGGCACGCCGCGGGGTCCAGGGGTCCGTGATGACTCCCCCACCGATCGTCGCCAGCGGCGATGCGGATCGCAGGACGAACCGATCTCCGGCGCGCGCAAAGACTGGCGCATCGGTGGCGATTCGCACGGTCGCGGTCCCTCCGGGCTCTACCCGTCCGTGGCGCGTAATCACGCGTGCCCCCACCTCGCGTGTCCCAATGTGCAATCGCACCTTGGTCCGGGGCCCAAGCGCGTTCGCGCCGTCGAGCAGCGCGAGATCCGCGCGCAGATGTCCCGTGTCGTGCCAGGCGGAATCAGCACTGACGAGCACATCGCCCCGCGAGAGCTCGTCATGATCCACGCCCGCCAGAGCCAGCGCGACCCGTGAGCCGGGCTCCGCGCGCACGACGCTAGCGCTGTGCTGCTCGACCCCGCGCACGCGGAGTGCGCGCCCGCGACCCACCGCGGAGCGTCCCCAGTCGAGGAGCACCACGGAGTCTTCTCGTGCCACCGAGCCACTCCAGAGCGTTCCGGTCACAACGGTCCCGGTGCCCTTCACCGTAAACACGCGGTCGATTGGGAGGCGCAGCAGGTCGTCAGCGTGGCGGGCTGGTACGCGGCGTGCGGCGTCGGCGAGCGCCAGACGAAGTGCGGGGAGCCCATCGCCGGTGGTCGCCGAACACCGAATGATCGGCGCGTCGGTGAGTGGCGTCCCGTTTAGCAGTGCTCGGACATCCTCCTCGACAAGATCGCACCAGGCGCTGTCGACGAGATCGGATTTCGTGAGGGCCACGACACCGCCCACGATGCCCAGCAGCGAGAGGATCGCGAGATGCTCGCGCGTCTGCGGCATGGGACCTTCGTCCGCGGCAATCACAAGGAGCGCGATGTCGACGCCGGTGGCACCAGCGAGCATCGTCCGGACAAAAGCCTCGTGCCCTGGGACATCCACGACGCCGAGTGTGCCAATACCGTCGAGCTCGAGGGGCGCAAAGCCCAGTTCGATCGTGATGCCGCGACGCTTCTCCTCTGGCAGGCGGTCGGTGTCGACGCCGGTGAGGGCGCGCACGAGCGTCGTCTTGCCGTGATCGATGTGTCCTGCGGTTCCGAGAATCACCGTGGCGCCGCCTTGGCGGGGGCTGGTCGTAACTCCTCCCAACTCACAAAGGCGCGCAACGCGCGACCGTCGCCCACATGTTCCTCAAGAAACTCACGCAGCAATCGCCGATGCGCGCGCGCACTGGCGTCATCAGCAATCGTAGCATCGCGCCCGTCGAGCCAGGTCGCGATGGTCGCGCGGGCCACCGCCGGAAGTGTGCGCCCGCCGGCCGCGCGACGCGCACAGGCCGGACAGAGCGCCCCGCCCGCTCGATGATGAAAGGTCACGGGCGCCTCGGCGTCGAGCGGCGCGTGGCACGACGCACATGCATCCAAGGACGGTGCAAAACCAAGTCCGGCGACAAAATGCCAGAGCCCCGCCATCGCCGCCTCGGCGACCTGCTCCGGCGCAGCTTGGCCGATTTTATCGAGCGCACGCTCGGCGGCCTCAAAGACGCGACCCGAGTCGTCCTCTTGTCCGAAGCGCATACAGACTTCGGAGAGCGCTTCCGCAGCCCCAAATCGACCCAGCGACGCGCCCAGCTGTGGGCGCGTTCGCGTGGTGTCGAATGCGTTCAGCGCGTGCAAGTCACCCGTCGGATGCATCGCGAGTTGCGCGACGCCACTCGTGAACAGATCGAAAGCGCTGCCGAACTTGCTCTTGGGACGTCGCGCGCCACGCGCAATCGCGGAGACGACCCCGGCATCACGCGTCGCCAACCGCACGATGCGAGATGTCTCTCGGTAGTCAAACGCATGCAGGACGATGGCGTCGGTCGCGAGGATGCTCACGACCGAAAGTTAGCGCAGAGCTCCCCGTGGCGGTCACGGGGAGCTGCCGCCGCCCAACGCCCCTGCTTAGCGACCGATCCGGACGCCGAGGTACCAGAGCCGCCCCGGCGCCGGAAAGTGCAGCACCTCTTGGTAGGCGACGTTGAACAGGTTCGTGGCACTCACGACCATCTGCGGGCCACTCGCGTCGGCGCCCTTGAAGGGCAGCACCATCGACGCGTCTACTCTGGTGTAAGCTGGGAGCGACACCGCGGTGCTGGGATAGGCCGCGAAATCGCGGTCGGCGCGTTCGCCGACGTGCATGGCGGTGACCTGCAAGCGTGAGCCGTCGGCCCACCGCTGTTCCGCGCTGACCGTGCTGCTCTGCGCGGGGCGACGAATCAGGCGCTCCCCCGCGACGTAGTTCGCGCCGGCGGACTTGTCGAATCCCGCCTGCGTCGTGCGCGTATCCGTCCACGATTGCGACGCGGTGACCGACGACATCGGCGTCAACTTCCACTCGGCGGACAGTTCCGCGCCATCGGCCTTTGCAGCCGCGACGTTGTAGTAGTTCGGCGCCCCCGGCTTGGGAGCGGTGCCGCTGTACTGGATGACATCAGTGAACTGCTGCGTGAAGAGGGCGCCACGCAGTGTGACGTCGCCGTCGTGCACGACACTCTCAAAGCCGACCTCACTGCTCCGCGAACGCTCCGGACGGAGCGCCGGATTTCCTGTCACGTAGCCGGTGGCGAAGTTCTCGTAAAAACTTGGCGCCTTGAAGGCATTGCCCATCGAGGCACGGATACGTGTGGTGCTGTTCACGGTCCACGCCGCGCTGACGCGAGCGGTGCGGAAGGTCCCGAAGGAACTATTCTGATCCAAGCGAGCGCCCACACTGTAGGAGAGGCGCGACGACGCGTCCCCGAGCAGCTGCGCGTAGAGGGCGCTGTTGTTCCGTGCGGCCTCGAAGGCATCGGGCGAGTTCCCGTATTCGCTGAGCGAGAGCGACGTTGTCCGTTCGCGGTCGCGCGCGACTTCGCCACCGACTGTCAGCGTGTTGCGGTCAGCGAAACGATAATCGAGCCGTGCCTCAGCGGTGCGGCGCGTCCGCACGGACCGCGAAAAGTAGCCATAGAAGCCGAGCGTGTCGGCGGGCGTATCGGGGCCGTCGTTGGAGCGCGGGAGATACTCGTTGGAGCCGAGCAGCAGATGGAGCAGCAGGTCCCTCGAAAGGCGATGCGCGACATCGGCCGACACGACCAGGCGATGATCCACTTGCTCCGCATTTCGGTCTGCGACGGTACCGTCGTACTCGGTCGGATATTGGTAGAGCGACGACGACCACCGTGCGGAGAGCCGCGCGTCGGTCACGCCATTCGACAGGTGCGTCGCTGCGCTGAGTACGTCGGTCACGTCCTTGTTGTTGTACGGCAGGATGCCGTCGGTGGACTGGCGAGCGGCGAGCAGCGAATAACTCGCGGCTGACGTTCCGCCGTGCATACCGACGGAGCCGCGCTGCGCACCTCGTGCCCCGCGGCCAGCTTCCATCGTGTAGGCGGCAGCTCCACGCCCATCGCGGGTGATGATCTGAATGACGCCAGATACGGCGTTAGAGCCATACAGTACGCTGGCCGGACCACGCACCACTTCAATGCGATCCACGTTATCTGTGCTCAGCGATCCGAAATCGAACGCGCCGCCGGCATCGTTCACCGCGACGCCATCGACGAGCACCGTGACGTAGTTGCTGTTCCCGCCGCGCAGGAAGAGCGATGTCACCGAGCCCTGCGGTCCGTTCTGCACCATCTGTACGCCGGGAACAAGGCGAAGGGCGTCGCTGACTTTCGAGATCCCTTGGGCCCGCAACGCCTCACCACTGAGCACCGTCGTGCTGGCGGTTGGAGCGTTCGTAGAGACTGGGACTCGAGTTGCGGTTACGACAACCGTACTGAGCGTATCGCGTGCCCCTAGCGGACCGCGCTGCTGGGCATGGGCGGTGCTGGCCAAAAACACCGTGAACAGAATTCTGGTGCGTACCCGTCTCATCTCGGACTTCTCCCTCGGAGTGGAACCAGCATAGGTGCGCCGACCGCTGGATCACGCGACACCACGAGTGGCCACTCGTAGACGCGCTCCAGCAGATCGCCGCGCATAACATCGGATGGTGACCCAATGGCCACCGCTTCACCTGCGTGCAACAATGCAATCCGGTCCGCAAACCGTGCGACAAGATTCAACTGATGACTGACCAACAGCACCGCGATGCCGTCGTGCGCGAGTTCGTCGAGCAGCTCAAAGACCGACATCTCATGTGCGATATCGAGAAAGGTGGTCGGCTCATCGAGTACGATCGACTGACCCTGCTGTGCGAGCGCCCGCGCGATCCGCACGCGCTGCCACTCGCCGCCGGAGAGCGTATCGGTCCGTCGATCAAGGAATGCCGCGACCCCAGCCCGCTCGGCCGACGATTCCGCAATAACGACGTCGCTGGCAGTCGGGCCCGCCCAGAGCGAGCCGTGTGCGAAGCGGCCGAGCGCAATGAAATCGCGCACGAGCATGGGGAACACCGGCTCCTCACGTTGCGTCACCACGGCCATCCGACGCGCCACGTCACGCCGCGAGAGCTCCGCCAGCGATGCCCCGTCGATGGTAATCGTTCCCTGCTCTGGGGTCACGCGCCCGAGCAGTGCACGAACCAGCGTGCTCTTACCACTCCCATTGGGCCCGACGATCGCGGTGAGTTTCCCCGTCTCTGCTCGCAGCGAAAAGGACTGAACCGCAGGGGCGAATTGGCCAGGGTAACGCAGTCTCACGTCATCGAAGCGGATCATGACATTCTCCGCAAGCGCAGCAGAAAGAACGGCACGCCCACAAGTGCGGTGACCGCACCGAGCGGTAACTCCGCTGGGGCGCGGGCCACGCGCGCTGCGAGATCCGCGGCAACCACAAGTGTGGCACCCGTGACGGCGGAAGCGAGAATGGTTCCTCGTACGGTCCGTGCACCAAGCGACCGCGCGATTGCCGGGACGACGAGTCCCACGAATCCAACAAGCCCCGCCGCTGCAACCGTAACGGCAGCCAAGAGCGAGGAAATCAGAAAGATCCGTCGGGTTGCCGCGACTGTGTCCACACCGAGGGCGAGCGCGGGTTCGTCGCCGAGCGCGAGCAGCTCGATCTCGCGGCCGTACACCATCAGGAGCGCGCCGCCGAGCGCCACGTATCCCGCCGTCCAGCGTACGCCGGCCCACGATGCGTCCCCCAGTGATCCCATCATCCACCAGAGGGCGCTCCGCACCGTCTGATCCGGGACATTGGACATCACGATCATGATCGCTGCATTCGCGAACGCACCAACCACCACGCCGGCCATCACGAGCACGCGTGCGTCACCCGGTCCACGTGCCGCCTGCGCCACCGCGAGCACGGCCAACACCGCGACGACCGCGCCAGCAAAGGCTGCCAGAGGAACC
>Ga0214919_10002986_pt1 | contig 26033 bp, 21 predicted proteins | sample LL1503_MetaG_FD_177994 | JGI IMG/M metagenome (GOLD analysis project Ga0214919, IMG submission 177994) | Freshwater microbial communities from Lake Lanier, Atlanta, Georgia, United States - LL-1503 | ecosystem: Environmental > Aquatic > Freshwater > Lake | place: USA: Georgia | collected...
CTTTAAATTGCTGACCTGAGATTTTTACAACTGCTAGCATAAATGTCCAAAATTAGGATTGCAAAGGTAATTATTATTATCCCAAAATGCAATTAAATCTAAAAAAAATATAGGACAATTTGAATTTGGCCATTTTCCTACATTATTATCGGCTTTTGAGGGATAAAGTCATTTGAAGTTCCATGAAAATGTGCCTATTTTTGCCCAAATTGACAAGGATACCCTTAATTTGACCTATGAATATTAAATCACTGCTCGCCAAGCCATTTGCATCTGTAGTGCATCGGCAAATCAAAAAGGAGCAATTGACGGCGGTCGCTGATCAGCAATCTATTCTAAATCAATTAGTTAAGTCAGCAAAAGGGACCCAATTCGGTAAAAATCACCATTTTGATCAAATTACGGACTACGCTAGTTTTAAAAAGGCGGTGCCTATTCGGGACTATGAGGGATTTAGGGAATATATTGAACAAATCAAAAAAGGGACCCAAAATGTACTTTGGAAGGGGCTTCCTTTGTATTTAGCCAAAACAAGCGGCACCACCAGCGGAATAAAATACATCCCCATTTCTAAGGAATCCATCAGTAATCATATATCAGGTGCTCGAAATGCAATACTTACTTATATGTCTGGCTCAGGCAATACCAATTTTGCTGGGGGTAAGATGATATTTTTAAGTGGATCCCCGGAACTTGAACGTGTGGGAGGTATTCCAACCGGTCGTTTAAGTGGCATTGTGAATCATCATATTCCGCAATATTTAAGAGGCAACCAGCTTCCTAGTTTTGAAACCAACTGTATTGAAGAGTGGGAAACCAAGTTGGATAAAATTGTAGATGAAACTTTAGGGAAGGACCTGACTTTGATTGGGGGTATTCCTCCTTGGATGCAAATGTATTTTGATCGCATCGTGGAAAGAACCGGGAAACCCGTGATTGCTTCCTTTCCAAATTTACAAGTGTTGGTACAAGGGGGTGTTAATTTTGAACCTTATAAAGCGAAGCTTTGGGAAACCATTGGGAAAAATATTGATACCATTGAATTATTCCCGGCAAGCGAAGGATTTTTTGCTTTCCAGGATGATCGTAACGAACCAGGACTATTACTCAATACCAATAGCGGCATCTTTTATGAATTTATTCCTATCGCCGAAGTTCACCTTGAAAACCCTACGCGTTTAAGTTTAGGGGAAGTGAAGTTAGGGGAACAATATGCTTTAATTATTAATAGTAATGCTGGCTTGTGGGGCTATAGTATTGGCGATATTGTAAAATTTGTAAGTACGGCACCTTACCGTATTATAGTTGCAGGCAGAGTAAAGCATTTTATTTCTGCTTTTGGCGAACATGTCATTGGTGAGGAAGTGGAAAAAGCAATGTTGAAAGTTGCAAATACAATGCAGGCAAGCGTTGTAGAGTTTACAGTGGCACCGTATATTCAACAAGGGCAGGGTCAAAGTTACCACGAATGGTTGATTGAATTTGAAAAAGCGCCTTCGGATATGAATTTATTTGCGCAACAATTGAATGAAAATATGTGTGTACAAAATGTATATTACCAGGATTTAATTGATGGAAAAATTTTAGCCCCTTTGCGTATTTGGGTATTGCAAAAAAATGCATTTATTGATTACATGCGTTCTAAGGGAAAGCTGGGCGGACAAAATAAAGTACCAAGATTAAGTAATGACCGCGTCATTGCAGATGACTTAATTCAATATATTTCACACTAATTAAATAATAGTGTATTTTTAATATCGTTACAAACAAAACGGATGCATCAAAAAAAAATTGCGATATACGGTTCTACAGGTTCCATTGGGAAACAAACATTGGAAGTAATTTCTGCGCATCCAGAATTATTTATTGCGGAAATTTTAACCGCCTATTCAAATGATGCCTTATTAATTGAACAAGCTTTACAATTTGTTCCCAATATTGTTGTGATTGGGGACATCGCTAAATATGCAAATGTTAAAAAAGCTTTAGAAGGAAAACCGATTAAAGTTTTTGCTGGAGCGGAAGCTTTGGAGCAAGTGGCTGGGATGGATTGTTATGATTTTATGATGGCAGGCATTGTTGGATTTGCAGGATTAAAACCCACATTGATGGCAGTAAGAAATGGAAAAACGATTGGTTTAGCGAACAAAGAAACTTTAGTGGTTGCCGGTGATATTGTCATGCGGGAGGCGAAGGAAAATAAAGCAAACATTATTCCGGTGGATAGCGAACACTCTGCCATATTTCAATGCTTGGTAGGGGAAGAACACAATCCTATTGAAAAAATTATTTTAACAGCAAGTGGCGGTCCATTTTTAGGGAAGAAACCTAATTTTTTAGTGAATGTAAAAAGAGATCATGCCTTACAACATCCGAACTGGAGTATGGGGGCAAAAATTTCGATTGATTCTGCCACCCTTATGAATAAAGGGCTGGAGATGATTGAAGCAAAATGGTTGTTTGGATTGGATCCGCATCAAATTAAAGTGGTGGTCCATTCGCAAAGTATTATTCATAGTATGGTTCAATTTGAAGATGGAAGTATAAAAGCGCAAATGGGATTACCGGATATGAAATTGCCGATACAATATGCAATGGCCTATCCTGTAAGGTTAGCCAATAAATTTCCAAGGTATCTTTTTGACAAACCAAATCAATTGTCATTTGATGAACCCGATGTAAAAACCTTTAGAAATTTACAATTAGCTACCGATGCAATGAATAGGGGTGGAAATGCACCTTGTGTTTTAAATGCAGCAAATGAAATTGCCGTATATGCATTTTTGAAAAACAGGATTGGCTTTTTGGATATGACAGAATTAATAGAACGCACTTTAAATAAAATAACTTTTATCGCGCATCCTACCTTAGACGATTATTTTGAAACCGATGGTGAAGCGCGTAGCTTTGCCGCCTCTTTAATACAATTATAAACTATGTATATTTTAGCATTTGATTTTGTGTCGTTTGGTGTGAAAACAGCGCAATTTATTTTATCATTTTCCATATTGGTCGTATTGCATGAATTAGGACATTTTATTCCTGCGCGTTTATTTAAAACAAGGGTAGAAAAATTTTATTTGTTTTTTAATCCAGGGTTTAGTCTTTGGAAAAAGAAAATAGGAGAAACGGAATACGGTATTGGTTGGATACCTTTTGGCGGATATGTGAAAATTTCAGGGATGATTGATGAAAGTATGGACAAGGATCAATTGAAAAAAGAGCCGGAGTCTTGGGAGTTAAGATCAAAGCCGGCGTATCAAAGATTAATTGTGATGTTGGGTGGGGTTATTGTAAACGTGCTATTAGCGATTGTGATTTTTATAGGCATTGCTTGGTTTTGGGGGGAGGATTACTTGCCTTCAAAAAATGTTACTTATGGGGTTCACGCTAGTGATAATGCAAAAGCAATGGGCATTCAAGAAGGGGATATTATTATTTCGATTGATGGGAAGGAGTTAGAAAATTTTGACGCATTAGAAGCAAAATTAATTTTAACTAACCCTAAAAAATTAGAAGTTAAAAGAAATGATACAATGGTGAGTTTGCCAATACCTAATAATTTAGCAACCTCCATTGCGAAATTTAAAAAAACGGCACCCTTCGTAATACCACGTATACCAGTCATCGTGGATTCTGTTGGAAAAACTTCAGTGGTAACATCAGGCAGTTTTCAAAAAGGAGATACCTTATTGGCCATGAATGGAAATTCCATTAAATACCAATATGAATTTTTAGAGGTGAAAAATAAATACGCAGATTCTTTGGTCATAGTTCAGTTGAAAAGAGGGGCGGATACCCTTGCTGTAAAAACATTAATTAACGGATCAGGTCAAATAGGTTTATTTGTAAAACTTCCTTATGCTTTATTTACAACCGTCCATAAAGAATTTGGTTTTATTGATGCATTTCCTGAAGGGGTTCGCAGATGTTTTACCACCTTAGATAATTATGTACAAGGTATCAAGCAAATTTTCACAGGTAAGGTAAACCCGAATGATTCCTTGGGTAGCTTAATAAGTATTGGAAATACATTTCCTTCCAGTTGGGATTGGGAAAGGTTTTGGACTTTGACTGCAATTTTTTCAATCATCTTAGCTTTTATGAACGTACTTCCTATTCCTGCATTGGATGGAGGGCACGCGCTATTTATACTTTTTGAAATGATTACTGGTCGTAAACCAAGTGATAAATTCATGGAATACGCGCAAATAGTAGGGATGGTGCTCATGTTTGGGCTTATGTTTTATGCATTAGGCTTGGACTTTTGGAGATTGTTTAAATAAGCGGTAATTTTGTAGGTTCACTTTAAATAATCATTTGCAAATTTAATAGTGAAATGGGGTCGTATGGTTTTGACAGCAATCGTAGCGGTTGGGGTAAGCATGCAGTGCGTTGGGTAATTAGCACTTTAATCTGAATACCAAACAATCAAAAGGCGAAGCAAATTACGCCATGGCTGCTTAATTCAGTGAATTAACTTCCATTATGGTCGAGCGAGAAGGTAGGCCCGTTACCCGCTCCTCAGCCCAATCAAAACAAAACGGGATGCGATAAAAGTAGGCTGTGCCTTTTATTTAAGTACCATCCAGCTAAGTAAATAATTGGTTTGTGTTTTTCCTGTTATTTACCGACAAGTAATAAAACAATAAGCATGTAGAAGATCAATGGTAACATTGTTTGGACAGGGGTTCGACTCCCCTCGACTCCACATTAGAACAAAACAAAAAGCGCCTCGATGTATCGGGGCGCTTTTTGTTTTCAAGTTCGCAGCACATAGCGATCAAATTTAAGTCAGGTAATTTTCTCTTTATTGAGCAGTTTGGCATTTTTATAAAAAAAATTTACGCACTAAACTCAGCTTTAAAAGTTTAATATAGTTCTCTAATAGAATTATTATTCATGAACAGTAGCTCATAATTTTGCATTAGATTTGACTATTGATTTTTGTTTTAAAAATTATATTATATGATCAAGCTGTTTAAATGGGTTTTGTTCATTTTGTTGTCCGTAAATAGTCAACTGGCTAGTAGCCAAGAAACTTTTTATTTTACGCAAGGATTATTTATACCCGGCATACATCATTATGGCAGAGAAGCAATTTATAAGGATAGTTTGGCCTTTCAGCTGTATAGTCAAACTTTAGTAAAGCCAGCAGTAGGTAAAGCATTTTGGACAGGAGCAAATCTATCTTCTAAAACTTGGCAACAAATTAATGCAAATAGTGATCATGTTTTTGAATCCAAAGGTTTTGGTGTAGGTGGGTATCTTTATCTTACTTATAATGCAACAGCTTCAAAAAATGCCCTATTATATATAAAAGGGAATAGCTCCGTTTATGTCAATGGTGTGCTGCATGCAGGGGACCCTTATAGTTCAGGCTGGTTGTATATTCCAATAAGTCTTAAAAAAGGAGAAAATGAATTTTACGTTAGAAAATATTTTCAAACAACGGTCTCCATTATATTTCCTGAAAAGCCGGTAGGTATTTTTACTGCTGATGCCACACTCCCCAATATTGTATTGAATTTACAAAATGGAATTTTACAAGGAAGTGTTGTGATTGTGAATTCAAGTGCAAAAAGCATGAATCAACTTGAATTAAAATCAGTAGTCGCTGGGAAATCAATGCAAACTAATATCCCATCCATTCCTGCATTATCAAGTCGGAAAATTACTTTTTCATTTGATGCAAGTGGGGTAAAACAAACGGGCAATTATGATTGTCAATTAACCTTGCTTGATCATCAAAAAACAATGGATGAAAATAAAGTTCTTTTAGCTTCTGTAGATGCAACTTCCCAATATAGTAGCACATTTATAAGTAATATGGATGGCAGCTTACAATATTATGCAGTCACCCCTCAGTTGAACGGTGTTAAAAATAATGCAGCTTTATTTTTATCTGTTCATGGAGCTGGTGTTGAGGCTCTTGGACAAGCAAAAGCATACCGATCTAAAGATTGGGGAACTTTGGTGGCGGCTACCAATCGACGACCTCGTGGATTTAATTGGGAAGATTGGGGCCGACTCGATGCTTTAGAAGTGTTATCCATTGCCAAGCAAAAATTTAATCCTGATCCACAGCGTATATATTTGACAGGACATTCCATGGGTGGGCATGGAACTTGGTTTTTAGGGGCCACCTATACAGGTAATTGGGCTGCTATTGCACCAAGCGCAGGGTACCCGACATTAAAATCATATGGTTCTGCCGACGGTTTAATTCCAGAAAATAGTAAACATCCAATTGAACAACTATTACTACGTGCGGGGAATCAGAGTGATGTAATAAAGTTGGCAAATAATTATAAACCTTTTGGTATCTATATATTTCATGGGAATTCAGATGAAGTGGTGTCGGTGGATTATGCACGCCAAATGAAAAAAATATTAGCACCATTTCATCCCGATTTTAGTTATTATGAATATCCTTTCGGGACACATTGGTTTAGTAATGAAAGTGTGGATTGGGGTCCGTTGTTTGATTATTTTAAATGGCATACCAGATTAAAAGACAGTGCAGTAAATCAAATTGATTTTACTACTTCTAGTCCAGGTATTTCATCTGTGTATCGTTGGGCTTCTGTGATACAACAAATTCACCCCTTACAATACAGCAATCTTCAATTGAATCGTGATAAAATTGCGAAGCAAATAAAGGGCAGCACTAAAAATTGTAAAATAATTAAATTTGATCTTTCTCAATTTGATAATAATACTTCAATAAGTATTTTACTTGATGGCAATGCCCCAATTTTATATAAGACGCAATCCGCATCGGATAGTGTTATTCTTGAATTAAGAAATGATACTTGGGTACTTAGTAATATGCCAAGTAGTAAACAAAAAGGGCCAGATAGATATGGGACATTTAAAGACGGATTTCGCAACAATATGCTTTTTGTATATGGAACTACTGGATCAGCACAAGAAAACGAATGGAGTTTAAATAAGGCTAAATATGATGCTGAAACATGGTATTACCGCGGGAATGGTTCGGTAGATATTATTACTGATCTGGAATTTATAAAAAATAAATACCAAGACAGGGGTGTTGTGTTATTTGGAAATAAAAACACAAATGCTGCTTGGAATACTTTGTTAAATGATTGTCCGATTCAAGTTTCAAGAGATAAAATTATCGTTGGAGAAAAAGTATTGGAAGGCAATGATTTGGGTGCTTATTTTATTTGGCCCATTTCAGGTTCGGCTCTAGCTTCAGTTGCCGTGGTAACAGGAAGCGGTATCAAAGGGATGCAAGCTGCTTTTGCGAATCAATATTTTGCAGGGGCTAGTGGGTATCCTGATTTTATGATATTTAGTTTAGATATGCTACATGTAGGAGCAAATGCTATTAAAATGGCTGGATTTTTTGATAATGAATGGAAGATAAGTGCGAACGAAATGGAACAACAATAATTAAAAAGATTATCTTATGAAGCAAATTCTTAAAAACGAATATACGGTGGCACTGGTTGCTGCTATCTTGTTTGTTCCTTTTTTAGGAAATGTGCATTTGTTTGATTGGGATGAAATCAATTTCGCTGAAAGTGCAAGAGAGATGATTGCTTCGGGGAATTACTTTTCGGTTCAAATAAACTTTACCCGTTTTACGGAGAAGCCCCCCTTATTTTTCTGGATGCAGGTTTTGAGCATGAAAGTTTTTGGGGTCAATGAATTTAGTGCGCGTTTCCCCAATGCCATTTGTGGCATTGTAACTTTGGTCCTTATATTTAGATTAGGGAAACAAATTTTCAATGAACATTTTGCCCGTATCTGGGTCATGATATATTTAGGCACTTTTGTTACTTTCTTATATTTTAAAAGCGGCATTATTGATCCTTGGTTTAATTTATTTATTTTCCTAGCGATCTATCATTTCTATTCCTTAACAACTAGCATTCAAGTGCATCGCCTTAAGGAGGCTGCTTTAACTGGTTTATTTTTAGGGTTGGCGGTATTAACAAAAGGGCCTGTGGCTATTTTAATTGCGCTATTAACCTACTTGGTGATTGTAGTATTGCATCGTTTTCGCTTTTTCATCAATGCCAAAGAGTTCATGATTGTATTTGCAACCACATTAATGGTTTGCTTTGGATGGTTTGGTGTTGATTTAATTCAAAATGGTCCTAGTTTTTTAATTGAATTTTTACAGCGACAAATAGCCATTTTTAGTACCAGTGATGCAGATCACGGTGAGCCGTTTTTTTACCATTGGTGGGTTTTGTTATTGGGTTGTTTCCCCGCATCCGTTTTTTTTATGAAAGGGATGTTTGTACAAGTAGAACGAAAGGATCAAAAAATGTTCAAGCAATGGATGGTGGTTTTATTTTGGGTTACCTTATTGCTATTTTCAATAGTAAAAACAAAAATTGTTCACTATTCCTCACTTTGCTGGTTTCCCTTAACAGCCTTAGCAAGTATGTATCTTTATGACATCTTCAATAACAAAGTAAGGCGCATGCATGTTGTATTCAAATTATTAATAGGGGTTATTGGGATTTTATTGTCCTTGGTTTTAATTGCAATTCCATTTGCAGTCATCAATAAAACAGCTTGGGTTCATTTACTAGAGGATCCATTTGCGCGCGCCAATTTACAAGCGGAGGTACAATGGCATTGGCTCGATGGCATTGGAGGCGTTGTTTTATTATTAGGTGTTTTGTTTTACTTATTTAGCAAGCAAAATAATTTAAAAACAAGTTTACTTTTTTTAACTGTGACGATAAGTTGTTGGTATACATCAATCATCATTGTGCCAAAAATTGAAGCCATTAGCCAGCGCGCTAATATTGAATTTTTTGAAAAAAGGCAAGGGGAGGACTGTTATGTGGAGACCGTGGGCTATCGCAGTTACGCGCAATATTTTTATTCCAAAAAACAGGCATATAATGAGGTGCAAAAAATTAAAATTGACAGTGTATTAACAGGTGGGAGCTTACGGCCCGATACACTAACATCCAAACAAAAGGAACTTAATTTTAATCAATGGGTATTGTTTGGTCAAATAGATAAGCCAGCTTATTTTTCAATTAAGATTCAAAATAAGCAAATGTTAGACACCCTGCCTGAATTGAATCAACTATACGAAAAAAATGGGTTTGCCTTTTACAAACGCCTTCCTAAGTAAGCAGGTAAAAAACTAGTGCTTGTGTTTGTAAATTGGGGAATTATATAATCCTAATTGCTTGAAATAATAGCCAAAGGAAACACCAAGTACACCGATGCCATATTGAATACTGCGTTTAAGATTAATGGAGGAGGCATCGTCAAAATATTTGGTAGGGCAGGTAACTTCGCCAATTTCAAATCCCGCATCAAAAATTTGTGCAATCATTTCATTGTCAAATACAAAATCATCGTTGTTTGCTTCGTAATTCACCTTTAACAAAACTTCTTTGCTAAATGAACGATAGCCGGTATGATATTCACTTAACTTTTGGTTCATTAAAATATTCTGTGTTAAAGTTAATATGCGATTGGCAATAAATTTATACATCGGCATGCCGCCTTTTAATGCACCTTTCCCTAAAATTCTCGATCCAAAAACAACAGGATATAAGTCATTCGCAATGATGCTACTCATGGCTAAAATAAGTTTAGGAGTGTATTGGTAGTCGGGGTGTAACATGACTACGATATCTGCATTTAATTCAAGTGCTTTATTGTAACATGATTTCTGGTTACCACCATACCCTTTATTTTGGGTATGTGTAATGATATGCTTAATACCCAAACGCTCCGCTTCAATAACGGTATGATCCTTACTTGCGTCGTTCACTAAAATAACATCATCTACAATATCAAATGGGATTTCATTATAAGTTTGTTCTAATGTTTTTTCTGCATTGTATGCAGGCATAACCACCACCACTTTTTTACCGTTAATCATTCTCGAAAAATTTAATTAGCATAACTGTTATCCAAATACTTGGCAAAAATAGCTTTTTTTAGATACATAGGGCATTCGATAACCAATTCAAGTATAAATAGGGGCTAAAGCCTTTAAAATGGAGGGTATTACCTTATCGCTACTTTATTCTATTGTAATTTTTGTGTCTATTTTACCCGTATAATAAATATTTATTTTCTGTTGTGCGCGAATAAGGATAAAGTTGTGTTTTTGTATATTACTTGCGCTTGATAATAGTAGCGACATTAATTTTTTAATTGAATTTGTTTTTTCTCCATTCATTCCAATGATTAAATCCCCTGTTTTAAATCCAATTTGATCAAGGGCGCTTTCATTTTTAATTTCACCTAATGCAACGCCGGACACTTCAAAGCCAACCCCAAATGCCGACATGGATTCATCCTTGGGCTCCGTAATTTTTGTACCCATCCATAAGGCAGCTATTGCTTTTGTTTTATTTACTTTATTAAGTAATGAGGGGAATGTTGGAATTTTAGCAATGCTTTTTAATTTTTGATTGGTAACACCAAAATGGGTCATGTCAAAATTGACAAAGCCTAATTTTGATAAAGCAGCTTTGTTTAAAACAGTAAAATCGCCTACGGTAGGATTTTTAAATTGCGGGTCGCCCATGATTGAATTTGAATCGCATCCATTATTTATAAACATATGATTATTAGAGGTGTCGCCCATGAAAAAGTTGGCATCGATTAATTTTCCCCATTTTTTATTTTCGCCAATGGTGTTATTCATTAATATTTCCTTGTAAGTGCCAAACAATATATTTTTTGTAAAAACATCACCGCTTTCCTTGTACCATACATGCGGATGAAAGCTATTATTGATAATAATATTATTGGTACCTGTTCTGTTATAACCTTCTCTAAATTTCAAACCCCCATTTAATAATAAATTATTGTAAACTTCATATTGACTGGAGCCATCATCCAAGTCAATGTCCCAACCATGGTCACATCTCCAGCGGTTATGACGAATAATATTTTTGTCAAGCATATCTAAAAAGGGGAGGGTATTATTTTTTGCCACTTGTTCGTGCACGATGCGTTGACTCGGACTCCAGTATCTATCTCGCCCCCAGGAATTAAAACTTCCATGATCCCCAGTTTCAAGTACCGTATTAAATATGTCTGAATTTTCAATAAGATGTCCGCCAAATGCACCTTCACTAATATTAATGCCTGCTCTTGGAACATCATAAATAGAACAATGATTAACATGTATTTTATGCGCGATTGAAATTTGTATGGGCGCTGTTTGTTTTTCAACCCTGCCCGTCATGGTGATTAAACAATCTTCCACCAAACAATTGCTTGGGTAGTTATTATTTAATGGCCCCTTGGTCGTATCAAGCGTTTCATAATTTTGACGACCATACCCAATTTTTCTATTGCGAACAGCCAAAGTATCGCCCACAAATACGATACCACTAGCACCACTATTGTGTATATAGCAACTTTTAATATTTATGTTTTTATTGTAATGATTGACGAGGATGGTATTGCCACCTACTTGGTCAAACTCGCAATTACTAATTTTACAGTTTTCAGCTCCTGTAAAAACAATGGCGCCGCCTCTATAGATGGTCCAGTCCGAGCGTAATAAGGGATCCTTGTTTTCCATAAAAGTGCGCGCGGTATGTCTAAATACAAATCCTTTAATGTTAATATTTGTTACCGGGTTTTCAATGGAACCATTTATTTCAATCAAATGGGGTAATCGTACAATTTCTACTTTTGCATCATTGATATTTTTATTCTTTGGGTAATAATAAAGTTGATATGTTGCTTCGTTTAGGAACCACTCGCCAGGCGCATCTAATTCCTCAAAAATATTTTCAACCATTCTAAACACGGGGTGCATTTTGGATGGCCTGTTATTTTGCCAGCCCCCTTCCATGATAAGCGTATTATTTTTATCCTTCCCTTTTATCAACCAATGCATATCGCCCCATAAATTTTCATGCATTGCATGTATATAGCCACCATCAGGATGATTCCATTTTGCAATACGGGAAGGTATTAGTACATCGGCCAGTGAATCAAAAATTGCATTGTGACTTAAATCCCAACTATCAAATACGTTTTTACCAATTTGTGCATTCGGATATCTTGCCATGGGTTGTCTTTCCCCGTTAATATATAATTGATCAATTTTAGTACCTGGTAAAATATCAGTTACATAAATTCCATTTTTATATAATGTCCAATTAACTTTTATTTGTGCGCCCCCGCTAATGACTGCACCTCCTTCATTTTCAGAACAATAGGTGATGGCTGCTTTTCCAATTTTGCTATCTTTTTGTGTAAAATGAATTGTATTCGGTAAATAATAAGTACCATTTTTAAATATGACTTGCACGGAAACTGTTGGGTCGCTTTTTTGTGCAATATTTTGTGCGCGTTCAAAGCTGGCCACTGGATGATTGATGTCACCGGTGGCATTGTCATTTCCTTTATTTGAAACGTAAATTTTTATTTGTGCATTTGCCGTAATCATCGTTAAGCCAAAGAGTATATAAATAAGAAGGCTGACTTGCTTTTTCATGTTAGGTAGGGTGTTATTATTTATAACTATTGTGTATTTGTAGGGTAGCTATTTTGAAATTAATCATTTTTATGGACAAAAGCCCAATGGGTATGCTGCATCATAATATATAGGGCAGTTCGCCTATTTTTGATTTTCATATTGTAATATTTTGTAAATTCAAATTTCGTAAAGTTAATCGCAACTATCTTAAAATAAAATACAATTCAAAATGATATCCAATTTTAAATCCATTTTCATTTTTATATTCTTATTAGTTGGAAGTATAAATTTATTCGCTTCCGGGGAAACGCCAAAACGACAACCCATTGAAGGTAGATGGGATTTGACGGTTGATTTAGGGGACCGTTTAGCAGCCTCCTGGTTGGAAGTACGTTTGTCGGGCATTCAAACATTAACGGGACATTTTGTAGCGGATGGCGGAAGTGCGCGTCCGATATCGGAAGTAATTTTTAAAGACAATAAAGTTTCTTTCCATATCCCTGCACAATGGGAAGTAACTGATAAAGAATTAATCGTGGAAGGTGTTTTAAAAGACGGAAAATTATCTGGCACCATGATTACCCCAAGAGGACAAACCCTTACCTGGGTGGGTGTGCCTGCACCAAGTTTAAAAAGGGACAAAGCACCTATTTGGGGAAAACCAATGCAATTATTTAATGGAAAAAATTTAGATGGTTGGCAAGCTTTAGGAAAAGATAACCAATGGATCGTTGAAAATGGGATATTAAGAAGCCCGCGTCCAGGATCAAATATTAGAACCACTCATACATTCAATGATTTTAAATTACATATTGAGTTTCGTTATCCGAAGGAAAGCAATAGCGGTGTTTATTTAAGGGGGCGTTATGAAGTGCAAGTAGAAGATAGCAAGGGTATGGAAGCCACTAATATTCATTTAGGTGGGTTATATGGTTTTATTGATCCCTTGGAAATGGTGGCAAAGGAACCAGGTGTTTGGCAATCCTTTGATATTACTTTGGTTGGTCGCATTGTCACGGTCATTGCCAATGGTAAAATAGTTATTCAAAACCAAATTATCCCAGGAATTACTGGTGGCGCTTTGGATAGCCGCGAGGGGGAGCCAGGTCCCATTATGATGCAAGGCGATCATGGGGTTATCGAATATCGTAACATCGTAATTACGCCTGCAAAATAGGATCGTTCAATACCTATTTAATATCAATGTAATTATTGATATTAATCATATTTATTAAATTGGGGATGTACTTATTTCGCTTAAATATTATAAATAAGCAAGATGGTACATCCTTTTAATTACACTTCTGCAAATGAAGCACTTCAATTAATCCAAAGTGGACATCGTATTTTTGTACATGGAAGTGCTTGCACGCCGCAATTTCTATTAAAAGAATTAGCCAAACACAAGGATCGATTAGTTGGCACTGAGATCATATCCATTACACTTCAAGGTAAAATTACCATTGCCGAGCCTGGGTATGAAAAATCATTTCATATTAATTCACTTTTTGTTTCTGAGCCAATTAGGCAAGCTGTGCGTGAAGGCCGGGCCGATTATATTCCAGCTTTTTTAAGTGACATTCCTGATATGATTCGAACTGTGCTGCCAGTGGATGTTGCATTAGTGCAGGTGTCACCTCCGGATATTCATGGGTATTGTACGTTAGGTACTTCCGTGGATGTGGCTAGAACTGCTGTGAATTGCGCGAAATATATTATTGCACAAGTGAATCCCCAAATGCCACGAACACATGGTGATGGCATGATTCATACTGATCGATTTGCTGCAATGGTTTTTCATGATGAAGCATTACCGGAAATGGATTATAGTGCAAAAATTACTTCAGTGGAATTGGAATTAGGTAAAAATGTCGCTAATTTAATTGAAGACGGAAGTACTTTACAAGTAGGTATTGGCAGTATTCCAGATGCGGTTTTGAAATCATTATACGGCCATAAAAATTTAGGCATGCATACAGAAATGTTTAGTGATGGCGTGATTGACTTATTTGAAAAAGATATCATCAATAACACAAAGAAAAAAATTCATCCCAATAAGTTAATTACTTCATTTGCATTAGGTACAAAAAAATTATACAATTATGTAAATGATAATCCTGCCATACATTTTTTAGATATTGATTACGTAAATGATCCGCATGTAATAAGGCGTAATCCAAAAGTGATTGCAATTAATAGTGCGGTTGAAGTTGATTTAACAGGACAAATTTGTGCAGATAGTATTGGTGCTTATCAATATAGCGGGATAGGAGGGCAGATGGATTTTATGCGAGGTGCTGCATTAAGTGAAGGTGGAAAACCAATCATTGCGATTACTAGCAGAACTGCAAAAGGAGTTCCAAGAATTGTTCCTTTTTTAAAACAAGGGGCTGGAGTAGTAACAACTCGAGGTCATATACATTATGTGGTTTCTGAATACGGTGTCGCCTACTTATATGGAAAAAATTTAAGACAAAGGGCTAAGTTGTTAATTGACATTGCACATCCAGATGATCGTGAATTATTATTACAACAATGTCATGAAAGATTTAAGTTATTTGCATAAAGAAATAGCAACTCGAAAATGAATTACTATTTTTAAAATATTAATTTGGGAATTATCTTTCAAAAACCACTTCCTCGTAAGGTATTCTGAAACGTGGGCCCCACACTCCATCATTCGTTCCTTTGCCCACACTGATAATCATATTAATTTCAGCACCCCTTGGTAAATTCAATTGTTTTTTTACACGTACTTGATCGAATCCTTCCATTGGGCAGGATTCAAAACCTTCCGCAGCAATGGAAAGCATAAATGTTTGTGCAGCTAATGCGCATGATTTATGCACGGTGATTCTTTGATCTGCTTTTCCGCCAAATCGAATAAATGGTTTGGATAATCCCATAAAAAAACTCATGCATCTGCGTATGAATGCAAATACACCAAAAATATCACTGCGGTAAGCTAAGGGCATTAATTTACCGTAATAATCTAATCCTCTTTTTTCTAATTTATTTGGTTCGCCTTTGATCGCATCTTTTAATCTGTTGTAATTCCATTTAGCACGTTGGGGCCATAAATCTTTTCTTGTTACAAAAACCACTATTTGTTTGGCTGTTTTAGCGGCAGATTGTCCAAGGCACAGAGCGGTGTATTTTTCTCTTTCTTCCTTATTCTTGATCCAATAAAATTCCCATAATTGCATATTGCTACTATTCGGGGATAATATCGCTCTTTCCAAGCTTCGTTTGATGACCTCATCTGGCACTTCCACCAATGGGTCAAATTTTCGGTTTGAACGGCGACGATCAATTATTTCTTGAAATTGGTTGGAAAGCATGAAGTACTATTTATTTTATTTAATTTTACAAAACCAAATGGTTGTTATTCTAAAACAACTAATTAGTCATTCGGTTTAATCCGGGTGCAAATTAAATTAAACTTTATAAAGCTATGTTAAAAAGAATTATAATTTTCTTACTAGTCATCCTTGTTGTATTGGGGGGATTATTATTTACACCTCAGTTTTCCCATTTAAAAAACTTCGCTATCTGGGGTAAACATACTATCCATGACTATAAAACACATCCTACACGCTTGGTGGCCAGTGGTGGCGCGCCACAATATTGGCCATTGGATTCAAACTATAATAAAGGGGTGATTCCGGATTCTTTGATGACCATTATTGATTCAAATGATACCCATGCATTTATTGTGATACAAAACGGCAAGTTGTTGTATGAAAAATATTGGGATGGATATACACCCAAAACATTAAGTGGGTCTTTTTCGGCAGCAAAAAGCATCATCTCTTTATTAATAGGTATCGCACTTGATGAAGGAAAGATCAAATCCTTAGACGAGCCTGTCGGAAATTATGTACCTCATTTTAAAAATGAGGGTTTGGATAAAGTGCGTATCAAGGATTTGTTAACTATGAGTTCAGGCACTAATTATCGAGAATTTGATAAAAGCTATTTTAGTTTAAATGCTTCTGCTTATTATGGGGACGATGAGGGCTATTTAATAAGCCAGTTAAAAGCAAAGGAGCCAGCTGGTGTCAATTGGGATTATCGAAGTGCGGATACACAGGTGCTTGGATTTATTGTTGAAAAAGCATTTGGTCAAAATATTTCTGAATTAGTTTCGGAAAGATTCATGAAACCAATGGGCGCAGAAGCGGATGCTTTGTGGTTATTAGACGGGAACAAAAATCATGAAAAAGCGTTTTGCTGTTTTAATGGGGTAGCACATGACTATGCAAGATTTGGTCAGTTGGTATTGAACAATGGACAATGGAATGGCAAACAAATTGTTTCTGAAACTTATATTAAGGCTGCAACCACACCTGCTTCCTATTTAAAGGATCCTTATGAAAATGGCAACCCGGTTGATTTTTATGGCTATCAATATTGGATATTTAATGAACAAGGGCATGAAGTGGTAGCTCAAAATGGATTGTTTGGGCAATACGTATATATAATAAGAGATAAAAATGCGATCGTGGTTCGTTTGGGAGAATCCAAAGTGACAAAACCTATTCATCATCATCAGCCTGAAAATTTCAGTTATGCTGCTGCGGCTTTGGCATTATTAAAATAAAACAACTTTCTTAAAATAGGTAAGCAATAAAAAGGGTCCCGATATATCGGGACCCTTTTTGGTATAAAAATTTTCTACATAAATGCAACTAAAATAAATCCATTCCTTTTGCAAAATAAGTTAAGGTACCTGGAAGTGCTAACCAGAAAAATTCTCTTTTAAAAATGATTAATGCAACCAAGATGATTAACCAAACAGAGAAATAGATCCAATATTTTTTGGTACTTTTTTGCGCTTCCATACTTATTTTATTTTAATGTGTTAATGTGATGTTTTGCAAATATACAAAAATTCTCAAATGAAATTATATGTCAATTGCAATACAGTGGTCATTGATTAAAGTTCTGGGGTATAGCTGTATTTAAGATCCACTTTCCAGCCTTCTTTGGTTTGTATCACTTTTAATTTATGTGCCACTTTTTCAAAGGAATTTTGGTAGTTTATCACTGAATTTGAACTGTCAATCGCACTAATTTCGTTGATCTGAATGGAGGCTTGTCTAAGTTGTTGCCTACCTTCCTTGTCAAGCATGTAATAGTTTTTAGTGATTTGTTCAAAATGACCTTGGTTCGCGCTATCGGAAATCAGGTAAAATTTTGCTTTCTTAAATTCACCTTGCAAGCAGCTCTCAATAAAATAGCGACCCCCATCCAAGGGGCTGCTGGCGATTTCAAAATTTGGTTGTTGTTGGCAACTCAAAAGGCAGATACTAGCAAAAACTAAGGTGAACAGCTTTTTAATCATATGTAAAGGTAAGTCAAATATGGAAAATTTAGGGACGGATTAACTTGTTTAATTGGCATCTTGGGGGGTTTATATTAATTTTGAATATAATAAAAGAAGGAAGCGTATGAAAAAAATATTTTTGTTAGCCGCTGTGTTTTTTGTACTACAATCATTTGCCCAGCAAAAGCATCCCTCTTTTATGCAACAAGGCAATATTTATGAAGTCAATATTCGCCAATATACCCCCGAAGGAACGTTTAATGCATTTGCAAAGCATATCCCAAGATTAAAAAAGATGGGGGTGCAAACACTTTGGTTAATGCCCATTCAGCCAATTTCTACATTTGGGCGCAAAGGTACTTTGGGTTCCTATTATGCTGTTGCAGATTACACATCCGTAAATCCGGAATTTGGGACCATGAATGATTTTAATAATTTGATCAATCAAGCACATGCATTAGGGATGAAAGTAATCATTGATTACGTGCCTAATCATAGTGGTGCCGATCATCCATGGTTAACAACCCATCCTGATTTTTATGAAAAAGATAGTACGGGTAAGCCCACTTTCACTGCTGACTGGTCCGATACACGTGAGTTGAATTTTGCAAATAAGGAGATGCAGGATAGTATGATCAATACCATGAAATTTTGGGTGAATAAAACAAAAATTGATGGATTCAGAGTAGATGTTGCTTGGGGTGTTCCCATTACTTTTTGGACCAGGTGCTTAACCGATTTAAAAACAATTAGGCCTTTATTCTTTTTAGCGGAAGCAGATGATGCCCCATTACACAATGCAGGTTTCGATGCAACTTATACTTGGAGAGAATATAATGTAGTCAAGGAAGTGGCTGCAGGTAAGAAGGACGTCACCTATTTAGATACTATTTTTAATACGATTGATACCAGCTTTATGAAAGGAGCTTGGCGATTATATTTTACAAGTAATCATGATGAGAATTCATGGAACAAAGCGGACTATGAAACGATGCCAGGAATTGTACACGCACCATTTGCAGTATTAGCACTTACGTATAATCGCACCATGCCACTTATTTATAGTGGGCAGGAGGAACCCGTGCTAAGGGCAATTCAATTTTTCGAAAAGGATCCCATTCAATTTATTAAATACGAACGTGCACCGTTCTATACCGCTTTATTACAATTAAGAAATACCAACAAAGTATTTGGTGAACAGGCGCAATTTAAAAGGTTGGCTGTAAATAATCCAAAAGCAATTATGGCTTACCAACGTGTATTTGAAAATGACAAAGTAGTGGTCGTTTTAAATTTATCTAATAAGGATCAGGTGGTTGATTTGGATTTAAATGGACAGGCGAGTAATTATAAAGAACTTTTTTCGGGTAAAATTTTTAACAAAATTAAACAACTCGCATTGCCGCCATGGGGCTACCAGGTTTTTGTAAAAATGAATTAAGCAATTAATAGATTAAAATAAACTTATGACTAAAAAGGAATTAGTAGAACAGATAAAATTAAAAAATTCTTATTTATGTGTTGGGTTAGATACGGATATTGATAAATTACCTGCAGGGTTACCTAAAAATGAAAAGGGCATCATTGCTTTTAATAAAGCCATTATAGATGCAACTGCCCCTTATTGCGTTGGATATAAAATTAATACTGCCTTTTATGAATCACAGGGGGTGAAGGGTTGGGAAGCCATGGAGGAAAGCTTGGCACATATTCCAAAAACTCATTTCACTATTGCTGATGCCAAAAGAGGAGATATTGGAAATACCTCTGCACAATATGCAAAAACATTTTTTGAAGTTTTACCTTTTGATGCAATTACGGTAGCGCCTTATATGGGTCGGGATAGTGTGGATCCTTTTTTAGCATACACCCATAAGTTCACCATTGTTTTGGGATTAACCTCGAACGCCGGAAGTCAAAATTTTCAACAACAAAAATTAGCCAACGGACAATTTTTATATGAATCAGTTTTGGAACAAGTATCCAGTTGGGGCACACCTGAACAAATGATGTTTGTGGTGGGTGCAACAAAGGCCTCTGATTTAGAAAGCATCAGAAAAATAATTCCAAACCATTTTTTACTCTTGCCAGGTGTTGGCGCGCAAGGCGGTAGTTTGGCCGATGTGACAAAATTTGGAATCAATGACTCGGTGGGTTTGTTAGTCAATGCAAGTAGGGCTGTAATTTTTGCAAGCAATGGAAATGATTTTGCTGAAAAAGCAGCCATTGCCGCTCATCAATATGCCACCGAAATGAAGACCTTATTAACTTCGCTATAGTTAGTTTAAATTAACTTTACAATACAGAATCACTTAGTAAATTATTTATCATGGCAGTCCGCGCCGATTTATTTGAATCACCAGATTATTTGCAATTGGATGAGTTGTTAAATGAAGAACAACGTATGGTCAGAAAGGCCGTTCGTGATTTTGTAAAAAAAGAAATTTCACCCATCATTGAGGACTATGCACAACGCGCTGCTTTCCCTGTACAAATTGTAAAACAATTAGGTGCACTTGGCTGCTTTGGTCCAACCATTCCAACAGAATATGGTGGTGGTGGATTGGATTATATCAGTTATGGTTTAATGATGCAAGAATTAGAAAGAGGCGATAGCGGGGTGCGAAGTATGGCAAGTGTGCAAGGCTCCTTAGTGATGTATCCCATTTTTGCATATGGAGATGAAGCCCAAAAGAAAAAATATTTACCAAAGTTGGCGACGGGGGAATGGTTGGGCTGCTTTGGATTAACAGAACCGGATCATGGCTCTGACCCATTAAGTATGATCACCAATATTAAAGAAGAGGGGGATCATGTGATTTTGAATGGTGCAAAGATGTGGATTAGCAATTCACCAATTGCAGATATTGCTGTGGTGTGGGCTAAGGATGAACAAGGTGAAATTGTGGGATTGATTGTGGAGCGTGGCATGGCTGGTTTTACCACACCCACCATTCATGACAAATGGAGTTTGCGCGCGAGTGCAACAGGTGAATTGGTTTTTGATCATGTGCGTGTGCCGAAACAAAATATACTTCCGAATATCAAAGGTTTAAAAGGGCCATTAAGTTGTTTAAGTAAAGCACGCTATGGTATTGCTTGGGGTGCGTTAGGTGCTGCGATGGATTGTTATTATACCGCTCTAAAGTATAGTCAGGAACGAATTCAATTTGGTAAACCCATTGGGGCTTTTCAGTTGCAGCAAAAAAAATTAGCCGAAATGATCACGGAAATCACCAAAGCCCAACTCATGGTTTGGCGCATTGGGGTATTAATGAATGAAGGTCGTGCAACACCGCAACAAATAAGTATGGCCAAGCGAAACAGTTGTGAGATGGCTGTGAATATTGTTCGTGATGCAAGGCAGCTTTTAGGGGGAATGGGTATTACGGGTGAATTTTCCATTATGCGACACATGATGAATTTGGAAAGTGTGATTACATACGAGGGTACACATGATATTCATTTATTAATAACAGGAATGGATATCACAGGGTTTAATGCGTTTAAATAATTTATAAAAAATAAAGATGGCGGCAGAGAAGATTTTTTTAATTGGGTTGATGGGTTCTGGAAAATCGTATTGGTCAAAAAAAATGTCCAAGTGGATAAAGTCAGCAGGGTATGATTTGGATGCATTGATTGAAATGAATGAGGAAAAAACAATTGCAGAATTATTTGCGGAAGATGGGGAGGAGTATTTTAGAAAAACAGAGACGAAACTATTAAAGTGGTTCAAGGAAAAGAAAAAGTATGTTTTAGCAACAGGTGGCGGTGCGCCCTGTTTTAATGAAAATATGCAGTGGATGAAAAAAGAGGGTATCGTTATTTGGTTGGATGAATCCATGGATGTTTTGGTGCAAAGATTGATTAAGGAAAAAGAACATCGTCCATTGATTGCTAAATTAAATGAACAGCAAATTGCAACATTTTTAGAAGAACAATTAGTAAATCGTTTTTCGTTTTATCAACAAGCAAATTATCGGGTAACCTCGGACCAAATCACTGAATCGGAATTGAAAAAAATAATACTAAAACATGCATCGTAAAATATTGATTTTGGGATTAAGTTTTGCAGCCTTGTCTGTTATTTTAGGGGCGTTTGGCGCGCATGCTTTAAAGTCGATGGTGCAGGAGGACAAATTACAAATATTTGAAACAGGGGTTAGGTATCAATTCATGCATGCAATAGCATTGATTACTTTAGCTATTTATTGCCATCAACAACATCTTAGCATTCTGGAGCAAAAATGGATTGGATGGGCGGCTCATTTTTTTATTGCCGGTACTTTATTTTTTAGCGGATCCCTGTACTTTTTGACTTTACTTTCTGCGACAAATCATCCATTGATTCGTTTTATTGGTCCCATCACACCATTAGGCGGTTTGTGTTTTATACTAGGATGGTACTTTTGGTTGCGGGTCGTTTATCTTAAAAAAGTGGATAAGTAGGCACTACTATTTCCAATTTTACACATTTTTTCAAATTCCTTTTTCGTCCTATTCAGATAACTTATATTTGTTATCATGGCAAATACGCTTAAAAGCAAAAAAGAACCCACCGTTAATTCTCCCATCTTAAATCCAGATAAGGAGGCCTCCGTTACCGTTACTGAAGTGGTAAAGGATGAGCGAACTTCGAAAATAGCGGGCGCCATTTGTTTGCTTATAGCCATATTTCTATTTGTGGCATTTACTTCTTATTTATTTACTTGGCAGGAGGACCAAGATATGGTCCAATTATGGCGTACGCAATTATTTTCAACGAATGATGTTAAAGTCAATAATTTATTAGGTTATCTAGGCGCTTTTATTGCCTACCAAATCATGTTTAATGGGTTTGGGGTAGCGGCCTATTTATTTTGCACTTTCTTTTTTGTATTGGGCGTCAACTTATTTTTTACAAAACCAATTTTTAGTTTATGGCGTAATGTGCGCTATGTAATCATTGGCCTGTTGGTTTTAAGTACCTGTTTTGCTTTTGTATCTGCGCAAGCTGCATTTTCATGGGGCGGCGCTTTGGGAGAATATAGTAGTACTTGGTTAATAAAGTGGGTGGGTAATTTTGGCACAGGTGCCATTTTATTCGTTGCTGGATTTAGTTATTTTATATGGCGTTTTAATCCAAGCTTTAATGTGCCTAATTTAAGTTTTTTACTACCTAAGAAAAAAGAGGAAGTATTTATAAGTGAAGACAACGAAGAAGCGGTAAAACAAGAATGGGATTTAAATCAAGCCGCAGCCTTGCAAAATGCCGGTGGGAATAAGTTAAAGGAAAATAAAGATGCAGATGGCAATTTAATTCCTACTGAGGTTCCGGATGGGGGAAAGCTTTTCATTGATGAGTTATCCTTAGAAGAAGAAGAAAATACCAACATCGCTGAACTGGAACCTACTTTAATTGAAGAGGAAGAAGTTCCGGAATTGGCGCCCATTGTTGATGAAGTACCCACAAAAAAGAATATTTCGAATTTTGATGGAGCCTTATTGGAGGATTTGGATTTAGAAATAAAAGAAGGTGCAGAAGAAGTAGTCATTCCTGCAGCTGCTATTGGTAGTTTAGCGACCAAGTATGATGCTACCCTTGATTTAAAAAATTATAAGTATCCTAATATTAATTTATTAGAGACGCATGGTAGTGAAAAAATTGTACAGGATCCAGAAGAATTGGAAACGCACAAAAATCAAATTATTGCTACTTTAAAAAATTACGATATTTCAATTCAACGTATTGCTGCAACCGTTGGACCTACGGTGACTTTATATGAAATTGTACCTGCACCTGGTGTTCGTATTAGCCGTATTAAAAATTTAGAGGATGATATTGCATTAAGTTTAGCTGCATTAGGTATTCGTATTATTGCACCTATTCCAGGAAAGGGGACCATTGGTATTGAAGTGCCCAATATTCGCAAGTCCGTGGTGAGTATGAAAACTTTATTGGCAAGTGAGAAATTCCAAACCAGTCAATACTCGCTTCCGATAGCCATTGGTAAAAAAATTGACAATGAAAATTTCATTGTGGATTTAGCAAGCATGCCGCACTTATTAATGGCGGGAGCAACCGGTCAAGGTAAGTCGGTGGGTTTAAATGCAATTTTAGTTTCTCTATTATATAAGAAACACCCTTCACAATTAAAGTTTGTGTTGGTAGATCCTAAGAAAGTAGAGTTGAGTTTGTACCGCGTCATTGAAAAACATTTTTTAGCAAAACTACCTGGCGAGGAAGATGCAATTATCACGGATACCAAAAAAGTAATCAGTACTTTAAATGCATTGTGTATTGAAATGGATAATCGTTATGATTTATTAAAGGAAGCAGGATGTAGAAATATCAAAGAATATAATGAGAAGTTTACTGCACGAAAATTAAATCCTGAAAAAGGGCATCAATATTTACCTTTCATTGTATTGGTTGTGGATGAATTTGCTGATTTAATTATGACTGCTGGCAAGGAAGTAGAAATGCCGATTGCACGTTTGGCCCAGTTAGCACGTGCGGTGGGAATACATTTAATTATCGCGACACAACGACCTTCTGTAAATATTATTACAGGTACCATTAAAGCGAATTTCCCGGCGCGTATTGCATTTAAAGTATCCAGTAAAATTGATAGCCGTACTATCTTAGATGCGGGTGGTGCAGAGCAATTAATTGGTAAAGGAGATATGCTGGTCAGTTACAATGGAGAAATTACACGTTTGCAGTGCGCATTTGTGGATACCCCAGAAGTGGACCGCGTATGTAATTTCATTGCAGAACAAAAAGGATATCCGCAGGCCTTCTTATTACCTGAATACACCGATGAGAAAGATACGGATGCAAGTGGTTTTGATGCTGGTGATCGGGACCCTTTATTTGAGGATGCAGCTAAATTAATTGTGAATGCACAAATGGGATCTACTTCCTTAATACAACGCCGTATGAAACTAGGTTATAACAGGGCAGGGCGCTTAATGGATCAATTGGAGTCGGCAGGTATCGTTGGGCCAAGCCAAGGCAGCAAGCCAAGGGAAGTGCTTTATAAAACGGATACTGAGCTATATGATTTTCTACAAAACCTATAACGCAATAAAATAACCCCTTAAAATTGGACCTATTCCCGTTGGATTGTTCATTAAACAACAATTGACTAATTTTGTCCAACGGATAACTTTTAATATAAAAGCTTAAAATCAACCAAATGCTGCAACTAAGATATTTATTTATATTATTTATAGCCCTTATTTCCTTTCCAGCTTTGGCCCAAAAGGACCCACAAGCTAAGGTCATCCTTGACCAATTAGGGCAAAAAGTGAAGCAGTCCAAAGGCATAATGGTTAATATTCAACTTAGTACTAAAAATAACAAGGGGAAGTCCATGGGGACTAAGTCCATCAATTTGAAGATGAAAGGGGACAAATACCTCTTACATGAGGGTAAAATGGAAATTCTTTGTGATGGTTTGAGTATCTATAATTTTGATGGGGTAAACTCCATTTCTAAGTCAGCCATGGGGGAGTCGGATCAAACCCTAAGTCCACAAAAATTATTATCAGGTAGCTACGATAAGGACTTCAATTTCAGCTTGTTAAGTCAAAATGCAAATAAGGCAACCATCGAATTATACCCGATTGATAAAAGAAAGAGTTTTCAAAAAGTGACCTTGATCATTGATAAGCTTAAATCAGCCTTATCCAATGCTTCTATCTTAGATAAAAGCAACAATATCACCGATGTTAAGGTCCTTTCTATCAGTTACACCGCCCTATTAGCAGATAACCTATTCATTTTCAATCGCGCTAAATATCCAAAAAACGTTGAAATTTTTGATTGATTTACGCCTTTTCCACGTATCTTCGCAGCCGAAATAAAAAAATAAAATCGTAGTTAATCGTTAACTACAAAAAAAGAAGTTTTACAATGGCTACATTAACAAAAGAAAAAAAAGCAGGCATTTTTGCTGAATTTGGCGGAAAAGCAACAAACACTGGTTCAATTGAAGGACAAGTTGCCTTATTAACTGAGCGTATCGCGCACATCTCTGGACATTTAAAAGAGAACCACAAAGATCATTCAACTCAAAGAGGGTTAATGCAATTAGTGGGTCAGCGTAAGCGTTTGTTAGTTTATTTGCAAAAACATAACCTTACTGGTTACCGCGCTCTAATTGAAAAATTAGGCTTAAGAAAATAATTCAAAACAATCTTATAATAGCTGTCCCAACTGTCAAACACGGTTGGGATTAGTTGTTTATATAC
>Ga0214919_10002987_pt1 | contig 26029 bp, 24 predicted proteins | sample LL1503_MetaG_FD_177994 | JGI IMG/M metagenome (GOLD analysis project Ga0214919, IMG submission 177994) | Freshwater microbial communities from Lake Lanier, Atlanta, Georgia, United States - LL-1503 | ecosystem: Environmental > Aquatic > Freshwater > Lake | place: USA: Georgia | collected...
TAAAGGCATGGCTTGAGCAAGAAGGTGAAAGCGTTGTCTTAACACGCGAACCTGGTGGAAGTGATCTAGGAATAGAGATTAGAAAAATTCTTCTCTCTCACTCAACCGGTGAGATCAGTCCACGTGCAGAAGCTTTGCTCTATGCAGCAGATCGCGCTCACCATGTTTACAGCGTTATTCGCCCAGCGTTGGCTGCAGGACAGGTAGTAATTGGTGATCGATACTTTGATTCATCTATTGCATACCAAGGCGCAGGACGAGTCCTAGAGCCCGGTGAAGTGGCAAGAATTTCAAGATGGGCAACAGAGTCATTGTTCCCAACGCTCACCATCATTATTGATCTGCCAGCAGAGATTGGTTTGGGGCGATTAAAGAGTAAAGATCGCCTTGAATCTCAACCTATTGATTTTCATGAGCGCGTGCGCCAAGAGTTCTTGCAGTTATCCCTACTAGACCCTGAGCGCTACTTCATCGTTGATGGCAACAAAACAATTGAAGAAACGCATGCAGAGATCATTACAAGAGTTAGTGAAATAGGCGCACTCAAGCGCAATGCCAGAGAAGATAAAGGCAACTTATTGCTGCGCCCTATAAGGGCTGCAGGTAAAGCAGTTAAGCGCGCAGCGCCTAAAAAGAAGGCGAAGACAAAAAGTTGAGTGTTTTTGAAAATCTTGTAGGACAAGAACACGTAGTTGAGATCATTAAGGGAGCTGTTGCTGCAACGAGGAGTGGTCAAGAAAGCCAAGAGATGACCCACGCCTGGGTTTTCACCGGCCCACCAGGCTCTGGCAGATCATCTGCTGCCGTTGCTTTTGCCCAAGCATTGATTTGTCCTAAAGATGGTTGCGGTGAATGTAATCAATGCAGATCTGCAGCTAGTGGAGCACATCCAGATGTTGAAATAATTAGAACTGAAGGTCTATCTATAAAGATTGATGAAGTAAGAGAGCTTCTTACTCGCGTTGCTTGGGCGCCATCTATGGGTGGTTGGCGCGTGGTTGTGATGGAAGATGCTGACAGACTCACAGAGTCTGCAGCCAATGCGCTGCTGAAAGCCATTGAAGAACCAGGAAACAGAACAGTGTGGTTGCTCTGTGCACCAACCTTGCATGATGTGTTGCCAACTATTCGCTCTCGCTGTCGTCATCTCCAGCTTGTCACACCATCGAATGCAGCCGTTGCCCAAGTACTACAAAAGCGCGATGGCATTTCACCAGCGATGGCAGATTTTGCAGCACGAGTAAGCCAAGGGCATATTGGCCGTGCTAGATATTTAGCTAACAATGAATCGGTGCGAAACACCCGCACCACCATCATGGCCCTGCCATTAACTTTAAGAGGTATCTCTTCTGCTTTTGCTGCAGCGCAAGCCTTAGTTGATCTAGCAACAGAACAAGCAAATGCAGCAGCTGATGAGAGAAATGAAAAGGAAGTTGATGATTTATCACTTGCTTATGGCAAAGGTGCTACGGGCCGCGGCATGGCAAGTGGGGGAAGTAAAGCAATAAAGGAGTTAGAAAAAGAACAAAAGACCCGCAGCACGAGAATGGTGCGAGATGGTCTCGATGCAGCGTTACTTGATATTGCCACGTTCTACCGCGATGTCATGATGGTGCAGGCTGGTAGTAATGATGGCCTGATTAATAAAGAGCTAGAAAATGAGATTCATACCTATGCTGCGAGCAACAAGCCGCAGGCAACAATCAACAAGATAGGCGCCATCATGGAAGCAAGGGTTAATTTGGGCCATAACGCGGCGCCGTTGTTGACGGTTGAGGCGTTGATGTGTGTTTTAGCGCGCTAAAGAGATAAACAATGAAGTCAATTTCTCATCGCTTAGTCGCTACTTCAATCATCTTTGTAGTGAGCTTTGCCTCAATCTCACCTAGTTCTAGCGCTGCTGAGACAACTCCTTCAAGCATTGAAAAATGCCAACTCGCAAAGTACTACCAGCAAACACTAAGCCCGGGCTTCCCACGGGATTCTGCCTTGATTCCTTCGACCGGAACCATACGATCCTTGTTTCTATACGTGGACTTTCCAGACAACAAATCAAGCCAGAACAACAAGGCATTCACAAACCAATATGCAGCCGGCGCTAAAAAGTTCTTGGAATCTCAAAGCTATGGCCGGGCTAAGTTCATTTTTGATAGTACTGAGAAAACCTTCCGGATAAATAAGAAATCTTCTAGCTATGCAATTACCGAGGATGGCCAAGGAGATTCCAGAGGCTTGATTCAAGACGCCATTAATGTAGCCGACTCAGCTATAGATTTTGCAAAATATGAATTTGTAACTGTAGTACCTCCAAAAGACACAAAAACAATTCTCTTCAGCGGGGCACTCACTGGAGGTCAAGGAATGTTCACCTCCAAAGAGAGAGAATTTTCTAGCGGGGTTTGGATTGGAAAAAATAAACTCTCAAACTTTACTCAACCAGGTTCTGGATGGAGCTTTTATGCTCACGAGCTGGGCCATGTACTTGGTTTGATGCACCCTTATTACCAAAGAGATGGTGGCCCAGGTGCTATCTGGGATTTGATGGGCAATGGTGGAACCTCTGTCCCTGAGTTCATCGGGTGGCATAGATTCCTACTTGGTTGGTTTACAGATTCACAAATATCTTGCTTTTCCCTAGATTCCTTTACCAAAGCACAGATCGCCCTTTCGCCGATAAATACGAACACGACAGAAAAAAAGATTGTAGTAATAGTATTAAATGCAAAACAGGCAATGATTATCGAGCTCCGACGTGGCTCACAGTTTGATAAGTTGTTAAAGAATGAAGAAGGGATACTCGTTTATCGAGTGGATGTCACTAAAGGTGATGATGAAGGAATCATCACTGTCTTGGGCAAGAAGGGTACAAAGCGAGAAGGTCAGACACTTGAGTCATTGAAGAAGGGCGAAAAGCTCTCCTACGAAGCAATAACTCTCAGAGTTGTTTCAAGCTCGAAGTCAGGGGATGTAGTTGAGATCTCGAAAGGGTAGGAATTCATTTCTCATCTGACCAAAAAAAGCCTCTTTCCTGCGCACAAAGCCGGCTGCCGTAGGCGCTCAGATGGTAATGAGCACCCCTTTTCATAGGGTTAGATTTACCCATGCGCTTAGACCATGTCTCATATGTAACTTCCCATGATCAACTAGCCGACACAGTTCAACGCCTAGGCTCACGCCTTGGCTCTACCTTCGTTGATGGAGGTGTCCACCCACGCTTTGGAACACGTAACTTCACATTGCCTCTTCAAAACGGTCAATACATCGAAGTTGTCTGCCCACTAGATCACCCCGCAACAGAGCAAACTCCTTGGGGTAAAGCTGTTAGTAAGAAAGCACAAGAAGGCGGTGGCTGGCTAACGTGGGTTTTTGCGACTGAAGATATTTCAAAGGTTGAAGAGAAATTCGGACGCAGCGCAACCCAAGGTCACCGCACACGTCCAGATGGCACCGATCTAAAGTGGAAGCAAATTGGGGTTAATGAAATCACCGAATCTCGCGAGCTTCCATTCTTTATCCAATGGTTAACCGCTGATCACCCATCACAAGATGGAAAAGCAGTTGCTGCAATCGAGAAAATCACAATTGCCGATACAGATCACCTAGAAGATTCATGGTTCAAGACAGAGATTCTTGCCGGACTAAATGGGACAGATATTGAGTTTATTGATCCGTCAACGAATGAGGGTGAGTCGGGGATTGTTGCGGTGCACTTAACTACACCTGCAGGTCCTGTTGTTCTGGATTAATACTATTTTCAAACTTTAAAACTCTTGGAAATCTAGGTCGAATTATAAAGTTAATCCGAGATAGTTATTAAGAATTTTAGTGCTCTAAATGGTTAAATGAAATTTAACTAGGGAGCCTGCAGTCCTTCTATGTCACTTACGATTTGAAAAAGTCCTGGATCGTTTATATCCCAATTATTTTTCAAGCGAGGCCGAAGGTAAGGATAGTAAGGTAGAGCCTTAATAGAATTAACTTTTCTTGTTTTTTTAAAAAAGAAATTATGCGCAAAATTTAGAGCTCCCGCAACATTTATTCCCAAGGAATTTGGGTCATTCACAAATTCTTTAAGTAGGTTGAAGTACTGACCTTTATTTTCTGGATCAGAAGAGAGGCCTCGCCCACGGATCCAAGACTCGCCAGCAACAATCAATGGCTTTCCAATTGCCGCCAGCTCTATCCCTGCTTTTGTGGCAAATATAATTCCAAGATCGCAAATTTCCATCAACTTATATGTCGAAATGGCTTCGTCAGGTTGAATTACCTTAATGTTGTTGGGAAGATTCGGAAATCTTCCACAAATGTATTCAAAAATTGGATCTCGAGCCTTAATTCTTCCAGTGACTTCGGCAGGGTGGATTCTAATGACAAGATCGACATTTGGATTGTCTGAAAACCAAACTATCGTTTCCTCGATCCAAGAATGCATATCTGGGAAAACACGAGATTTATAATGAATTTGGGCATCCCACGATACATTAGTTAGTAACAGTACCTTTAATTTGTTTGTGCCAAGATGAATAGAAAATGACTCGTCTCTTGTTACTTTTCCAAACCTAATCCAATCCCTATCACCAATATCTCGAGAATCTAAGTAGTCAGTAATTTCCGTAAATTCTTCCGCGCTCAAGTCTTGAGAGATAAATGGATCTTCAAGTAGCGATCTATGATAAGTGTCACCAAAGCCAAGCAAAAAAGATTGCTTTCTATATCCTTGAACCCAGGTGATTACTGGAACATCAAAGCTCTTTGCTGCCGAAACCATATTTGCTTGCGGAACATATATACCGTGGTGCGCAATCATTACGTCAAAATGTTGGCTTGAAAATATCTCTTTGTTGGCGGAATTCATTATTCTGCTCGACTTCAAATACTCTTTGAAGACATCCTCGTATTCTTCGGGATCGTCAATTCTCCCCTTTGCAAGAAAACGTTTAGTGCCAGAGTCAGCTATTTCTAGGTCCCACTCTTTCGCTTCGGAGGAATTCTTATTTTGAATGAGGATTGGATCGAAATTTGCAGCCTTTAAAAGTTTTTTTCCTGTTTTTGTGCAGCCACCACATAGCTTTTGAGCTTTCTTTGACTTGAAATCTTGCAGACCCTTGAATTTATTCAGTTCACAATTCATACAAGCACTCAGTGCACCATCACAGAGAGAAAATTGAACTTTGTGTCCACGGCTTCGAAGCGCCATCCCTAAAACCATGTCAAATGCCAAAGTATTTAGATTTCCACCGATATTCGTTGCAATTAATATGGATTTCCGAATCTCAGCACTCTGAGAAGAGGCTACATCCAGCCCAATACCCCTGACCCACCAGTGCAACTCCAGCTTCCTTCTCAGTTTTAGGGCAAGGGGTGCTGAAATGAGTCCTAATGCCCTATTCAACGTAAATCGCGCTTTCGAGGTGCTTTAATTCCCAGCCTAAACTCAAAATCGAATCAGGGTTCGACCTCTTAAGCAGATTAATCGGATAATTCGGAGATTCAAGAGCTATAGACCTAAGGCCATTTAGTCGAGCAGCTTCTACGTCATGTGCTGTATCTCCAATCACAATAGGCACGTAACCTAGTTCAAGCGATTTAGTCTTTGCTCTATTGACTATATCTGATCTAGGTTCAAGACTTTGTGAACAGAAGAAATCTTCTTCTTTGAAATATTTGTCCAAACCGACATTGCTTAGTTTTAATTTAGCCCCCTTTAATACATTGCCAGTGCAAATTAAATTTAAAACGTTTTCACTTTGGCTCAAATCATTTAAGATTTGATCTACTTGATTTAAGAGAATAAATTTCTTATTGTAAATTAATTTAGAATACAACTCACAATAAAGATCTAAGACTAAATCAATTGTTTTTACTGTTTGATTTAAAATAACGCCGTCCTGAGATAAGACCATATTTACAATCTGGTGGTCAGTAAAACCAGATGTTGACTCCAAATCATAATTTCCGCTAAGGCCAGTCGTTCTTTGGATAGCTTCCAATAGAGGTGCTCGCCCAAGACCATTTGTGCTCAGTAAAGTCCCATCGATATCCCAAAGTAATGCAACTTTTTTTCTGATCAATTCCTTAATACTTTCGCTATCGAGTCAACATCCATACCGTGATGTTGAAGCACTTCTTGAGTTTGACCATTCTTGGGTAATTCCGATATCCCAGACCTAATTAATTTCACTTTTGCACCACTAGTTTGGAAATGTTCTAATAATTGAGAATATATCCCCAGTGATGGAAGATGATTTTCAATAACTAATATCTTCTTGAAATTCGAGATCAACTTTCTGTCTTCAAGATTGAGGAGTCGTTTGGGCGTAGGATAAGTGAATACAGCTATTTCGTTTTCACCTCCAGCATTCGCAACTTCCAAGGCGATCTTTGCCATGCTGGGACCCGAAGTAATTATTGCGTATTTTTCTCCAAACTTACGTTGGGTTATCCTCCCAAGTTGTACCATTTTTGGATCAACTTTCTCAGGCAAATCAACAGACCCCACCCTTAGGTAGATGCTTTTGTCTGACTCGTAAACAAGAGATTTCATCAGAGACATTTCTGTTTCGCATGCAGGCTCAAATATCTCAATATTTGGAAATGACGAAACAATCCCAAAGTCAGATACAGCTTGATGTGAATGCCCAGGCGCGGAAGGCAGCAGACCCGCTAAAAATCCGCAATAAATCACTTTTGAATTCTCAGATAGGTTGTTGAAAATTTGTTCAGCTGCTCGGGTAGTTAAGAAACTTGCAAAACTGTGTACAAATGGAATTTTCCCACTTAATGCAAGAGTTCCAGCCATTGAAACCATATCTTGTTCAGCGATACCACATTGAATATATTGAGCATTGAATTTATCTGCTACTTTATAAGTTCCAGTGTCATATGCTAGGTCTGCATCTAGGGCGATTAAAGATTTATCTGATTCAAACAAATCTTCAAGTATTTCAGCCCAAATTTGGATTAAAGATTGATTTCTTGTTTTTGGAATTAAGTCGTCAGATTCGGCGCGACTTCCATTTTTTAAAATGACGCTTTGAGACCAATTTAGTTCATGTGAAAAACCAAGTTTTTTGATGAGTTCATCAACCGCGCTCATGTAGTCCTGATCACTTGGAGATCCAGAATGGAATTTGTAGAATTTACCATTTGAGCCAAAACGTTCCATAAATGAGACGCCGGAACCCTTTTTTGTGTGGGCGTAGATGAATACAGGCTTTGTAGTTTCAGCTTTAGCTTGGGTCAAAGTTTCCTTTAGTGAGGAGTAATCATGACCATCGCATTCAAGATACAACCAACCAGAACCCTCAACACGTTTTCTTAAATCTCCAAGAGGTAAAGTTTTTTCTACCCAAGTATCCGATTGGATCTTATTTCCGTCAACAATTGCAATTAGCCCTGACATATTATCTCGACTCGCACCAGGTAAAGACTCCCAAATTTGACCTTCTTGTAATTCACCATCACCCAGCAATACAGTAATAATCGAATTCAAATTGTTACGCGAGTACCAAAATCCCTTACCCTTAGATATTCCCATCCCAAGAGATCCGGTGCTTGTCGGAATATTGAATAAACCAACTTCTGGGTGCCCAGGGAGGCCTTCCATTCTCCGTAGTTTTAGCAAAAATGAATCAGGAATTTCTCCAAACGCGTTCATAACTGCATATAGGCCCGGTGCGTCATGTCCTTTGGAACTAAAAAAAATATTGTCAGGATTCTCAGATAGGAATATTCTGTGAGCAACCATTAAATCTATAGCGCTGAAACTGCTACCTATATGCCCGCTTCCAGCGGCCTTTATCATCGAAAGCGTGTTGAGACGTAGGGCAAATCCAAGAGTTTTGAAGTCTGACTCATATCTCAAGGGATCTAATTCCAGCATTGAATCTGACTTTATAAAATACAGTTCTAAGCCTGATTCGAGAACCTCTGTATATAGATTTAGCACTCCCACAGTTTAGTGCTTTAGGACACCCTTATCCAAAAGAATTACTATTAAGACATGAAAACTCGACTGATTTACCTCGGCTCACGAGGTGGTGGGGCCGAGATCTTTCGAGAGCTAAGGTCGGTGAGCAAAAAATTAGAAAATATGCATGAGTTTGAGTTTGTAAGATCAGATGGTCTACAACTAAGTGACAACGACTTCCCTATTTCGAACTGGGACCGAGTTTTACCAAGTTTGCGAACTATTATGATGAAACCATGGAACTTTCTTTTTTTTGTAAATGAGCTCCTTGAACTCACCAAAAGTAGTAAATGCGAGAAAAATGTTTTTTTAATGCCATCTCCACTTGACTATTTTATCTTTAAGATACTTAAGTTAAAAAAACAGGAGTGCTTTTTTTTGATTCATGATGCCGCGCCGCATCCTGGCGAATTTTGGCCTCGAAAAGGCTCAATTAATTGGAGACTTAGAAAAGCCGATGGAGTAATTTTTCTCAGTAATTTTGTTTTTCAAACCGTAAAAACAAGATTAAATACGAAAAATTATAAAATTTTTCCACACCCTCCGTTCAGTTCTTTTACTAATCACCCCAGAGAAGCTCACAAAAATCTTAGTTCTTCCTCCGAGCTACCAATAATGCTCTTCGTCGGCCGAATCAGAAAGTATAAAGGCATCGAGTTATTGGCGCAGTACAAGACGCAGATACAAGAGAAATTTCAACTTGTGATTGCTGGCGAAGGCACTTTACCTGAAGGCCTTGAGGGGGTGAAGACAATCAATCATTGGCTAACGGAAACCGAAATATATGAACTAATGTTCTCAGCAGACATTCTGATTTTTCCTTACACTGAGGCATCGCAATCTGGCGTAATTCCAAGTGCAATAGCTCTTGGCAAGAGGTTGATTGTTGCGGAAGTTGGTGGATTGAGTGAGCAAATTAAGGGTTATTCTAAGGCTCTCACGTTTAATCCGGATAAACCTGCAACCTTATTGCACATTCTTGAAAGATCCTTCAAAGAGCTTAAAGAAGATTTCACCCCTCAAAAAAAAGATGAGCAAAATGACCAACCAACCTTCTCAAAGTTTTTAGACCAAATTCTTGAAGTTTCACGAAACCATTCGCTGTAGGGTGCTAGATTAGGTATATCGTTGGCCTAGGGGAGAAGGGTATCGTTGGCCTAGGGGAGAAGGGTGAAATGCGTCAATTTACTGTGAATTCAATGGAATATAGTGATAGTACTTCTGCATATTTGATTGCCGAAGTAGGCCACAATCACCAAGGAAATCTCGAGACTGCTTTGAAGTTAATTCGTGCAGCCTCACACGCTGGCGCATCTGCAGTTAAATTCCAAAAGCGATCGAATAAAACACTTTTTACATCCGAAGCGTATAATGCACCTTACACAAGTGAAAACTCTTTTGGCGAGACTTACGGGAAACATAGAGAAGCTCTCGAGTTTGGGATTGAAGAATATAAAGCTTGTATTGAAGAAGCGAAGAGATGCAAAATTGATTTTTTTGCAACAGCTTTTGATTTTGAAAGCGCGGATTTTCTTTCAGATCTTGATATGCCAGCCTATAAGATAGCAAGTGGAGATCTAAAAACTATTCCATTAATTGAGTACGTTGCCAAAATAGGAAAGCCTATTATCTTATCAACTGGGGGTGGCTCGATTGAAGATATTGATAGAGCGGTAAATGCTGTATTGAGGCACAATAAAAACTTGGCACTCCTGCAATGTACTGCTGGTTATCCTCCGGAGTATTCGGAATTGAATTTGAGGGTAATCGAATCTTTCCGTTCCCGTTTTCCAGAAGTGACTATTGGATACTCAGGTCATGATAGTGGAATTGCGATGGGATTAGTGGCCTATATTTTAGGCGCACGCGTGATAGAAAAACATTTCACACTCAATCGTGCAATGAAGGGCACAGATCACGCCTTTAGCCTTGAACCGCAAGGAATGCAGAAACTTGTCAGGGACATCGATAGAGCGCAGCTTGCTCTCGGAGATGGAGTTAAAGGCACATATCCATCAGAAGTCGCACCATTGAAGAAGATGGGAAAGTCTATTTTTTACACGAAGAATATAGCCGCAGGTGAAGTGTTGACACCCGCGCATGTGGATTTTAGAAGTCCCGGAGACGGAACTCCACCGTACAGAGTTGGCGAGTTTGTTGGAATGATATTAAGGGAAAATGTAGTTGCAGAATCAAAGCTAGACCCCGAAGATTTTTAGAATGTCTACAAAGAATCCAAACCTATTCATTTTTGGCCCCACCGGAAATCTTGGACCAACATGGGTTGAGACTGCAGTTGAAGCGGGCTGGAATGTAATTGGCCTAGGCCTTGGTAAAGCAGATAAACGACTAAATAGTCTCATGCTTGAATCTATTGAACTAGATTTATTGGATCTTAATAAATCTGAAGTGGTGGAGAGCTTCTTTAAGTATAAACCTTCAACCATAGTTTTTAACTCTGGAATTGACTCCCCACCCGGACAAGGAAAAAATTTGATTCAAGACTTTGAGCCTGGTTCTTGGGAGAAGATATTTCAAGTTAATCTATTTGGGTTCATAAGAGTTATGAACCTATTTTTACAAAATCCAGAAAATTTAAATAATGTCATCGTTGTCGGATCCATGTATGCATCATTAAGTCCAAATTTCAATCTATACTCCCACTTTAATGATGGAAATGGGTCGATTAAGCATCCTGCGTACGGAGCTTCAAAAGCTGCACTAAAGTCAGTAATCGAGCAATACAGCACATCTTTGGCCTCAAAAGGAATTCGCTTCAATATGTTGAGTCCAGGAGGAGTGAAAGGCAACCAGGACCTGGAATTTGTAAGAAAATTCTCCGAGAGAACGCCGCTTTCGCGTTTAGCTGAACCCAAGGAACTGAAATCTGCCTTGCGCTTCCTCCTTGACCCCGAGAACTCATATCTCACTGGTCAAAATATAGTTGTAGATGGTGGATACAAACTATGGTGATTTCTGCGTTCGAATTTGATTTGCATAATATTGGAACATCTACACCTGCAAAATTCTTAGATCGCAATTCACCAGTTGATAACTCATTAATTTTTCGAACACCTTTGAGTGGAGAAATTGAAGTAAATAAATTGCTTCACAATATAAAAACTTCATTTAAGAATTTTCAAGCTTTAGGAATTGTCAAGGCAAGTCAAATACTTCTCGGGGTTAGCACAGAGTTGCAAAGAAAAAGAGACGAGATTAATCAATTAGTTTTTCTCGAGACCGGAAAAACCGAGAAATTAGTTGAAGGAGAATTTGAGACATCATTAAATTTCATGATTGCCCTTGCTGGGCTTGCACAATTCGAAATAGGTCGGGTTATACCGAGCGTAAACCCGAATAAGACCGTCTATACGCGACGTTTTCCAGTCGGAATTGCCGCATTAATTACTTCCCACAATACTCCACTACCGAATTACGCTTGGAAATTAGCACCTTCGTTTTTATCTTTAAATGCGTCAATTCTAAAACCATCGGAATTTACATCACAAAGTGCACAGATGTTTGTTGAAAGTTTCCTCTCTGCCGGAGCTCCTGAATTCATGGTTAATCTTCTTCTCGGTGATGCGGATACCGCACAGTTTTTAATCGCAAAAAAACCAGACCTAATCAGCTTTACCGGATCCTTCGAGACAGGAATCAAGGTTAAATCTGCAACTCAGAACTATTCTCCGAAATTGATTCTAGAACTAGGTGGATCGAATCCAATTATTGTTTGCGAATCGGCAGATCTTGAAAAAGCTGCCTCAATAATTGCAGAATCAGCGATTAGTAATTCAGGACAAAGATGTGCTTCTGCAAGTAGGTTGATTGTTCACAAATCTGCTTTAGATAAGCTTATGCCTCTCTTACAGGAAAGCATTAAGACAATTGTAAAGGCAAATGGAAGTCAATCCTTTTCTGGATGCCTAGTCAGCGAAGATGCAAGAATTAAACATGAGGAATACATAAGGAAATCAAAAAATTCCGGGTTAAAGGTCATTGAATTTGAATATGAAAAGAACATTAATGGCTGTTATGTGAATCCTGCGATTGTATTCAGAAATCAGATCAAGGAAGACGATAATCAGATTGAGATTTTTTCACCAATACTCTTTGTTGAGAGTTTCGATGAAAATGAAGAAGCGTTACAAAAAGCAAATAGCACGCCGTATGGTTTAACAGCGGCAATTTGGACGAACGACTTCAATGAAGCATTTTATTTTTCTAGTAATGTAAGGTCAGGGATTGTCAACATAAATGGCCCTACTCATGGCTCTGAGTTTCAGTTCCCATTTGGTGGGCAAGGAAATTCAGGTAATGGTACAAAGGAAGTCGGAATTAACTGCCTGTCCGAGTATTCATTTGAAAGACTAATTAGTGTGACTAATTATGATCTCTAAAGTTGCATTGATTCCTGCAAGAAAGGGGAGTGAGAGGTTACCTGGCAAAAATATTGCAGACTTGAATGGCCATCCTTTGATTGCATATACGATTTCAAGCGCAAAAAGATCAAAACTTTTCGATAGAGTAATAGTTTCAACCGACTGTCCACAAATAGCAGAAATTTCTAGAAAATATGGTGCGGAAGTCCCATCACTTCGGTCAAGTGAATTGTCCAGTTCATCTAGCCCTGATATTTTCTGGGTACTCTTGGCCATTAACGATTGGCTACAACTAAAGGATGAGGATTTTTTGGCGATTTTGCGTCCGACAAATCCTTTTAGAACACCCGCTACTATTATTCAAGCATTTAATTCCCTACTTCGAGATCCATCTATAGATTCGATACGAGCAATTAGACCGATAAAAGAACATCCCTCGAAAATGTGGAAAGGTGGACCTGGGAAAATTCTAACTCCTTTTGATGATTCCGTTAGCCTAGAAACTGGGGCACCTCACCATAGTTCACCCTTTCAGTCGTTAGAGAAGTTGTGGATCCAAGACGCCAGTCTAGAGATCGCCCGCGTATCTGCGGTGAGAAAGCACAATTCAATCTCTGGCTTGAGAGTCCTAGGATTTGAAATGCCCAAGAATGAGGGGTTCGATATTAACTACGGGGAAGATTTAGTGATAGCTCGTAAAATTGCTTTGGATAATGAAATTAGAATCTAATGCTAAGTCCTGCTGGTCACAAAAGAAAGCAATTCGCACTTGGTATGCGGCGTTTAGAACACCTACCTTATTTCATTTCATCAATAAGGAAACTCACGGAACAGGGCTATACGGTCGCACTATTTATTGATTCAAAATATGTGAAGAAAATTACTGATAAACAAATTGAGGCTAGCTTTTCATCAGTAGGATTAAGCGTAAGCAATATCATTCGAATGGAAAGCGGTAAAGATTCATATTTGAAGAATAAAGTAAGTGTGCTCAGCTATTTGAGCAATCCAACGTATGACAAAGATTACTTCATTCGACACCTACAGAGGGCTAAATTTAATCTGATTGACAGGTTTATTGTTCATATTTTGAGTCTAATTCCAAAACGAAAATTTTTCATCGATAAATTAGTAGTCAATACCCGAAGAAAGTTTTCAAAAAGCTTTTCATACATTCCAGCAATCCAAGACATTATAACTCAATGTGATTTTCTTATAGTAACTCCTGGAAATATGATTGATAGTGTTGAAGATGATTTGTTTCTATATGCAGAACGGTGCGCCACAACTTCATTTTGGATGGTTTTATCTTGGGACAATTTAAATAGTAAAGGTACTCCAATAAAGCTACCAAGCAAAGTTTTAGTGTGGAATCGCCTTCATGCCCACTTGGCAGTAGATCAACATGGAATGGAATCGAAAAATGTCCAAGTAATTGGATCCAGTTATCACGAATTATATGCCGCTAATCCATCAAATTCCCAAGAAGTTAACTTGAAGGATGTATTTGGCATTCCGGCAGAGAAGAAAATTGTTGTTTACCTGGGTTCTTCGGCAAACATTCACCCGAATGAATCAATCCATTTAAGAGAATTACTAAGTAATGGAAATTGGCTTGAGACACATTTTCTCATCATTCGTCCACATCCTGCCCACGCATTAATTTGGAGTAATTGGAATTTACCTGGAACTTATGTATGGCCAAAAAACCAAAACCTATTAAAACGGGATGTTACACAAACCTCAACTCTGTTTTTCCAAACACACTTTGCTCTAGGGATAAACACCTCTTCCTTATGGGATGCATTAGCATTAGATTGCCCAGTAGCTTGTATCGAAGTGCCAGGAACTGTCTTCTCCGATAACACGTCCCACCTTAATTTTGCCAAGGAATTTGGATTATTGACCTTTAGAAACTTTATGGAGATAGAGCAGAATTTCGACAAAGTGAAGGAAAGTCTTCACACGTTAAAGCCGGCCATGCTCCCTAACTTCGGTCAAACAGGATCCATATTCCTTCAAGCGATTAATGAATCACAGGATAGGTAGATAATCATGAGAATCAGACAGAACTACGACAGGATTCGGGAGCACCTAATTGAATCAAACGGGAGTTACATCCCGAGCGATTATTGGAAAATTGAATCTGACTCATTTCACTACATGTGGAATGCGAGTGATGAAATCCTTGAACGTATTCGAGATCATACACATTGGATAAGTGGTGTTAGAAGCTACGACTACAAAGAACACCACATTCATAATTCAAAGAGTACTAGGTTTCAATTAGAGGAACTTAGAAGGCGGAATCATTCTTTAGAAGTACATGGCGAACCTGGTGTATTGGGCGATTTTGGCTTTAAATTTGATAGTCAAATGTTCAACATAGATACTTTAAAATTTCATGAAAGCATATTGGCTTTATCCTTAAGTGGGAATCTAACTCGGTTGAGAAACATGCAGAGGCCGGTAATTTGTGAAATTGGTGCAGGATGGGGTGGATTCGCCGCGATGTTTCTTGCCCATGTCCCTCACGCGCAATATGTTGTAGTTGACTTGGATGCTACCTTACTTTTTTCTGGCGTGTACCTCCCCGAGTGTTTTCCCGATAAGAAATTTGGATACTTCGGCTCTCAGGATTTTGTTGGAGACGAAGACATTATCTTTATTTCAGCCCATCAGTTTGATAACTGGGTCCCAAACAGAATTGATTTAGCTGTCAATTTAGTTTCATTTCAAGAAATGACGGACTCCCAAGTCAGGAATTACTCCGAGCAGTTACTTAAGAAGAAAACCCTGGTCGCATATAGTCACAACAAACAAAAATCACGCAATAACGTAGAGATCACCTCAGTCAATTCTCATTTTAACACTTGGCCGGCTGCATATAAACAAGAGGTTTTAGATTGGGACTATAGCGGGGCTCTCGAAAATGCAGGTTTAATCATGGCTCTAAGAAAAAATAGCTTGTTAAGCAAAGTGATCAAAGCAACCATCTTTACTCTTAGAAGACTCCCCATCAAGGCATATACTGTGGGAAATAAAGTCTTAAAGCTTATTTTGAAACCCGCGCTCTATAATTATTTAATGAGCCGCGTAAATAGGAATTATACGCCAGATAGATACACACATTACTTTTTTTACTCAGATCTAGAGATTTCCAATACGGGGGTTCACGCAAATGATAGACATTGATTCGCTTAATTCAAAAGATTTTGTTTTAACTTCAGGTGGATTTGATCCACTGCACATCGGCCACATTAAATTTCTAGAGTGGGCACATGATTTAGGCTTTCCGGTAGTGGTCGCTGTAAACTCTTCAGACTATATCAGTCAAAAACACATCCCAATGCAGTCGACTGTAGATCGCGTGTCGATACTCAACTCTTTGAAGTTTGTCGATTTAGCTTTCGAATTACCAATGGAAAAATCAGTTAGCGATGTAATTCGGGAGAATAAACCAAAGTTCTTTGTTAAAGGCCTTGAATATCAAAGAAATTTGCCTAAAGATGAGGTTCTTGCATGCATGGAAAGCAAGACTGAGATTGTTTTCGCACCGACAGAAAAAATCTCCTCATCAGAGATCTTGCGGGCATTTAAGGAAAAGACTTTGGATTCAGAGTTGGGTACCTTAGAATCAAATATATTAAGTAGCGTTGCCACTCTTAGTTCTCAAGAGGAGTATACGGAAAATTACTTTTTTGATTCATGGCGCGATGGTGGTCACACATACGACATCGAAACCAGGCGTAGAATTGAAGGGAAGCATCCAGAAATCCTATTGAAGGTCTTTGGGTCACTAAATACTTTTCTAGATGTGGGGTGTGGAAACGGCGCTTTAATGTTATTTCTTAAAGAATTAGGCCTAGAAGTCGACGGATTAGATATCAGCGAAGATGCGAAGAAAAATGCTCCCAAATCAATTTCAGATCGAATTCAAATACTAGATTTAACTTCCTATGTTGAGGTAAGTAAAACATACAACTTGGTGATTTGTAGAGAAGTTTTGGAACATATTCCTTTTATCCATTACTTAACCTTCGTTACAAATCTTTGTCGTTTGTCAAATAGATATGTCTATATCACAACGAGATTTGCAAAAAATCCAGATACGCTTTGGGATATACAAACAGAGTTTGAAGCGGATCCAACTCATATAACACTTCCATCGATTACTCTTTTACGTTCAATCATGTCAATGAACGGATTCAGGCGAGTGGAAAGTTTGGAGCAGGAGATCGATTGGATGCATAAACAAAGAGTTTTAGTCTATGAAAGAATATAGTTCTATTCTCGGCCTTCACGCCGAATCTGAGTTTTGTGGTGTATCAAGGTTTAATCGAATCCTAGCCGAGAAACTGGATGTACCCAGCAACAATCTAGATGATTCACGCATTCATGAGGGGAAGCGTGTACTTATCTCAATTAAGTTTTCTGAGTTGGACTTGAACCACGCGAAGCATGAATTCGGTCCTGAAGTAATTAATTTTCAAATGTTCCCCGATTTTGATGTATTCATACATGACCACCCCAGTTCTCCAAAACATTGGGACATAATAAGCAAAGCGAGTCACATTTATTGCGGAAACTCAAAAATATATAAGGTAGTTAATGAACGTTTCAGTAACTCTTCTCCTATGTGGAGCCCACCGACCCTCCCTCAATTTGAGGATAGAATTACGGAGCTCGAACCCGTAAATTTCATTAGCTTTGGAATGGCGCATAAGATCGATATTAATTTTCATAAACAACTAATTGATTGGCTTCAGTCAAATAATGTGGATTACCGGATGACGGTTAGTGCGTCACCACACGAAGGTGAAGATTTTTTCTCATCATCGAGGAGAATTAAGGAAGGATTTGAGGATCTGTACGGCCCAAATTTCATTTGGGCAGGATATCTTGGGGAACAGATTTTGCTTCGAGAATTACGGCAAAGTGATGTTTTTGTGGGGTTTTATCCTGACGGGGTTCGAGAAAACAATAGTTCTGCAATTGCAGCTTTGACATTTGGGTTAAAAGTAATTACTAATTTTGACATCGATTCCCCAGACTTCTTTCGAAAGCATGAAAGTTCAATCGATATTGAGGAATTGCAACGGTACAGCAGTTTAAGTCTAAAGAAGAAGTCAGCAGGAGTGACTGACCGAATCGGCATATACTCTTGGGAAAATTTCCTAAGTGCATTGAGAGGTTCAGTATAGGACATGGACTCAACAAAAGATACTGCCGATAGCAATTGGACTTTAGTCTCTGTAATAACACGAAAACACTTACTGGTTATTAAATTGAATATTGAGAATATGCAAAAGCTTCGGCCTTTGCCAAAAAAGTGGATCATCGTCATGAACGAAGGCCCTTCAAAAAAGCTAATTGAGAAGTTTAGCGAGCTCTCTCAAATTTCAGAAAGCATAGAGATTGTCACGATCTTTGGATATGAAAGAGGTAGTGAAAGAAGTTTAAATCCAAGTTACGAACATTCAAATCTAATCCATTTAGGAATTTCTCAGGCCAGTAGCTCGAAGGTTCTATTAATTGATCCAGATTTCTTCATTGTAAAGCGAGATGCTTTCGACTTTTTGAACCAAAAACTCGAGCGCAGTCCTTATTTTAGCGTCCCTTGGGGTCCACGATGGTACACAAAGACCCGTAATTCTGCGACACCTCATTTCTTTGCATTCAAGAATAACTCGGGAGTCACAATTGACTTCACACCCGCAAAATTGGCAGTTCACATGAACTCCTTTCCGCGAACCTCGGTATTCCCGAGAATTATTCAGGCAAATTTCGGCAGAAGACGCATCGAGAGCGTGCAAGATACGGGTTACAAGATTCCACTTCATAGCGATGGTAGTCAATGCAAATCTAAATCGTGCGAACGTTTCCATGGCATGCATATCTCCAGAGTAAACGTTGACTTTAAACTTCCTAAAGGAATCAAGTTCGAAAAAATCTTTTCCAAGTTTCTAAGCAAAAAGTTTCAATTTTTCCCCAAATCATTAGTGGGTCTGAATTCTGATTTGTCAAAAAGTAGATTTTTATCCTTACTATTGGACAAGTCCGAAGTTCTCATTGCGGAAGATGAATATCTAGGTTTTCATCTTCGTACGATTGGAAGAGAGAAGTCGTATCTCCAAGACAAAAATACATTGATTCAACTGGTCAATCTCTCCTGGAAGTTGAGCCTTGAAAGGCTACCAACTCATACAACTAAAGCAAACACATATATTTTTGTGAGAAACCTGGCTCATTGGAAATATCTATCAAATTTTCTTCTCAAACTCAGTTTGAACGTTGAGCGAATCGTTATCTTAACTTTCAATAAAACTCTTCATGATGAACTAATCGAAGAAATTTCTTCCGTTAGTCATGCTTCTGAATTAAGAATTAAGTTTCAATCTATTGATCCGATGCATAAGTCCTACTCTTGGAAAATATTTGATGGATTAAGAATAAGGAAACTATGGTTTGGTTCAGAACTAAAGAATTATGACCTCTATCGAGATAGACAGATTAAGCTAATTCCAGTAAAACTAAGAAATTTTCCAACAAGCTTATTCAAACCTACAATTGCCATAATCTTGAAAGTTCATTTTTTACTGTCAGTTGTTTCCTTTCATAGACTTAATAAGAAATGTAAATTTAAAGAAAGAGATTTTTTCATTACAACTGATGCGGTTTGGCCACAGTCTGTGCAAGCTAGGCATGCCCATCAATTAGAAGCAAGAAATTACAATGGATTGCATTTCATTCTTTCCTGGGACAATGCGGTCACAAAAGGTTCACTAAATGGTGCACGTTGGCCGATTTTTGCATGGGACGAAGTTCAGAAGCAACAATTCCATAACTTACACGAAATAAAGGATGGGGATATCAAAACTGGTAGCAGCATTCGCTATCGATACACAAAGAATGAATATCCACTACATGAACTAAACTTTCCAAGTTGGTTTAATCGGTCCAAGCAAAAGTACGTATATCTGTGTGCATCTCCTAGGGTTTTAGCTCTGGAGGAAGAATTAACCTTAATAGGTGATTACATATCACAGATTTCATCCTCTTATGAGGGAAAGATTCTGATCAAACTTCACCCAGATACAAAGGAATTATTTGTACACAAACTTTTTAAGCAGCCGTACAGCAACAGGATTGAGTTGGTGTCCCTTCAGAGAAATCAGAAGCATAATAGTGGCAGGCACACTGATAAAATGATCATTTACATGGGTGCTTTAACTACAGCAATTTTTCGAATGGACTTAAATGGGCGCTATCTCATTCCAAGGAATTCATCAATGTACCAGCGAATTATTAAACGAACCCCTCATGCCGAAAATTTCCTTGAATCGTTAGAAGGGGTCAGGCTACTGCGTTTGTCGAGGAAGAAATCGTTTTGGTATAACTTGGATCCAGAGAAAGAAATCTGCGCCCTATCTGACTTAATCAAATTTGGCTTGGCCGAGAGTAAGAAATGAACAAACGTAAACTAGGTGAGAAATTCAGATTTGTTGGTAATGAACATTCAATTGGAAAAAAACTGCAATCAAGAGACAATTACTTTAATAATTTGATCACCGAACTAAATAGATCAAATAACCCCATCGTCATTGGTCCATTTATGATGGAGGTTGGATTCGAACTATTGTATTGGATTCCGATGGTAACGAGGATTCTAGAGAATGTAGAAAATATTGATCAGAGGCCCATACACATCATTACAAGAGGTGGGGCACATGCTTGGTACCCATTTTCCAGTCACCATCATGAAATATTCAACAAGATTGGGTCTTCGGATTTTCTAAATATGCAGCAGAATCGCTTGAAAAACTTTGGGCACCAAAAACAAAGTAGGTTACAAGCCGAAGAGGAGATGTTATTGCAACAGTTCTTTCCCGGCGATAGTGAAAACTTTGATGTGCTGCATCCTATGACCATGGTGAGAACTATGGTTGATTATTGGTCTGGGACTGTGAGCCCGAAATGGTTAGAGAATTTTACAGATTACGGGAAGGTTACACATCACATTCGTAATAATGTGAATCATACTGATCTGATTGCAATGAAGTTTTATTCGAGGGAGAGCTTAACCAACATCAATGCCATAGACTGTTGTTTACAGGCCATTATTTCTGGCCACAAAAAATCTAAGTTTATAGATTTCGTGATCTCAGAGGAGATTGATGATCATAAGTATTTTGCAAATGAGAACTTGTCGGTAGATAGATTCATAGCGCCTAGGCTAGAAACTAACCTGCGTGATCAATCACAAGTCCTAAGCCAAGCAAAATTGTTGATTGGAACTTATGGAGGCTTTACCTATTTAGCTCAATATATGGGTATCCCCGTGATCGCATGGGAAGAAATTGCCAAATTGAACCGCAGTCAGCACTTGTTCACCGCGGAGTACTTCATTAAGCCGTTGTCTGGCTCCTCCATAAGTTTAGTAAATTCTAAGAACTGCCATTCTCTATTTCATGATTAAAGCGAGTGCTTTTCGAATTTCTAAGTTTTACCGAAATTGATATGGAAAAAATTAACCATACCAAGAATACGATCTGTGCGAGCGTGTACTCATTTAATGAAAATCCGCGTATGTAGAATGCGACAAAACTAAGTGGATTTAGTGCCTGCAGCAAATTAAGGAAGGGATAGTTCCAATCGTAAGGAAATATTAATGGGGAAACCAGTAAAGTCAGCCGTGAATAAAAAGGTAGTACGAATTTTAGGTCTCTGAAGTTTCTACCCAGATAGGCTAGAGGAATTGCCCAGCTAGACGTGAGAATAAACAAGATGAAGATTCCACCAAAAAACTGAATCAATGGAAAATTTTGAGTTGGTTGAGTCAACCTGATAATTGCTAGAGCTAAAATCAGCAAAGGCGAGTATTCAACAAATGGCGAAGAGCTCGCTGAAACGGCTAGAACTTTTGAATTCTCAGACCAAGCATGCTTTATCTTTGGGCCGAGGAAGAAACTTCGAACTGATCTCTTCAGTGATTCATCAGCGACACAAAAAATGTAAGCCGCTAAGACCGCAATGTATGGGGATGTGCTTCTACCGGGAAACTGCACGCCGAGCGCCATAATTGATATAAATCCGAATATGGCGACTGGCTGGGCAACCATCCATAAATATGGAAATCTGGTGTTGATAAACGCTATTTGAACCCAAAAAATCAAAGAGGATTCAATGATCTTTAATCTACGCAATAAGTTAGTTTTCATGGAAAGGCTCGGCTAATCTTCAATAGGAGCACCAATTGTTTTCTGACGTAGGTTCTCTTTTAAGAAACCATCGAGATAGTTCCTGTAACTCGAATGAGGGTAGCTATTAATGCTGTTCTGAAGTTCTGCCGTAGTGATCCAACCATTTAAGTAGGCAATTTCCTCCAGTGCTCCTATATTAAAGCCAGTTCGCTCTTCGATAATTCTGACGAAATTACTTGCGTTATTCAAATTCTCCACACTTCCGGTATCTAGCCAGACCGAACCCCTAGTGAAAATTGTGTAAGTAAGAGTGTTTGTTTTCAAGTATTTTTCAATAACCGAGGTGATTTCTAGTTCTCCTCGCTTACTGGCTTTTACTTGTTGAGCTAGATCTGGACCCAAGTTATCAAAAAAGTATAAACCTGTAATCGCAAGATTTGAATTAGAATTCTTTGGCTTCTCTTCAACTCTTATTGCTACACCATTCTCATCAACGGTAAGTACGCCGTAGTCGCTTGGAGTCGCAACTGGAATGGTGAATATATGACACCCTGATGATGGGAGTGAATTGCGAAGCTGACGCCCTAACCCGCGACCATAGAAAATATTGTCGCCTAATATGAGAAGTGCGTTTTCGCCCTCCAAGAAGTCTTTAGCTATCAATAAAGATTCAGCAAGACCACGTGGTTTTTCTTGGATAGCGTAGGAAATTTCTATCCCAAAGTTTGAGCCGTCACCAAGCAGATTTTTGAAACTCGGCAGGTCGCGAGCGGTAGAGATTAACAAGATTTTACTGACCCCAGCCAGCATTAGCGTAGACAGCGGATAGTAGATCATCGGTTTGTCATAGATCGGGAGTAACTGTTTGCTAGTACTTTGCGTAAGCGGCCACAGCCGCGACCCAGTTCCACCTGCGAGAACAATTCCCCTCATAGGATAAGGGTACTAGGTAAAGTGAGAACATATTGTCGAGTCCATTGGGGTGATTGTGCGCGTACTAATAACCGGAGGCGCTGGCTTCATTGGCTCAAATTTTGTCCGAATGATAGCGCGAGGTGAGCTTCAAGAAATCTCCAGTGTAAAAGTAATTGACAAGTTGACATACGCTGGAGTTATCGAAAATCTCAAAGGTGCAGAGAGAGTGGAGGGCTACACATTTGTTCAAGGCAATATTTGTGATCCTATTCTGGTTCAGCAACTCCTAGATAATGTTGACGCCGTTCTAAACTTTGCTGCGGAGTCACACGTTGATCGTTCAATATCGAGGGCTTCAGATTTTGTTCAGACAAACATCGTAGGCGTACAAGTTTTGCTGGATGCGATTAAAATGTCAGAAAGAAAAATTCGATTCCTACAGATTTCAACCGATGAAGTTTATGGATCCATCAAATCTGGCTCATGGACTGAAGAGTGGCCACTTCAACCTAACTCTCCATATTCAGCGAGTAAAGCAAGTGGTGAACTATTGGCTCGTTCATACAACAGGACTCACGACATGGATGTAGTAATTACTCGGTGTAGCAATAATTACGGCACACACCATTTTCCTGAGAAGTTGATTCCACTGTTTATTACAAATTTATTGGAGGGGAAGAAGGTTCCGGTTTATGGAACTGGTGAGAATATACGTGACTGGCTTCATGTTGATGATCACTGCAGAGGTATTTACCAAGTATTGATGAATGGTCGATCTGGTGAAGTTTACAATATTGGTGGTGGACGTGAACTAACTAATAATGGAATTACCGGTCTGATTCTTGAAGCCATGGGTGCTGACGAATCATCAATCGAATATGTTGAAGACCGCAAAGGTCACGATCTTCGTTACAGTGTGGATTGGGCCAAGATAAACCGGGAACTTGGATATGAGCCACGAGTCACGTTTGAAGTTGGCTTAAGGGAGACAATTCAGTGGTATCGAGATAATGAAGCGTGGTGGAAACCACTTAAGAATTGTTGATTAGTAAATGACTTGGTTAATTACAGGTGGTTCAGGGCAATTAGGAATTGCCGTCTCGGAAGAATTGGATAGACAGGGTATTGCATTTGGTGCATGGAGTTCTAAGGATTTAGATATTGCTCATCGTGCAACCGTTCGCGAAGCTATTAAGAAGTTATCACCCACCGTAATCATTAATTGTGCAGCCTGGACAGATGTGGATTACGCTGAAAGCCATGAGGTCGAAGCACTAAGAGTAAATAGCGATGGTGCGGAAAACCTTACGTTGGTTGCGAAGCTATGCAATTCAAAATTGATTCATATTTCAACCGACTATGTCTTTTCCGGAGAACATCAATCACCTTGGCAGATTGAGGATGAAATCAACCCTCAAACTGCTTACGGTAGGACTAAGGCGCAGGGTGAGAGCCGAGTTCTTGCGATCTACCCTGAAAACTCTTATGTTGTGCGCACCGCATGGCTTTATAGTCAATGGGGAAAGAATTTTGCGAAGACAATGACCAAACTAGCAATCAAAAGCGAACGTGAAGTTAGAGTTGTAAATGACCAAATGGGTCAACCGACTTCAGCCATGGATCTAGCTAGACAATTAGTTGAGTTAGGACTATCAACTTCACCTGCCAGTATTTACCATGGAACTAATTCTGGTCAGGCAACATGGTATGAGTTCGCGCAAGAGATTTTCAAACTTGCTGGTGCTGATGCTGGTCGTGTAACCCCGATTTCTTCGAGTGAGTATCCGCTTCCTGCCAAGCGCCCTTCATACTCAGTCTTAAGTCATGATGCTTGGGTGAAAACTTCTGTTAAGCCGATGAGAGACTGGCGAATCGCGCTCGCTCAGGCAATGCCTGCAATCATTTATGCAGTTAGCGAGGAAGAATAGAAGTATGAAATTAACACCACTTGGAATAGATGGTGCATGGCTTGCCGAGTCACCACTCTGGAGTGATGATCGGGGCTTTTTTCGTGAATGGTTTAAGGCGGACGATGTAAACGCGGCGACTGGGATTGATTTTTCGATCCAACAAGCGAATATTTCTCAGAGCCAGCGCGGAGTAATTCGCGGGATCCATTACAGTCTTGCCCCGGAAGGACAAGCCAAATGGGTTACCTGTATAAATGGATCGATTCGAGATGTAGTTGTTGACATCTCTCCCAAATCGCCAACCTACAAAAAAGTAGTTCATATTGATTTGGATGGGCTGGATGGAAAAGCTGTTTTAATTAGTGCAGGTTTAGGTCACGGGTTTGCATCCTTATCAGACACTTCTACTATTGCATATCTGTTGAGTTCACCGTATTCACCTTCGGATGAGTTTGAGATCAATCCGCTAGACCCAGAATTAGGGATCGAATGGGGAGTTAGCCCATCCGAGATCCTCTTATCGGAAAAAGACAGGACTGCTCCCTTCTTGAATGCGCCATACCGTGAAGATGAGCGCCCAAAGTAGTTATCTGAAGTGTATTGATATTGTGAAAACAGTAAATGTTAAGAGTAATTCAGATTATGGAAATTACCTCGTCCTAAATATTTCTGCTTAGAAACACTTTTCAGAGATTTCGAAAACGATGGAATTTTTTCAGGATGTTACACAGTGAATATTCGGCATCGAATGAGTAAAGCCTCAAATACGCCCGAGTTTGTCCGACAAGTTTTCACTCACACGGATAAATCAAGTGATCTAGATATTCAATTTCTTGCTAGAAATCAAAGAGAGTTGGAGCAATACACAACATTATCTGATCGCGAAATAGAAACTCAGGAATGGATCAAGAATTTCGCAAATAGTGGAACTTTTCTGGATATTGGTGCGAACATTGGATTATTCTCCTTAATGGCATCACGGTATAAACCCGAGATGAAAGTTTTAGCTGTAGAACCACACATTCCAAGTTTTGAAACTTTATTTCAAAACATAAAACTGAACTCTTGTGCGAACGTACATCCGCTAAATGCAGCATTCGCTGAACGTACGGAGGTCGGGGTTTTCAATTATATGAAACTTGAAAGCGGAACAGCAAAGAGTGTTTTTGGAAACTCTATCGATTATCTGGGCAGATCCTTTGCTCCCCAATACGCGTGTTCTTCAATTTCATATAGTGCAGACGATTTTTTTTAGGTGCTTTGAATTGGAGTATCCAAACTATGTGAAAATTGATGTAGATGGTATTGAGATCAGTGTACTAAAAGGAATGGGGGATATTTTAATGTCCAAAAATCTGCAGTCAATTATGATCGAGGCAAATTCAAGAATTATGGAAGATGAAATGAGAAGAATGCTAAGTCACTACGGTTTCAAGATTGACAGAGTGCAGAATAAATCTTGGGAAACCGCGAAGACCAGAAACAATTTTTTTTATCAAGTAATCCAAAATGACTTTGTTGCTAAGTGGCTTGGGCCGGGATCGAACCGGCGACCTAACGATTTTCAGTCGTTCGCTCGTACCAACTGAGCTACCAAGCCAAACAAGGTTTCAATGTCATTGACCTAAAAAGGCATACGACACCAAAACC
>Ga0214919_10002988_pt1 | contig 26026 bp, 28 predicted proteins | sample LL1503_MetaG_FD_177994 | JGI IMG/M metagenome (GOLD analysis project Ga0214919, IMG submission 177994) | Freshwater microbial communities from Lake Lanier, Atlanta, Georgia, United States - LL-1503 | ecosystem: Environmental > Aquatic > Freshwater > Lake | place: USA: Georgia | collected...
TGTTTCGACTGTTCAAATTAAGCAGGTTATATGCTCTACTGATGGAATGAGAGGAATGCCGCTAACTTGTCAGGTTTGCGCACCTCCGGAAATAACACCAAGTATTCCGCTGCCAAGCTCGACTCCTTCGGCTACAGTAAGCGACCCTTCGCTTTGCGATGATTGTAACCCAATCGGATACAAAAAGCCGACCACTCCGTGGTTTGGAGGAAACCCGTATTGTGAGACTGGCTACGTTATTGAAAATAAGGCTGTTACATGTGTTGGCGGTACTGGAACAATAAATTGTGACGTGTGTGTTCCCGCCCCTACTGCTACAATCACTAATACCCCTATTTCTACCCCTGTTTCATCTGAGCCACTTCCTACGAGTACTCCCGCTTCTACTCCTGTTTCTACTCCTGTTCCGCCTCCGCCTGCGCCTCCTGGTGCGCCTACTGGTACACCGGTAATCGCCACTCCGGCGGGATCGGCGGATGATCAATGTGACGCGTGTGGTACTGGCTCATGGGGCACGATGGAGAATTGTCCTGATGGTCAGCCAGCTCAGCTTAAGTATCTTTACTGCCGAGCTGCTTTAAGGTGGATGTACTGTTATCAGTGTCCCCCTACTTCTACTCCTGCTTCATCTGAGCCACTTCCTACGAGTACTCCCGCTTCTACTCCTGCTTCATCTGAGCCACTTCCTACGAGTACTCCCGCTTCTACTCCTGTATCTACACCTGTTCCGCCTCCGCCTACGCCACCACCAGCGCCTACCGCAACGGTAACTCTAACTCCGGCGATTACCGAGTATGCGGAATGCGATGATGGTTGCAATTCAGGTTGGCGGGATGTGGATACCAAACAATGGATAGCGAGACCTAAAGCGGGCAAAAATGGGTACGGGTTGGTTTGTTTGGAAACTGGTTATGTTGTTGAACAGAGGTGGATTACCTGTAGCGATTGGATTTCTTCGAGTCCGTCGCATCCGCCAATATATTGCAACGTATGTGTTGCTGGTCCTACTCCTACTCAAACCGCCGTTCCAACTCAAACACCGACTCCTACTGCTACTAGCGCCCCAAGTTGCGATGATTGTATTTTTGAATCTGGTCATGGCTACTTCAAGCCAGGGGTGAATATGGATGGTACGCTGGAGTGCGGTCCTAATCCTAATTGGACTCTTCAAACTAGACTGGTTACATGCAAAGGCTCGGGTATTCAGATGTATTGTGAAGCGTGTGCTCTAGCCCCAACTCCTGCACCTACTGTTGAAGCGAACCTCTGTGCTGATTGTCATGTTTTTGAAGGTGTCTACTACAAGCCAACGGTGCTCTTAGACGGTACGCTGTTCTGCGGTGGTGTTTCGACTGTTCAAATTAAGCAGGTTATATGCTCTACTGATGGAATGAGAGGAATGCCGCTAACTTGTCAGGTTTGCGCACCTCCGGAAATAACACCAAGTATTCCGCTGCCAAGCTCGACTCCTGAGCCCTCAGCTACCAATAGTGATCCTTTGCCTTGTGATGATTGTAACCCAATCGGATACAAAAAGCCGACCACTCCGTGGTTTGGAGGAAACCCGTATTGTGAGACTGGCTACGTTATTGAAAATAAGGCTGTTACATGTGTTGGCGCCGTTGGAACAATAAATTGTGACGTGTGTGTTCCTGCTCCTACTGCTACAATCACTAATACCCCTATTTCTACACCTATTCCATCTGAGCCGCCTCCTACGCCTACTCCAGCTTCTACTCCAGCTTCTACTCCTGTTCCGCCTCCGCCTCCTGGTGCGCCTACTGGTACACCAGGCATTGCTACCCCAGTTGCAACGGTGACATCTGGTGATTCTGACTGTAGTATTTGCGGTTATATGGATGCTGGGTCAACAGATATGTGTCCCGACGGTCAGTTGTCGGTTCTTAGTTGGGTAACTTGCCTTGGCCGAGTTATACAGTGCAGATTATGCCCACCAAGCTCAACTGTATCGCAGACGCCTATATCGACCCAGCCTACTTCGACGTCAGTGCCTCCAACTCAGCCTGCTTCGACGTCAGTGCCTCCGCCTCCACCTCTTCCGCCTCCACCTCTTCCGCCTCCAAATCCTAGTGAAACGCCTGCTGTGACGCCTACCTCACCTCTTCCAACTTCGCCGCCTCCGCCGATTGATATTATAGGTCAATACGATGATCTTATTGTTAAATATAGTTGGGGAATCGGTCAAGAAGATTTGGACTCTAAAACTTCTGCATTTGGCGAAGTTGGCGGTACGCTCTGTGGATATGGATATTATTATGTGTTATTCGGCGGAGATGATCAAAAAGAAGGTGGCGAGGAGTTTTGCAGGGTTAGGGTTGGTCAGGCTAAAATTGACGATATGTGGTCGGATTCTTGTACAATCAATTGCAGTGCTGGATGGTACGACCCGGAAACCGGGTCTGGTAGTTTTACTTTAACTGCTGAGTTCATGGGACAAAGTCAAAGTAAAACGGTGTACGCTCGTCCAAAGTTAAACCCAGACGGGTGCGCTGATCAGAGCGTTGGTACAATTACTGTATACGCTAATGGATCATTTTCGCTTTAATGTGATTATAAATAATTGAATTATTTTCTCTTGTTGGGTGTTGGGTTTGGCTGGCGATTTTTCTTATTTATATATCGTGTAAAATAAAAAAGCCGTGGAACGCATTTGGTTCCACGGCTTCGTAAATATAATTAATTCAATTATTTTTTAACGTTTTATCATTTGCTTAATTTGATCGCACCAGCCCTTTGATTTTGAATAAGGCCACACTACAGAATAGGCTGGAGTTTCTTCGGCGTTGAATTCTCTCCATATCTTGCAGTATTTGTCTTTATCTTGCATCATTCTATTTATTTCGTTTCTATCTGCATCTTTTCTAAAGATGTTTTCTCCGTTTGGACCATGAAATGCTACAACCCAGAATTCGTAGTCATTCTCTGGAACTTGTGCATATTGAATATCTATGCAATGTCTAAATATTTTTAGAAAAGAGTCCTGATACAGCTTTTCTGATTTGAATGCTGGATTGGGCGGGTACTTTTTATCTAGAGTATATTGTTGTACGGCTCTAGTTTTAAATTGGATTCCTGCATATTTTTCATAATCTTTGAGTGTTCTTTTCTTGCCTAGCCCGTATATTCCGAAATCTATATTATCGATATTTGGCTCCATTCCGAGAAGAATCCTATTTCTTTTATGACACCTCACGTTTTTTTCGTGCCAAGTCTTGTCATCGTCCCATTGTTTTGTTCTGCCTTTTCTAGTGTACTCGTGCCACGCTATTATCTTGTGTGGATGAAATAGATCATATCCATGGGTGAATGCTCTTACAGCAATGGAGATTTCCTCTCCATGAAAGTAATAGTCTGGATCGTGAGGCACTTCTTTGCAAAAAGAACCATCGGCAAAGCAAAAATGAGCAGAATAGAAACGAGCCCGAACTGGTTTTTTTAAATCTTTAAAATCTGGCATGTTTGCAGGAAGAAAAAATACTACTCCCTCCGGGGTAAATCTATCAAAATTCATACCCCATGGTATATTTACTCTTCCATTGGGATCATTGTCTGGATCCCAGCTTGATATATAACTAGTTAGCACTGGTTTTTTACACTTTGCAGATCTAAGACTCTCTAGCATTTCTATCAATTCAACGTCCCAGTCCTGAATGAATCTGTGATGGCTATCTAGTTGAAGCGTATATGTTTCGTTTTTGTACTTTTGCTGAAGTTGATTTCTAGCCCAGCAAGCTCCTTGTGATTTTTCAAAGGGCACGTCTACAATTCTAAACCTTTTATCTTTTTGATATTTCCCTAGGCTTTCTTCCGAGTCGTGTTGCCAGCAAATTCCGAATCTTAAGTTTTCTGGAAATTTTGCCTTGGCTATGCAGTCGTCAAGTGTTGGAACTAATTGTGGATCTCTATATGCAGCTATTTGAATAAATATTGTTGACATGTTTTATAATATTACCAGCAAGAGGCGGTTTCAAATTTATTTTTAATAAAAAGTAATTAGCGTACCTTCGTCTCAGTTATTGATTTTGTTTTACTTTTTAGAAATAAGTTTGCAGTTCCAATAGTCCTGTTTCCACTTGGGTTGTAGGTCATTGCATTTATATATTTCCTTATAACTATCTATAATCTCTTTGTTTTCAACTTTTATGTTTTTATCAAAATCTCCAAAATTTATTTTTATAATGTTTCCGTTTTCATTCTCTGTATAAACCGAGAATCTTTTGGGTCCTTCTGGGGTTTTGAATGGTTTATTGAGTTTATTTTTAGCTTCTTCTATTTCTGTTTCGTTAGAGATTTCTATCTCATTGTTTTCTGTGTTTTGATTTTCCATATTTAAGAAATTCTAGCTTTTAACTTATAAACTCTGTGTTTTGAGTCTTGTGCGAAACCTGCAATAAGATTCAAAATACCTTGAGATAAGCCAGCTTCAGAAGCCGCTAATTCTATTTTAGATTGTACGTCGAGTTCCAAATCAATGAGAGTATTAAAATAGTTTTCGCTTTGGATCTCGGAAAGTTTACTGGCTGAGGCTGTTTGAATATTAACAAGATTAAGTTTAACGTTGTCTGATAAAATAATTTCAATCAATTGATCATATGCTTCAGTATAAGATTCATAAAGTTCACCTAAAAACTCATGATCTGCAAAAAAGGTTGGTCCTTTTGTTAAATGGTGAGCGTTATGAGTATAGAGCTGCGCTGATCTAAATTGTACCGCAAGCATTGATAGATCAATATAGTCTTCGGCTGCGTTAACGGTTTCATCGTCTCCGTTTTGCATTTCGTTTTGCATTTTATTTTCGCTAATTGGTTTACTCATTAACTCTTCGTCATTCATTTCTGAGCAATTTTCAGAACCGCACTTGGGGCAGCATTTCATATCGCATTGTTCTCCAGACCATTCGTATGAACAATCGCTGCAGCAATATTCGCATTCATCATCTTCATCTTCTACTCCATTATTAATTTCAACTTCAACGCTTATTTCAGTTGCGACTGATTCGTGCTGCTTTTTAGCGTTGTCTAATGGCGAGTTTATAAATTTTTTTGCATCATATGTTTTCGCAACAGAATATAAAAACTCGTCCATTCCTTCTCCTGCTACCACTTGAGCATCTTTTTTGGCTTTATCCCATGAAGAGTAGCATGCTGCAACTCTTTGTTTCTGATCTGGAAAATCTTTAGCAGTTTGTTTGTCGCCTATGCAGCGCGATAAGTATTCTGATTTCTTTTCTTTGTTTTTAGGAGATAGAATTGGCATAGTATTATTTTTTTAAATGTTTTATTATATCTATTTACACCGAGTTTTAAGAAAAAACACTTTTCTTTATACTAAAAAGTATATAGAAAGTTAAAATTGACAAGAAAAAACATGGAAATATCATTATTGCACCTTTTGTTATGAGAAGTACAGAGAAAACCGAAATAAAACAATTCAAGCAAATGAAACATGAAAGCAATCTGCATATAAATCCAAACGCGTTTTTCTTGATTCCATAAATTGAAGCCAGAAACATTATGTAATTTTGAAATCCATTTGAATTTTCGTACGTGTTAAATTTTAAAATTTCACATAAAAATTTTAGTTTTAGCGTTTTTAGAAAAAGAGAAATATACTCATATATGAAATCTGTTTGCTGTATTAAAAATACCACACACCCTATCGACACTGGAAGCGAAATGCTCTGAATTATGTAATTCTCCATACAGCTATAGTAGCTATATTTTATTTTTTTTAAAAAAAAACTTGACTCAGGCCCTAAAATCATATAGAATAGATCATCCATTCGTTCCATACGCTGTTTTTGTTTTCGTTTATTAATTCAATAAATATTCTTAGCGCAGCGCAGCGAAGCTCGGATTTTAATTTAGACGCCTCAACTACAATCAGCGATCCAAAAATTCGAATCCACAAAGCTTAATTCAAACGCTAGTGCTAACCGCCGGTTACGAGACATAACATGGCCGGAAATAAAGGCTTGACATATCATAAAAAATAATTTAACGTTTTTTCACGATGAAAAACCGACACGTCATAGGAATTTCTGGATTTGCCAGATCAGGGAAAGATACGCTTGCTTCAATATTGGGTTCTCGGTTAACCGACGCGGGTTTAGCGGTAAAAATTTTATCCTTCGCTTTTTCCCTGAAAGGAGACATAGACGATTTCTGCAAATCGAAAATAGGAATTTCAGCCTTCTCGGAAGAAACCGATTTAAAATCCAAAATAAGACCAATCCTGATAGCGTACGGAGCCTGTCAAAGACAAATTTCTGGTGGGAAATACTGGCTTAATAAACTCAAGCCGGAGATAGATAAGTTTTTTGAAAACGGAGGGGATGTCGTCATTGTTCCCGATTTAAGATTTAAAGAATATGAATTTGATGAATTTGATTTAATAAAATCCTATTCTCAAAATACAATTTTTACTGTTTCTAAAGTTCTTCCCTGCGGATCCCTCAATCCTCCCGCCCACGAATCGGAATCAAAAAATTTCCCATTTTTTCTAGAAAATTCAGACTTAAATTTGACATGGTCTTCGTCAAATGACGAAGCTTACCTTAACTCGAAAGTACAAGACTGCCTGAAGATTTTAGAATCAAAACTTTGAAAAATAAAGAACTATCCTCAAAATCGTCTGTAGACGAAGATATAAAACTTGTAAACTCCACCAAACAGGGGGATAACGACGCATTAAAAGTTTTAATAAATAAACATAGTGGAATTTGCGTAGATGCATACAAAAGATTCGTTAATCTGCCCGGCGTATGCGGTTTTATTTCGGACGAAATAAAGTCAAGCAAAGACTATATAATTTATAATTCAGCCAAAACTTACGACCCAACAATGGGCACCAAATTCTCAACCTGGCTAGCCAACCAAACTAGGTATTTTTGTCTGAATTTTATAAACAAAAATAATAAACTCATTTCGACAGAAAACGAAGATTTATTAAACCTCATAGATTCCAAAAACAAAAAAGAAGAAAATTCAGTCTTTGAAAAAAATACTAAGGCAGAAATTATGGAATTAATAAGTGAAACTATTGATGAGTTAAAAAATAAAAATATAAAAGAAAGTATAATTAAAAGATATTTTTCAGAAAACTGCGAATCCAAAACTCACACCGACATCTCCAGGGAAATGGGCGTGACAGTACAAACAATAATCAACTGGCATAAAAAATTTGTAAAGCTGGTAAGACAAAAATGCAAAAATAGAAAAATTTTATTTGACTTTCAATGAAATAAGCATCAGTATAATTACTCAACTCAATATAAAAAAAAAAATATGAACAACGAAAACCAAACACTTAAAACATCACGAGATACTGAAATTGGAGCCCTTTGGCTTAAGAAGTCGAGAGCCGGAGCGGATTTTCTTTCCGGTTACTTTCTGAACGAGAGAAAAGAAAAAGTCAACATTGTTGTTTTTAAAAATAATTTCAAGCAACCTGGCGAGCTCTCGCCAGACTACAGAGCCTACCTATCTGAAAAACCCCTAAATGCACAAACTCAACAAAAAGTTGAATCCCAGGACCAAGTTGCCGCATTAGCTGAATCTGCAAATGCAGCAACCGAAGAGACCCAGTCAGACGAAATTCCTTTCTAAAAAAGTGGAAAATTTAAATCTAGAACTGCCGGTCAATAAGCTTTCATTTGGCAATTGCTCGATTAATATATTGTTTGAGCTTTTTAAAATGAAAAAAAACCCCACTATCTTCTTAGTGGGGGGTCAAGCTGATTTTTCTACATTTTCAAAAAATGTTCCCGAGGGCTTTATTGATTGGTTCAAAGACGCCTGTTCGGCGTCTCAGTCTAGACATTCTAGAAAAAACCCCACATTCAAGCTATGGCATCTCAATGGTTCCATGAATTCCACATCAAATGATCAATATTTGTTTACATTTTATGAATTGGACTCCCCAACCCCAACAGAAGTAAACATAGTAAAAAATCAAAAACATGTATTCTTCTCTTCTCATTTAGCCGTAGATTCCTTTGCAAGAAGCGGATGCTCCAATGCTTCATATTGCCCACTAGGCTTTGATTCGGGATCATTCTTTAAAAAGGAAGTGAAAAAAAACGATAATAAGATCTGCTTCGGCTTAGCTGGCAAACTGGAAAAAAGAAAACAACACCACAAAGTAATCAGAAACTGGGCAAAAAAATACGGGAACAATCCAAAATATCTTTTGAATTGTGCCATCACAAACCCCTTCCTTAGCAAGGAGCAAAATCAAAAATCCATCGAAGCAATCTTACAGGGGAAAAGTTATTTCAACATTAACTTTTTAGATTTCATGGAAAATAATAGTATCTATAATAATTATTTAAATTATAACGATATTATAATTGGTATGTCATCAGCGGAAGGCTGGGGCTTGCCAGAGTTTCAAAGCGTAGGAATAGGAAAGCATTCAGTAATTTTAAACGCCCACTCTTACTCAGAATGGGCCACTAATGAAAATTCAACCCTAGTAGAGCCCTCCGGAAAGATTCCATGCTATGATGGCATATTCTTCAACCAGGGGCAAGAATTCAATCAAGGGTCTTATTTCGACTGGAGCGACGAAGAGTTTATTTCAGCCTGCGAAAAAGCAGAGCAAAGATTTAATTTGAATAGCAACAATACTGCTGGCGAGAAACTAGTCAAAGAATTCACCTGGGAAAAAACAACCAAAATCATTCTTGAAAAAATGGGAGCATAATGCCGATTTATATTTTCCAAAACCCTCAAACAAAAGAAGTTATAGAAATTCTTCAAAATATGAACGAAAATCATGAGTACTTCAATGAAGAAGGGGTAAAATATACAAGGCTATATACTATACCAAACTACTCCATAGATTCTAAAATCGATCCGTTTTCATCTAGAGATTTTGCAGAAAAAACTAGAAATAAAAAGGGAACAATAGGTGATTTACTGAATGAGAGCAAAGAGCTCAGCGAAAAAAGAGGGGGTCAATCTAACGATCCGGTACTCAAAAACTTCCTTTCGACATACGAAAAGGAAAAAGGAGTAAAGCATTCTTCTCAAATAAAAAATGAAAAAATAGAAAAAGCCAATAAGAAACTAAAAAAATTCGGAGTATCGTTTTCCGAATAGCTACACAAGTTCCGCAGCTATGCTTTAAAAAAATAATAAAATATTATTGATTTGACTTTAACGGAAAGTAATTGTAATATACATTTACCACCTTATTAGATAAAAAAAATATGATTTTTGAAGAACAAGTTTCCCGTAAGCCAAATAAATATCCGTGGACTGAAAAGTTTATAGAGTCTATGCATAACGGGTTTTGGACAGATAAGGAATTTTCGTTTAAATCTGACGTTCAGCAATTCAAAGTGTCTCTCACTGAGCAGGAGAAAGAAATTATTATTCGCACTCTATCCGCCATTGGACAGATAGAAATCGCCGTCAAAACTTTTTGGTCTAAACTTGGCGAAAACTTGCCACACCCGTCCCTTCAAGATCTCGGGTATGTTATGGCTAATACAGAGGTTATCCACAATAACGCATACGAAAGGCTCCTTTCAACGCTTGGTCTTGAGGATATTTTTGAGGAGAACCTAAAACTTGACTGGATCCAAGGAAGAGTCAAATATCTTAAAAAATATACTCATAGATATTACAAAGATTCCAAAAAACAATACGTTTATGCCCTCACGCTTTTCACCCTTTTTGTAGAAAACGTTTCTCTTTTTTCGCAGTTCTATATCATAAATTGGTTTGCTAGATTTAAAAATGTCCTTAAAGACACCGACCAACAAGTAAAATATACCAGAAACGAAGAGAATATTCACGCCATGGTTGGCGCTAAAATTATAAACACAATTAGAGAAGAATATCCAGAGCTATTTGACAGTGAATTTATTCAAAAGATTACAGATGAAGCTAAGGAGGCATATGAGGCAGAGTCTAAAATTATAGATTGGATGATCAACGGGATTAAGCAAGACGGACTAAACGCGCCACTTCTTAAAGAGTTTGTAAAAAATAGAATTAATGAATCGCTCAAGATGATAAGCCTACCGCCAGCGTTTGATATCGACCAGTCACTGCTTTCTCCAGCAATTTGGTTCGAAGAAGAGTTATGGGGCAACAATATGACAGACTTCTTCTCAAGTCGACCCGTTGAGTACTCTAAAAAAAATCAATCCTTTTCAGAAGAAGACCTTTTTTAAAAATGAATAAAAAAACAATAGACCTAAACGACAAAAACTATCAAGAAGTTTTTTCGAAGAATAAAAACGTATTAGCGGTTTTTTCCGCAAGTTGGTGCGGACCATGTAAAATGCTTGCGCCGCTAATTGACGAAATATCAAATATTAAAGACTTAAATACCATCGTTGCTAAAGTAGACGTCGATTCTTCTCCGTCCCTTTCATCCCTCTTGAGGGTGCGAGCAGTCCCCTGTATGTTTTATTTTAAAGATGGGAAACCGGTAGAAAAATTTTCCCAACACACCTCTCGCAATAATATTATTCAATTTATTAAAAATAATGAGTAAAGAATTTACTTGGCTGAATAAAGACTCTAGAAAATTTCTAGAAAGAGGTTATCTTCTCGAAGGAGAAGATCCAGAGAAAAGAATTTCAGATATAGCGAAAGAAGCAGAGAAAATACTACAAATAAAAGGCTACGCCGAAAAATTTGAAAAATATATGTCCAATGGGTTTTACTCACTATCGAGCCCAATCTGGTCTAATTTTGGCAGAAAAAGAGGACTTCCTATCTCCTGCTTCGGATCTTACATTCCCGATACGATGGAGGGAATAATGGAAAAAGTATCAGAAACAGCAGTCATGACAAAACACGGAGGGGGCACTTCCGCATATTTCGGAAAAGTAAGAGGGAGAGGAATGCCAATCTCATCTGGCGGACAATCTACCGGATCCGTTCACTTTATGGAGATGTTCGACAAATTGATGAGTGTAGTTTCCCAAGGGAATGTACGAAGGGGATCTTTTGCAGCATATCTTCCAATTGATCATCCAGATATAGAGGAATTTCTTCAAATTAAATCAGAAGGATGCGATATACAAAATCTTTCCATAGGCGTTTCTATTTCCGACGAGTGGATGAACAAGGTAAAAGACGGAGATAAAAATGCCCGTAAAATTTGGGGACTAGTTATCAAAAAACGATTCGAATCAGGATACCCATACGTTATATTTAGCGATAACGTAAACAATCAAGCTCCGCAGGTGTACAAAGACAAAGGATTAAAAATTCATAACAGCAATTTATGTTCGGAAATTTTTCTCAGCAATTCCGAAGACGAATCTTTTGTTTGCGACCTTTCCTCGTTGAACCTAGAGACTTGGGACGAGTGGAAAGATACAGACGCCGTAGAAACACTTGTATATTTCTTAGACGCCGTTATGTCAGAATTTATTGACAAAACTGCAAATATGAGATTTATGGAGGCTCCAAGAAAATTTGCAATAAATCAAAGAGCGCTAGGCGTAGGCGTTCTCGGCTGGCACTCTTTATTACAAGCTAAAATGCTAGCATTCGAAGATATGTCTGCTAAAATATTAAACAGTCGAATTTGGTCTACAATCAGGGAGAGGACAGACAAAGCATCAAAAGAACTTGCCATTATTTTTGGCGAGCCAGAGCTATTAAAAGGATACGGTAGAAGAAATTCAACAACTTTAGCGGTAGCTCCAACTACCTCATCAAGCTTTATCCTCGGTCAGGTTTCTCCGAGCATAGAGCCTCATAATAGCAACTATTTTGTAAAAGATCTAGCCAAAGGAAAATTTACATACAAGAACCCATATCTTAAAAAACTTTTAAAAGAAAAAAATCAAGATACAGACGAAATGTGGAAGTCTATTCTCGTCAAGGGCGGAAGCGTACAACATTTAAATTTTCTTTCCGAAGACGAAAAGAACGTCTTCAAAACATTTGGAGAAATCTCTCAAAAAGAAATTATAATTCAAGCAGCTCAAAGACAAAAGCACATTGACCAAGGGCAGTCGCTAAATATAATGATTCCACCAAACTGTAAACCAAAAGAAGTTAGCGAACTTATGATATTCGCTTGGGAACAGGGCATAAAATCCCTCTACTATCAAAGAAGTGCGAATCCAGCACAAGAATTAGCAAGATCAATTTTAAACTGCAAATCATGCGAGTCATAACATTATGAATATAGAAATAAAATTACTAAATTCAAATTCTAAAACCCCATCTAGATCTTCAGATGAAGATGCTGGTTACGATCTTTACTGCTACGAAGACCAATTCATTAAACCAATGGAAAGGTGCCTAGTAAAAACCGGAATTGCCATGTCCATACCAACGGGATACTACGGACACATTTCCGATAGGAGCGGAATGGCGCTGAAAAAAGGTGCTCATTGTCTTGGGAAAATAGTTGATCCATCATACAGGGGCGAAATAGGAGTTATAATATTAAATACAGACATGTATGAAACAATTAAAATTCAAAAAGGTGATCGCATAGCGCAAATGATTTTTAAGAAATATGAAAATATAAACTTTATTGAAAAGGGTTCACTAAATGAATCTGAAAGAGCCGAATCTGGCTACGGAAGCTCTGGAAGATAGTTCGAAAAACCGCACACCCTGAATTTATATGCGCAAAAATCCAGAAGAAAACAACTACGGGAGCGATGATTTTTCGTCTAATGACTTTTCAATAGATGGGCTAAAAAAAAATTTAATAGAAACTAATAATCAGCTACTGGAAAATTTAAAAAATAGATACATGCAAGAGCTGCTCGGTTCTATGGTTTTTTTTGTATTTAACGAAATCTGTCAAAGTAAAAATAACTATTCTGAAAACACGCTAGACAAAAAAAATCCAACCGCCGATATGTTTCTATCTTTTTGGTCTAAAGAAGTCAGAAAAAAAGCCAAAAAAGAAATGCTAGGCATAAATGATAAACTAAAGCACTCAAAGATGAATTTTCTAGGGGCCATATCTAACTTCTCTCTACCAAGTACAGAAGACTACCAATTAATATATAATCAAGCCATCTCAGAGATAGAAAAAGTTTTTCAAAAAAATACTAAAATATAATATATTATTATATAATAAAAAATGGTAAAGATAAAAGTATCAAATATCTCAATAGACAGTAGCGTGAATGGAGCACTACCGGAGCTAGAAATAAAATCATTTATTATAAAAACATGGAAAGATGATCAAACTTTTGAGGATAAAACTATAAAAGAGGATTATCTAATAATAATGCCCGAATCTGAATATAGGGACAAAATAACATCAAGATCCGGCAGAAAATCAAATCCATTAATGGTTAATTTTGAAGAATACGACTAAATGATAACATATGGAATAACAGTTGCAGACGAAGAGTTTGAATTTAAAAGACTAATCAATAGCTTACAGCCATACCTACTTCCAGAAGAGGAGATAGTAGTTCTCGCGGACTCTAATAAAGTAACAAGCAGAATAATTAAATATGCGGACACATGTAAGCTAAAAATACAACACTTCAATTTCCAAAAAAGTTTTGCCGACTTCAAAAATAAACTATTTGATATTAGCTCCAAAGACTATTTATTTCAAATAGACGCAGATGAACAAATTCCTCCGAGTTTATTATACTTACTCAGATCTATAGCAAAAAATAAAGAAGCAGATTTGCTTTGGATTCCGAGAATAAATATAGTTCGTGGCGCTACCGAAAAAGATATAAAAAAATTCAACTGGCGTATAAATAACAACGGCTGGGAAGGATTTCCAGATTACCAAGCTAGATTCGTCGAACTAAAGTCTAATATCAGATGGACCGGAACTGTTCACGAAAAGCTCACCGGAGCGCTAAATCAAAAAATAATAAAACAAAACCCCATAGAATTATATTCTATCCTTCACGTTAAAGATATAAAAAAACAAAGACAACAAAACAAACTATATGAAAACATTATATCAAATGCATAGAAAAAGATTACTAATAGGAATGTGTTCCTGGAATAACGCCCAGCTATTAAAAATAAAGCCGAATTTTTAAAAAATGTAATAAAAAATTATTAATTATAAATATGGCACATATAGAACAAATAAACTACGTAAACAAAATTAAAAAAACTTTTCCCGAATTCTTTCGTAAGAAGAAAGTGCTAGGAATAGGCACATTCAATGTTTGCGGCACGGAGGATCAATTTTTTGACGAGTGTGATTATAAGGGCTTGGACCTTGGCTCGGGTCCTGGCGTTGATATAGTTTGTCCAGCTCAGGAGTACAACGCTCCAGATTGCAGCTACGACGTAATAATTTCATGCGAATGTTTCGAGCATAACCCCTTCTATAAAGAAACCATTCAAAACGCTGTAAGAATATTAAAATCAAATGGTTTATTTTTATTTACGTGCGCAACAACCGGAAGACCAGCTCATGGCACAAGAGCTCTTGAAGAAGAGAGTAAGAAAAAATTTCCAAATTGGAAAACCATGCCAAATGTAATTCGAGAAAATTGGAATAATGACTATTATAAAAATTTAACCGAAATAGACATAAGAGAATCAATCAATATAGACAGCACATTTTCTCAATACGAATTCGAAATAGAGCCAAATCATTGCGATCTTTATTTCTGGGGGGTAAAAAAGTAAGATAGTATGACTAGTAAAAAAATATCATTTGTTATACCAGTATTTAATAATTTTGAATACACAAAAAATATCTATGTTAATTTAAAAGAATATTTTCCAGAGGACGAGATAGTAATTTCAAATGGTGGAAGCACGGAGCCGGAAACTTCTGTTTTTTTTAAAAAAATAAAAGATCAAAATTTAGTTTATATTGAAAATGGTCACGTTAATTTATGTGAGAATTATAATATAGCTGTAGAGAGCGCAAGAACTGATATAGTAGTATTATTACACAACGACATGTTTGTTCCACCCGATTTTAAAGAAAAACTATTGATAGACTTAGATGAAGACTCAATAATATCTTTTACAAGAATAGAGCCTCCGCGCTTTCCAGGTGAAGAACCCGGTAAAATAGTTAGAGACTTTGGATCCGATTTGAAAACCTTGAATAAAGAAGCCTTTATAAATTTTTGTTTAAATTATAATACAAAACACGAAGGCGGTGGATATTTATTTATTGCTTGTTTTAAAAATAATTATATTAAACTTGATGAAAAAACATTCAACCCTCCACAGTGCTGGAGCGCGGATGACGATCTTCATGTTAGGTATAAATTGTCCGGATTGAAAAGAGTTATATCAAGCGCCTGCGTTTATCACTTTGTAAGCAAAACCTCTAGAACAGAAGGCTATGAAATAATTGAGCAAAATTCAAATAAAAATTTTATACGAAAATGGGGATTTACAAGTTCAAAATATAATAAAAAATATAATATTTCGCTTGTAGTAAAAAATTCTACATTAGAGCTATTGAAACTAATAGAGCCATGGTGTGACAAATTATTTGTAGAAAATACATATGACTATATAGAATCAGAACAACCTAATACTTCATTTAACTTGAAGAAAAAAGTAAATTTAATCAATAATTATAATAAAAACTCAGAATCTGATATAGTTATATCATTTGATGGAAATGAATTTAACCAAGAAGCTTTTTATGTTATTCAGAACATGTCTGATATCATATCGGAAAAAGTCAAATGCCTTGGAGAGTATCAGTTGAATATCTTTAATGTAAAAGTCAATTCTATAAAAAATTATGAAAAAGATTTAATTTTTTTATAATATAAAAATGAATAAAAATTTACAAGAAACATATATGGGAAAAAAAATAGATAACGCTAATGTATTAAATATAGATGAAGCTGTAAAGCTGCTTGCTGGTAAAAAAATATGTATAGTAACAGGTGTTACAGGCCAAGATGGAAGCTTCATGGTAGATTACCTTTTAAAAAATACAGATCTACATGTGGTGGGCGGAGTCAGAAGACTAAGTGTTTATAACCATATTAATATAAGTCACATTGATAATGAAAGGTTTGTTTTATTAAATTTTGATCTAACAGACTCTCATTCTATTTCTAGAATAGTAGAAAAACTACAACCAGAATACTTTATCAATCTAGCTGCTCAAAGTTTTGTTGCTAGCAGTTGGGATTTTGCAAGACAAACATGGGCAACAAATTCAACATCTGTTTTAGATATATTGGAGGCGATTAGACTGCATAAACCAGATTGTAAGATGTATCAAGCTGGATCAAGCGAGGAATTTGGTGACGTTTCATACGTTCCACAAGATGAAAAACATCCACTTAAACCCAGAAGTCCATACGGAGCAAGCAAGGCAGCAGCTAGACAACTTATAAAAGTCTATAGAGAGTCTTACGGAATATATGCCATACAAGGATGGCTATTTAACCACGAATCAGAAAGGAGGGGGGTAGAATTTGTAACCAGAAAAATAACAAAAAACGTAGCCAGAATCAGAAAATCAATAAGAACTGGTGAAAAATTTACACCACTTGAGCTTGGAAATATTGATGCAAAAAGGGATTGGAGCCACGCGGATGACTTTGTTGACGGCATATGGAAAATGTTAAATAACAAAGAACCAAAAGAATATGTACTATCGTCAAACGAAACTCATACGGTTAGAGAGTTTGTAGAAAAAGCCTTTGCACACGCCGGAATAGATGGAGAATGGAATAATGAAGGGGTTGATGAAACATTTTCGCTCAAAAATAAGCGTGAAATTATCTTAATGAAAATAAATGAAAAATTCTATAGACCAGCTGAAGTTGATTTGCTACTAGGAGACTCCACTCTAGCGAGAAAAGAATTAAACTGGATTCCAAGAATTTCATTTGACGAATTAGTTGAAAAAATGGTTAAAAATGATTTGAAATATTAAAAATAAGTGTATATTATATTAATATGACCGACGGCGAAGAAAAAATAAACTACTGCAAGCACAGATCGAAAGAGCCCAAAGAAGTATTTGACGGTTGTCCCTGCAAGGGGATCAAGAAACTGATTTTCACCTGTGAAAAAAGGCTAATAGAAAACGTGCTGCCATTCAATTGCGAAGGTTGCGAAGTCTTTGAAAGTAAATTTTCTTGACGAATTTATAAAAATATTCAATATTTTGACTTGCGAATGTCAAAATTTAAATACAAAAAAGAATTCACCGAAAAAAATTTCAAATCTGAATTTATAATTTCGTGTCTCCAGCTTCCAAAATCTAGACATAGAGAAATCCCATGGGCTAAAGAGATGAAGATAATGAATGACTTGTCTCAGAAGTGCTCAAATATAGATTTCTGGTTTCACGCCAGGCCAGACTTTCAGTTGCCGTCGCTAGCTTGGTTTCTAACACCAAATGGCAGAAAGTATCTCAATGAAAAATTCAAAACATTTAACTTCGAATTCAACAAAAAAACGCCAGAGATAAAATTAGAAGTTGAAAAACAAGGCTTAGATGAAGAGATGCAAACAAAAAGACCAAAAACATTAATGGACTTTATTAAAAAAATATAATACACTCTTTACATGAATTCAAAAGATCTTCTATCAAGCTACCTAAAAACAAACAAAGAAGAACACTATAATTATGTTAGAGACAAAGACTTCCTAATCTCAACTGGAAGTCTAATTTTTGATATTGAGGTTGGCGGAGGATTGCACCCCTCTATTCTTAGATTTAGTGGTGTTTCTGGTGGGGGGAAGACGAGTTGCAGTCTTTCAATAATGAAAAGCTTCTTATCTTCTGGCAAGAATAGAAAAGGGCTATACATAAAAGCCGAAGGAAGATTATCAAAAAATGTAATTGATCGGTCGGGTATTAATTTCGTTGAGGACGCAGATGAATGGACCGACAATAGTTGTTTTATATTTAAAACTAATATATACGAAACAGCAGCAAATTTAATCCATAAGCTTGTTCAAAATAATGAGGAAGATATTTCTTATTTTTTTATTATTGATAGCATGGACGCCTTAATTCCGAAAGGCGATAAAGATAAAACCTTTGAAGACGCTGTAAAAGTTAGTGGAGGTGCCGCAATTTCATCACATTTTCTCAAAAAGATGGCATTGCCATTTTCAGTTGGCGGTCATATTTGTGCAATGATCAGTCAAGTTAGAAGCGAGGTAAAAATAAATCAATACGCAAAAACGGACCCAAGATTGACAAATGCTTCTGGTGGATCAGCCTTACTCCACTATTCTGATTGGATCTTTGAATTCTCTCCGAGATATAAATCGGACTATATTGTATCTACTATAAACGGAAAAGAAGAGAATATTGGGCACTGGGCTAAAATAGTATTTAAAAAATCAACGAATGAAAAAGACGGCAAGGAAATTCGCTACCCAATTAAACATAGCCAAAATGGAGGAAATTCAATCTGGATTGAATATGAGATCGCCGACCTAATGATCATGTGGGAATTTGCAAAAAAAGCAGGAGCTTGGATTAAGATTGAGCCCACTTTGATAGAGGAATTAAAATCTAATAAAATTGAATTTCCAGAAACAATACAGGGCATAGATAATTTAAGGCTCGCTCTATCTAACAATCAAGAAGCCACAGCTTATCTATTTAATAAGTTTAAGGAAATCTGCGTAAGCTGATGATCCTTTTAGATTTAAAAGGTAGAAAGAAAAATGTCTATATATCAAAATATAAGATAGACTGGAATTCTCAAAGGGCGAGCGTTCCACAATATAGAGCGAAGCAATTTCTAAGAGAATTCTGGAACGGCGATGCTGTTTGCGAGGAATTTGTTATACCAGGATCTAGGCTTAGGGTAGATATAATAAATTTTTCAAAAATGATAGCCGTTGAGGTTTCTGGACAACAGCACGAATCATTTAGTAAATTTTTTCACAAAAGCAGGATAGGCTTTATTAAATCGATTAAAAGGGATTTTCAAAAAATAAAATGGCTTGAATCAAACGAGATCAAGTTAATTGAGATTTATGACTATGAAACGCTAAGCTTGAATAAAAAAGAAATAGAAGAAAAGTTTTCAATAACATTATGAGCGACAAGTACAATCGTCAATTTGAGCTGCCGGATTCCATTCTTTCGCAGATGGAAGAAATGAGCGGAGGCGGATATATTATTTTTATACTAGATTCAGAAAACATACCATCCGTATACGAAAGCTTTGACGGAATAGGGCAAGAATCACAAGTAAAATCCTTTGCACTAGATTGGCTAGAAGCCGAGAGAGAAGTAAGAAAAGAAAAATTCAAACAAGATATTCTTTTGTCATATAATCAAAATGATTCAGATCCGAATAATGAAGATGAAGCAGATTGACAAATACTAAAATATATACTATAATGGCCGCTCATTATGATATATTCGCTACCAGTAGAAAAGCACGTTATAGCAGGATGCTTAAAATATCCGAAAAGCTTCTATGAAATAGACAGTTTTGTAACAGAGAAGGATTTTTATCATGATATCCATTCTGTTATTTTTTCCGTTATTAAGTCTAGCATAGCCCACGGCGAAGACATAGACAACGTACTAATAAGCGAGAAGATTAAAAATTTAGGCATAACATTCAAAAATGCCGTGAACATTTATGAATACCTACAAAGCCTAAGTCTGATCAACTTGTCCGAAAAGGCATTTATAGAATCAGCTAAGACACTAAAAACTCTCACAATCAGAAGAGAGATTTTTGAAACCGCTGAGAAGCTTAAAACAACAATGTCCGCGAAAGAGGAAATGACGGCGGATCAAATTGTTTCAGCTGCAGATGCAATTTATAATGAAAAAATAAGCGCATACGACCTATTCGAAGAGCCTTCAAATATTTTTGAAGACGCGCAATCTCAAATTGAAGAAATCGGAAACAATCCAGTAGACGACTCTGGATTTTTAACTCCATTTAAAGACTTTAATAGGCTGTATGGAGGACTAAGGCCAAAAAATTTATACGCGTTTGTAGCGCGACCAAAATCAGGGAAAACAACCATGCTATGCGATTTAAATTATAAAATATGTAATGAAATTTATAAGGGAGAAGTTTCATGCCTATATCTTGACACAGAAATGGAAACACTAGATGTGCAAAAAAGGCTAATTGCTTCAATATCTGGAATTCCATTTTGGTATATCGACACGGGAAACTGGAGAAAAAATCCAGAAATGACCAATAAAATCAGGCAAACATGGGTAAAGATTAAAAATTTTAAATTTCACCACTTAAAGGTGGGAAATAAAAGTACCGCAGAAATTCTTTCTATCGCCAGAAGATGGTACTACTCAAAGGTTGGACGCGGAGGAAAAGCTATTATATCATACGATTATCTAAAGATGACTGGGGAGGGCGTTTCCGAGTCATGGAAGGAGCATCAAGTGATTGGTGATAAAACAGACAAACTAAAAAAACTAGGAGAAGAATTAAATTGCGTTGTCCTCACTTCTACTCAAATGAATAGAAGTGGAGAAAGCCAAAACAAAAAAGCCGGTAGCTTTTCCGATGACTCGTCTGCTATCGCTCTATCCGATAGGCTTCAATGGTATGCCTCATACGTCGGAATCTTTAGAAGAAAAACAATAGATGAAATTACAGAGGACGGAGAAGACTGGGGCACTCACAAACTAGTAACCACTGCAAGTCGCTTTCAAGGAAAAGAAGCCGCAGGACACGTTGACCTAGTTGAAAGAGTAATTGATGGAGAAAAAAGATTCGTCAACAACTTTATTTCATTCGATGTTAAAAATTTTAACGTTGAAGAAAAAGGAAGCCTAGATTCCTTAGTTAAAAAAGGAGGATTAAAGTTTCAGATTTTTGACAAAAATGGCAAAGCCGTTGATAAAAATGAAAACGACGACCTCCTATAATCCGGAAGATATAAAAAATATCTTAGAGCAACTAGGATATAAATTAAACGACAGAGGCAGAGAGTGGCGATCTAAACCCTTATACAGAGATTCAGACAATGACACGTCTTTAAAAATAAATAAACTAGATGGCAAATGGGTGGACTTTGCGAGAAACGAGTCCGGGAATATAGAACAACTAATAGAAAAAACATTAGGAATATCATTTGGATCCGGAAGAAACTGGATCAAAAAAAATGGAATAAATTCAACTACAGTGCTCAAAGTAAGAGAGGAGATTAACTTGGAATACATAAAATTTTTTGATCCAGAGCTTTTAAAAAAATTATCTAAAATAAATAGATACTGGAATGACAGAGGAATAACAAGCGAAACCCTCGAGCCATTTGGCGGAGGAATGTGCTCCACTGGGAAAATGGCTGGAAGATATGTTTTTCCAATATTCGACGAAGAAAAAAGAATCACGGGCTTTTCAGGCAGATCTATTTATTCCAATAACGATATCAAATGGAAACACATAGGGAAGAGAAGTGACTGGAATTATCCACTGTTTTTAACTAAAAGCCATATTGAAAGTGAAAAAGAATGTATAGTAGTAGAAAGTATTGGTGACGGGCTAAGTCTATGGCAATCTGGAATTAAAAATTTTATCATAGCATTCGGACTTAATTCTTTAGAACACATCTGCTACTCCCTAGTAAAGCTGGATCCATCTAGAATAATAATAGCATTTAATAATGACCTAGTAGATGGAAAGACTGGCGGCGCAGGAAATACTGCGGCTAGAAATTTTAAAAAAAATCTAGAGACTTTCTTTTCAAAAGATCAGATAATAATAAAACTTCCACAATCGAATGATTTTGGATCAATGACAAAAGAACAAATAATTCAATGGAAGAACAGCTAAAAAACAAACCACTTTATCTAAGCGCATCAAAGATAAAAACATATTCATCTTGTTCTTGGCAATATTACGCCTCGTACAATTTAAAAATTCCACAGTCTGGAAATAGCGGCGCCTCAAGAGGTACAGTTGTACATAATCTATTTGAGCTTATAGCTAAATCTAAACACAATCATTTTATTCAAAAAATATGGTTAGCCGGTAATCCAGAAAAGATACCAGCTATTAAAAGATTTCTAGAAAGACAATTTAAAAATCAAAAGCTAGACAAACTTGAGGCGGTAAAACCAATCAAAGTAAAATACGGAAATAAAAATAATTGGGAAAGCGTATGCGATATGGTAATCACTACGCTAAAGTTCGAATTTTTATCAGAAAAAAACCAAAAAATCATCCACTCCGAATATGAATTTGATATAGTCAACGAGAGCCCAAAGTACGCAGTAAGAGGATTTATAGATAGACTGTCAGAGGAAGATAATGGATCAACATTAAAAATACTAGACTACAAAAGCTCGTCTAAAAAATTCAAAGGAGAAGAAGAAGAGTCAAATATTCAAGCTATGATATACTCTCTTGTAGCTAGAAAAATATGGAAAAACTATGATAAATACAAAGCTAGTTTTTTCTTTATGAGGTTTCCAGAAGATCCATATCAAAATAATGAGTTTACAGATAGAGAGCTTGACGGACTAGAGCATTATCTCGAATATATTACAGAAATTCTTCAAAATATAAATGAAGATTCAGCAAAAGATAACATGGCTTACAAAGACAAGGAGAAGTCTTGGCTTTGCGGAAGAGGAAAGTGGGTTTGTCCATATAGAGATAAATTAACATTTTTCAAAGTGGTAGATAAATCAAAAACTGGCAAGGATTCAGAAATATCTTCTTATCTAAAAAAAGATGACGCTGAAAATAAAGCCAAGCAAAATCAAAATTGGTCAGTCCAAGTAACCGATTATGCTGGTTGCCCAGCCTTTAAAAGGTCTCAAGAATTCTTATCTTGAAATATAAATAAAAAAAAACTATTCTACTTGAATCAATGATCATTCCAGCATTTAAGTCGCACTATTCCCTAAATAAAAGCATACTCACGCTAGACCAAGAACATAACGGTTGTGGTCCTAGATCAATTATAAAGTTAATAAAAGAGCATGAATTAGATAATTCATTTCTAATTGAAGACAACATGAGTGGATTTTTGGAGGCTTACTACAATTCGAAAGAAGCGGGAGTAAAATTGAATTTTGGACTCAGATTAACATTTTGTGCTGACATTGATGATAAAAGCGATGCATCAATAAAAACCGAATCTAAATATATTATTTTTTTAAATAAATCTTCTGGCTATGAGGCACTAAGCAAAATATTTTCCACAGCCGCTTCTAGAGGTTTTTATTATATACCAAGACTAGACTTTAAGGTTTTGAAGGAGCTCTGGAGCGATTCGCTAGACATAGCTGTTCCATTCTATGACAGCTTTCTTTTCAATAACCATATGAAGATGTATAATTGCCTACCTGCTGGTTTTTGGAGTTGTCCAACATTCTTTTGGGAAGACAACTCTACGCCTTTCGATAGGGTATATAAAAACGCTTTATTTGAACATCTTGATAAAAACTATCCAGAATGTGAAAAAATACGAACGCAGTCAATATACTATGAAATGAAAGATGATTTTCTAGCATATTTAACAATGAGATGCATTGGAAAAAAATCAACATTACAAAAGCCCAACCTTGATCACTTGTGTAGCGATGAGTTTTGCATGGAGTCTTATCTAGAAAAAGTAGAGGAATAAAATGGAAGAAAATTTAATCAGATTCAATAAGAAAATAAAACTTCTATTCATAGATTTCGAAACGGCTAATCTATGTTTAAATTACCGCTTTAATCTTCCGTGGCAAATGGCTATGATTAATACTGTTGGCGGAGAAAAATCAGGAAATGATCATAATGTTTTAATAAATTGGGGGAGTGATTTCAAATTTTCCAAGGGCGCAGAAGCAATGGCTCACTCCTATTCAGACGAAAGAATGAACAAAGAGGGCGTTAAGCCGATTGAAGCATTGAAAATTCTATCTGAAAACTTAAATAACTGCGACGGAATAGTCGGTCATAATATTCTGGGATTTGATATTTATTTAATTAAATGTATTTATAATAAACTCGGCAGACCATATCCAGACATTCTATCTAAAAAGCCAGTATTCGACACATTTGCGATGGCTAAGGGGTATTTCAACAACATACCATATCAGAAGGGCGACGACTTTATATTTTATCAGTACAAAGTTTTAAACCAAATAATCAAGGGGTCAAAAAACTCACTATCAAAGGTTGCATCAAATTTCAATATACAATATGATGAATCAAGACTGCATGATGGACTTTATGACCTAGAGTTGAACGTCCAAATCTGGAATAAATTAAAATACCAAGTAGATATCTAACATATATGTTTCTAGAAAAGTTTGAAAAAATTGAACTACCTCTTTATGGAGTGAGGTGCCCTTCTATATCTTTATCCGCCAAAGACAAGCAAGATTATTTAATTAAAGATGGGTCAACAAATGTGGAGATATTGCAAACGCTATGCAATCAAAACTTTAAGAGAATGCTTCCAAGGTGGAAAGAGGCTGGGGCAAATATAGAGGAATACAAAAATAGAGCAAAGTTAGAAGTGGAGACTTTGGCTAAACTCGACTTCGTTGATTACATTTTAATCATTTGGGATGTTTTTAATTTTTGTAATAAGAATAATATCCCAACGGGACTAGGAAGAGGAAGCGCAGCTGGAAGTCTGGTTCTTTATTTGCTTGGCGTAACTGGAATTGATCCAGTAAAGTATGGACTATTCTTTCAAAGATTCGTATCAGAAGTAAGAGCCAAAAAACAAGTAGTTGATGGAGTGACATATCTAGACGGGAAAATGATCGCAGATATTGATAGTGATATTTGTTATTATAGAAGAAAAGAAGTTGTTAAATATTTGGAAGAAAAATATCCAAATAGAACATCTAAAATGTTAACTGTTTCAACACTTTCCGGAAAAGCTTTAATTAAAGATGCTGGAAAAATTATTGGCGAAAAAGAAGAAACCGAGATGAACAAGATTACATCTCTATTTACTTCAAAATATGGCAAGGTCGCAGAGCCACAAGAGATGTACGAAACCAGTGAGGAATTTAAAGATTGGTGCGATGAAAATAAATTAATTTATCAAACCTCCCTAAAGTTAAAAGATTTAATCAGGAACAAAGGTGTTCATGCTTCTGGAATTGTAGTAAGCTTTGAGGATTTAAATAAGACGACACCAACCGAATTAACATCTGATAAGGAAATTGTATCGTCATTTACGATGGATTGGGCTACCAAAATCAATATCAAGTTAGACTTGCTGGGTTTAAAGAGCGTATCGGTTATTCACGAAGTATCAAAACTTGTCGGAGTTGACTATAAAAATATTGATCTTGAAAGTTACGAAAATATATACGCACACTTACAGGATTTAAAAAATCCAAAGGGCTTGTTTCAAATTGAAGCAGACACGAACTACAAAGTTTGTAAAAAGGTGCAACCTAAAAATCTAGATCAACTTAGTGCGGTTGTAGCATTGGCGAGACCAGGAGCGTTAGATTATGTTGATCAATATGCGACATATGCAATTACAGGAGTTAAACCCGAAATTGACCCAGTGATAGAATCTGTACTAGCCAAAACTGGAAACATTTGTCTTTACCAAGAACAGGTTATGGCAATGTTTAATAAGATTGGATTTTCACTAACGGATTCAGAAGAAATACGTAGAGCAATCGGCAAAAAGCTTCCAGAGGAGATCGCGAAATGGAAGCCAAAAATTTATGAACAATGCGAAAAAGAAGGTTTAAAAAAAGAAACTGCTGACCAAATCTGGAAGGTATGCGAAGATAGCGCTGGATATCAGTTCAATTTGAGCCATAGTATAAGCTATTCAGCAATGGCGGCGCTAACTATTTATTTCAAATTCAATCACTCAAGGGAATTTTTCCTGGCTCTACTTAGAATGGCAAAAAACGAACAAGACAGCTTGGGAGAAATTAGCACAATCAGTCAAGAGATGAAGCACTTTGGAATTATTTTGCTACCTCCAGACTTAGCAAAGAGTAAAGAAGACTTTGAAATTGAAGGAAACAATATTAGATATGGTCTTTCAGCAGTAAAAGGAATCAGTAAAAAAGTAATTGAAAAGATGATTAACTTCAGAGGTATGTATAATTCTAAGATTGATTTATTTATCGCTGCAAAACAGGC
>Ga0214919_10002989_pt1 | contig 26017 bp, 24 predicted proteins | sample LL1503_MetaG_FD_177994 | JGI IMG/M metagenome (GOLD analysis project Ga0214919, IMG submission 177994) | Freshwater microbial communities from Lake Lanier, Atlanta, Georgia, United States - LL-1503 | ecosystem: Environmental > Aquatic > Freshwater > Lake | place: USA: Georgia | collected...
CGACAAAGGGCTGATGCGCTACGGCCATCCAGAGGGAAGGGCCTACCAAATCATCCCCATCCAGACGGCGCTCGACTGGAGCGCCTGGAACGTGCACAACGACCCGGCCACCGAACAAACCACAGCCCCGGGCACCGGCGGTGACCCGGCCTTGGGTTTTGCCAAGGCTGTGGAGATGTGCAACAACAACGGCACTTGCCGTCAATTTGATGTGGGCACCATGTGCCCGAGTTACCGCGTCACGCGTGATGAAAAGCACCTGACGCGCGGGCGCGCCAACACCTTGCGTTTGGCCCTGAGCGGTCAGCTCGGTGCCGATGCGCTGACCAGTGACGAGATGCTGGACACCATGGATTTGTGCGTGGGCTGCAAGGGCTGCAAACGGGACTGCCCGACCGGTGTGGACATGGCGCGCATGAAAATAGAAACCTTGCACCACTACAAGCGCCGCCATGGTCACACACTGAAAGACCGGCTGATTGGCTACTTGCCGCGCTACGCGCCGCACGCCGCACGTTGGGCCGGACTGCTCAACCTGCGCAATCGCATGCCCCTTTTGGCCAAACTGGCCGAGGCCGCGACCGGTTTGTCGGCCCAGCGCAGTTGGCCCACTTGGCGACGCGACCACTTTTTCAACACCACCACGGTGGGTGTTTCGGCAAAAGCCGTGATGACCGCCTTGAAACCGGTGGTGCTGTTTGTGGACACCTTCAACGGCTATTTCGAATCAGACAATGCACACGCCGCCATGCGCGTGCTGCAAGCGGCAGGCTACCAAGTGCATGTGGCGTCTAAAACCCAGCAAGGGCATGGCAGCGACCAAGGTCATCTGTGCTGTGGCCGCACGTTTTTGGCCAATGGCATGGTGGACCAAGCCCGTGCGCATGCGCAAGCGCTGGTCCAGGCGCTGCTGCCCTTTGCCGAACGCGGTATTCCCATTGTGGGCCTGGAGCCCTCGTGCTTGCTGACCCTGCGCGATGAAGCCTTGGTGCTGGGTCTGGGTGACATGGCGCACACGGTGAGCGCACAGGCGGTGTTGTTTGAAGAATTTTTGGCCCGCGAGGCACAAGCCGGGCAACTGGAGACGCTCAAGTCCAAACTGCATGCTTCGCGTCAACCCCTCTTGCTGCACGGCCATTGCCACCAAAAAGCTTTTGGCCTCATGCCCCCTGTGCTCGATGTGATTCGCTTGATTCCAGGCGCCAAGCCCCGCTTGATTGAAAGCAGCTGCTGCGGCATGGCGGGCAGCTTTGGTTACGAGGCCGCGCATCTGGACGTGTCCCAGCAAATGGCCGAGCTGAGTTTGTTGCCGGCCGTGCGGGCAGAACCCGATGCCCTGGTGGTGGCCGACGGCACCAGCTGCCGCCATCAAATTGCCGATGGTGCGCAGCGCCAAGCGGTGCATGTGGCGCGGTTGTTAAGTGACCATCTCAACACGTAAAGGGCAACGATGAAGACCGCAGCCAAACCCGCCGACGCGCCACGCCTGCTGGGCGATATCGGCGGTACCCACGCCCGTTTTGCCCTGGTGCATGGTGATGGAACGCCCATCACACAAGAAGTCACCCTTTCCACCAGTCATTACCCGGACTTGGCCGCTGCCGCGCAAGCCTACTTGCAGCAAGCCGGTCATCCCGCAGTGCGCGAAGCCTGCATTGCGATCGCCAACCCCATCGACGGCGATGTGCTGAAGATGACCAACAACCACTGGCAATTTTCGATCGAGGCCACACGCCAGCAACTGGGCCTGGACAATTTGCTGATGCTCAACGACTGGGAAGCCATGGCCATGGCCGCTTTAGCCTTCAAGGGCACTGACCTGGAGCAGATCGGCTCGGGCCAAGCGGTGCCCGATGCGCCCAAAGGCCTGATCGGGCCTGGCACGGGGCTGGGCGTTTCGTCATTGGTGCGCTCTCGCCGGGGCGACTGGGTGCCGATTGCCGGCGAGGGCGGGCACGTGAGCCTGTCGCCCACATGCCCACGCGAAGCAGACATCCTGCGGGTCTTGTGGCGCAGCCATCCGCATGTGTCGGCCGAACGAGCCATCTCGGGCATGGGGCTCGAAAACCTGTACCGCGCCATTTGCGAACTCAACGGCACAGAAGCCGAGCCCTTGGTGGCCGCCCAAGTCACCGCACGCGCCCTCGCGGCCCAAGATGTGGCCTGCGAAGAAGCGCTCGAATGCATGTGCCGTCTGTTGGGCAACGCGGCAGCCAACCTGGCCGTGACCCTGGGCGCACGGGGCGGCATTTACATTGGCGGCGGCGTCATTGAGCGACTGGGCGACTACTTCGCACAGTCGGGTTTTCGCGCCGCGTTTGAAGCCAAAGGCCGCTTTGAAAACTACATGCAGCGCATCCCGACCTATTTGATCCGTACCAAGCAACCCGCACTGATGGGCTGCGCCATGGCTTTGGGCGTGATGGCTGGCCACCCATGATGACGTCATAGGTCATCGGATTAAACGTTCAAACAAGGCTCGTTCATCTGCTCCATTTGCTCTTGCAACATGAGCACCTGGCCACGCCAATAGTCCGGTGTGCCGAACCAGGGAAAGTTGATCGGAAAAATCGGATCGTCCCAACGGCGTGCCAGCCAAGCGCTGTAATGGATCAGGCGCAAAGTGCGCAAGGGCTCGATCCAGTTCAACTCCCGACGGTCGAAGTCGCGCACCTGCTCGTAGCCGTCCAGCAGGGCAGACAACTGCAAGGACCGCTGCCTGCGGTCACCCGACAACAGCATCCACAGGTCCTGCACAGCAGGGCCCATGCGGGCGTCGTCCAGGTCGACAAAATGCGGGCCCGCACCAGGCAGGTCGGCCGGCGTCCACAAGATGTTGCCGGGGTGGCAGTCGCCGTGCAACCTGATTCGGCCCGAAGCCTCGGCTTGCGTCAGCACCGGGTGCGTACCGATCATCGCCAAGGCCTGGTCCAAGGTGTCAAACCATTCGCGCTCGACCTCGAGCGGGATCATGCGGTGCTGCGCTAACCATTGCCGGGGTTCCATGGCAAAACTGCCAAGATCCAGTGCAGGACGCACCGCAAAGGGCTGGGCTCCGCCAACGCTATGAATGCGTGCGAGAAAACGGCCAATCCATTCCAGCACGTCCATGTCATCCAACTCGGGTGCACGCCCGCCCCGTCGGGGGCTGACTGAAAAAGCGAAACCCTCGGCCTGGTGCAGTGTTGCGCCCTGCAGCCGCAAAGGGGCCACCACCGGCACTTCGCCGGCAAGCAGCTCTGCGGCAAAATCATGTTCTTCTTGAATTTGCGCTGGGCTCCAACGCTGCGGACGGTAGAACTTGACAACCACGGCAGCATGGCCTTCGTGGGGGTCTTCCAGGTGCACTTGGTAGACCCGGTTTTCGTAGGAGCTCAAAGCGGTCAGGCGGCCATCGCCATACAGCCCCACCGTGGCCAGCGCATCCAGCACCACATCCGGCGTCAATTGAGCATAGGGGTGTCGGGCGGTATCAGGCGTTTCGTGCATGCATCGATTGTCGGCGAGTTCACCGCCGCATTCGCCTAGCGACCTCCAAAGGTCTCAGGCATTCGTTTGGGCCCAGAGGTCAGCGCCCAGAGAACCGCGCAGCGCGTTTTTCTACAAAGGACTTCACACCCTCGGCCGCGTCATCGCTGTTGGACAGGCCTTGCTGCACAGGCATGAAGTCAAGCATAGCCACCACGGGGCCGTACTCCACCGCTTTGAGCACATTGTGGCGAGTGGCTTCGATAGCCAGGGGCGCTTGCGCGGCAATGGTGTTGGCAATGCGCAAAGCTTCGGTCAGTTGTTGACCGGCAGGCACCACCTGCTGCACAAAGTTCAAACGCAGTGCTTCTGCACTGCCAAACTCGTCGCCTGTCAGCAGGTGCAACAAGGCATTGCCCGAGCCGGCCCGCTCGGCCATGCGCAGTGTGGCACCGCCCGTGGCCATGATGCCGCGCTTGACTTCGAGTTGCGAGAACCGGCAGTCATCGGCAGCGACCACGATGTCGGCTGCCAGCATCAGCTCAATGCCCAGGGTGTAAGTGATGCCCTGCACCGCCACCACCATAGGCTTGCGGCGGCGCCGATAGCCTTCCATCCCAAGGTTGAGCGGGTCCACCAGACCCAGGGGCACCGACTTTTCGCCCCGCTTCATCATGGGGGCGATGGTGGGCAAATCCAGTCCGGCCGTGAAATGGTCGCCCACCGCACACAGCACGCCCACGCGCAAAGAGGGGTCGTCATCCAGCCGGCCATAGGCCTCGCCCAATTCACGAAACATTTTGGGGGTGAAACCGTTGCGCTTGGCGGGTCGGTTGATGCTGATCTGAAGGACTGCACCAAGCACGGTGCAGTCGATCTGGCCTTCGGGGTGGGGTGAGGTGTTCATGACCCCATGTTAGGTGCTCCGCTGGAGCCTGTGTTTCACCGAAGTGACAATCTGTGTCGAACCCCAGGATTGTGTAGGAGCAATGTTTTGTGAAGGAGCAATGTGTTGTGTAGGAGCTTGCCTGCAAGCGATAGGTCTGTGAGTTCCGGCGCCCTGATCGCCAGCAGGCTGGCACCTACAAGCGTTCAATCAATAACTGTACACGCCTTGCTTGGTCTTACGGCCCAAGCGCCCCGCGGCGACCATTTCTTTGAGCAATGGGGATGGACGGTATTTGCTGTCGCCGAATTCCTTCAGGTAGACCTCCATCACGGCCAGGCACACGTCCAGACCGATCATGTCGGCCAGCGCCAGCGGGCCTATGGGCTGGTTGCAGCCGAGCTTCATGCCAGCATCGATGGCTTCGGCCTCGGCCAGCCCTTCACCCAAGACGAAGAAGGCTTCGTTGATCATGGGCACCAAAATGCGGTTGACCACAAAACCGGGCGCGTTCTTCACAGTGATCGGGGTCTTGCCCAAAGCCAGCGCCATGTCGTGCACGGCATCGTGGGTGGCATCGCTGGTCTGTAAACCTCGAATAATTTCCACCAAGGCCATCATCGGCACGGGGTTGAAAAAGTGCATGCCGATGAAACGGTCGGCGCGCTGCGTGGCGGCGGCCAGTTGGGTGATGGATATCGATGAGGTGTTGGAGGCGATGATCACATTCTGTGCCAGCAGAGCGTCAAGCTGTTTCAAAATTTTGATCTTGAGTTCGTGGTTTTCGGTAGCCGCTTCGATCACGAGTTGGGCGCCCTTGAGGTCGTCGTAACTGGAGCTGCCTTGGATGCGGGCCAGGGCTGCGGCCTTGTCGGTCTCGCTGATTTTTTCTTTCTTGACCAAACGGTCCAGACTGCCCTCAACTGTGGCAACGCCTTTGGCCACAGCGGCGTCAGAAATGTCTACCATCACAACGTGAATGCCGGAGACGGCGCAAGCCTGTGCAATGCCATTGCCCATGGTACCTGCGCCGATGATGCCGACGGTTTTGATGTTCATGCTGAATCCTTGAAAATATGAAATAAAAAACCGATCTTAGCTACTGAACCGCTTGCGGGTCAGCGCCAAGGCCACCCAGAACGACACACCCGCAAAAGCCGCGAGCACCAAAGCTTGCTGCAGTGCGTTTTCGGGCCAGCGGTCCAGAAAAAGGGGCCGCACCAAATCCACTGCCAAAGACAAAGGCAGCCAGTCGGCGATTGAGCGAACCATGGGTGGCAATTGATCGCGCGGAAAAAAAATGCCTGACAAAAACATCATCGGCGTGAGAAACAGGGTGAAGTAATAGGTGAAAAAGTCATATCCCCAGGCCAGCGCATTGAAGATCAGCGCCATGCAGCTGAAGGCAATACCCACACCCAGCAGCACCGGCCACGCGGCCAACAGCTTCCAGCTGTGGCTGATGCCCAATGCCAGCATCACGCCCAGAATGGCCGTCACCGTGAACAGGGCTTTGAACGCGGCCCAGAGCATTTCGGCCATCACGATGTCGTCCAAGCGAACGGGCGCATTCATGATGCCGTCCCATGTTTTTTGCACATGCATGCGCGAAAACGCCGAGTACAAAGCCTCGAAAGTGGCCGCGTTCATGGCGCTCATGCAGATGCTGCCGCTGGCCAGAAACAAGATGTAGGGCACCTTTTCGCCGTCCAACTCAATCTGGCCAATCAGCGAACCCATGCCATAGCCAAAGGCGACCAGCCACATCAGCGGCTCGGCAATATTGCCCACCAGGCTGGGGATGGCCAACTTGCGCCACACCAAGAGGTTGCGCAGAAAAACGGGCCACCAGCGCATGGACAACTGAGGGGCTCGCCACACGGAGGGCCCGGTATTGAAAGAGGGCGTCAAAGGTGTTTTGAAATTGCTCATGCGTCTTCTCTGATTTGCCGACCGGTGAGTTTAAGGAACAGGTCTTCTAAATTCGCGGGACGGTGCAAGGTGCGCAACTGCGGCCAAGGCTGCAGCGCCAGCAGCAAGGGCTGGGCTTGTGCGGTATAGAAAAACACGGTCTCGCCGCTGACCTCCACGCGCGCAGCCAAAGGCCTGAGCGCGGCGTCTTGCGCCAGCGCCAAAGCCCCCTCACCGTAGACCTCCACCACATCGGGCTCCAAGTGTTCGGCAATCAAATCACGGGGCTTGCCCTCTGCAATTTTGCGGCCATGGTCCAGCACCAACAAGCGATCGCACAGTCGCTCGGCTTCGTCCATGAAGTGGGTGGTGAGCAAAATGGATTTGCCTTGCTGCAACAGATTTTGCAAACGCTCCCACATCAGGTGGCGCGCTTGCGGGTCCAGGCCGGTGGTGGGCTCGTCCAGCATCAGCATGCTGGGGTGGTTGATCAGCGCGCGCGACAAACTCAGGCGCCGTTTCATGCCGCCCGACAACTCGCCGGGTTTGGCGTTGGCCTTGCTGGTCAAGGCGCCAAACTCGAGCAAGGGCGCAATGCGCTCGCGAATTTGCGTGTCTTTCAGGCCAAAGTAACGGCCGTAGACCAAGAGGTTTTCGGCGCACGAAAAATCCGGGTCCAGCGTGTCCATTTGGCTGACCACGCCCAAACGGCTTTTGATGGCCAAAGCATCTTGCGGCATGTGCAGGCCGTCGAAATAATCGATCTGACCGCCGTCGGGCGAGGTTAAGCCCAGGCAGATGCGCAAGGTGGTGGTTTTACCGGCACCGTTGGGGCCGATCACGCCCAGGCATTCGCCGGGATCAATGTGAAATGACAGGTCGTTGACCACCGTGGCGTCGCCGTAGCGCTTGACCAAGTTGCTGACCGATAACAGGGGTTTATTCATGTCCCCTATTGTGCCTTCGGTCTTTGCCTGCGGTATCTGCCTGCGGTCTTTGCATGCGGTCAGCGCAAGGCCTTACGCGCGCCCTCGCTTCAAGCTGGCGACCCGACCGTTTATCGAGATCGCCCGATACAATGCGCTGACTTTCTCTTTGGAGCCCGATTTGTCTGACCGTTTGGCCGTCTGGCCGCAATATGTGATGCCCAAACGTGCTTTGACCGTTTTGGCGGGGCGAATGGCCGGCGCCTCATTGGGCACGTTGACACACTGGTTCATCAACCGGTTTGTGGCCCGCTACGAGGTGGACATGTCGCAAGCCGCCGAGGCAGACACATCGACTTACGCCAGCTTCAATGAATTCTTTACGCGCCCCCTGCGCAAAGGCGCCCGTCCTTTGGCAAATGCGGCCTTCGTCAGTCCGGTGGACGGCGCCATCAGCCAGTGCGGGGCGATTGAGCGCGATCAGATTTTCCAGGCCAAGGGTCACCACTATTCGAGTCGCGCCCTGTTGGGCGGCGACGCCCCACTGGCGGCTTTGTTCGACAACGGCCAATTTGCCACCTTGTACCTGAGTCCGCGCGACTACCACCGCATCCACATGCCCTGCGATGGCCACCTGTTGCGTATGATTTATGTGCCAGGTGATTTGTTTTCGGTCAATCCGACCACAGCACGAGGGGTGCCCGGCCTGTTTGCCCGCAACGAACGGGTGGTGTGCGTATTTGAGGGTGCGCAAGGTCCGTTTGTGCTGACCTTGGTGGGGGCCACCATTGTGGGCAGCATGCAAACCATGTGGCATGGCTTGGTCAACCCGCCGCGCCCAGGGGTGGTGCAAGAGTGGCGCTACGAAACGCACAACATTCAGCTGCAGCAAGGCCAGGAAATGGGGCGCTTTTTACTGGGTTCGACCGTGGTGATGCTGTTCCCGCAAGGGGTAATGCAATTCAACCCGGATTGGACACCCACACGTCCCATCCAGATGGGCGAGGCGATGGGCAGGCTCATTTAATCGGGATCTGACCCCGATTAGCTGACCCCGATTAGCCAATTAACTAGATTTCGATCTTGGAGCCAAGTTCGACCACCGCGTTGGTCGGTAAGTTCAAAAACTCGGCCGCTGCGCTGGCGTTGTGGTGCATGGATGAAAACAGTTTTTCCCGCCAATTGGCCATACCCCCGCCAATGGTCGGGATCACGATGTCGCGCGACAAGAAGTAGCTGGTGCTCATCGGGTCGAGGTCACAGCCCTGGCCTTTGAGTTGTTCCAAGGCTTTGGGCAAATCCGGATCATTTTTAAAACCATAATTGACAATCACTTGCCAGCAGTCATGGCCTAAGGAGTCAAATTCCAAACGCTTGTCCAAACCAACCCAGGGTATCTCGTGAGATCTGACGGTCACAAACAGATTTTGTCTGTGCAGCACTTTGTTGTGCTTGAGGTTGTGCAACAGCGCATTGGGCACATTGCCGCTTTCGGCCGTCAGAAAAACGGCTGTACCTTCAACGCGTGCAGGCGGCGCCACAAAAACCGCCTCCAGGAAATCGGTCAGCTTGAAGGCATCGATTTCGGCGGCCTCTTTCATCAGTCGACGGCCATCGTGCCATGTGATCATCAAGATAAATATGGCGCCGCCCAGCATCAAGGGGAACCAACCACCATCGAACAATTTCAACAGGTTGGAGGCCCAAAATGCCAAGTCCACCACGAAGAAAAAACCAGTCGCACCAACACACAAAGCCAGAGGGTACTTCCAGCTGTAACGGATGACATAAAACGTCAGCACCGTGGTGATCAGCATGTCTGTGCACACCGCAATGCCATAGGCGCCGGCCAGATTGCTGGAGGATCGGAACATGCCGACCGCCAGAACGATCAAGACAAACAAGCCCCAATTGACAAAGGGTATGTAAATCTGCCCCGTGTCCCTGACACTGGTATGCAGCACCTGCAAGCGCGGTAAGTAACCCAGCTGTATGACCTGCTTGGTGACGCTGAAAGCGCCTGAAATCAGTGCCTGCGAAGCGATCACCGTAGCCATGGTGGCCAGAATCACCAAAGGCAGCAAGGCCCAATCCGGGGCCATCAAGAAGAAGGGGTTTTTCACTGCCTCAGGGTTGGCCAACAGCAAGGCCCCCTGCCCGAAATAGTTCAAGGTCAAAGAGGGCATGACCACTGAAAACCAAGCCACCCGAATGGGTTTTTTGCCAAAATGGCCCATGTCCGCGTAGAGTGCCTCTCCTCCGGTTACACACAAAACCACAGCGCCCAGAATGATGAAAGTAATGCCCGGATGGTCCCACATGAACATCAGGGCATAGTGCGGGCTGATGGCCCACAAGATCGAGGGATTCGCCGCGATATGGTGAAACCCAAGCACCGCGATCACGGCAAACCAAACCACCGTGATAGGACCGAAAAATCGACCGATGCCCGCCGTACCGCGTTTTTGAACTGCAAACAAGCAGAACAGAATCACCAGCGTCAAGGGAATCACGTAGCCTTTGAATGCCGGCGAGATCACCTCGAGGCCCTCAACGGCCGAAAGCACCGAAATGGCCGGGGTGATCACCCCATCCCCATAAAAAAGGCAGGTGCCAAAAATACCCACCATCAACAAACGCCGACGCAGCACAGGCCTGTCTTTGACCGATTGCGAAGCCAGGGCCAGCATGGCCACCAACCCGCCCTCACCGTGGTTGTCTGCCCGAAGCACCAAAGTGACGTACTTCACAGACACGATGGTGGTCAAAGTCCAAAAGAAAATGGACAGAATGCCAAAAATGTTTTCGGGGGTGAATGGGACATGACCAGAGCCAAAGACTTCTTTGACTGCATACAAGACGCTGGTGCCGATATCGCCGTAGACGACACCGATCGCGCCAAAAGTGAGCGCGGTAAGAGATGATTTTGTGGCTGACACAGACTGGTCAACCACAGAGGCTGACTCCAAAACAGACAAGATTTGTATTCTGCGCCTGTCTTGAAGCCTTCGCTAGGGTCCGATGACTCTAAAAATGGTGACTTTCGTCAATTGTTGCATTGCAGCAACTGATCTTTTTAATCGTACACCTCGGCCAAGGGGTCCGTGGCTTCTAATTCGTAGCTGGCGGCCAGCATGGCCAGTCGGCCAATCACGCCGTACATGTAAAAACGGTTGGGAACGCTGGCACCCGGTTTCACACCGGGTTGCGGCAAATGCGGGCTGTCTGCAAACGCCAACGGCACAAAACTCGCGCCGGGAGCGTTGAGGTTTTCGTCTATGCCCCGATCGGCGTGCACACGGTAAAAGCCGCCGACCACATAACGGTCCATCATGTAGACCACGGGTTCGGCCACCGCATCATTGATGCGTTCATGGGTCAAAACACCTTCTTGAATGATCACATCGCTGACCGTCTGCCCGTCTTTGATGACACTCATTTTGTTTCGCGTTTTGCGGTTCAAGGCGTCCAGGTCAGACACATCGCGAACGGTCATGATGCCCATCCCGTAAGTGCCGTTGTCGGCCTTGACGATGACGAACGGTTTTTCGTTGATACCGTACTCTTTGTATTTGCGCTTGATCTTGGTCAGTAGCGCATCCACATTGCTTTGCAGGCATTCAATGCCCAAGCCTTCGGAGAAATTCACCTCGCCGCATTGGTTGAACATCGGATTGATCAACCAAGGGTCAATCCCCAACAACTTGCCAAAGCGCTTGGTCACCTCTTCGTAACTCTGAAAATGCTGGCTCTTACGGCGCACACTCCAACCTGCATGCAAGGGCGGCAGCAAGTACTGCTCATGTAACTCTTCAATGATCCCCGGTGCACCAGCGGACAAATCGTTGTTCAGCAAAATCGTGCAGGGGTCAAAGTCTTTCAGCCCCAAACGGTGACGGGTGCGGATCACCGGCTCCAAGGTGACCGATTCGCCGTTGGGCAGTTCAATGAGGGTGGTTTCCTTGATTTCAGGGTTGATTGAACCTATACGCACATTCAAACCCGCCATGTGGAAAATGCGCTGCAACTGCACCACATTGGTCAGGTAAAAAGGATTTCGGGTGTGGTTTTCAGGAATAATCAGCAGGTTTTTGGCCTCGGGGCAGATCTTCTCGATGGCCGCCTGCGCGGCTTGCACCGCCAACGGCAGCATTTCAGGGGTCAGGTTGTTCCAGCCACCGGGGTAAAGGTTGGTGTCCACAGGGGCCAACTTGAAACCGGCATTGCGAATGTCCACCGACGAGTAAATGGGCGGCGTGTGCTCCATCCACTCCAAACGAAACCAGCGTTCAATGGCGGGCATGGAATCCAAAATGCGCTGCTCCAGCTCATTGATAGGGCCGGTCAGTGCAGTGACGAGATGGGGAACCATAGAGAGAACCTTTGAACAGGTGTTATGAGAGGTCGGAATGACCTTATATGGGGTGCCCACTGACAATTGCAAGCGCTGTTGCGACAGCGAATGATGACCGATGGGTGTGAATTCTCAGTGACGCACCTCGCCCTCGCCGAGCACCACGTACTTGAGCGAAGTCAGTCCTTCAATACCGACGGGGCCACGGGCATGGAATTTATCGGTGGAAATACCGATCTCAGCCCCCAAACCGAACTCAAAACCGTCGGCAAAGCGGGTGCTGGTGTTGACCATGACGCTGGCCGAGTCCACCTCGCGCAAAAAGCGCTGCGCGTGCTGGTGGTCGCGGGTCAGGATGGCATCGGTATGGTGGCTGGAGTAATGGTTGATGTGGGCAATGGCCGCATCCACCCCTTCCACCACCTTGATGCTGATGATCGGGGCCAGGTATTCTTCAAACCAGTCCTGCTCCGAGGCGTCAACCAAATTGGCGCCGGGCACTTTGGCCAAAATGGCCTTGGATTCAGGGCAACAACGCATCTCGACGCCTTTGGCGGCATAGACCGCCCCAATGGCCGGCAAAAAGGTGGCCGCTGAAGCCCTCGCTACCAGCAAGCCTTCGATGGCATTGCATGGGCTGTATTTTTGGGTCTTGGCATTGTCGGCCACCTTGACGGCCATGGCCAAGTCAAAAGGGTCATCGATGTAAGTGTGGCAATTGCCATCGAGGTGCTTGATCACCGGCACTTTGGCGTCGCGGCTGATGCGCTCGATCAAGCCTTTGCCACCGCGCGGAATGATCACATCCACATATGCGGGCATGGCAATCAAATGACCCACCGCTGCCCGGTCGGTGGTCTGTACCAATTGCACCGCATTGGCAGGCAAACCGCTTTCGATCAAGGCTTGTTGGACCAACAAGGCCAGTGCTTTGTTGGACTCGATAGCTTCCGAGCCGCCACGCAAAATACAGGCGTTACCGCTCTTGATGGACAGGCTCGCCGCCTCGATGGTTACGTTGGGACGACTCTCGAAAATCATACAAAATACACCGATCGGCACCCGCATCTGACCGACGCGAATGCCGCTGGGCATTTGTTTCATGCCGATGATCTCGCCAATCACATCGGGCATGGCGGCCAGTTGCTCACAGCCTTGGGCACAAGTTTCGAGCACCCGCGGACTGAGCTTAAGTCGGTCCAACATCGGGCCGGACAAGCCGGCCGCTTTGGCGCGGTCCAGGTCTTTGGCATTGTCTATTTGCAAACGATCGGTGTTTTCTCGCAGCAAAGCCGCCAAGCGTTTGAGTGCTGCGCTCTTGACCGCCACAGACGCATTGGCCATCAAAGCCGAAGCGGCCTTGGCCTGCTGGCCAAGGATGTGCATCTGAGCAGCGACGCTATCTGCTGCTTCGTTGGGGGTGGGGGCTGTCAAAGGGACGTTCATGAGCGCTATTTTCGCATTGTCTCGCCCTCAGGGGTTATCGCACAAGATGCCTGCTTGCTTTGTACTCAGAAAATCAGTCTAAAAATCGCTTATCCCAAGCACGGACTTCCGGCAAGCCAAGGCAGTCGTTGTCTTCGTGATAAAGCCACACCGCTTAACGGGCTGTGCAGGCCCGGCTCATGCGCGTGGCCAAGCGCTGTAATGCCTGCCACCCGTCAGTGGGCCACTCGGGCACTTTCAGGCCTTTGACGATACCGTCGACTTGGTGCGCGGCAAGCAGCATGCGGGCCAGATTGGCCTGCGACAAGCGGGGCAATATGCGCTCATAGAGCTTTTCTTTAGCGCCCCAGATCCGATTTTCTCGCAAGGCTATGGGCATCGGACGGCCTTGGGCGATGGCGTCTTTGACACGTTTGAGTGCACGGATGTCTTCGGCCAAGGTGTAGTGGACCAAAACCGCGGCCTCTCCTTCAGCCTGTAAACCCTCGAGCATGCGCTGCACACGTGCCACTTGACCCGACAGCACCGCCTCTGAGAGCTTAAAAACGTCATAGCGCGCCACATTGAGCACCGCGCCCTCCACCTGCGCCTGACTCAACTCGCCTTGGGGGTAGAGCAAACCCAATTTTTGAATTTCTTGGTGTGCCGCCAGCAAATTGCCTTCCACCCGATCGGCAAAAAATTGCAAGCTGCGTTGACCTTCTTCTCCCTCTGCCACACGCTGACCCTGCAATTGCAAGCGCTGCGCAATCCACATCGGCAAAGCTTGCCGCTCAACAGGTTCAACTTGAAGCATCACGCCAAAGTTATCCAACGCACCGAACCACGCACCTTTTTTTGTCGGGGCATCCACTCGCGGGAGCACCACCAAAGTCAAAGTGTCTTGATTGCCCTGCGCCGCTTCGGCCAATTGCTGAATGGTGGTACTGCCCTCTTTGCCGGGCTTGCCTGAGGGGATGCGAATCTCCAGAATCTGACGGTCAGCAAACAAACTCAGTGAGCTGCCACTGGCCAGCACTTCGCTCCAGTCGAAATGCGCACCCGACACCGTGTGCACCGATCGTTCTGTATAGCCCTGCGCGCGGGCTGTGGCGCGGATCGCGTCTGCCGCCTCTTGCGCCAACAAAGGCTCATCGCCATGCAAGGTGTACAGACTGCGCAAGCCTTTTTGCAAATGCGCATTTAACTGCGGCAGGCCCAGTTGCATGGTTTAAAGCTCGCGCACGGCGCCCAAGCGGCGCATGATTTGCTGCACGATGTCGGTTTGCATTTCTCGGTAAAGCGATGCTTCTTCAATTTCTTTGGACAGGGCGGCGGTCTCGGTGTAGCTCAAGTCGCGTTGCTGAAAAAGCTCCACATCCTGAATCAAGTTCTTACCGGCAGGCGTTCGCAGCCTGAACTTGATTCGCAAGCGCAGTTGCTGGTCTCGCACTTGCCCCGATGCGTTCATGCCGACCACCACGCGTTCTCGCAGCTCGGAAAAGACATCCAACACCACATCGGCCTTGAGCAAGTCAGTTGCGTCCTTGAGAATCACCAACTGGCCACTGCCCAACAGGTTACGGCGCATCTCCACGCCCAAGGCCGAATTGGCCGGCAAGGTCAGGTAGACCGTTTTGAAGGCAAAGCGCTGGGGCTGGCGCAGCTCAAAACCGCAGCCGCTGACGGCCAACACGCCGCCGCTTGAGAGCGCAAGGCCGAAATAACGCAAAAGGCTACGGCGATTCATCTTCAAATCACCAAGTTGACCAAGCGACCGGGCACCACAATCACTTTTTTAGGCGCGGCGCCAGCAGCTTGTTTTTGGAACTCTTCGCAGGCTATGGCGACTTGCTCAATGAAGGCTTTGTCAGCGGTAGCAGGCACCACAATCGCACCACGCAATTTACCGTTGATCTGCAGCATGAGCTCGATTTCGTCGCGCACCAAAGCAGTCTCGTCAACCTCCGCCCAAGCCGCGTCGAGCAAATCCCCAAAGCAAGCGGCATAACCCAAGTCCCTCCACAACGTGAAAGCGATGTGCGGGCAAACCGGGTAGAGCACTCGAATCAGAATCGAGAAGCATTCGGACAAGGCGGCTGAATCCTCGTCACTGCGGGTCAACACCACGTCTTCCAGGGTGTTGAGCATCTTCATCAACGCCGAGACAACGGTGTTGTATTGCATCCGCTCGTAATCGTAATTGGCTTGCTTAAGCACCGTATGAATGTCTCGACGCACGTCTTTGGCGGCCTTACCAAACGCCACCGCTTGTCTGCGGTCCACCGCAATGCCAGCCTGGATGGCAGCTTCGTGCTTGACGGCAAAGTTCCAAACCCGGCGCAAGAAACGGTAGCTGCCTTCAACGCCAGCGTCATTCCACTCCAGCGTCGCTTCAGGCGGCGCGGTGAACATGGTGTACAGGCGTGCCGTGTCGGCGCCGTATTTTTCAATCAGGTCTTGCGGGTCCACGCCGTTGCTTTTCGACTTGGACATGGTGCCCACGCCTTCGTAGTCGATGGCCGTGCCCGCTGGCAGCTCGCCATCCCCACTGCCTGCAGCGTTGATCAGCTTGGCACCCACGATCTTGCCGGTCTCGTCAAAAACATGCTCGACGTCCTGCGGCCAGAAATAATCCTTACCGCCTTTGGCCGTACGACGCGAATAGATGTGGTTGAGCACCATGCCTTGCGTGAGCAATTTGGTGAAGGGCTCATCGACCTTGACCAAGCCCATGTCGCGCATGACTTTGGTCCAAAAGCGCGCATACAGCAGGTGCAAGATGGCGTGCTCGATGCCACCGATGTACTGGTCCATCGGTGCCCAGTACTGCGCACCTTCGGCCACCATGGCGTCGGTGTTGGTCGGGTCGCAGTAGCGCATGAAATACCATGACGAATCCACGAAGGTGTCCATCGTGTCGGTCTCGCGGCGCGCGGCCTTGCCGCACACCGGGCAAGTCACACCCGCATGAAAGCCTTCGTGCTTGTGCAATGGGTTGCCCGAGCCGTCGGGAATGCAGTCTTGCGGCAACACCACGGGCAGGTCTTTTTCGGGCACCGGCACAGCACCATGTTCATCGCAATGGATGATCGGGATCGGCGTGCCCCAGTAGCGCTGGCGGCTCACGCCCCAGTCACGCAAACGCCAGGTGGTTTTCTTCTCGCCCAGGCCTTTGGCGGCGAGCAACTCGGCCACTTGATGGGTGGCCAACTTTGGGTTCAATCCATCCAATGCACCTGAGTTGACACACACGCCGTTTTGTTTGTCTGCATACCACTCGTGCCAGGTTTTGTCGTCAAAATCTTGGTCCTTGACGGACACCACTTGCTTGATCGGCAAAGCGTATTTCAGGGCAAATTCAAAATCACGTTCATCGTGCGCCGGCACACCCATGACCGCACCATCGCCATAAGACATCAACACGTAGTTACCGACCCACACTTCAATCGTTGCGCCGGTCAAGGGGTGCACCACGAAAAAGCCCGTGGCCATGCCCTTTTTCTCTTGCGTGGCCATCTCGGCTTCGGTGGTGCCACCGGTTTGACATTCTTCGATGAACGCCGCCAAAGCAGCGTTGGTCAGTGCAGCGTGCGCAGCCAAGGGATGCTCGGCCGCTACAGCGCAAAACGTGACGCCCATGATAGTGTCGGCTCGGGTGGTGAAAACGTACATCTTGCCGTCACCGATCAAAGCACCGTCAACGCCGGTGATGGTGTGCGGAAAAGCAAAGCGTACACCTTCGGATTTGCCGATCCAGTTCTCTTGCATCAAACGCACTTTGTCAGGCCAACCGTTCAAAGTGGCTTTGTCATTGCCAATTTGCACATGGTCCAGCAGCTCTTGTGCGTAGTGGGTGATGTTCAGGTAGTAGCCAGGAATTTCGCGCTTTTCAACCGGGGCCCCTGTGCGCCAGCCTTTGCCATCAATCACCTGCTCGTTGGCCAACACGGTTTGGTCCACCGGGTCCCAGTTCACCACTTGCGTCTTGCGGTAGGCGATACCTTTTTCGAGCATTTTCAAGAACAGCCACTGGTTCCACTTGTAATACGTCGGATCGCAGGTAGCCACTTCGCGTGACCAGTCGATGGCCAAGCCCATCGCCTGCATCTGCAACTTCATGTAAGCGATGTTTTCGTAGGTCCACTTGGCCGGTGGCACGCCGTTTTTCAGCGCGGCGTTTTCTGCGGGCAGGCCAAAAGCGTCCCAACCCATGGGCATCAGCACATTGAGGCCCTTCATGCGCAAATGTCGCGTCAGCATGTCGTTGATGGTGTAGTTGCGTACATGGCCCATGTGCAGCTTGCCGCTGGGGTAAGGCAACATGGAGCAGGCGTAATACTTCTTTTTGGAAGCATCTTCGGTCACGCGGTAAACATCACGGGCTGTCCAATCGCTTTGCGCCAACTGTTCAATTTCAATGTGGTTGTACTTGTCTTGCATGGGGCAAATTGTAGAGGCTTGCCTGCGCCTGCTCGGCGAGGACTGCGGTTTTCAAGGGGTTTCAGCGTGCGGGAGTCGGCAAAGGCGCATCCGCGACAAAGCCAATGCGGGACAAACCAGCTTTTTGGGCCACGCCCATGACTTCGACCACACGACCATAAGGTACGGACTGATCGGCACGCAACTGCACTTCGGTGTCCGGTCTTTGCGAGGCGACGGCTTTCAATTGGGTTGCCAAATCAGGCAATAGAACCGACTTGTCATTTAAATAAACTTGACCTTGATTGTTCACCACCAAGGTGACCGCCAAAGGCGCTTCACCGGCCTGCGCGCCTTCGGCCTTAGGCAGCTCAAGCCTTATGGCGCTGGTCAATAAAGGCGCAGTCAGAATAAAAATCACCAGCAAGACCAACATCACGTCCACCAATGGGGTCACGTTGATGTCGCTCATGGGCGCATCCGTCGGGGTGCGTTGAAGTCGGCCAAAGGCCATGATCAGTCCTGACCCGTCAGCAAGGCGCGCAGGTCGTGGGCAAAGCCTTCGAGTTGGACCTCGATGCGAGCCACATGCCGCCCCATCACGTTGTAAGCCAACACGGCCGGGATGGCCACCGCCAAACCCGCAGCCGTCATGACCAAGGCTTCGCCAACCGGTCCCGCCACTTTATCGATGGTGATTTGCCCCGCTTCGGCCATGCCGGTGAGTGCGTTGAAAATACCCCAAACCGTACCCAATAATCCGATAAAAGGTGAAACCGATCCAGCCGTGGCCAACAGCAGTTGCCCCCATTGCAAACGCAGAACCACGCCATTGAGTGCCTCGCGCAGCACGCGTGTCAGCTGCGAAGTGCGATCGCCCGCAGCCCCCAAGGTTCCGCCCAATGGCAACAAGGTTGCGGCCAACAAGGGCCTCACGCAGCCATCTCGGTCAAAATGCGCAACCTGTTGCGTGGCCTGCTCAAAATCAGGGGCTTGCCAAAATGCAGCAACACTTCGGATAACATCGTTTTTGACACGGCGCAACAAGCGCCATTTCCAGACAATGACCACCCAGCAACTCACCGAAAGCGCCAGCAACAAACAGGCCAGGGTTTGGGTCAACGCATCCCCATGGGCCACAGATTCAAGCCAGATCACAATGTACCGTCGTCTGAATGCTCAGCGCAAACCGAGCACGTCGAACATGTCGAACAGGCCGCGCTCTTGAGTGGCAAGAAAGCGCGTCGCGCGCAGACTGCCTTGCACGTAAGTAGCGCGGCTCGACGACTTGTGGGTCAGCTCAATGCGCTCGCCCGTACCCGCAAACAACACCGTATGGTCACCCACAATGTCACCTCCGCGGATGGTGGCAAAGCCAATACTGGAAGGATCGCGCTCACCGGTCACACCCTCACGGGCGTAAACGGCGCAGTCTTTCAGATCACGCCCTAGCGCATGGGCAATCACTTCTCCCATTTTGAGTGCGGTGCCCGAAGGCGCATCCACCTTGTGTCGATGGTGCGCCTCAATGATTTCGATGTCGTATCCGGTCGACATGGCTTTGGCTGCCATTTCAAGCAGTTTGAGAGTCACGTTAACACCCACGCTCATGTTGGGCGCCATCACAATGGCGATGTCTTTGGCAATCTCTGCGATTTCTGCTTTTTGCGCATCGTTGAAACCGGTGGTGCCTATGATCACTTTCACCCCTAAAGCGCGGCACAACTGCAAATGAGCCATGGTGCCTTCGGGGCGGGTGAAGTCAATCAGGAACTGCGCGTTGTGAAGTCCTTGCTGGAGATCAGCCGTCACGTTCACACCGCTGGTTTTACCCAGCCAGGCACTGGCGTCGTGGCCCTGCGCGGGGCTTGCGGCAATGTCAAGGGCACCGGTTAAGCGGCAATCGTCAGCGTCAATGATCGCCTCAATCAACATATGGCCCATGCGACCAGTGGCGCCCGCCACTGCAATGGCCAAGGGGGAAAGTGAGTGGGCTGCGTTCATGATGTCAAAAAAAGAAAAACCAGAAGTCCACAGACAAAAGCATCAGGCGCGAGCCCTCAACCTATCGGCCGGCGGGCTCCAATGGGGGGTAACTTGTGGGCAATGTTGCTTTAGAAGCGGGGGGGAGGCTGTTGCCCGAATTGCTTGTGGGGTATTTGCGCAGATCTTCTTCGCTGGCTTGCAACAAGGGCGGTTGGAGGGTTTTCTTTTCGCCTACCAAACGTGTAACGAATTCGTTTTCACTCGGCAAATCATCACTGTCAATTTCTGAAAGTACATCATCCTTGAACTGAAGGCTCAATTTAAAGCTTTGGGGGGCCACACCTTGCCGCCGGATAGAAAAAACATAATCCCATCGGTCCGCATGGAACACGCTGGCCATCAAAGGCGTCCCCAACATGTCTTTGACTTGCGTACGGGGCATTCCCAGTTTCAAGGCATTGCGCTGCTCACTGGAAACAAAGTTGCCCTGGACAATTTCAGGCTTGTAAAGCACCCCGCCCGACAGATCCAAAGAAGCAAAAGGATTTGCACAGCCCGTCAGGCTCAAGGACGCGCCAACTACCAGCGCCAGGCCGAGTACGGAGGAAATGCGAAAAGACTGATAATCTGTCATGAGTGGGTGCGGACCAAATGATCAGATCATTGTAACGGCACACATGGCCTTGCTCTATCGCCTCAACAATTGCCTTATTCTCTATGGACCATTCAGACGAACTCAAAAGCACCGGTTTGAAGGTCACCTTGCCGCGCCTGAAAATCCTGGAGATTTTCCAAAAAGGAATTCAGCGCCACATGACAGCGGAAGATGTGTTTCGCCATTTGCTGGCCGAAAACGCCGAGATTGGCCTGGCCACTGTTTACCGGGTACTGACCCAGTTTGAACAAGCGGGTATTTTGAGCCGCAACCATTTTGAAAGCGGCAAAGCTGTCTACGAACTCAATGAGGGACAACACCACGACCACATGGTGTGCATCGATTGCGGCAGGGTTGAAGAGTTCTACGATGCTGAAATTGAACAACGCCAACAAGCTGTCGCGCTTGCCAAAGGCTTTGTCATCGCCGACCATGCCCTGAGTTTGTACGCCCACTGCACACGAAACCCTTGCCCTCACCGCTTACTGACCGCCTAGAGCGCTCACGAGGACAGGCTTATTCCATGGCGCGGCTTTGCCGCTCAATGAAGTCCTGGTAGGTGTCGATGCCGCGCATTTGTAAGATGGTGTTGCGTACTGCGGCTTCAACCAACACCGCAATGTTGCGGCCCGCCACCACCTGAACCACCACCTTGCGCACCGGAATGTCCAATACATCTTGTATCAAAGGATCTGAGGGCAGTCGCTCGTAATCCCGCTCAAAGTTTTCTTTGCGCACCAAATGCACGATCAACTTCAAGCGCATTTTTCGGCGCACGGCGGTTTCACCAAAAATGGCGCGAATGTCGAGCAAACCAATGCCCCGCACTTCCAACAGGTTTTGCAACAAATCGGGGCAGCGGCCTTCAATGGTGGTTTGGTTGATGCGGAACAAATCGACAGCATCGTCAGCCACCAAACCGTTGCCACGCGAAATCAACTCCAGGCCCAACTCACTCTTGCCTAAACCCGACTCGCCGGTGATCAATACGCCGAGGCCCAAAATGTCCATGAACACACCGTGCATGGTGGTGCGATCAGCGAAATGCTTGGACAAATAAGCCCGCAACACATCGATCACAAAAGCCGAAGACTCTTTGGTGGAAAACATCGGCAACTGCGCACGCTCGCACATCGAGAGCAAGGCGTCGGGCGCGGTTTGGCCATCGGCCAGCACCAAAACAGGCGGCTCCAAAGTGACGATACGGGCAATCCGCCGGGCACAATCTTCAGGCGTGGCGTTGATCAGGTATGCGATTTCGCGTTCACCCAAAATCTGTACGCGATAAGGGTGGATGTAATTCAAATAACCCACCAAATCGGCGCCGGAACGGGCGGCGCGCACTGCCACCTCATCGAACCGGCGCTCTGAGGCGCCCAGACCCGCAATCCATTGCCACTTCAGTTTGCCCCGATGGTCTTCAAACAAGACGTCAGCGCTGACAACGGTAGGCTTCATGGCGAACCCACGAAAAAATTAAACAGTTTGGGCCGACTGCCAACGGGCAATCAGTTGATGCAGCGACTCTTGGGAGGCGCTGCATTTGATGTTTTCGCGCAAAGCAGCGTCGCTGAGCATTTCTGCGATTTCCGACAGAATTTCCAAATGCTTTTGGGTCGCGGTTTCAGGAACCAGCAAAAAGATCAGCAAGTTGACTGGTTGTTCATCCGGCGCGTCAAAGCCGATGGGGCTGGCCAGCTTAAAAACAGCGGCCATGGGGGATTTGAGCCCTTTGATCCGGCCGTGCGGAATGGCCACACCATGCCCCAGACCGGTGGAACCCAGGCGTTCCCGAGCAAACAGACTGTCTGTGACCAAAGCCCGAGACAAACAATGCAGATTTTCGAACAACAGCCCCGCCTCTTCAAAAGCACGCTTTTTGCTCGTGGCTTCAAGTCCAACAAGGACTTGCGCAACAGGAAGGATGGAGGAGAGTCGGTTCATGCGAAGCGAATTATGCACCGCCTAGGGTCTTCCCGCATAACAAAACAGTCCATTTGCTGTCGCGTACATGAAAAAGCCGCTTTGCAGCGGCCTTGTAGAGGTGAGTAAAACTTACATCATTCGTTTGGCCGCCTCATGGTGATGCTCAGTCAACTTGGTCTTGTGACGGACCACTTGGCGGTCCAATTTGTCCATCAACTCGTCCACGGCTGCATACAGATCTTCATGGGCACTTTCGGCAAACAAATCGTTGCCTTTGACGTGGATATTGCATTCAGCTCGCTGTCGTTTTTCCTTTTCCTTTTGTTTCTCTACCGTCAATAAAACTTTGACATCCACCACTTGGTCAAAGTGGCGGGTGATGCGATCCAATTTGCCAGTGACGTAACTACGTAACGCGGGTGTGACCTCGAGGTGGTGTCCACTGATCGTCAAATTCATATGCATAGCCTCCTGCTATCTACGGGTTGAAATACCCTCCTTGAGAAGGGTCGGGAAACTCAGAAATTCATACCATTGCGTTCACTATGCGCCCCCGTTTTGTAGAAAGCAATAGCCCCCAAGTTAACCTGCTAAAGCCCTCAACTATCAACCTGAAAACCACAATTCAGTGCTAAGCTGTTGAGTGGTGTTGGATTTGATCTTTTAGCCGGAGCAATCACTGTGCATCTGGACGCCTTGAAGGCCACCCGCTCTCCCGAAGGTCCTCCCCGCAGGGCCTTGGTCCTGATGGGCGGAGGCGCACGAACCGCTTACCAAGCGGGCGCACTGCAAGCCTTGACCCCGTTGCTGCCCGATACAAAGACCTTTCCGTTCGATATTTTGGTGGGCACTTCAGCCGGTGCGCTCAATGCCAGTTTTCTGGCAGGCCAAGCGTGCCATGGCCCTCAGGCCTTTCACCACCTGGCTGATTTTTGGTTGCGGCTTCGCTCCCATGCCGTCTACCGCTTACCCCGCACACCCCTGAGCCAATGGAGCCGTTGGGCCTCGGCATTGGGCGTGACCTTGTCGGCTCGAACCCAGGGCGCCGTGCTGGACAGCATGCCCTTGGTGGACACTTTGCACCATGCGATCGACTTGACGGGCATAGACCGGGCCTTGTCCAGCGGTGCGATCCATGCCCTGGCCATCACGGCGTCGAGCTACTCCAGCGGTGTGCACTGGACTTTTTGCCAAACCGCTGACGACATGGGGGCCACCCCCTGGAGCCGACCCGGACGCCGGGCCGAGATGCAACCCGTCACCATCGAACACCTGATGGCCTCAAGTGCTATTCCTTTCATTTTTCCGGCCACCCCCTTGTGGGTCGATGGCGGACTCGAGTATTTTGGCGACGGCTCGATGCGGCAAACCTCCCCCTTGTCACCCGCCGTCCACATGGGCGCCAGCCAAGTGCTGGCCATAGGCGTAGGGCAGCCCCAACGGGGGGCGCTGACCCTCAATGCAGCCCCGAACCACCCGCCTTCTTTAGGCAGCATTGCCGGGCACGCCATGGCCAGCGTGTTCCACGATACCTTGCAAGCCGATGTCGAACAGCTCGAACGCGTCAACGCCACTGTGGCAGCACTGTCTGACCGCGTGCGCGGTGAGTTGCCTTTCAAACAAGTCCAGGTGCTGTCTTTACAGCCCAGCGAATCATTGGATGCACTGGCACAAGCCCATGTGCACGAATTGCCATCTGACCTGTACCGGGTGCTGGAGGGGCTAGGCGCCTTGTCAGGCGGCGGCGCAGCCTTGAGCAGCTATTTGCTGTTCGAGCCGGGCTTTGTCCAGGTCCTGATGCAATTGGGCGCAGCCGATGTCATGGCCCGTCGTGACGAATTTTTGGCATTTTTTACAAGCAATCCCACATAAACCGGTGCGATAATCCGGCCATCTTGTTTGATGGAGACACCTTCCGTGGAAAGCTACCCCAGTTGGTAGCTTTCGGATGATTCAGGTCTGACCCGCGTCGTTCGAAAGCTGCCGTGCCCCTTTTGCCGCCTTTTTGAATCACTCGGGTCTTTGACCTTTGTTCATCTGCCATGCTCAATATTTTCACTTTGGCCAATGGCCGCCTCTTCCAAGAAGAGATCGAATCCCTGGAGGAGCTCTCCAAATTTCAACCCATCTGGGTGGACCTGGAGTCCCCTACCGTCGAAGAAAAGCGCTGGATCAAACAGTACTACGGACTGTCCATTCCAGAAGACGCGATGGACGAAGACATCGAGGAATCTGCCCGCTTCTACGAAGAAGACAACGGCGAGTTGCACATTCGCAGTGACTTCTTGATTGCCGATGCGGACGAGCCCCGCACCGTACGCTGCGCTTTTATTTTGAACCAGCACAACGATAACTTGCGCAGCAAAGGTGTGCTGTTTTCGATCCATGACGAAGATGTGCCGGTGTTTCGCTTGCTGCGTTTGCGCGCGCGCCGTGCCCCCGGCCTGATCGAAGACGACAAGGACGTGCTGCTCAAACTCTTTGACGCCGATGCCGAGTATTCAGCCGACACGCTCGAAGGTATATACGACGAGCTGGAAAAAGCAGGCAAGCAAGTGCTGTCTGGCGATGTGACCGACGCGTTGGCCGGCGAAGTGCTGGGTGCGATTGCACGGCAAGAAGACTTGAATGGCCGCATCCGCCGCAACGTGATGGACACCCGGCGCGCGGTGAGTTTCATGATGCGCTCGAAAATGCTCAACGGCGAGCAGTTTGAAGAAGCCCGCCAAATTTTGCGCGACATTGAATCCCTGGACTCGCACACGGCGTTCTTGTTCGACAAGATCAACTTCTTGATGGACGCCACTGTCGGTTTCATCAACATCAACCAGAACAAGATCATCAAGATCTTCTCGGTGGCCAGCGTGGCTTTGCTGCCGCCCACCTTGATTGCCAGCCTCTACGGCATGAACTTTGAATACATGCCTGAATTGAAACAAGCTTGGGGCTACCCCTATGCACTGCTGCTCATGGCCGCCAGCGCGGTGGTGCCGATGTGGTACTTCCGCAAGCGCGGCTGGTTGAAGTAATCAAGCCCGCGCAGCAAAGAACCTCGCCAAAATCGCCGCGCTGTAGCGGCTGGCCACGTGATTAACAAACTTTAAAAAGTCGGTATGCGCATCGTCATCAGCGCGGTCCGAGATCGTGCGCATGGCGGCAAAGGGCACGCCGTAATCGTGACAGACCTGGGCCACCGCCGCGCCTTCCATTTCAACGGCCAAGGCATCGGGCAAAGCCTGCTGTAAGTGCTGGCTCTCGCTTCGGGTGGACACAAAACGGTCCCCGCTCACAATCAAACCGTGGTGCGTCTGCGGCCGAGTGATGCCAAAGTCCTGCAGGGTAGCGGTATCCAACACGCCCTGCTGCAACACCGATTGCGCCGCCTGAGCTAATGCGGCAGTTAAGACCGCATCGGTCGCAAAGCGGGCGCGCCCATACAGCGGCACTTCGAAGGCTGGAAACAAAGGGGATGCGTCCATGTCATGTTGTAAAAATTCGGTGGCTACCACCACGTCGCCGACCCGTGCATTGGACGCCAGGCCCCCGGCCACGCCAGTGAACAGCACTTGATCCACACCAAAGCGCTCCATCAAAACCGTTGCCGTGGTGGCTGCAGCCACCTTGCCGATACGCGAAAGCACCACCACGACCTCGTAGCCGTGTAAATGGCCCACAGCAAAGGCACGACCTGCCACCGTTTGCTTGTGCTCATCGGGCATCAAGGCCAGCACCGCCGCCAGCTCTTCGTGCATAGCGCTGACGATCGCGATGCGTCCCATCAGGCTTTGTCGCGCAATTCCCGCCGCAAGATTTTGCCGACGGGCGTTTTGGGCAGGTCGGTGCGGAACTCGATCACGCGCGGCTGTTTGTAGCCGGTGAGGTTGGCGCGACAGTAGTCTTGGATTTGCGTCTCGGTCAAGGCCGGATCTTTTTTAACCACCACCAGCTTGACAGCTTCGCCGGTTTTTTCGTCCGGCACGCCAATGGCCGCACACTCCAGCACGCCGGGGCAACTGGAGACCACTTCTTCCACTTCGTTGGGGTAGACGTTGAAGCCT
>Ga0214919_10002990_pt1 | contig 26017 bp, 23 predicted proteins | sample LL1503_MetaG_FD_177994 | JGI IMG/M metagenome (GOLD analysis project Ga0214919, IMG submission 177994) | Freshwater microbial communities from Lake Lanier, Atlanta, Georgia, United States - LL-1503 | ecosystem: Environmental > Aquatic > Freshwater > Lake | place: USA: Georgia | collected...
ATTCGTGATGCAAGTGCCCCAACTTTTGCACCTGCGCAGAATTAATTTCCAAACCCCACTGCTTGATCATGGCAATGCTGTTTTCTTTGCCATAGCCAAACCAAGGCTGAACTTCAATGGCATCCAAGGCCTTGCTCCACAAAAACAAGCGTGAGCCGACAGACGTGTTGGCCGCTTCGCTGGGGTTGCTTTGCGACATAGAAGCCTCCACCCACACCTCAGACAGACGGTGCAACACAGACGTCAGCCAGGCAGGTTGCGCAGAAAGTAACCAAATGAAAGCCGCAAAGGCCAAACCAAAGACCCACCATGCGCGCGATTGCAGCGTGGTTCTGTGTAACATGGTGCGGTTGGATGCCGCCACATAGCCCGTGAGTGCCAGCCAAATGAGCAGGCCATAAACTCCGCGCGACTGGCTTAAAACCACCCCCATGGCACCTATCAACACGCTCAATGTCCAAAAACGACGATGTCCAACCGCCACTTTGTTGTTCAACACCAGAGGGGCCAACAGGCATACCCAAAAGCTCAGGCTCACAGCCCATGCAATGGCATGCAAGGGGGTTTCACGCCCATAAATGGCAGTAACGCCTAGGCCAACCCAGCAGGCCGCAGCCAAGGTGTAACCCAATGCCGTCAATTGCAAGACGGTGAGGCGATAAAACGGTGGCCATTTGACCAAGACCACTGCCGCCATAGCGCCCAAGACCAGGCGGATTTCTGCATGCCGGCGGTCCCAGTCATCTTGCCAAAAGGCGTGGGGTATGATTCTGATGGCCGAAGCTGCAAGGCAGGCAAACAACCAAATTCTGGCGGCTTCTTCAACAGAAGAAGAGGTTAAAAAACCAGGCTTTTCGAAGCTTAAGGGGTGCAAACCCAACGCAATATGAGGGTGCCGCTCTGATTGCGCAAATGCCCAAATACCCATCAAGACAAACAAAACCCATGACAAGCCGCCTATTTTGGTATTCATTGGCGCTAACGCTAAAGTTAGCGCAAAGACTGCAAATGCGGGGGCGGAAAATGGTCGGTGAGACAATGAGATGGTGTCCAATAGCGTCACACATTTTGTGATCTGAAATTATAAATTACTGAGACCTAACAAAGCCTGTGTCTGCGGTCACATCCCTGCCCACTTTCAAGCCCCAGTTTGGGGTCATTGTTCCCACTTACAACCCTGGCCGTGAAGCCTGGGCCAAGTGGGTGCAAGCTTTGCAGACTCAAAATTGCAAGCCAATGCAAGTGGTCGTGGTCGATTCAGGCTCCACCGATGGCAGCCTAGACCTTTCTTTGCAAGCCGGCTTTACGGTGCTGCACACAAAGGCCCAAGATTTCAATCATGGCGGCACCCGCCAATGGGCCTTGAACGAAGGCTTCTTAAATCCTGAGCCCAACCCTGCCCCTGAGTTCATCGTCTTCCTCACCCAAGACGCCATACTGGCCGGCCCTAACGCCCTGGCCGAGTTGCTCCAAGCCTTCCAAGACCCCCAAGTGGCCGCAGCCTATGGTCGCCAACTGCCCAATCCCGAAGCCCATTGGTTAGAAGCACATACAAGATCTTTCAATTACCCCGACACCGGCCGCACAGTTCAATTGCAAGACAAAGCCAGCTTGGGCATCAAGGCCTGCTTTCTTTCCAATTCATTTGCTGCCTTTCGCTTGCAAGCCCTCATGGCTCAGGGCGGTTTCCCCGCCAATTTGCCATTAGGCGAAGACACTTTCACAGCCGCCAAACTCTTGCTATCAGGTCAATCCCTGCGCTACCAAGCCAGCGCGGCCGTTTATCATTCACACAACTACAACGGCATACTGGATTTTCAGCGAATGTTTGACACCGGCGTCTTTCACGCTCAAAACCCTTGGCTCTTGCAAAGTTTTGGCAAAGCCGAAGGCGAGGGCGCCAAGTTGGTCCGCTCGCAATGGCATCGTCTTTTGCAGCAGCCGCAGTTCATGCAAGGCCTGTTGCAATGGCTGTCCATCAACGCCCTCAAACTCTTGGGTTACAAATTGGGCCGCGCTCACCAGTGGCTGCCCCTTGCATTGACTAAAAAATTCGCCATGAACAAAGTTTTTTGGCAGCCCAAGCAATGATCCCAACGCTGTCGCTGTTCCAGGTTCGAGTTTCCAAGTTCGCCATTTTGTTGGGCGATGCCTTGGCCTTTGCGCTGGCCTTTGCCTTGGCCACCCTCATCAATGTGGCTTTAGATCCCAGTGGCAGCATTGGCGTATGGTTTTCCACGCAAGACATGCAACGCTATGCAGCCTGGAGCGGCTTGGTGTTTCTAGGCCTCATGCTCTTTCTCATGCGCTTTCAGCACTACAGCGACCGCCGCCCCTTTTGGGACGAGCTGGGCGATGTCCTTCGTTTAGTCGGCATTCTGGCCGTCCTAGACATGACGCTCATTGCAGCCACTCGATGGAACGCCTCGCGTTTGTGGTGGCTGCTGGTTTGGGTACTGGCATGCATCGCCATTGTGTGGGGCCGCGTGCTCACACGTTGGGTGCTACGCCAAATGGGTCTCTGGATTCGTCCTACCATCATCATTGGCCATGGCGAAAACGCCACCGAAGCCGCCATTGCACTGCAAAGTGAACCGCGCATGGGGTTTCAAGTGTCGGGCTATGTCGATGTTGATGCAAGCAATCCAGAGCTTCAACTCAACGGCCGCACACTGCAAAACTTAAAGCAACTAGAAATTCTGGCCGACCAACCCAGCATTCAATGGGTCATTGCCCTAGAGCATTCTCAGTCTGAACAGCGCGAACATTGGCTGCGTACCCTCACGCAGTGGGGCGCCACCGACATCAGCGTCATTCCCGCCATGCGCGGCGTGCCCTTGTACGGCACCGACATTGCACATTTCTTCTCGCACGAAGTGGCTTTGCTTCGCGTACGCAACAACCTGCGGCGCTGGCCCGCACGTTTAACCAAACGCTTGTTTGACACATCATTGGCCGCAGTATTGATCTTGCTTTTGTCTCCCGTGATGTTGCTCATTGCACTAGCCCTGAAGTTAGAAGGCGGCAATGTCTTCTTTGCACACCAACGCGTGGGCAAAAACGGCCGCAAATTCAACTGCTTCAAATTCCGTTCTATGGTGCCCAATGCAGAGCAGTTGCTGCAAGAGCTCTTGCAACAACAGCCAGAACTCAAAGCCCAATGGGACAAAGAACACAAACTCAAAGACGACCCGCGCATCAGCAAGCTGGGAGATTTTTTAAGACGCACCAGCCTGGATGAACTGCCCCAATTGTTCAACGTGCTTCAAAGCGAAATGAGCTTGGTGGGTCCACGCCCCATCGTGCAAGATGAACTGGAAAAGTACGGCCTAGAAAAAAGCTACTACCTCATGGTGCGCCCCGGCATGACGGGCTTGTGGCAGGTGAGTGGCCGCAACGATGTCGACTACGAAACCCGCGTCTACCTCGATGCGTGGTATGTCAAAAACTGGTCGCTCTGGTACGACTTGGCCATCTTGTTCAAAACCGTCAAAGTGGTTTTCTGGCGCAACGGCGCTTACTGAACAGCACTCACAAACTAGCGCTCGATGGACGTTACTGCACCCGTTGACCACCGCAACAATCTCACAGCCTTGCGCTGGTTTGCAGCAAGCTTGGTTTTGTTTGGCCATGCCTTTGTTTTCCTAGGTTTGTCCGAGCCTCTGTTTTTGCAATGGGTGCCCATGGGCCTATTAGGTTTCTACATCTTCTTTGCCATCAGCGGCTACTTGGTGGCGCAAAGTTGGCAGCGCGATCCAAGCGTGCTGCGTTTTCTAGCCAAACGCGCACTCAGAATTTTTCCAGGCTTGCTGGTTTGCACGGCACTCAGCGTGCTGGTGTTGGGGCCGTGGCTCACTACCCTCGACATGGCCACCTACTGGCGCAACGAACACACTCGCGGTTACTTCACCAACGTGGCGTTGTACATGACCTACCACTTGCCCGGTGTGTTTGCTCAAAACAAATTGCCGCACGCCGTCAATGGATCCTTGTGGAGTTTGCCGGTTGAATTTTTCATGTACTTGCTGCTCGCGCTATTGGGTTTGATGGGCGCATGGTTTCAAAACCAAAAGTGGGGCGCCTGGCTCACGGGCCTAGTCACCATCAGCTTCATGGCCCTGGTTGCTGTGTGGGCCTTGCCCAGCACCGAAGCACTGGTGGTCTACCGCACCGACCTGCGCCAAATTCCCCTGTGCGGCGTCTACTTCATGGTGGGTGTCAGCCTTTACCAATTCAATTTAAGCAAGTACTTCAACCTGTCCAACGTCGTTCTGGCCTTGGTGCTGTGGCTTTGCCTTAGCCGCGAACCCCAATTGTTTGCCATGGCCTCTTGGGTGGTCTTGCCCTTCGTGGTTCTGGCCTTTGGCCTCAGTTATCACGTCTGGCTCAGTCGCTGGCACCAGCGCGATTACTCCTACGGCATCTACATCTACGCCTTTCCCGTCCAACAAACTTTGGTCTCCTTTTGGCCGCAGATGCCCTTATCTGCCTATCTTTTAAGCACCTTTGTGATCACAGTCGCTTTGGCCGCGACATCTTGGCATTTAGTTGAAAAGCCAGCCCTGAAGCTCAAGCCCTTTCGCGGATAATCCAAGCAATTGAAAATTACGCGGCCAATGCAAGAGACAAACAACCGACCCGTTCCCCAAGTCACCCTCTCGATCGTCACCTACAACTCCGAAAAATGGCTGGATGCCTTTTTCAAAAGCTTGTTGCAGCAAAACCTGCCCTGTGACCAAATCGCGTTGTGCGTGCTGGACAACGGCTCCACCGACAACACCTATGCCTGGCTTACAAAGCAGCAGGGCGAGTTGACGCAAAAGTTTGCATCGGTGGCTTTGAACAAAGGCCCCAACATTGGCTTTGGCGCCGGCCACAATGACAACTTGGCCCTCACCACCACGCCTTACTTTTGGGTGACCAACGTTGATCTCGAATTTGAAGCCGACACCCTCACCACGCTGATAGCAACAGCAGAGCAAGACAGCAAGCAAACAGCCGATAACCCAGCCAAAGCAGCCAAAGCAGCCAAATTGGCCAATGTAGCCGCCTGGGAATGCCGTCAAAAACCCTACGAGCACCCCAAAGACTATCACCCGGTCACAGGTGAAACCGCATGGTGCTCCAGCGCCTGCGTATTGTTCAAAACCGAGGCCATCCAATCTGTCAACGGTTACGAGCCCCTGTTATTTTTATACGGCGAAGATGTCGAACTCTCTTACCGTTTAAGAGACCACGGCTACAAACTGCGCTATGTGCCCAAAGCCAGCGTGTGGCACTACACCTACGAAGAAGCTGCGCAAGTTAAGCCCCAGCAGTTTTTGGGAAGCACCTTGGCCAACGTCTTGCTTCGCTGCAGGTATGGAAGACGCCATGAAGTGATTCAAGGCTTTGTGATGTTCATGGCCTTGTTTGCATTGAAGCCCTTGTTTCCAAACATGCGCTTCAAATTGCTAGGGCAATTGTGGAAGCTAATGAATCTAGCGCCCCAATTTTTAAACAGCCGCAGAAAAAGCCAAGAAGATTTTCCGTTTCGCATGTGGGACTACGCCATGGCGCGCGAAGGCGCGTTTTACGAATACCCCAATGCCGCGCAATCTGCCATTGTGCAAGCACAACAATCAAACACATTGCCCTTGGTCAGCGTGCTCATGCGCACCATGCCAGGCCGAGGCGGCAAACTCAAAGAAGCCATCGCCAGCGTGGCCAACCAAACCTACGCCAACATTGAATTGATCGTGGTGGAAGATGGCGGCCAAGAAGTACAAAGCGCCAAACCACAAATTGAAGCGCTGCAACAAAGCGGTCTGATTCACAGCGTCATTTATTTACCCTTGCCCAAAGGAGGCCGCTGCGAAGCTGGCAACCAAGCCTTGGCCGCAACCACCGGTCAGTTGTGCTGTTTCTTAGACGACGACGATTTGTTTTATGCCGATCACCTCGAAGTGCTGGTGCATGCCTGGCTGTCCAATCAAAAACTGGGTGCGGTTTACAGCTTGGCCTACGAAGTTCGAACCGAAGTGATCAGCGAAGAGCCCTGGGTTTACAAAGACGCGCTGCACAACCTGATCAACCGGCAAGTGTTCAACCGCGGCATCATGTGGCACCACAACTATTTGCCCATTCAGTCGGTCTTGTTTCAGCGCCAGTTGTATTTGGACAATGGCGGCTTTGACCTCAGTTTAGAAAATCTAGAAGACTGGAATTTGTGGGTGCGCTACTCACTCAAGCACGATTTTTTGCTCATTCCCAAAGTAACGTCTTTGTACCGCGTACCCAACGATGTAGACAAAGCGCTGCAAAGGCAATTGGTTCTGAACGATTACTACGCCAAAGCGCTGGCCAAAAACTCTGAAGTTAAGGTGGAGCTAAGCCCCACCGAGATCATTCAAATAGCACAAGAACTCAACCGACAAAACAATGTGATTGGCGTGTCCAGCTCTTTGCTTAAGCGCATAGTGCTGCGCTTGCCTGGCATCAAGCGGGTGTACCACTTGCTGATACGCGGCATTAGCATCTGGCACAAAATTCGGAACAAGTAAACACACGCATCGCCATGCGCATGGTGGCACAGCAGATCGTTACTTGCCGCCCAATGCCCTCAAGGGTTTGGTTATTTTCCAAGAAGCCGAGTTCAAAACTTCATCCAGAGACTGTCGATGGTTTTGAAGCTGGTCTTGCGTCCAATGAAGGGTGGCTTGCGTATTTTGCAATTCGCTATGAGTGCTTTGCAACTCGCCTTGCGTATTTTGCAATTCGCCATGAGTGCTTTGCAACTCGCCTTGCGTGTGATGTAACGCGCCTTGCGCACTTTGCAGCTCAGCTTGCAACTGCGTCAACTGTTGAATGAACGCACTCTTTTCGTGATTCCAAGCCAGGCTTGCTTGCTCATGATCTTGGCGCATGCTTTGCATGTCTAAAATCATTTTGGCGTATCCTGTCTTTTGATCTTCTAGATCTTTTTCCAGCTTCAACAGTTGCCCCGCCGCATGGCTAGGATACGAGCGCACAACGTGTTGGTAAACCAAACCATCGGCACATTTGGCGCGCAAAAATTCTTGGTCTGCTGCCTCCAGTTGGTTCCAATAATGGCTGAGCTCGGCCTGTGCAGGCTCAACCTGAACAGTTTCCCATCTTTGCCAAATCAAGCCACATTCGCGCAGCAATGCATCGATGTCATCGCGCCCAAAAAACCGCAAATGCGTGGTGTCCAACAAACCTTTGGTTTGATAAGGAAAGCGCCCCGCCATGAGCGATGCCACCACTGACAAGTGCGTGGCATTGGGCAAAGACATCAGCACACAACCGGTGTCATTTAAAAACTGTTGCAGCAGAGTGAGCAAGGGACGAGGGTCGCGCAAATGCTCCAGCACATCGGCGCACATCACCACATCAAATTTTTCACCGGCCAAGCTTTGGTGCCATGCGGGGTCTTCAAGGTTGGCTTGCAGGGTGCGCTCGCAAAAGGGCGCGCACATGGCCAAAGTTTCGGGGTCCATCTCAACACCCGTGACCTTGCAGCCCTTGCTGTGCAAAATGCGCGTGACGGTGCCAGGGCCGGTGCCCAGTTCAAGCACGCTCAGGCCAGGCGCTACCATGCGGGCTAGGCGCGCGGCGGCGCTGCCTCCATTGGGGTCAATTTCGTGGGCGTAGCGATGTTTTATCATTGAGCCAAGAATATTAACGTCAAATTAGACATTGGCAATCAGAATGTGGAAAGCATTGCAAGCAAAAGTCACAAAGGCGCTCTTCGGAGACGCCGGCCCAGCTGCGACTGATTTGGCCGCGCCTGCGGCCTCAAGCTTGCCTTCTGCGCCGCCTTTGCCGCCACCCCTGGCCTTGGACTTTGACCTAGCCGCCTACCGCGACTTCATGTGCGCCGAAACGCACCTCTACCGCGAAGACTACATTCGCAGCCGCATCGCGCTAAAAGGCCAAGAACATTACGAAGCAGCCCTGCAAAAGGGCTCGGTTGTCGTGGTCTTTGTGCACCACGGCAGCTGGTTGCTCATGAACGGCGCCTTGCACCATTTGTGCGGCGGCGCGCCCATTACTTCCATTGCTTCCAGACGCAACTTGGAGTTTTGCACCCCCGAAGAAAAAGAGTTTTGGCTAGGCGTGCACAAGCGCTCAGCTGAAAGTTGCAATGCTCCCGTGATCTTCTACACCGATCAAAACCCGATTGCGTCGGTGCGCTGGTTGAAAGAACCGCACCATGTGCTCACCGTGGCACTGGACGTTCGAGAACCCGCTGCCGACAAGCCCGAGAGCCAATTTGAGTTCATGGGTCAAGACATTTACTTGCAAACGGGCCCAGCCAAATTGGCCCAAATGACGGGCGCTTGTGTGGTGCCTGCCGCCATTGAGTACGACCCGCAAACTCAACTGCACACACTCAATTTGTACCCCGCCATCGATGCGCAGCAACATTCATTGGAAGTCATCACACAGCAAGCTTTAGATTGCATTGGCCCGCATGTGCAGCGCGCACCGCAGCAGCAGTTTTACGATGTGTTGGGCGCTTTGCAAACGCCGCAGAAAACCATCTTGGCGGCGCAAAGCTAAATTCTATTTCCAAGCATGCGGCAGTTGCACAAAGCCTTGGTGCACGCCGTCTTGCACCACGTTCACCGTGGCAGCTTGCAGCACCACATCGTACACATGCAGTGCACGTTCGTCGAACAAATAGGCGCCCACTGAAAAGCGCCCCTTCATGAGTGGCAACTTGTGAAACACCACTGTCGCTTGCCCGTTGCCGGCCGAATCACGCTCAATGTGAATGCCGTCAAACAACGTGTAAGCACTGGTAAAAATTTGACCATCGGGCAATGCAAAACCCGTGGCAAATGTAGGGCAGGGCTGCGCTGGGTCTGATTCAAACTTCACAGTAATGCTCACATCGCTCTGCAAACTAAGGGCTTCCAGTTCGCGGCCTGTTTGGCCATCTACAGTGACTTCTATTTGCTTGATGCGCGCGACCACCGCTGCTAAATCTGCAGGAGGGCTGCTGCCTTCTTCGCTATCAACAGAAGAGGACGAAGCGCCAGAAGGCTCAACGTCAGATAAATCCGATGACTCCTCCCTCAAACTGTCCGCATAAGCCGCCACCACTTTAGAAGCAGGCCCTTCCATTTGCACTTGCCCATGGTCAAGCCACACAGCCCTGTCGCAAAACGATTCCACTTGGTACATAGAGTGCGAACAAAACAGCACCGTAGTGCCTTGCGCTTTAAGCTGCATGATGCGCTCAAAAGACTTCTTGGCAAACGCACCATCGCCCACGCTTAGCGCTTCGTCAATCACCAAAATATCAGGATTGGCACTGGTGGCAATGGAGAATGCCAGCCGCACATACATGCCACTTGAATATGTTTTAACGGGCTGGTCAATGAACTCACGAATGCCAGAAAATTCCACAATACTTTCATACAAAGCATCCGTCTCAGAACCCAACAAACCCATTACAGCCGCTGCCAAATAAACATTCTCGCGGCCCGTAAATTCTGGGTTAAAGCCCGCGCCCAATTCCAACAACGCGCCAATCTTGCCGTTCACAACAACACTGCCACTGCTAGGGTTCAAAGTGCCGCACACCATTTGCAGCAAGGTCGATTTGCCCGCGCCATTGCGCCCCACCAAGCCCAAAGCTTCACCCCGCCTCACTTCCAAATTCAGAGGCGCCAAGGCCACAAACTCCTTGGTCCTTGCATTCGCAGTTTGGCTTGCAGACCTCAATGCACTGGGCCATACAGCTTGCCAAAACCTGTCGGAAGGCTTGGCAAAACGCTTGTAGGTTTTGCCCACGCCTTGCAGCGAAATCACAGGCGCATCAGAGGACATCTGCAAACCCCTTGCGTGATTTTTCAAACAACCAAGCGCCAAACAAAGCCACACCCAAGCCAATTAAAAACAACTGCAACAAGCCAGAAAAATTAGGCCACACGCCCATCAAGCCAATCTGACGCAAAGCCTCAATGGGCGTGGTCAGCGGATTGAATTGCACCCACACCTGCAAAAAGTCGGGCAGCACACTAAGCGGAAAAAACACCGGCGTTAAAAACAAAAGCATGCCCATGAACAGGCCCACCATTTCGCCCAGGTCGCGAAAGTAAACGCCCATGGCCGACAGCGTCCAGCCCAAACCCAGCAACGTGGGCACCAGCGCTAAAAACACCAGAGGCAAAGCCAACCAAGAAGCATGCACACCTTGCCCAAACAGCAAGCACCCCGCTAGCCACACGGCGCAAGACACCAGCACATGAAAAAAACTAGACAACAAAGAAGACCATGGCAAAACCTGCAAAGGAAACACCACCTTGGTCACCAAATTAGGCTGCTCGGTCACCAACCTAGGCGCACGGCTTAAAAACTCTGCCGCCCAATTAAACACCAACAAACCCGCAAACAAATTGAGCGCAAAGCTCATGTTGCCGTCTTCTACGCCCGGCCACTTGGCTTTGAAAATATGCCGAAACACCAAGGTGTAAACCGCTAACATGGCCATGGGCGTGAGCACCGACCAACCCACCCCCAAAACCGATCCGCGATAACGCCCCAGCACTTCGCGCCGCGCAAACTGCCAAATCAAATTGCGCTGCGCCCAAGGCCACGCAAACTGATTCAAAAAAGTAGAAGCAAAACCAGTCATGCTCAATCCGCCGACTTTTCTGCAAACTGCTTGAGCTTGCCGGTGTTCACCTTCAAATCATCGCCATCGCGGGCCAAAGCGCCTTGCGATTGCAGCACCTGAAACGCCCGCGTTACGGTTTCCCGCGTGAGGTTCACCATGATGGCAATCTCTTGGTGGGTTGGCGCATTGGCAATGACTTCGGGGTTCTTGCCGTCTTTGGACAAGTTCTGCAGCAAAGCACAAATTCGCTGTAGCGGGCTGATGATGCCCAAAATTTGGCGCTGATGGGCTTGCGCCCGAATGCGCGCGGTCAGGCCCGACGTGATGGCCTCCACGGCCGGTGGCGAAGAAAAAATCAAACCCCGAACCTCGCGCGCCGGCACCATCACCACCTGAGACTTTTTGTTGGCAATCACCACCTCGGGCGAGGGCAGGCCGTCGAGCACCGAGATCTCGCCAAAGTACTGCCCCTCTTCAATAAAGTGAAGACCAACTTCTCTGCCATCTAGCGTAAAGTCAATAGCCTGCAGACGGCCTTCTAGCAAAAACATGAGGCTGGGCGAGGGGTTTTCTTTGGCCAACACCACCTCCCGCTTGGCAAATGCATGCGTGCTGGAGTGCGCAGCCAGTTGGGCCAAAGCATCTGTTGCAAACAGACGCATCAGGGCAAATTGCTGCAAAAGTGAGGGATGAACGGCCATAAATTCAGACCCCGTATCTTAGGGGTTTATTCGCTTGGTAGGCTGCTTGCCACCTTGCGAAGCAGCCTAAACAATCTACCTTGTTTACCAGCGGGTGTGATTGAGCGCACACCCAATGCAAAGCTTTGTTTTTATACTCACAAACAATATTGCTTCAAAACATGTCAATTCAAGCCTTCACAAACCCAACAACTTCAGCAGCCGGCCTGCTGAAGCGCGGCGTTGTGGGTTGCGCAATGGGCATTGCATTGATGTGCATGACCGCCTTGGCCATGGCCTCCCAAGTGGTGGGCGAGGTCACCCTCACCATTGGCAAATCCAAAATTGAGCGCAGCACCCAAGAAGCCGAAACCCAAAAGGGCGGCTCGGTGCAAGAAGGCGATGTCATTCGCACCTCCGACAACGGCCATGTGCACATTCGCTTCATCGATGGTGCCCGCGTTAGCGTTCGGCCCAACTCGGTGTTCCGCATCCACGAATTCAAATACAGCCCATCTGACCCTGCAGCGTCAGTGGTTCGCCTCAGCTTAGATGCTGGCGAAGCCCGCTCCATCTCTGGCGCCGCCGCCCAAGCCGCCAAAGAGCGCTTTCGCTTGAACACCCCCTTGGTGGCCATTGGCGTGAAGGGCACCGACTTTGTCACGCAAGTCGGCAAGGACGTGATTCGCGTCACCGTCAATCAGGGCGCCATTGTCATGGCCCCGTTTGACAGCGGATGCAAGGCCGAAGCCTTGGGTGTTTGCACCACCTCCCGTGCCAAAGAACTCACAGCAGAAATGCTGGGCCAAGCCTTGGTTTACCGCTTGGGCTCAGCCGACCCTAGCCTACAAAACATTGGCAAACCCGGCCAGTCTGATGCGTCGCGCGTACTGCTTTTAGACCGCCAAACCCGCGAAGGCGCAGATCGCCCATTGGCCTCTGAAACTGAAGCCAAAAACCCCCTCAATGCCGTAGCCGCCACCAAGCTTATTTGGGGTCGCTGGGCCAGAGACCCCATCCCCAGCGACAACATCACCGTGCCATTCCTCGAAGCCCTCAAAGGCAACGAAGTCACTGTGGGTGATGGCTACTACTTCTTGTTCCGCGAACCCAGCAACATCAACCTTTTGCCAAGCCTCAGCACCAAAGTAGATTTCGGCCTTAAGTCTTCATCTACTTATTACCGCAACGCCGCCAATGAAATGCAGCCTGCCACCGTTCAATCGGGCACTTTGGGCTTTGACTTTGGCAATAAAACATTCAGCACCAACCTCAACTTGTCGGCCCAAGGCACAGGCGTGCAAAGCTTCTCGCAAAGCGGCACCCTCAACGCCGGCACCGGTATTTTCTTGAGCAACTCCACTGCCGTGGGCAACTTAAACGCCGGCAGCGTAGCTGGCGCCATCACCCTCGACGCCCGCCAAGCTGGCTTCTTGTTCCGCGCACCCATTGGCCCTGGCACCTTCAGCGGCGCCACCCTCTGGGGCCGCTAGGCCTAGAAGCCGAAGCAAGCAACATGAAAACCCTGGCCCACACCCTCTTAAAGCGACCCATCTGGCTTTACGCCAGCGTGTCTGCTTTGGCAGTGGTGCTCATGGCCGCCCTGAGCAGCTTGTTTGCCCCCCAACTTCAGCAATGGGAAGAACGCCTTTCCAGCCGCACTTGGGCAATGTCTGACAGCAGCGCCACCGAGCGCCGCGTGGTGGTGGTCGACATTGACGAAAAAAGCACACAAGCCTTAGGCGCATGGCCTTGGCCACGCGACCGCATGGCCCAGTTGCTCGTTGGTTTGGATGCCTACGGGGTCAACCTCAAAGTGGTCGACGTGCTCTTTGATGGCGAACAAAACCCAGCACAAGACACCAAACTGGTTCAGGCCTTGCAAGCCAACAAAGCACCTACCGTTATTTCGCAGCTCTTTGCTTTAAGTCCAGAGGCCCAAGTGAAAAGCGGCCAATTGGCTGGCGCATCAAGCATGGCTGCTACAGCCAACACCACTTGCCCCGCAGCCTCTACCCAAGCCTTTGGCTTCATGGCCGCGGCACCTGCCTTTGCACAAAGCAGCCAAGCGGTGGGTCACATCACGCCCATCGTTGACACCGACGGCAACATACGCCGCGTGCCTGCCGTGGTTTGCTACGAAGACAATGCCTACCCCGCACTGGCCGTGGCTGCTTTGTCTGCTGCCACCGGTGCACAACCCGTTTTCAAAACAGTTCCAGGCCTGGTGCAATCGGGCCAAGTGCTAGATATTGGCGGCATTCAAATACCTGTTGACGCCAAAGGCCAGCTGCGCGTGTCTTACCAAATGCCACGCGCAGGCTTTGTGTCGGTATCTGCTGTAGATGTCATTCAAGGCAAAGTACCCGCCCACATGCTCAAAGGCGCTTGGGCCTTGGTGGGCTCTACGGCTTTTGGCGGTGGCGATGCTGTGCCCACACCGCAAGGCGGCGCTGTAGGCGGCGTCGAAGTTCACGCGCAAATTTTGTCGGCAGCGCTTGATGGCCGTACACCCTTTGTACCCGCATGGGCATCGCTCTGGCCTCTGGTTACAGGTGCGCTGGCTTTGCTGGCACTTATCTTTTCTCTCAAAGCCTCTGGTCCCAAAGCAGCAGTGGTGGTTCCTGCAGTAGCTTTGGCTTCGGGTGCCTTCATCTTTGGTGCCCACGCCGCTTTGCTGTTGGGCTTTCACCATTGGCTAGGCTGGGGACAGCCCGCCTTGTTTGTGGCTTTGGCAGCAACGCTTCTGACTGCTGCAGAAATGCTGCGCGTGCGTGCCGAGCGCGAAAGCCTGTACCAAAACCTGTCCAGTTATTTGCCTGAAGGCGCCGCACGACGCGTTGCCTTCCAAGAGCCTACCGCCCAAGTGGTGGCCGAAACGCGCGAAGCCACCGTCATGATGGTGGACCTGCGCAACTTCTCGGCCTACTGCGAAGAACGCACCCCTGAAGATGCCGCCACCGTGCTGCACATCTTCTACACCACCGTAGAAAAAATTGTGACTGAACATGGCGGCGTGGTGGAGCAAATGGTGGGCGACGGACTCACGGCTGTTTGGAACGGCTCCAACCCATGTGACCAACACGCACTGCAAGCCTTGAAAGCCGCCAAAGTGATTTGGCAAGAAGGCGTGGCGCAGTTGCCCAAAGTGGCTTCCCGCAAAACTCCTCCGCTAGACATTGGCGTGGGCATTGAAAGCGGCCCCGTCATGGTGGGCTCGTTCGGTCCAGCCCGCCGCCGCGTGCACACTGTCATGGGTGAAGCTGTTAGCGTAGCGGCCCGTTTAGAAAAACTAACAGCAGAACTGGGCTACCCAGTTCTTGTTGGCCCCAAAGCCTTGGCCAAGTGCGGCAATGCTGCAGAAGCCCAAGACACCCAAAAACTGGGCGACTTTTTACTCTCAGGCATGCGTGCGCCGCGCACTGTGTATGCCCTCAACGTGCCCATTGACCCATCGCACTTGCAATTGGTCTCGTCCATGGAAGCTGGCGCGGTTGGTTAAAAGCGTTGCAGGCACATGCCTTCTGGGGCAACTGATGCCGTTATGATCCGCTGATTCTCATTTTTAGCAACAATCCGTGAAGTATTTACTGGTCTTGGCATCGGCACTACCATTTGTGTTTGCGCCTAGCATTGGCTGGTCGCAAACCACAGCCAACCCTTGCGATGAACAAGCCACCTGCCAAGCCCAAAAAGGCTCGCAACTGCTGGCGCAGGGAAGGGTAGAAGAGGCCGCAGTAGCTTTAGAAAAAGCCTTGCTGCTAGACCCCAACTTGCCCGGCGCCCAACTAGACTATGCACAGGCCTTGGCCCTCATCGGCCTTAAAGGCTCGGCTCGCGCCATGCTGGCCGACGTGCTGCAAAGGCCAGACATTCAGCCCAATCTCAAATCCAAATTGGCGGGCGCACAAAACCCACCAAGCGAAGCCACCCTGCCAAGCATTCCCTCTGAGTGGCAGTGGAGCAAGCTAGCCCAAGCGGCCGTAGGGCACGAGACCAACCTCAACAGCGCCACCTTCACAGACTCACTCACATTAATGTTGTCCAACGGCCCCGTGACCATTGGCTTAGCAGACTCTGCCAAACCCATGTCTGGGCCCGCCACCAAAACCTTGCTGGCCATCCAAGGAACTACAAGGGCTGGCGCAGGTCTCTTGGCCCTAGGGGAACTGTCTGTCAGCTCATCTCTTTCCAATAAGAACGCCCTGCAAACAGACGGCCTGACAGGCCTTAAACCCGAACGCAACCAAACCGCCGAGGCCGTTGCCAAATACAGCCTACCCATGATTGCGGGTGCGGCGTCTGGGCAATGGCAGCTTTCTGCAGGCGGCACCCAGCTTTGGCTAGGTGGCCTTAGTGCCTATACAGACACAGGCTTTAACCTCAAGTTCAATTGGGACCGCACCTTCGAGCCAAGCATCAAGGGCGTCCTTCATTTAGAGGGCCAGTCTTGCAAGTTAGCCCCTTCCTTGGGCCAAACCCACCAAACCTTTCCCCTGTCTAGCAGCCTGAATGGCGCCTATACCTTTGCCCGTATGGAGATCTTGTGCAAGGCACCCAGCAACGAAAGCCAAGTGGTTCTGGGCAAAGGCTCAGACAAAGCCCAAAACCTATCTTTAAACAACGCCCGCCCAGGCGGTGACAAAAAGCGCTTGGACTTGCTCATCAGACATGAGCACTTAACGCCCCTAGCCTGGAGCCCATTCAAGCAAGTAAAAGCTGGCCAGCTCAGCGCCTGGGTGCGTTACGCCAAAAGCGCAGACGCACAAATCTACAGCGAATTGCTGGGCGACCTCAAAACTGCCACGCACCGCACCGATTGGGGTGTGGGCTTCTGGGTGCCAATGGACAAGTCTTGGAGTGCCGGTTTAAACCTTGAAGCCACTTCACAAAGATCCAATAACACCTTGTTTAATTTAAAGAATTCAGGCTTTTACGCCGGAATCAGATGGAGCGAGAACTGAAAAAATGCAAAAACACCTAGAAACACCCCAAATTCACGATGTTTTTTTGCAACAATTGGTTTTCCTGCCTCTGTGTGTGACTCAAATCACAAAAATTGGGGCCTAAAAACCACTACAATCACCCGTCTGCCAGAAAACCGCGCTCACTCATATGGGCGCTTGTCAAAGCTTTTGGAAACCAGTGCCAACATATCGGCACAAGTAACCGAGATCTTTAACGAGCTTCCGAAAGGAAGGCTCGGCTTTCTGCAGAAAGTTTAATTTTTTTTAAATCAAAAGGAAACCAAATGGCAATCTCCACAAACGGCGCAATCATCACGCGCGTTACGAGCGCTCTGTACGGCGAGTACCTGAGCAACGCAAGCTACAAAGAAATCTCTGATGCAGGCACAGCGCCCGCAACATCGGCTGCTACCTTCTTGTCTAACGACTTTGCAGGTAAGACAGACGCCCAACTTGCAAAAACAGTTTTGACAAACCTCGGTTTGACAAGCATCACTGGTTTGGACAACTGGTTGTCCGCTCAGTTGACAGCAGCTGGTTCTACAGCCGCAGCTAAAGGTGCCAAGCTCGTTTCTATCTTGAACGACTACTCCAACCTCACAGCTGACGCTGTATACGGTACCTACGCAACATCTTTCAATGCGAAAGTTTCTGCTGGCTTGGTGAAATCACAAACAACTGGTAACGCTGGTGGTTCTTACGCTACTGCTGATGCAGTTGCAATCACAAACGGCACTTTCACGCTCACTACTGGTGTGGACACAGGCGCTAACTTCACTGGCGGCGCAGGTAACGACACATTCGTGGCCCTTGACCAAACAACTGGTACAACTTTGACAACTGGCGACTCGCTCGATGGCGGCGCTGGTACAGACACTTTGTCAATTGCTGCTTCTACAGGCGCTTCAGGCTTCCAAGTCTCAACAACAGGTATTGAGAAAGTTTCTGTTGTTAACAATTCTGGCGGTGCTTACACAGTTAACTCTTCTTTGATGACTGGTTTGACAGATGTTGTGGTTCAGGCTGGTAATAGCAGCGTTTCCTTGACAAACGCACTAGGCATTGTCAATTCAACTTTGAACTCTGTTAACAGCGACGTTACTGTGGGTAGCGCAGGTGCAGCTGTTGTTGGAACAGCAGACGCTGCAACTCTGACTTTGACAGGTGTCGCTACAACAACTGGCGTTACTTTCACATACCCAGGCATTGAGACACTGAATGTGGTCTCAACTGGCGCCGCTACTGGCAGCGCAACACTTGCAACTGGTGTCACCATTGTTGATACATCTTTGAGAAGCGTTGTTGTCACGGGTGACAAAGCAGTTTCATTGACTGCAACTTTGGTCGCTCCTTCTTCTACTGCTACAGGTACATTTGATGCGTCTGCAGCCACTGGTGCTGTAACTGCCAACCTGACTGCTCCTGCTGCTTCTGGCAAAATGAGCGTGACTGGTGGTAAGGGTGATGACGTCTTGAACGTTGGCACACTGAACGACAAAATCACTGTGGTTGGTGGCGACGGTACCGACACCTTGGTCATCACTGGTGCTGCTGCTGTAACGACTGGTGCTCAAGTTGGTGCCAATGTGACTGGTATTGAAGTTATCAGAACGTCAGGTAGCGTCGATATGACCGCCTTGGCTGCAACTGCTGCCACTGTTACATCATTTGAAGCAAGTGCAACTGCCACCATGAGCAAAGTTTCAGCTGCAACAACAAACTTGACAGTGACTGGCACAGCTACAACACAAACATTTGAAGTTGCTACAGATACCGCAGCTGATGTTTTGAATGTGACTTTGAAGCCAACAGCCAATTCAACAACAACATTGGCATCAGCTACTGTTGATACCATGAACATCACTTCTGCTGGTTCTTCTGCCGTTACAGCTAACACTGTGACAGTTGACAGCGCAACCGTGAAGAAAATTACTGTTGCTGGCACAGTTGCTACTTCAGTGACTGACGCTGCAGCCTCAGTTAACGTTTCTTCGATGGATGCTTCTGCCAACACAGGCGCTACATTCACAGGCAATGCAGGTACTTCCACAGTTGCAGTGACAATCACCGGCGGTGCTGGCGTGCCGGCTACAGTTGGTGCAGTTGTCAACACTTTGACCGGTGGTACCAAGTCTGACAGCATCACCGGCGGCTTGTACGCCGACGTGATCGACGGCGGTGCAGGAAACGACACCATCGTTGGTGGTGGCGGTAACGACTCACTGACCGGTGGTTTGGGTAACGACACCATCACTGCTGGTGATGGCAATAACACAATCAGCGGCGGCGCAGGCGATGACAGCATCACATCTGGTGCTGGTAACGACTCCATCGACGCAGGTGCAGGTAACAACACAGTGGTTGCCGGTGGTGGTAACGACTTGATTGGTACAACATCTTTGTCCGACACATCTAACATTGATGGCGGTACAGGAACTGACGTTTTGGCAGCAAGTTCTACTGCCGTTACAGCTTCTTCAGCTACTGGTGTTAACAGTGCATTCATTGCAACTAGCGCCGGCGTTGACGCAGCCCCTACCATCGCTGGTGTAGAGACAATCTACATTGGCTTTGTGTCTTCTTCTGGAACCACAACTACTCCAGCAGTGCTTGACTTAACCAAAGTGACAGGTGTAACAACCTTGAACTTGGAAGCAAATGGCGGTGCAACTTCAGTTGCTAGGGTCACTAAGTTTGCTGGTACAACCATCAACATGTATGGTGCAACAACTGGCGCAGCGGAAGACCTCACAACTACCATCAGCGGTACAGGCCAGTCTTCATTGACATTAGCTTTGCAAGACTACGATGCTGTTGCAGGTGGTACGACAACTGTAACGAACGTAAGCAACCTGACAATTAACAGCCGTTCAAAAGAGCAATTTTCAGGCACTGCTGATCAAGCTAATAGTTTGATCGCTTTGGCTGCAAATGGTGTTGATAGCTTGACAATTACTACATCTGGTTCTGCAGCTGCGAATGCTGCTTATACGCAGACATCAGCCAGCGCTACTTCAGCCAGCGCTGTGACCTTGACTTCTGGCACAAACGACACATTGGTTGCAGGTACTGTGACTACAGGCGCCAACATGCAAACATTGTCAATTACCGCTGGTGATGGTGGCGGCGTTGGTTTGACTTCCTTTGCAGGTGGTACAGCTACATTGACATCAGTGACAATCGCTGTGGGTGAGGGCGCTGCTTTCACTACAACTGGCGCAGCAGGCGGTGCAGTAGTACCTTTCACCTTCACTTCTACTTCTGCCTTGACATTCACAGAAGGTGCAGGTTCGACTGCTAAGATGAATATAACTGGTGAAACAGTGACTGCAGGTACTTTTGCAATTGCCACTGGCTCAGTTCTTAACTTAACTGGTGTATTGGGTGCGGCAGGTACTGCTTCCTCCTTTGTGTTCACAGGACGTGGTGATCTTGATGACGGTGGTGGTACAAACACCTTCGCATTGTCTGGTTCAACTGTGACATTCAACACATCAGGTATGACAGTTGATGCTGACGCCTTGACCATCACAACAGCTACAACTGGTGCATCGACCATTACGACTGGTTTGGGCGCTGACACCATCACTGGTGGTGCTGGTAACGACGTGATCAACGCTGGTGTGGGCGCTAACAGCGTAACTGGCGGTGCTGGTGACGACACGCTCACAACATCAACAGGTAACGACACAATCACCGGCGGAACTGGTGCTGACGTTATCAACGTTGGTTCAGGAACTGACCGAATTGTGATGACAGCAACTGGTGAAACTTCTTCGTTTGCAACAGCTGCAACAATTGTTTCAGGCACTACCTTGTTCGGAACAGCAACTGTTGCTACGGTTGATAAAGTAAGTGGCATGGGCATTGGCGATACTATTAGCTTGGTTGGTATCCTCAACACGTTTACTGGTGCTGCTGTAACCACAATCGCAGGTGCAACTGGTACAACCGTTGCTCTCGTAAGAGGTTCAATGTCTTCCGGCAACGTATTTACTACAAGCACCACAGGTTCAGACCTGTTGTTTGTGTATGACGCTGATGGTGCTGGTACCGCAACAGTCGTTGAAACAATCGTGTTGGTTGGATCTGCTGCAACTGCAGTAGGCGTGACCGGTGGCACTATGGCCGCAGGCGTGTTGACTTTGTCATAAAACTAAAGTTGGATTGAAGAAATTCACTTTCTAACTTGAAGTCTTAAAAACCCCGCTGCTCACAAGGCAGTGGGGTTTTCTAATTTTTAAACCATGAACACCTTTCTCCACGTAGGTTGCGGTGACAAGCGCAAAGATAGAACGACCAATGGCTTTAACACCGACCACTGGCAAGAGATACGATTTGACATCGACGAGTCTGTCAAACCTGATCTTGTAGGCACCATGACCGATATGGCAAGCGTTGCGTCAGAGTCCGTAGATGCAATATTTTCAAGCCACAATATTGAACATCTTTATCCACACGAAGTGCCCGTAGCTTTGGCAGAGTTCCTGCGTGTCTTAAAACCTAGTGGATTTGCCGTCATCACCTGCCCAGATCTGCAAGCTGTTTGCGCTTTGGTTGCAGAAGATAAGTTAACAGAGCCTGCCTACACCTCTCCGGCTGGGCCGATTACGCCCCTGGACATTCTGTATGGACTTCGCAGCTCAATGCAAAAGGGTAACTTGTACATGGCGCACCGATGCGGCTTTACGCAGAAAGTCTTGACGGGAACACTACAATCTTCAGGTTTCAAAAGAGTCGCTTCAATCAAGCGTGCAGCACCCTACTTTGATTTGTGGGCACTGGCCACCAAAGCTGACCTGAATGAAGAAGAACTATTATCATTAGCAAAGATTCATTTCACCCCAAGATAAATCATGCCAACAATTAACATTGACAACAAAGAATACGGCCTAGAAACACTGTCTAATGAATGCAAAGCGCAAATTGAGTCTGTGCAATTTTGCGATCAAGAAATCGCTCGGCTAGAAGCAAAAATCGCAGTTTATAAAACAGCCAAAGCTGCCTATAGTCAAGCCCTTAAAGCCGCGCTGCCAGTCGTTGGCGGAAGTGACACCATCAAACTCTAATGCCTTCCATTGAAGAAGACTTCTGGGCAGAACTAGCCCAAATTCAAGCCGAGTCAATCGGCTGGATTCCTTTGGACGAAGGTGCTTACCTGCACGTTGGCTCAGATGAGCCAGTAGTTCAAGTCGTTGGGGTTCCAACGGCTGGAATGGTTGGAATCAACGTACTTTGGCTGGGCTAAGTGGAAACGTTGCCACCGTTTGAGCAAAATACTGTGCATACCTGAGCCATAAGACAAGGGACTTGTATGGACTATGCCCCCACGGTGGGTCTGCGCTGGGCAGGGTTTGACAAGGGGTGGGGGTACTTAGTACACAATTTTTAGCAAGCACAGAACCCTCGCAAACCAATAACCATGCGGGTTCCCAAGGATCTCCCTAGAAACATTTGTTACACATAGTGGTCTTGCTCCCGTGCTGGCCTTGGCCCTCGCTTGGGGGTGTCTAACTCTGGTAGCCTGTACCTTGGCTCAAAGATCGAGTTCGTTCTACCTGTGTTGTGTAGGTTCTGTCTGTACCATGACAAGTTGTAGGCTCTGCTGAACGCAGCCGTCAACTCCTCCGATAGCTTCTGCATGTTAGCGTGGAACACTTCAAACCCGTCTATTGGAAGCTCGGCAGGTTTTAGCGTGGCATCTGCTTTGACTACCTCGGCGAATGCTTCTTTCATGGCGGCAATTAGTTCGTCTTGAAAGGCATCTATGACAATGAACGAGTCGTGAACGCACAGGCAGACAATGTTCTGCTGTAACAATTTCATCATGACAAGTTCTGCAATGCGGGAATCAATATATTGATACCTGACACCTGCGTCGCTTTTGATCGCTTTGGCAAAGACGGGGTGAGTCTTAATCAGTAGATCTTTCAGTTCTGCCGACCCCATCCCAAGTGTTTTGACGTCATCTTTTTCAAGTTTATGAACCCCGCGTTCATCGTTGATCAGGGCATTGGCAAACCCCTTAATGATCTTTCGCTTGGTTTCATACTTCTCTGGGTCAGGTTCAAACCTTGGGCTTCCCTCTGTTCTAAGCCCTAGATCGTAGAAATCTACTGGCGGATCTAGCTTGTTTTCCAGAAAAAGCAGGGTTGGATGCAATGTTGAAAAATCAACCTCAACAGTTTGGCAGCCGTTGATTGTTATATATCGACGATAGTCTTTTGGGATGTTCTGCCACCATCCCCCATAGAAACGCCCACCAAGATTCATCTGACCACGGGCGAATATACGCCGCAGGTGGACATGGCTGAAATTCAAAGCTCGCGGTTTTCTTGTCTCTTGAGGGTTGTATCTATCAATCTTGTAGTTGCGATCTGCCATTTCTTGGCACATGGCTTTGAGTTGGTCGTTTGTCAGATTCAAACTGATGGCTTGTTCACTCAACAGGTTATTGATAGCGTTCAAATTTTTACGCATCAACCGTGGCTTAGCCCCATTTGGGATGGGCAACTTCACCCGATTAGCCTTAATGGCATTCTTTGATTTGAGAATCAGGGGATCGCCTATTGGGTAAACAAGCAGCCAAGGCTCAAAATTAGATTTGAAGACCTTGGCAAGTTCACTGTCTGCACTCATGGCAGTAGGAACGCCTTTACCACCAAGCGGTAAATAGCCCTTTTCCACTTTGATCCATCCGAGGGATTTCAACGAGTTAAATACCAAGCAAACCTCCCTGTATGAAAAGGACAGGGTGTTGTTTGAATCGTTATTTGTGTAATACCGAGGGCTTAGTGATAACGCTACACCTGTGTTGGGCAACTGGCTGCAGTGCGCTTGATAAAGCGCATCAATCATTAGCTTGCACAACTTTCGGCGCTGATAGATGACACCGCTATGCGCATTGTTAGACAACCCATGCAATGCTTTGCATTTTTTGAGAAGTGTTGTAACTTGTGCTTTGAACAGGTTCTCATGGGGTTGTGAGATGCGAAAAAGGGGAATGGTAGCGTCCATGCCGATTCCCCTTGCCCAAATTACTAGACTGAAGACAACCGGCTAACCGTGTCTGGATAGCGTGATACCAGATGAATCAACAAAGCTGCTTGTACGTTACGCAGGGGCCAACTGAAGATTGACCTTTTTGCCAAGCGCGGCAGCGGCACTTGCAAGAGTTGTGAGCGTAAGGCTTGAGTCGTTTTCATCAAGTAAGCGGTTTAGGGCTGCACGGCTGGTGTGCATGCGCTTTGCCAAGGCAGTCTTGGTCAATTGCTGTACCTTCATCTCATGGGCAATCTGCCAAGCGATAACGCGCTTCATTGCAACTGCCGTGACTTCTTCAAGCATGGCTTCCTCTTTCAGGAAATCATCAAAGCTCGATCCAATATTTTTCTTCGCCATATTTATCTCCGTTTCAATTCTTTCATACGCTCTTTTGCCAAATCAAGATCTGGTTTTGGAGTCACTTGTTGCTTCTTAATGAAGCCATGCAGCAGAACCATCGTTGAGCCATCCAATGCAAACAGAACCCGTGCAATGCGGTTGTCCAACTTAGTCCTGACCTCCCACAGACCACCTCCTAGGTGACCCACCAATGGCATGCCGAGGGGCCAGCCAAGCTGAACCGTTTTGATGTCTTCACCAATCGTTTTGCGGTCAATGGCAACTAGGCTTTTGAGCCAGTCGCGCACAGGCTCTGTGCCTAATGAATTGGCGAAGAATTTGACAGCTAGGATTGGTTCCATGAATATAGTGTACCAAGTTTGATACGTTGTGTACAGGGGTTATTTAACGTGGGCCAAGAGGTGCTGTGCCACTAATTCCAGAGGGTGCTCAAACGACCCCCTACATCGTATGTTTACCGCAAATACTTTAGCCGTTTGTCGCCGGCATCCGCCCTGAACGGCACACCCAAGATCAGGGCATATAGCCTAAGCCGCTTCATGGCTAGGCGATGTATTTGCCTGTCTTCACGTGTGTCTTTACCGTGTTTAGTTCTGGCTTGTGCACAGCGCAGTTTCCCCTGCTTTGTTCGTGGCCCTGTACTCATGCCTCCATGAGTTTTGCACTTGGTTTTGCCCTGCATGGCAGGAGCGCCGCATTGAAGTTTTGTGCGTTTGGATTTGCCGTTACAGCGCCGGCAAATGATATTGCCACCAGCTGTCGTCAGCGTTAATTCCATATTAGCAGTGTTAATATCGCGCCCCTTTTTGCAACACATGGCAGCTACCGAACACTCAACATGAATCGCAGTAAGGCATTCTCCTGCTGGAGTTCTTTGATTGCCTTTTGCATCAAGCGAGCCTGCTGCCGGCTGACCGGCATGGCACAGATACGGCGGCGGATTTCTGCACGGGTTCGTTTGAGTGGATTCGTATGTAAGGGCTTCATGGGACTCCTAACGTCAAATGCTTGGGGTGGGTAGGGGTGGGTCTTCTGAATCATCTTTCTTAATGGGGGTGATGGTCTCCATCAAAACTTTACGATAAGCCTCAATTTCAACGGCATCTTGTTGCTCTAGCTTGAGTTGGGCATTGAACTCATCCATATCCAAGTACTGCTCAATTGCTTCGCGTAATTTTTGTTGAAGTAACTGAACTGGAATGGCATCAAGCTCGACTGCTTTGGTTCCAAAACGCTCAACAAACGATTCGTAATTAGGACTTGATGGCTTTGCATCCATATCGCTTGGCAGGTTGTAGGTGATCACATCGTCAGCATTTAATGCAACTTTCACAGCTACGATATTTACAAGTCCTAAATCATCTCTGAGAGATCGTGCAAACGAGGAGGCAATCATTTCACCGTCAGGATCAAAGTCGGTAAGCATCAACAATACAAGGCGGGATTTGCCAGACTTAAGAAATCGCTGCTGAAGTTCATATCTCGGTGAAAGTGAAGAAAATCCACGTCCAGTAGTTACTGGAATACAGTAATCGCGAGCCACTGCTTCAACAACTGAGCGCAGAGCATTTTTTCCAGCATGATTTCAATGTGATCTGGCTGTCCGATCGTTAGCTCTCTGGTATATCCATTTAAGAAGTTGGACACTTCCTGCCCAACGAATTGTTCCAAGGATTGAAAGCCTCCAGCCAATTGAATAGGTCGAGTGCTATCTTCAATCGCCTGCATTGGAATTTCGCCTGACAGCCTAGCCCTAATTAACAAATGGGTTAGCGCCTTATAGGAGTTTTTATCGTTTTGATACTTTGAGTCAGGTTTCTTGTCGTGCTTCAGAGGTGGAGCATTTAAAAGTAGGTAATGAATGCGGCGGTGTTTGACGACAATTACCGTGGCCGGTTGACGACAACTATGTTGGCCGGTTAGAGACCTTGACCATGCGGTCTTGTGCGTTTCCAGACTGCGACTGATATGCAATTTTTTGGCAATGTCGACAGGCTGCTTGGCGGGAAAAATCATTGAAGGTATTTTTCTATAAATCTTTCCTTCGTAATCAGATGATGTCCAGCTAGGTGCTGTGCTTATTTCTAAAGCTATACCTGAAGCCACTAGTGTCCGGTTAAACCGGGTTAATTTGTTGTGCAAGCCAATACTGGCATGGCCTAGCGGTCAATTTTATTTGGTGCCGATTTGAAACTTTTTTTCTCATTCCTGTGTAATTTCCAAGGTTCAGCCCCCTTGGAGATTTCCTATGAATGTCGGCAAGACCTTGTTCGCGCAGATCATGGAGTTCGTTCCATGGACAAGCTTTTCTCGCATCGTGGCCCGCTATGGCGGCG
>Ga0214919_10002992_pt1 | contig 26011 bp, 23 predicted proteins | sample LL1503_MetaG_FD_177994 | JGI IMG/M metagenome (GOLD analysis project Ga0214919, IMG submission 177994) | Freshwater microbial communities from Lake Lanier, Atlanta, Georgia, United States - LL-1503 | ecosystem: Environmental > Aquatic > Freshwater > Lake | place: USA: Georgia | collected...
AACCAAGGAGGGCTATGCGAAGGACGGGTTTATTGTGGATGATGACGAGGAAGAGGAGGAAGAGGAGGAAGAGGAAGAGGAGGAAGAGGAAGAGGAAGAGGATGAAGACGAAGCGCCTGCACGTCGCAGACGCTCATCCAGAAAAGCAAAACCAACCAAGTCAAAGGTTGTACAAAATGTATTTCTTTCTCTGCAAAAGCATGTCGATGAAGACGGGTTGGAATGTACAAGTGAATTGAGCGAAGAGGAGTATGTGTAGCAAAATTGTTATCCACAAAATTGATTTAAATCCATAATACCAATATACAGCATATACTGATATTATGTCGAAAATTACAAACCACGTCATATTTCGCGAAAATATTCGCACAAAAATGTTGTCTCCGCTACTTGCGGAGTTCGAAATGCCGGATATTATAAACATGGAAAAGGGTATATTTAACTATACTATTCAGGAAGCATCACGTCGCAAAATCGTAAAAAAATGGGAGAATCCGCATTTTGTGCAATTATACAAGGACCGGTTGCGCAGTATTGTGATGAACCTGACTAACACTGCTTTGATTGAATTATTACGAAATAAGGAGATTGTGCCGCAAAATGTCGCTTTTATGACGCACCAAGAATACAATCCGGAACGTTGGAAATCATTAATCGAAAGCAAGATGAAGCGCGATGCCTCAAAATATGCAGATAATATTCAAGCATCCACCAATATGTATACTTGCAAAAAATGCAAATCGACCCGATGTACGTATTATGAGATGCAAACACGGAGTGCAGATGAGCCGGCGACTATATTTGTGACTTGTTTAGATTGTGGAAAACACTGGCGGTCGTAGGCAAATATATTCACCTGGCGCTTCGCGGTATATATTATTTTTCTTCGTCTCTGTAAAAATATAACTATATTACAGTTAAATTGTTAATTATTCATGATGAAACCGCTTAAGTTTATACATATTACAAAAACGGGCGGAACGAGCATTGAAGATTGTGCATTGCCGAAAGAAATCTTTCTCGGCCGATTTCATCCCGAATACAGAGTTGCCGCATTACCTCATGTAATTGCGCATCATCATTATTTTTTTCCGCTGATTCAAAATCACATTAAAGAAAAGTATGATTGGTTTGCGATTGTTCGTAATCCATACGACAGAATGCTCTCTGAATATCATTGTAAGTGGGGTGGTGGTACATGGAAACACATAACACACGATTCAACAACCAGCACAGTATATGAAATGAATGAATATATCCAAATGCGAATATTAAACCGATCTAAAATGGGTGGTCATTATGCCGAACAATATAAATATTTAGATAATTCGGAACATATACAAATCCACGTGCTAAAATTTGAAACCCTGGCCGAAGAATTTGAGCTCCTTATGAACCGTTATCATATGAACATTATATTAGATGTGCATAACAACAAAAACGAAAAAAGATTTACGGTCTCTGATTTAAGCAAAGAAACCATTGCGCTGATCAATACGGTTTATGAGCCCGATTTCAGATTGTTTGGATATGAAATGAAGTAACGACATATGATAACCTATATAGAAAATATATGTTATGATATTGTAAGCACACACCTCCAGTTATATGTCTAAAACACTATTTTATACAATCGGCTATTTCTTGTCCGCTATTTTAGGCGCAGCCGGTCAAACCGATGCTCCGACGATTTACGTATATGCATATTCATGGACGCCCGGGTTTTGCGCGGGCCAAACTTATCCAGGATGTGAAGATCCCTTGGCGTATTGGACTACAAATTTCACCATTCATGGGTTATGGCCCCAATATGCAGTCAATGGTTATCCTGCATCGTGTAATTCAGAACCGTTCGACACTACCATTCCGCAGCAAATTGGCGAATCAACCATGGTCCAATATTGGCCAAATGTGCAGTCTGACCCCGACAGTTCGTCTTATACCAGTTTTTGGGAGCACGAATGGACTAAACACGGCACATGTACCACTCTCACGCAATTGCAATATTTCGAAACGGCGATTCAATGGACGCAACATATACCGACACCAACCATATTATCCGACTCCGCTGGGCAAACTATGAGCGCATCTGCATTACGCGAAAGTATGGGTGGAATAAATTACGTGGCGCTACAATGCAACCACCAAATCTTAACTGGGGCATATACCTGTTGGAATCAAACTAACCACATACCCACGTTACAGATTCCATGTCCCCAAAGTGTGGTAAAAGAGGACTCCTGTATGGGATCGGACATCATACAAATTTTGTCTATTTAGACCAGCTCGACTTCGACCAATACTGGTAAATGATCCGATCCATATTTATAGAATCCGTCTTCAATCGTCGTCGGATATAACGCACACTGCGAATTTTTCGGTTGGATCATTCCTTTCGTCAAAATATTATCTACATTCATTTTACGTTCAATATAATACGTCGAACACATATTATGTACCGTGTATCCTGGCACGTGATACAATTTACTATCTTTTCTATAGGGATGATTAAAATCGCCGGCAATTATGGTGGCGCAACATGAATCGCGGGCCAGGCTATGTAAATGAGACCATTGTTGATGTCGTTTTTTATTTGATGCATCGTCTAAATGAATGTTGAAGATATCAAAGGCCTTATTCTTATAATAACACTGCGTATATAATCCATATTCTTGCGGAATATGGTTTATTTTTTCGGATGAAAATAATGACCGCCGCAGCAAGGTCACATTGCCGCTTTCGGCAGAAGTCGTGTTATACCACACCATTTTCTTCAGGTCCGAAATAATATATTTATCTTCGAACATGGACACTAATTTCGAATACTCTTTTTTCATTACCTCTTGGAGCTTGATGATATCGGGGTCCGCTTCGCGCAATAATGCGCATATTCGATCAAATCGCCCTTTTCTGTCGAATATTACAGATGACTTCACGCCTGGATAATATGATTTTTTAACCCATTCTGATGCTAAAATGTTCCATGTAAGTATTTTCATGATTACTACTATAGATATACAAAAGAGTTTCGGCCAAAAACTTAAATACAATAGAAAGGGTATAAATCGTCGTTATATTATATTCACATACAACAATATGTCTCAAACACTGCCCGACAATTTTCGCGCGACGATTTGCGATTTTGCAAACGACCTTTCTACGACTTTCCCTGAATACAAATCTTTATGGGAGAAGTGGTCAAATTCACGAACGACCGAGGCGGAGTTTATCCAATTATTTGCGCATTGCTCTACCGTATATCCCGAACGATTCTTTGATATATTAAATCAAGATGCGGCCATTTTTAGCAGCGAAAGCACTGTGGCTACCACATTTTTGCCCAATGTTGAATTCAAAATGCTGTATAATTGTGCGGGTATTACGGATAAAACGCGCGAAAGCATTTGGAAATATTTACAGGTCATTATGTTTCTTGTTGTTGGGTCAATGAAGGATAAAATGGATTTTGGTGACGCTATGAATATGTTTGAAAATATGAATGAAGAGGATTTGCACAAAAAGATGGAGGATGCGATGAACAATATTGGCGATTTTTTTGGTCATTTAAATGATACGGAGTCCGCTGCACCTGAGCCAGCGAATACAGAGAGCCGAAATACATTTACGGACAAGAAAACGTTTGACGACTTGAAAGATCAACTTTCAGGTATTAATGAGCATTTACGTGGAATGTTTGATGGGAAAATTGGGCGATTGGCGAAGGAACTTGCCGAAGATTTGGGCAGCGATTTTGCAAACACATTGGGTGCTGATTTTGGAAATGCGCGCTCAACCAAGGACATTTTAGCAAAACTCATGAAGAATCCCCAACAAATATCCGGTTTAGTCAAAACGGTGGGTGATAAATTGAATCAGAAAATGGCGTCTGGAGACATTTCGCGCGAAGAGTTATTGAGCGAGGCGGGAGATATGATGCGCAAAATGAAGGATATGACCGGTGGCGACGGGGGTAATATGGGAGACATGTTCAAGAATTTAGCAAAAAGTATGGGTGTGGGAATGCCCAATGGTATGAATATGGGAATGCCCAATGGTATGAATATGGGAATGCCCAATGGTATGAATATGCCCAAAGGGGCAAAGATCGATACCAATGCAATCGCACAAATGGAAAAGGTACAGGCATCGAAAGACCAACTACGTGCCCGTGCGAACGCTGGACATCAGCAAAAGGAGCAGCAAGCTGCACAACAAAAGGCCGCGGAAGCACAACGTCAAGCTGCTTACGATAAATTTATGGCGGAAAACCCGAATATATTCAATACAGACGATCCAAACAGTTTGGTCTTTCGATTGGAGGGCGAAACGCAGGAGAAATCGTCCGTGCATAGACCCGTTACCGCAAGTCAAAAGAAACGTATGAAGAAACAAGCGAAAAAGGAGCAATCTGCGCACGCGCAATCACCTCCATAATCAATCTCTATTTTGCGATGTAGAATAATACACGCCTTTTATATAGAGATGAAAATAACACAATATATTGATATTCCCGCATTTTTTATCAGTTTTGCAGTCGGCATGTTCTTCGTCTATACGACATTTGACGACCGCCGAAAAATCATGGTTTATCCAACACCCGAAAGTGTAGAACACGTTCTATATAAAGACAAGTCAGATAAGTGTTTTGCATTTCATCAAACGGAGGTCAAATGTCCGTCGAATCCGACGCAAATCTCAAAAATTCCCGTACAAGCATAATTTCACAACTTGGAAAAATGCACCATTATAGTATAGATTTCAAACACTATACTATGAACTTTGCACGATTATTACATACGCCTTTAGGAAAAGTCTTCATATCTATTTTACTCGGTCTCGGTTTGGCCACTTTATTTCGCAAAGTTTGCACCGACAAAAACTGTATTACGTTCAAAGGACCTATTTTAGGAGATATTGATGGAAAAATATATAAGTATGGCGAACAGTGTTACACCTACGATTATTCCGCTGCCCCGTGCGATAAGAAAAAACAGGTTGTTAATGTCGAATAAATTTATTATCTCGTGCGCTCATTATTCTATGATTAGATGATTGAATAATGTATAGTTTTTCCATGTCCAAATCTACAACAAGTCTTGCAGACCTCCCCGAAAATATTACGATGCAAGTTCAGCACACGGGTTCTTCGACACAACAACAAATTCCATTACAAATGCAGGGCAATATTACCGCACAGGCGCAACATAATTATAATCAACCAAATGATGATATGGGACAAAACACCTATGTCCCATTGAATATTCATCCCAATCCCTACGGGAATTCGGGGCAACCACCAAACGGCGTTCCGCTACCCGTGCCGTCGCCCCAACGTAGGCCTCCTCATCAAATGGATGAACAAGCACAACAATATAACCTTCCATCGCGCGATATTCCGATGAATACGTTGGACTATCAGCAAGACGAAACTGTACGTCCGAATCACGTCCCGCAAGTCAAACTAACATCCGATTATATTCGCGAGTATGAGGCAGCAAGTGAAAAGGCCTTAATGGATCATGAACAGACCAAGTATCGCGAAACGGCCGCCCAAGATTGGTTTAGCCAGCTACAGGTCCCCATTTTCGTAGCTGTTCTGTATTTCGTTTTCCAAATGCCCGTTATTAACACTATTTTGCGCAAGTACTTTTCCTTTATGACCATTTATCACGAAGATGGGAATTTCAATTTCACAGGCTTATTGCTCAAGAGTGCTTTATTTGGGTCGTTTTTTTACAGCATGCAAACGGTAGCATACAAAGTAAGTATGATATAACTAATCCATTGATTTACGACGAGCCACCCTTTTTCTATACATATTATAGTATTTTATAACATGTTGTCCAAGATTTTACCTAAAAATATGCGCGGTTACCGATTATTTTTATTGGGACTTGTCTTGATATGTATAGCCATCTATTTTCTGAACATGCCGTATTCACGTCCCATCGAAGGATTCGATGTCCAGGACAATCCGCCAAATATGCAGTATTTGAATACTACATTGAAAGAACATCGCGAAAAATCGAAATTCCCATATCGGTATTTAACGGATGAAAAGGGGGCGTCCGCACCCATTGTTCTCGTATCGGCTTTTTTCCGCGATGATGATGCTCGAAATACCTACCAAGAATATTTAGACAATGGAATTCGTGTAGCAGGCATCACCGCGTACAAATCATTCCCCAATAAAATTTACGACGTGAGTGAAGACAAATACCATCATAAGGACAGCTTTGATTATATCAACCAAATCAAAAATTGGATGTGCTGCTTCAAAAACCCCGGCCAATATGGGTTGTCCGAAAAAACACACAATTTGGCGGATATTAGTGAGTCCGATTTTTACAATGTTGATGAAGAACCTGCGAAGGAGAAGAAATATGACGTTCTCTATGTTTGTTTGAAAGACCATGGAGATGATTGTCCAAGAAATGGATGGAATGCGATAAATCGCAACTTCGATTTGGCGGAAAAATGCCTCCCTATTCTTATTAACGAAATGGGGCTTAGTGTCCTGGCTGTGGGGCGCATAGGGTGTGGCCTTGAGGAGAAATACGGCGACAAAATTACGACTACCGATTTCCTCCCCTATCATGAGTTTCAGGACAAAATACGCGAGTGCAAGTTCCTCTTTATGCCGAATATCTACGACGCATCGCCGCGCGTGGTGCCCGAATGCATTACAAAAGGGCTCCCCGTCTTGATGAATCGGAGTCTCCTCTGTGGAACCAAATACATTACGCCCGAAACGGGAGAACTATTTACCGATGAACATGATATCAAAGGGTCTATTGAAACATTATTGTCCAAGAAAGACAAAATGGATCCAAAGAAATGGTGGAAAGCGCATTATGGGCGCGAAAGATCGGGTAAAAAAATGCGCGACTTTTTAGCGAAATGCTATCCGGGCTTGTTAGACAATGTCCAAGAATTGTATTTTTAGCGAAACGAAGAATTACACCCATTGGAAATTGTACAACGCAATTCTTCCGGGTCTTTCGCCAACCAGATCCAGTAAATCGAGGAACATACAAACCATGTGGCGAATATGCACATGCCCACACCAGCCCGATATAAGTGTATAATCCATTCATGAAGCATCATTGGTTTCTATATGTAGAAAGAAAGAATACATTACAACCATACAGTCAGCCCCCATCAATTTTGTATATGTAGTGCTCTATACAAAATCGACCCTTGTGCGCGCATGGAGCCATAAAATTGATGTTTAACCAATTTAAACCCAATCCCACATTATATTTAACCAAACCAAAATGGTGGATTATAAATGCGAAAAATGTGGGAAAGAATTCCAGGAGCGCAGTCGTTATCTCGCCCACGGACGTAGGAAACGATCGTGCATAGACGAAGGCGCCGTAATTGCACCCCCACCTTCATATAAAAAGGAGCTAGGTCAATATTTTACGGTATCCGCCGAATTGCAACAATGGGTGTTCGATCACGTAAAACATCGCGGGTGCCGTGTATTAGAACCATCATTTGGCGCTGGACACTTGCTGAGACCGTTCTTAACATCAGACCCCCATTATCCAGTACATGGTTATGAACTGGATGCGACAATTCCGCATGTAATCACTGTCGGTGAGGGACAAAACATCTATTATGGTGATTTCTTAGCACAGTCAATCGAGTGCAAATACAAGACCATTGTTGGAAATCCGCCATATGTAAAACATAGCAGTTCATATGTCGAATCGAAGACCCCATCTATCACCGGCAATCTCTATTTGAAATTTATTGAGCGATGTTTCCATTTGTTGGACAATGACGGCGGGGAATTAATATTCATTGTTCCTTCCGATTTCTTGAAATTAACCAGCGCGTCGAAATTGATTGAAGAAATGGCGCAAATCGGCGATTTTACGGATTTCTGGTTCCCACACAAAGAGAATCTATTTGAAGGGGCGAGTATCGATGTGGTTGTTTTTCGATATGAACGTCATTTAGGAAAAATGGATGACTCCCCCTTGAAAAAAACGATGGTTAATGGGAACCCCCAGTTTATCCAAATCCGCCAAGGAATCGTTACCTTTAGCGAAAATGAGGTTGTCGGTACCCCTCTATCCGAACTATTTCATGTATATGTGGGTATTGTTTCGGGGAAAGACGATGTCTATCGCGCCCCCTTTGGGAATTTAGGCGTTTTGACGGACAAGGACAGAGTGGAGTCTTTTATCTTCGCTGAAACATTTCCTACAACCAACGAGACGATCAATCAACACCTATTGTCCAAGAAAACGGAACTCATGGAGCGCAGAATTCGCAACTTTAGTGAAAAAAATTGGTACGAATGGGGGGCACCGCGCAATATCGGGGCCATGAAGGCGCATTCCGGAGAACACTGCATTTATGTGCGAAATATGACGCGGAAAACGGATGTCGCATTCTTGGACAAAATGCAGTATTTTGGAGGAGCACTACTCTGTCTTTATCCCAAAAAAAAACTGGACGAGGCCGAAATGGTTCGGATTGTCGAGTTTCTAAATGGACCAGAATTTCAGCAAAACTATATTTATGCGAATCGGTTTAAAATAGGCCAGAAACAGTTGTCGAATGTGATCGTTCCTTGTGCGATCGTTCCTTGTGCGATCGTTCCTTGTGCGATCGTTCCTTGTGCGGTTTAGGCGTGCATATCCTGGAATTCAGAATCAATATCCCCTTTCGCAAACTCCATCATCGATTCCATGGATTGAACAATCGATTTCTGGACGGCCTTTAGCAATTCGCGTTCTTTTTTGTGGAAATCTGAGTCCAAAATAGCGAAGTTTCGATTTTTGAACTCGCTTGTCCAATTGATTTGGAGAATATTGCAAGGATTGGTTTTGTAAGTATGAATGTCCAAGACCGACTTTAGCAAAACTTGGCCGGTGCTCTTTTCCACCACCAAGTAGTGATATTCAGTCGCTTTGTTACGGACCTCTTTTCTTGGCGACGTTTTCAGCACTGCATACCAAGCATCATAATTCATATTTTTCTTTGTTGTTTCTTGACCGGATAGGGTATATATAATGGCCACTTTATTGAATGCATTGTCCGTGCCGCCGGTGGTGAGTTTTAGATTAATTGGAATATCGTTGATTCGTACATCATACCACCAGCGATCCTTTGGGCGTTCTATTTGAATCAATGGAAATTTGGAGCGAAGACCGCCTTCCAATGCATCCAAATATTCCTTTTCTTTGATTGCACTTGTGATGCGTCCGTCGCTACCATCATCGGAATATATCAAATTAATAAGGGCGCACTCGTCCTTGATTGCCTGGATCGTTTCAATATAGTTCATGTTTTCGTAATTTTTTCACAATGGAGATACTGTTCGACTCCATTGTGAAAAAGACTTTCAATTTTACAGGCATTTTCGTAAAATGATGTTGTTATTTCAATGCATTGAAAATATTGTCTATTTTCATGTTTGCTCGGATTTTCTTCGTTTTCCTGTGCTTTTTTGGTTTGTCTTTCTTGGACAGTTCAGATTCTGATATGGTAATTACATAGTCATCATCAACATTCGTCGTCCCATTCTTCTTATTACCAGATGTGGATTTCTCACCAGGTGTATATTTTAAAAACACCTCTTCATATTCCCGTGTTCCGCGTTTTCCGCGCAATTCATTAAATTTCAGTGCTTTTTTCGCGCGAATGCTTTCCAATGTTTCTTGGACACCTATGCATTTGGGTACAAATCGTTTTAAGAGACCGCGCTGAGAAAGCCGGTTCTTTTGCTCTAATTCGAACAAATACTTGGCCATGCACAAAATGCGGTCTTTAAAATAATAATCTGCTCCTGCATATAAAAACGCTAAATAGAAGCTCATAATGGTATCAATTGTCGCGACATTTATTTCTTGGTGTCCAATATTAATGGTATTGTAATTATGGCATGCAATGGGTTTGTATATAAAAGCCAACAGTTCCTTGTTATATCGAATTTCAATGTGCTCCGGCACGATTTCGCCAATTGCCTCGTGTTTTATTGCCTTGATATTTTTGAATCCGGCGTCGGTTAAGCGTTCTTGGACAATGGTGGCTGTGCGTTGCGGGTCTTCGGCCAATACATCAAAATCCGGTATTTTTTCGATCAATTTCTTTGTTTTCTTGGGCATATATCGCGAATAGAGACTGCTCGCATATCCACCAAAGAATACCACTCCCATTTCAATAAAGGCGTCGCGAACGACTAAATATAACTTTTCGGATTGATCGGCATCATCTTCCATTTTACGTTGAAAATCGACCGCCGAGCAGTCATAATTCACTTTCATCGGGTGATATTCATTGAGCAATGTAAGACGTTTGAGCACCTTTTCCCAGCGACTAGTGTCGCCCGCTGGTCGAGACAGTTCCAAGTACATGCTCATTCGTAGGAAATTGGGGGGCGCATATTTGATTCCTGCGACGGATACTGCATCCTTGGACAATGCATCAAATAATTCCTTGTGAATCTGGGTAATATCGGCCATGGGAATGAAATTCACAAAAACCTTGTATGTTCCCTCATGAACACCGGATTTTGCTTCCACGTCTAAATAACCTTCCTTGTAAAAAACGTCGGACAATTCTTTGGCGTCGTCCAATGCATTTGCTGAAAAGAAGTCATAGTCCGGAATTTCGTAATCGCGATCGTAAAACTGGGCATATTTGGGTAAAATATTGTTGATTGCCGTACCGCCATAGCAAATCAGTTTCTTACGCGCGAGGAAATCTTCTACAATGCGAATCATACCGATAATCGCATCACTTGTAGCCAATTTATTACCTAAAATTCGTTCATTATTATCGACAGCATGGCGTAAAATGGCCAATTCGCACTCTTGGAAGGTCATCTGGTCGGTACATTCTTCCGGTGTAAAATGGCGCCTTTGTGTTTTATCGCGTTTCTTGGACATGTGAATGTATATTACTTATAATATACATGCAAAAAGTTTGGATGTATAATTATTAATTATACACCGACGATTGCATGGCTTTGCTGCATCTACGACGCGAATGCGACCGCATCGGGCAGTGGAATAAACGCACTGTTGTATTGCTGGAATAGACTTTCGTATATGGTCAAATTGCGATTGTTTTCATAAAATGCTTGGGCGACTATTTGCGCTCCGTAGTTTTTAATTAAATACAAACTATCGGAGTTCGATACATTGTTGAAAAACCCAATATTGGGTAGAACGATCCGCATCAAATACACATTGGGTTCTGGAGGATTGATCGGTTGATATAATAATTCATTCTCTCTGTAAATTCGGAACGTTTGTGTTCCACTGTTCGCATTAATATATTTGGACAATGCAGTGCATGACGGCTGTGCTGGAGTACATGACGCGTAATTATCATACCCAGGGGAAGACAATTTATCAACCACAACTACAATCTTACCTCGCAGTAAATTGAGTTGTGTATCCAAATTTACCGGAATCGCAAACCCATTTGAATCGGCATATAACTTGGGCGCCAATGAACCTTGGATTGTAGTCGCCACCGCATCATACACGCTGGGTAAAAATGATTTTATGCGCAAGTGAATAAATAGAGGGTCTTTTGGGTTCGGAGAGGTATCGTTAAATGCATTCGACATGATTGTTGAGAACACACCGCCTAAAGAAATGGCGGGTCCCTCAGATGTGAAGTGATTGAAGGAACTGTCTGTCGCAGTCGAAGTTGAGTATGCGACAATGGGCACATTATCTTTCATAAATACCTCAAAGTCCAAAAATCGACACCCGCGCATTAATACGTATTTTACCATATCGCGATTCACATAGCCGCCGGTGTATGCACTATTAAACGACGATTTAATGCAATAATTTCGAAGAGCATTGTTATTTGTGGGATCAAATGCGGTATTTGTAATTCCCGAACCGTTTCCACTAACGGAATTCTCGACTTGATTTAATTGGGCCATTTGAGCATCATTGGGAACATCGACATATGGAGGATTCTGCGCGCTTGGATGGTCCGCCTTGCGTTTTTGTATCATTTTATGAAGAATATATATTATTAATGCAGTGATTCCAAACAGAAGTAAATAATCGAAAAGTTCCGCCATTTATAATACTGCGAGAGATTTCCGTTTTACCGGATTTATTGTATTCACAGAAAGAGAATTAGAAAGACAAAAATATAATTGGGTAGTATATATTTAATAAAATGGCGGGTGGGTTATTAAACATCATATCAACAGGTAGCTCGAATTTAATATTGACTGGAAATCCCACCAAAACATTTTTCAAAGTTGTTTATTCAAAATATACCAACTTTGGGCTGCAAAAATTCCGCTTAGATTTCGATGGGATGCGCGATTTGCGCATCACAGAACCGTCTAAATATACATTCAAAGTCAAACGATATGCAGATTTGTTAATGGATACATATTTGGTGGTGAATTTACCGGATATTTGGAGCCCAATTTGGTTGCCTAGTTCGGAAACAAATTATCAATATTCGCCCTATGATTTCAAATGGATTGAAAATATTGGGTCGCAGATGATTCAGGATGTTGAAATTACGTGCGGGTCGATATCAATACACAAATATTCCGGCCAATATTTGACTGCGATGGTGGCGCGAGATTTCGATAGCGAGAAAAAGGGGTTATTTAACGCCATGACCGGGAATGTCCCCGAATTGGTCGATCCCGCAAACTCACCCGATCGTGTCTTTGCACCTCCATATCAACGGAATGTATATCCGTCTGCGCAATATACAACAAATAGTGCTGGTGCAGAACCATCGATACGCGGTCGCACCTTGTATATACCATTAAATACGTGGTTTTGTTTGGATAGTAGGTGCGCATTTCCATTGGTCGCATTGCAATATAATGAATTAATTGTGAATATCACAGTCCGACCGATTCAGCAGTTGTTCCAGGTCCGGGACGTCTTTAATCCAACACAGGGATTTCCGTATGTGCAACCGAATTTCAATGAGAATCAGTTTCAAATGTATCGTTTTTTGCAAACACCGCCATCTACCGATTTATCTAGTATAAATTATCAAACGAAATCCTTGACTTGGAATGCAGATATTCATCTATTATCAACATATTGTTTCTTATCTCCGGACGAACAGGAATTGTTCGCAGCGCAAGACCAGATTTATTTAGTCAAAGATGTATTTGAATACAATTTTATGAATGTGGTGGGATCTCAACGTGTAAAATTAGATAGTTCATCGGGAATGGTTGCGAACTGGATGTGGTATTTCCAGCGCAATGACGCGTTTATGCGAAATGAGTGGTCCAATTTTACGAACTGGCCGTATAATACAATACCGTCGAATATTGTATTGGACCCCATAAGTGGGATGTATATTACTGGGAATTACAGTGCAGCAAATCAGAAATATATAATGGAAACATTTGGAATATTATTGTCCGGGGATTATCGTGAAATATCATTACCTCGCGGCGTTTTTGACTACGTGGAAAAATATGTGCGAACTCAGGGGTTTGCGAAAGAGGGATTGTATTGTTATAATTTTTGTTTGAACACAAGCCCTTACGAATATCAGCCATCCGGTGCGATCAATACGTCACGATTTAAAAACGTGGAGCTGGAATTCACAACATATTTACCACCAATCGATACAAATGGTTCGAATTTAGAAATTGCGTGTGACGTACAGGGAAATCCAATTTCAGTGACGCAGAAACCGGCCTGGGCGTTATACGAATACAACTACAATATGCACGTTTTTGAGGAGCGGTTTAATGTATTGTCGTTTATTGGCGGTAATTGCGGAATGATGTATGCGCGATAATACACAGCGTGTTATTTCTCATATTCTATTATAGTTTAATTATAATACAATAACATGAAAGACACATTTTGGACAAAAAAGAATAATATACAAAAATCAAAACATAAACCGGATTTGCGAGAATCAAAAACGCCCTCATTGGTCGGATTTTTTGACGATCTATTTGAGACAAAAGAGGGGTTTGAATCTACATCGGCTCCTCCGACTGGAACACCTGCTCCTCCGACGGGGACACCTGCTCCTCCGACGGGGACACCTGCTCCTTCGACTGGAACACCTGCTCCTCCGACGGGGACACCTGCTCCTCCTACTGCAACACCGTCAAATTCAATAGACACCAAATTAGATGCGAAGTTATCACAAACCGGGCAACGTATCGGCGACGCATTTAAGAATGCGAAAAATACTTTAGGTTCAGATATAAATAGTTTAAAATCCGACATATCCAACATATTATCCGATGTGGAGCAATTGGATTCAATCGGAGACGCGTTTGACTCATTGGGTGGTGCGCTGGATGTAAAAATGAACGTGACGCAACAATTAAAATATTTAAACATTGGAAATATAACGAGCGATGCTGGTAATTCAGGAAAACAATTGATGAAAACGATCGGGATTACGATTCAAAAACTCGCAAGCTATGTGATTTTATTCAAGAAAATGGTAGAACTATTTATATTAGAATTGAACGACAACATAAACACATTAATCACCAAAATGGCGAACGCTTTAACCCAAAATACTGCTACCACTAAAGAAATCACCATTTTTAAAGATCAGACGCAAAAAATTCTGTTCATTACGACAATATGGATGCTTGTATATAATTGGTATTATGTGATGTTTTATTTGGATTCTGGCGATGGAATCCGATATACATTCAACGTTGATTCCATTATGTACTACAGCAAATGGGTATATGCGGTGATTGGTCCAAGCATGCGCGTTGTTGAAATATTCAACTGGTTATTAATTACAGGCGAATATAGTCCAGTATCTTTACTAAAAAAATATGTACCAACTTCTATGATTTATGTAATCATGTTTATTATATTTACCGTCTTGGTTGCGGCCGATTTCCAATCTATGCTATTTATTGATTTTTTCAACGCATTACAACATAAGTTTGGGCTATCGATAATGTATATATTTACGACAGCAGTTGTCGCCTATTATGCACTAAATTTCTTCTTTATACAATCGGGTATTGTCCAAAATTTACTTGGATGGAGCTGGTTGGTAGGGGCGATAGCAATAATAATCGCATTATTTTTATATGTTAATTTGGTTGTGTCGGTTACAATTCCATTTGGTATGATATTTATCTTCGCATATTTGGTAATGAACTCCTTTTTTGGCGTGATTTATTACGAAGGATCAAATGCGTTGAATATTTATTCGGGGATTTCAGAGAGTATAATACCCATCGCGCCAGATTTAAGCGAAGGTAATATTTGCGTTGAATCGCCGGAATGGTACTTGCAATGGAAGTTGTGGCCAACATATATATGGCGGTTTCTGAAAAAATCGGTGAATTATCTCGCGGCATACATGTTCGAAATTATGATTTTGCTAACATTGTTGGGTGGAATTGGCGTATATAGTAAGAATTTTCAGAGTGCATTAGAAGGTAAGGTCGGAATAAGTGCATACAATCCGTCTTCTGTAAAACAAGCGTTCAAACAATTATTTACATGGTTAATATTGATTAACATTGTGATTATTGTTTTGCTCATTATGTTTGCTGTGAAAAAATATCGTGCGATACAGGCATTAATACCAAATGGCGCAGCTGGAATGGAAACCGTGCCTATATCGAAGATTGAAACTGCCTTGGATGGTATTCCCGAACCACTGCCTGTGATAGTAGCACAAAAGCCGGTTGAAGTAGCAGCGGGAGGAGCACAAAAACCACTCGAAATTAACCAGAATAAAACCTCCGCATTTTCGGCGGGAGGAGCGGGAGGAGCACAAAAACCACTCGCAATTAACCAGAATAAAACCTCCGCATTTTCGGCGGGAGGAGCAGGCGGCTCGCCACTATCTGCGGTAGAAAAACCCGGATTCAATTCGCCATAAGTTAGGCGAACATACTCAATCGTTCAAAAAACAATCTAAATAATATTTTGGAAACCAAACTATTATGGGAAAAAAGAAATTAGATATAAAAACTTTGCTACCGTTCGTCTCTATATGCACGCCTACGTTCAATCGGCGTCCATTTATTCAAACCATGTTCGCATGCTTTCGTAACCAAAAATATCCCGCAGAATGTATGGAATGGATCATCGTGGATGATGGGACCGATAAAATCGAGGATTTAATACGCGATGCGAACATTCCCCAAATCAAATATTTCCCATTAGAAAATAAAATGGCGTTGGGTGAAAAACGTAATTATATGCACCAACAGACCAAGGGCGATATATTGATATATATGGACGACGACGATTATTATCCCCCCGAACGCGTATCACATGCGGTCGAAATGCTAATGAAAAATCCAAACAAATTGTGCGCGGGAGCAAGCGAAATGTTCATTTATTACAAGCACGACATCCACAAAATGTATCAATGTGGTCCGTATGGCGATAATCATGCGACCGCCGGAACGTTCGCATTTCGGCGCGAATTGTTGAACCAAACGCGCTACGAAGACACCGCCGCATTGGCGGAAGAAAAATTGTTTTTAAACAATTTCACCATTCCAATGGTACAACTGGACCCGTACAAGACCATTTTGGTATTTTCGCATGAGCACAACACATTTGATAAGCGAAATCTGTTGCAAAATCTACACCCTCTGTATTTCCGAGAAAGCGTTGTCCAAGTTCGCGATTTTATACGCAAAAAGCGCGAGGCGTCTATTTATAAATTTTTCATGGAACAAATTGACGGTGCGCTTAAAGACTATGAACCTGGTTTGCCCAAATGGAAGCCCGATGTATTATTACAAATGGACGAAATGAATAAGGAGCGAGAAAAAATGAGAACACAGACAACCGTACCCAAAATCATGGTGGAACAACCCGGACACCCGCCGCGTCAAATGGAACCGCGCGAAATCGTAGATACCATGCGTAATCAGCAGGAACATATAAAAATGCAATCCGATCGCATTACAGAATTAGAATCTATGGTGGTTCAATTACAGCAACAATTATTGTTAATTGCGCAAAATATGGGGGGGTCACGCGGATATTCAACTCGATGAATTCAATAAAAGTCTATTTTACGATTACACCGATGAAGATTTAAATCTTCAATGGTGTAATGCTTGATTCGACAATTCATCCGCGCGCGCGTTATGGTCTCGATATACATGCGTGTAAGTAACCGACGCGAATTGTTTCGCCAATGCGCACGCCTCTTTATGTAATGGTATAAGTGCCTGCGTTTTCACGCGCCATTCACCGCGCATTTGTTTGACTACCAACATACTGTCGCCAAATACGGACAAATCGGCGATTTTGTGTGCAATGGCCAATCGAAGCCCGCCAATAAGGCCATTATATTCGGCATAATTATTAGTTCTCTGGCCCAAATGTTCGACATAAGTGTCTATTTCGGTGTCGTCGGTGTTGTATAACACGGAACCCGCGCCGGCCGGTCCCGGATTTCCTTTGCTGCAACCATCGAAATAAAGTTTGTATTGGGTCATATTATATTTGTCTAGGTATAATATGACGCGGTAAGAATAAATTTTATACGATTATGATTATGTAACAATATGAATATAAAACCAATTTTTGGTTCATATTCATATTCATATTCATATTATGTATGGCGTTCCAGATTGCACAGTAGTAACATGTTGCTTTGATACATCAAAATTCAATTCACATGCATTATCAACAAGTGAAGCATTGAAACGAATTGACGGTATATTGCAGTTACCTGTATATCTAATTGTTTATACCGAAACATTTTTTTATAATGAAATTCTCGAACGGCGGCGTAGTTATGGACACGAACATATAACAGTAGTCCATAACATAGACCTCGCCGAAATATGGGCATTCCAATATTTACAAACGGTGAAAGAGAACCGAGAAAAATATCATCCAAGTAAAGATGCACGTACATCACCCGAATCGCATTTGGTCACGATTAACAAATTTGATTTTGTATTACGATCAATCGAAGAAAATCCATTTTCTACTAACAAATTTTGTTGGTTAGACGCATTTCTAACGTTAGACCGCACATTGATCCGTATTTGTGAAAATTACGAACCGAACATGATATTGAAAATACTCAATATACAAAGTACGAAATTCCATATTCAAATATTAAATGTGAATGATAAAAAATATAAGATGCCTCAACACAAAAGAGAATATTATTCTACATATCGTTATGTTGTATGTGGTGGTATGTTTATGTGCGGAAAAGAAATCGGTGCAAAGATTTTGCGTAGATTGAAAGATATTTGTATTGAGACGACACAAATGGGTTATGGCCATGGCGAGGAAATGATGTATTTGGAGGTATTGGACGAATTTTATGATGATATTGAAAAGGGTTATGGTGATTATAATCAAATTGTAAATAATCTAATCGAACCAACCAAAAATTTACAATATGTATTTGATAGGATAATAAATCGATACTTGCAGTTTGGATATCATCGCGAATGTTATGATTGTTGCAAAAAGGTATTGCATAGTATTGACTCATATAATACCACGTGTGGTCCATTACTCCGTATGCGAATTTTATTCGCATATTATGTATCTGCCTATTACTATAAAGCAGACGAGGGTGAGAATATCATATCAAATATATTTTCACTATGTCGGATCAATCCCAGTATTCACGCGTGTTATCTTGAGAGAAAATCTTTTTATGATGAACAAATTGCCTTTTGTCGAAACCGCAAAACTTGTATTTTTACAAATGATAACTATGCGGAAATTCAGTTATTAGATCATCCATTCTCAATAGATTTTAAAAATCGCGATAATCGCGAAATATTATTCAGGCGAATTAATACATATTTACTTAATACCGGTGTAATAAACAAAACAAAAAATATAATAGATTTGGGTGCTTGGATTGGAGATAATAGTATTCCTTGGGCAAAAAATATAGGCGGTATTATTTATGCGATTGATCCATCTCCGGATAATATTGCATTTATCAATTCAACGTGTGCGATAAATAACATTAAAAATATAACAACGTTACAGTATGCGATAAGTAATAGTAACGAAGTATTATCTACAAACGAGAATATTAATCACTGTTCGTTTGTTTATGGTAATACGGGCGTAAATGGTATATACAAACAAAATGCGGTTTCATTAGATTATTTGTATGAAAACAAATTAATAGAAAATATAAGTTATATACATTTGGATGTAGAAGGCATGGAATATAAAATATTACAAGGTTGTAGTAATATATTAGATATATATAAACCAATCATATCATTTGAGCAACATTTAGAATTGGATGATTATAACATCATACTTACGTATTTAAACAATAAGAATTACGTTGTATTTTTAGTAGATGAGATATTACACGGTTGCAGACCCGATTGTAGAAATTCATTCGCATTTCACAAAAACATATTTACCCCAAAACTTATTGAAAATATTAATGCGTATATTGGGAAAGATATAATGATCCATAAATGTTAAAAAGCATCTTTCCCGCTAATCATACGCGTGAGTCGTTCTAAAATCACAAACGAGATCACTGAATGCGGAATGGATTTGGACAAACTTGGGACGAAGCCTTTATATAACGTGCGCGCTCCTCCACCAACCACATCGCGAACCACATTTTGCAAAGGCAAATCTTGGTTCAATTGAACGCGCGTTTTAATTACATCCAATGGGTTACTCGCGATTATACCAGCCGTTGTTCCACAAATTGCGGACAATATATGTGATATTGTAGTTCCATCTAAATCGGGATACGTTCGTAACACCGTGGATTTTGTTTCAGAATAAACGGAAAGGCGCGTGCCGTTGAAAACAGCAGAACGGGCAATCGTTGAATGATACCCGCGAAAAAACCCCCGCAACCCATAGTTCGCCCAAATTGTGGTTATCGAAGGTACAATACCCGGATTCGGCGTATTTGGGTGAATCGACCGCACCATCATCAATTCACTGGGCGTTCCCGTAAATCCGCCAAGTGTGCCCGAAATTACCCCCATCCCAAATTTTGTCCAAAAGGATGGGTTTTGTTTGTATTTCGACGCATATGCGTTTTGCAATTCGCTGTAAATCATCACATTCGGTACCGAATATGTGCATTGTCGTAGTAATCCAACACTATATCCGCGATACAAGTTGGACAGTGTATATTTTGATGCAAAACCGCCTTGTTGGGATATACGTAATACATCAAACGGATGAACGCAGGTAGTAGCAGTAAAAGTCGCAACCACACTACATGCCCACTTTTGAGATTTCGATATTTCACCTTCCATATAATCACGTGTATTTTACTATTCACAAATATTGTGAGTATGTATGTCGCATCATTACATTGGTTTGGTTTTTATATATCGAACATACCACTTTGCGGCGTCTTCATCAAAATGGCGCAATTGTTCGCATATAATTCCGTCAGATGAGCACAATAATGCGCCATGTTGCCGCAATCGAATGAAATTATCGCGGTTTTCTGTGTAAGATAAATGGTTGCCGACTGCATCTGTTGGGACATGTACGCGAATTCCGCGCGCGGTCAAGTCGCGAACTGTATGATTGATGCACCATTGTATTTCCATTCCGGTCAAAATCACATCCTCGATCTGGTGCTTTTCGAATTCTGAAAACAAAATGTCGTCCGCCATGCTATATGTATTTTTATCATAAATTACATCGATTTTATCCCCATCTATTTCCGAGCTTAATTTACCCAAAATTTCTGGGCGTAATTGCGCCGCAATTGAAGTTTTGATATTGGGTATATGTTTGCTTGCATGAATTAACATATTCACATTTTTTAACAACCGCGATTGATTATGCAAATTTTTAATGGTTTTTATTTGCAAATCGCACACTAACAATGCAGCCGACTTTAACATTATGATAATATATTATCATGATGTAATTGTAAATAACAAAATTATAGTTGTGTATCGAGAACCGTTGTTTTGAACATCATACCCGTCACTAAATAAGGGTCACAATTGGCTGCCGGACGGCGATCCTCGAAATATCCCTTCTTTTCGCGAGCCACATCATTCCCAATGCGGACAGATGCTCCGCGGTTCGCAATACCACTGTTAAATCTATCAAATCTGGCGGTTTCGTGAGCCCCGGTCATTCGTTGTTCGTTATGTAGTCCATAAACCGCCATATGTTCCGCATGCTTCTTCGATAATTTATCCACGGCTTCGTGGATGAAATCCAGACCCGTTTTATCACCGTCACCTTCGCGCATCTTCTTTGTGCTGTAATTTGCATGGCATCCAGACCCATTCCAATCCCCCTTGATTGGCTTAGGTTCAATGTCTATAGCAACCCCGTGCTTTTCTGCAATACGTTCTAGTAAGTAACGAGCCATCCACATATGATCGCCTTCATCGATACCAACGCAGGGGCCGACTTGGAACTCCCATTGTCCAGGAGCAACCTCCGCATTGATTCCCGAAATTGTAATGCCCGCGTGAATGCAAGCCGCCAAATGTTCTTCAGCAACATCACGCCCAAATGCATTGCGCGCACCGACACTACAGTAATATTGACCCTGTTTGGTCGCAGTTTCGATGCCTAAAGGTTTTCCTGTAACAACATCCATCATAAAATATTCTTGCTCTAACCCGAACCAAGGTTCTTCATCCACAGCGCAATCGAATATTTGCTTGGCCCAATGCCTATGGTTCGTTTCGTGTGGGGTACCATCTGGTTTGACTGTTTCGCACATTACCATTTTATGATGGCCTTTTCTGAATGGATCCGCAAATAGCGCAACGGGCTTAATCAATACCTCAGAATAATGACCCTGTGCTTGTTTGGTGGAACTGCCGTCGTAATTCCATACAGGAAGCTGTTCTAAATCGTCAATGCGGGTATTCATTACCCGCGTTTTGCAACGAAGTTCTCCCATTCCACCAATCCAAACATATTCAACCAATGTTTTACACAAAACGCAATTCATTATATATTTTAATACACATATATTATTCAAAATAATATAGGTGAAACAAAAAATCGCGGATTATCCGGCATCATCTACGACTACATCATCATCATCGTCGTCGTCTTCTATAACCTGATTTTTTTTCACATTCTTATCTAAAAACCGATACATGCGGCGAATGTCCAATTTGGAAATATTATATTCATCGGTTAATTCTGCAATCGTGCGTGTATTTTCAGGATTCGATAAAAAATCACTATAGTTTCCAGCGGGACTGGACAATCGAAATTCCTGAAAAAATGCGATCACGTCTTTTTTATCCATATGTAATTCCTGGCTCAAATTGTTCATAAACAATTGATTATTGTATTCAGTGGAATATTTTGTTAAAACCTTGGTAAATCGTATTTCGGATGGATGGAATGTGCCCGATTTTTCTGGAAACTTTTCATGATACAGTTTGTTATTATAAAAGGTTTTCATTAAAGAACTCATTTCATTAAAGAGCCAAATTTGGTTTTGAAATGTAATACGGTCAATATAATCGGCATAACATATATTATCCATTAATTTCACATAGAACGGCAATTTCACATGATTGGGTATATCATCTAAGGCATCGGCAATATTTTCGTGCCATAACAGAGCAACAATCGTCCGGTCGGTATCATTCATGCGTATATTGTGCTCTTTAAACGGTACATAGGTATTGATTAAACTACGAGTCAACGTTTTCGCATCGTCATTATATGATTTTATCTGAAAAATCGTGTTTAATATATGCGGGGTCAATAAATGGTTCTTGCTGCGATGCAAATCTTCTATAAAAGACAATTTGCGGATATCTCCCTGAATATAATTCGCAAGCATAATTTCATGTTCGGATACAAACTGTTTGGGTAGCACTCGATTCATCAATACATGCATTTGCGGTTCGGTCGGTTTTTTCAACTCAAACGTGTGGCACACTTTCATTAATTCGCGGATTTTTTTGTCGGAATAATAATTACCAATGCAAATAATGGGATTCATGGTCAGACTTTCTAGACGTTGTTTTTTCGTTTTCTTTTGGCGTATAAGTTTAATTAGTGCATTAATGCCGCCCTTGTCTCCATTATTCATACCGTCAATTTCATCCATAACTATGACTATTTTCTTTGTCTTACCCTTCATCATATCTAACACATTTCGATTCGATACATTATTGCTCGTAATTGTATCGATTAGCGCCTTGTTTCGCACATCTCCCGCATCATATTTTACAATATCATAACCTAATCGTTCTAACAACTTCATCACAAATTGCGTTTTACCAGTCCCGGACGAACCGTAAATATATACCCCCTTCTTGAAATGTATATTATTGTATTCCGTATCGAACGATGCGAGTATGGAAGTAATCTCGGTTTGTATAGCAGTACGTTCCAATAATTCGGAATAGTCAAAATAGGATTGTTTTTCAGTATGTGCTTTTACTTTGGTGTGCTGTACGGGGGTAGTAGTAGTTTCATATGAGTAATTGTGTGAATTGAAAAACTGATTCATGATATAGAATAATGGTCTGTTACTTTAATCCATTTTATTAATAATATGGATTAAACGCATTTTGGACGAGCATGTTGTAAATCTTCGTCATGAATTCACTATTCGTTTATGCGAATTGAGAGAAATCATTTGTAATGGGCATAAAATCAGAGGTTTGAGCCGGGTAAGATGGGGGGCCGCATATTTGTTGCCCCGGACCTCCATAATATCCAGGATAAACCGGCGCTCCTTGATATGCAGGATAACCATATTGGCCAGGATAACCATATTGAGGTTGGTAGCCATATTGACCTTGAGTTCCATATTGAAGTTGGCCTTGTACGTTCGTTGGATGCATCATATTCGCAATCCCAGTACCAGCGCCATACGCCAACCCTGTAGCAGAATCAATCGTTTTTCCAACTAACGATCCCGCAGTCCCAACAGTCTGTCCAACAAGTCCGACCGCTTCCGACCCCAACGTGGTAGCACCACCAATAACCCCACTTCCCAACTTGGTAATATCTGTACCAAGACCCGTTGCGATGTTCGTGACGTCAGTTCCGGCTTGACCGACTAATCCACCCGCAGTGGATATGGCTGTGTCGGCTACGTTACCAACGGTAGATACCGCACTTCCGGCAGCATCAGATATTGATTTCACACTGCTACTAATTGCTCCACCAAACGTACCGGCGCTTGTTGCTGCAGGAGTAGTCGTTGGCGCAGGCGATGTTGTTAGCGCGGGCGGTAGAGTGATTACAGTCCCACTGCAATCAACAAATTGACCCGCGTTATTCACAGAAACACCACATCGCGTGGGCGTGGGAGGAGTAGTTGTGGGATACTTATGTTCGCAAGGCGATGGGCACATTGGGCAAACGGGAGGGACAATCTCCGTTTTTAAGATATAATTTGGATTCGCTGCATCGTTTGTTTCGGACATTGGATATTTTCGATCAAACGGGTATTGATAATTCGGTTTGTTTTCGTCATTATTCGCAATGCGGGCAGTTGTAAATAGTTGATACGGAGATACTAAATCGCTGCTTGTGTAAGATAACACAATAAGTATTGCGGATCGGACACCATTTTTCTGGAGTTTTGTACCAATAACCATGGCGTTATTAATATTATCGTATTCAACAGAACTCCCAGAAGATGCGGATATCTCGGTCATATCAAACCCAGTTGGCTTTCGAATAATGAGACCTCGGTTGAAATTGAAATATACATTCTTAGTTATCTGATAGGCATTATAATCGCGAATAGGGACAATTGTATTCGCATCCGCGCTGTAATTGGATGTATTTGTATCTTTTTGCATTAAAGGCGATCCTTCGATAGAATGATCGATTGATGTATGTGCATACGTGGGCGTATAAACAGATTGATATACCGGGCCCATCACGTGGTCAAATGTATTCAATACGTAGATATTGGTATAAGCATCCCATGTAACATATACAAGACCAAATCCTTTTTCGCCGTATGACCATGAAATGTTGGTCGATTTTCCGGAATTATCTGTGGTAAGTTGCTTAATGGTATTCATATTGGCCAGGTCCCTTTTCAAATTCGCAGGTTGTTTACCAGATTCAGCAGAATATTTCTGCGATTCGCCGCTGCGATTCACTACTTGAAATTCAACAGTATTTGTTTTCAATTCGGGAACCTCGGGGGCAATTATTATATTTCCATACATCTCATCGAAATATATGTGTTGCTTTCTGTTTTCGGTGTATAATACACTATGAATTCGAACAAGCGCGCGCGATTCGTGATACGGTACATACAATTCTCGCATAACATTGTCTTCTGTGGTCATACTTTCCTTTGTCTTAAAGAATCCAAATGCGATGGCTACAACTAAAATTAATAGTGCGATCATAGATAAATTTATTAGGGACAAATTCATTCCTTTCATTTGTATGTTCGACCAATATATTCTATAGGTCGAAAATATTACTAAATTCGCATTGAGCAATGAACAAAATTGAATAAATCTCTTTCATTTGTATTCTGTAACAAACAGGTACATACTATGCAAAGCCCATTATTGACGTGTTATGACCCACAAAATGCTTTTGAAATTGGGGTGGATGAAGCCGGTCGGGGGCCACTTTTCGGACGATTATATGTAGGGGCGGTTGTTTTACCTAAAGAAGGTGGTTTCCATCATGAATGGATGAAGGACTCAAAAAGGTTCCATTCGAAAAAGAAGATTCGCGATATTGCAGAGTATATTAAAGCCAATGCCGTTGCATGGTCGGTGCAATACATTGAAGCAGATGTTATTGACGAGATCAATATTCGTCAATCGGTATTTCGCGGAATGCATAATGCAATTCGCGAAATCATTACTACCAAAACGGGTTTGGATGGGGTATTTCTCCTCGTAGATGGGAACGATTTTCGCCCATACACTGTCTTTGAAGAAGATACCGATACTCTTCGCGTAGTTCACACGAAACCATTGAGGGTGGCGACAACAAATACACGGCCATCGCAGCGGCATCCATTTTGGCTAAAGTGGCTCGCGATGATTATATTTCCGTACTGTGTTCAGAACATCCAGAATTAATTACAC
>Ga0214919_10002993_pt1 | contig 26010 bp, 25 predicted proteins | sample LL1503_MetaG_FD_177994 | JGI IMG/M metagenome (GOLD analysis project Ga0214919, IMG submission 177994) | Freshwater microbial communities from Lake Lanier, Atlanta, Georgia, United States - LL-1503 | ecosystem: Environmental > Aquatic > Freshwater > Lake | place: USA: Georgia | collected...
GACATAAGAGCCACTTATGTTTATCGATTCACTTAAGGCCCGGTAGCGCAGTTGGTTAGCGCGCCGCCCTGTCACGGCGGAGGTCGCGGGTTCAAGTCCCGTCCGGGTCGCAAAGGTTTTGGTGTCGCATGCCTTTAGTTAAATGACATTGAAACCTTGTTTGGCTTGGTAGCTCAGTTGGTACGAGCGAACGACTGAAAATCGTTAGGTCGCCGGTTCGATCCCGGCCCAAGCCACTTGAATTTGATTTAAAGTTACAAGTATTTTCAAAGTTTGATTGAAGGACTTCAGGGCCTCTTGAAAATTCCGTGAGTGATTTGAACGGCCCAGGCAATTTTCCATTTCTGAGTTTAACTCATAGACATGAATTTATAGCGATATGTTCGAGGTCGCTATTCCAAGCGCTATATGCTGGGCTATTAGGAAAACCAATGGTTTATATAAATCATGTGTCCACTAGTTCAAAATACATTTTCGAATGGTTGGCGGCGGGTTATACTCAAGCCTCGAGGCTTCGCCTCGAATGTTTATTTTTGGGGGGCTAAATTGACTCATGAAATTAGCTCTTCACTCCCTTTCATTGAAGGACGAGGAGGTGTTTTTTGTCGCGGGTGTTTAGGGAGAAATCTCTTTTCGGGGCTAGATCTCGGGGAGCTCCCGATAGCAAACGAACTTCTCAAATCTCGCGAGGGTAGTTTAGAAAGATTTCCACTTCATTTACGGGTTTGCTCTGAGTGCGGACTAGGCCAAGTCGAGGATGTTGTAACCCCTGAAAGGATTTTTCGTGACTACCGATACCTCTCCTCAATGAGCACAACCTTTTTGCGACATGCCTTTGATTTTGTCGACGAGAGGATCAAAGAGGAGATTTTTGAACCAGGAGATTGGGTTCTTGAGATTGCAAGCAATGATGGTTACTTATTAAAAAATTTCTTACCCTTTGGGATCAAAGCAATTGGAGTAGAGCCAGCGGAAAATGTGGCAAAAATTTCAAGAGAATTAGGAATTGAAACCATTTCAGAGTTTTTTACAAGCGAGTTAGCAGAGAAGATCCGTGAATTGAACGGTTATCCGAAACTTATAATCGCAAACAATGTAATGGCCCATGTTCCCGATTTGGGTGATTTTGTAAAGGGTTTATCACTTTTATGTGGGCCAGAAACGGAAATTAGTATCGAAAATCCATCCTTAGCAAACATTTTGTTGGAGATGCAATTCGATACGATTTATCATGAGCATTACTCCTATTTATCTGCTTCTTCCGTTGGTAAAGTCAGCCAAAGAAATGGACTTCAACTTTTCAAAGTAGAGAATCTTTCAATTCATGGGGGATCTAACCGATATTGGTTACGGTCTTTATCAACAAAGGGTTCAATTCATTCATCGGTAGAAGTATTCTATAATTCTGAAAAAAGTTCTGGATTATTCGAGCCGAGCAAATGGGCTAATTTCTCAGATAAAGTTGCTAAAATACGAAGTGATTTTCATGCCTGGTTGAGCGATAGTGCTGATAAGGGTAGAAGAGTCTACGGATACGGTGCAGCTGCAAAGGCAAGTACACTCTTGAATTCAATTAGTACTAATGATGGGTTGATAGTAGCTATCGCTGATGTGAGCCTGGAAAAACAAGCTCGCTTTATGCCTCCACATGGAATTAAAATTATTTCACCCAACGAATTGTTCACAAAGAACCCGACAGATATTGTCATTTTCCCCTGGAATTTAAAACTTGAAATTGCAAAATACTTGCGTTCAAATTTAGGTGATGGCGTTCGATTGTGGTGTGCGATTCCCGAAATACATGAAGTTGATATAAAATGATAGTCAAAAAGGTTCCTGAAATTGACGGGGTTCGAGTTATTCAGCTTGATCCATTCACAGACCCACGGGGTACTTTTGTTAAGTTCGAGCCAATGCTGCAATTTGAAGACAGATTAGATTCCGTGGCACTTTCTTCCAACCATAAAAAAGGCACCATCAGGGGTTTGCACTTTCAAGTTGAACCTTTTGGGGAGGAGAAATTGGTTACCTGTATCCAAGGTGCAATTTTTGATGTGGTTGTCGATCTTCGGCCAAATTCTAAAACTGTTGGAAAATGGTGTTCGTTTGAATTAAGCGCAAAAAATGCACTTCAACTCTATTTGCCTAAGGGGGTCGCACATGGATTCCAAACACTTATGCCAGACTCAATTCTCCATTATTGCCTCTCCTCTACTTATTCACCTGATAACTCATTTTCTATTACTCCTTTCGGTGAGCTCGATATTGATTGGCCCATAAAGGATTCTGTGCTCTCTGAACGCGATCAAAACGGAATTCCTCTTTCAATTGCCAAGCAAAAGTATGCTGATTCCCTTTTGAATCGATAACAAATGAAGATTCTGATAATAGGAAATGGGTTTATCGGCACACCAATTATCCACAAGTTAGAATCTGATGGCCATGAACTTCTCATTTATTCGAGAACTCTGAAGAATGGATTTGGATCCAAACAAGTTGTTGGAGATATATCGAATTTTATAGATTTTGCAAAATCCCTTTCTTGGAAACCTGATGTGATTATTCATACCGCCTGGATTACTAAACATGAAATTTATACGCGTCACGCTTCAAACTATGTCTACGCCCAATTTACGTCTGAGTTAGCCGAATATGCCGTTCGAGCAGAATTAGGCCACCTGATTATTCTTGGAACATGTGCTGAATACGGATCACAAAGTACTCCAAGTGTGGCCGGTATTACAAAACTGAATCCAAGCAATTTGTATGCAGAGCAAAAGGTGATTGCGTTCAATTCAGTCAAGAAATCTCTGCTCGGATCCAACACGCGACTAACATGGGCGCGCATATTTCATCCTTACGGGCCCCGCCAGGACAAAAAGCGTTTAATTCCATACCTCATAGATTCGCTAAAGTCTGAGCAAGACGTTCACCTAACGGACACAGCTTCAATGCTTGATTGGATTACAACGAGAGATATTGCCGCCGCTATTTCGTGGGTAATCAAAAACGAAACACCGATAGAAATTGATGTCGGAACGGCCCATGGTTTCACAAATGTCGAGTTGTTAAAAACCTTAGAAGGTTTACTAGGGAGTTCTCAGCAATGGACGAAGTACTCACATGAAACATCGTTAGCTAAGCAAGTCACTCTAGTTGGTGAAGACTCACCTCTTCTTAAATCCGGCTGGATACCAAAGGATAATTTGATCACAGGTTTACAATGGGTGCTAAATTCATGAGTAAACTTAAAATTGGCTACTGGCCCCTATCTAAAAACGTGAATTCACCAGGAGATAGGCGACGTCTAATTTTTTGGGCTAACGCACGCGGCCATAAAGTCGAAACTAATCTAGACAAGAAAGTCGATCTTATTATTGCAAGTGAAAATTCTGATTTCAATTCCCATTATTTCTCTCGATTCGAAATTCCTGTTATTTTTGATTTAATCGACGCATATCTTTCCCCATTGAACATTTCTGATGATTTAGGTCGTGGTTTGGCTAAGAAAGTCACTAGGCAGATCACTGGTGAGATAAAGCCCTATAGTCACCATGTTCGAGATTTCTGTATTAGAGCAAATGCTGTCATCTGTTCTTCAATCGAGCAACAAGCCCTGATTGAACCTTACAATAAAAATTCTCACGTTATTCTGGACTCGCACAAAGAAATCTCTTTTGTTGAACCCCGCAATGATAAGAGATTTTCTAGAAATGAAAGTCGGATTCTCTGGGAGGGACAGCCGGCAACAATTAGAGGTGTAAAAAATATAGCGCCTGTATTAACTCAATTAGCTAAAGAAAAGAAATTTACTTTAGACTTTGTTACAGATGAAAATTACTATAAGTATTTGAATAGATACTTTTCAAAAAGTACCCAAACTCTGTTGAAAAGAGATCTCCACCAAATCGAAGAACGGATCAAATTGACTCCTTGGACTTCCAACAACTTGGTTGAATGTGCAAAAAGAAGTGATATGGCAATGATTCCTATTGACTTATCAGTACCAATGCAAAGTTTAAAGCCAGAAAACAGACTGTTAATTATGTGGCGATTGGGGTTGCCATGTTTAACCTCAGCAAGTCCCGCTTATGTCCGCGTGGCTTCCCAGGCAGGCGTGAGCACGGCTTGTCATAGCAATCATGAATGGCTAGCAAATTTCAATCGTTATTTGGAGGATCCTGGTTTTGCGCATAGGGAAGTACTTCTTGGGCAAAACTATCTACGAGAAAATCACAGTGAAGCTACTCTCTTAAAGAAGTGGGATTCTGTAATTGAATCCGTGATGGAATAATCGATGAGCAAATATCAAAAGTTCGATCTTACTTACGTCACAAATGACTCAGTTTCAGAAGGTGTAGGAAGTAGTCAAATCACACCACTGATTCATCGATTGAGTAAGAGAGGATTAAAAATCAATCTAATTAGTTTTGAGAAAACAAATCCTCAAACTAAACTCATAACATTCTTCAAAAAACTAGGGGTCGAGTGGAATCCGCAACCATTTGGATCAAGTGGATTAATTGGAGGTGTTGCTAGAATAAACAACCTGAGGCGAGTGATATCGAATACAGATTTGATTCATGCGCGAAGTGATATTCCAGCCGTATCTGCGCTTGCTTCTCATCAGGCACCAGTTCTATGGGATGTTAGAAGTCTTTGGGCAGATCAAAAAGTTTTAATTCAAAAGAGCTTACTAAATAAGGGTCTATATCAACTTTATCGGGAGTTGGAGGACATATCCGCAAGGAATAGTTCAGGTATGTCTACCTTAACAATTGCCGTTGTTCCTATATTGGAACTCCGAAACAAAAGAATTCCAAGTTTGCGTACTGTGGTTCCGACTGCCGTTGATTTAGATCGATTTAAGTTAAGCCCCGAAATGCCCTCCTCAAGAAGAGCATTATTTTCTGGTACTTATAATGATTATTACGACTTGAATTTAAGCCGACTATTTATGGAAGAGTTACAAGGTCAATTTTCTTGCGAAGCACACTGGGCAAGGCCAGTGGAGTCAATCAGATTTGCTCTAAATGTTGGCGAGAAATTGACTTTTAGCGCTCCACAGTCTGGATTAGCGGAGGTTATACCTAATTATAGCTTTGGTGTGTCTGTTTGTAGATTAGATGCTGGTCCCTCTCTTACTGCAGCTATGCCAACAAAAATTGCTGAGTTTCTGGCTTGCGGGAGGCCTGTGGTTGTAAACAAGGGGCTGGGTGATATGGATAGCTTCATTGAAGAGTTTAATGCCGGTGTAATACTAAATGGCGAGCCAAGCAATCTGACTGAAAATGCTTCTAAACTTTCTGAGCTTATTTCGGATCCTGATACGCCAAATAGATGCAGAGCCCTTGCAGAGAAATACTTTGACATGGATAAAGGTGCCGCTCGATATCTAGAAATGTATTCACAGATAAAGAAGGCGTAATACTTGGGATGCTGAGATCAGATCTAAATCTAACTTGGTCCAGCTCAAAGACGGCTATAGTCGCTAGTTGTGAGCACTTTAATTCTTGGTGGGGGCCGATTTGCATCGATGGATTATCTTGCCATGGAAACATTGATCTCTACAGCAGTAAGTAAAGGAATAAATACAGTTGATACTGCCGCTGGTTATGAAGGGGATGAGGTAAGACTAGGTGAGTATATAAAAAAGAATAAAGACTCGAACTTAAAAATCATAACCAAACTTGGTATACCTGCAGTGTACAACCGAAACAATATTCGACTTTCACCTGAAATTATTACTGCGAATCTTGATATATCACTCGAACGTCTAGGAGTTGAATCTATAGATACTCTTTTCCTACACAGTGTGGACTCAAAAGATTTTACTGATGAAAATTTTGAAGCCCTTTTGAAACTAAAAAATGCCGGAAAAATAAAAAGAATTGGATATACGGGCGATGGGCTTCACATGGAAATTGCTTTAAAATTTAATGTATTTGACACACTCATGATGACTTTAAATTGTATAGATCAGAAAAACATGCAACTTGCAAATTCTCTTGATTTGAATCAACACCTATAAATAAAGCGTGCTCTAGGTAATGTTGTTTGGTTGCAGAGAGATCACATTACTCTCAATCATTTTAGAGACGTTCTAGCCCAATTTGGTTGGCTCGATGAAAATCTAAGAAAAGCTATCGGTGCTAAATCAATCAATGGATTTACCTCATACAAGTTTAGATACCAAAGAATGTTTGGTGGTGAAACTCAATTAGATATGGCGGAAATATTCTTGAATTTCGTACTTTCTTTCAATAAAGTGAATTCGGTCTTGATTGGTACAACTTCAATAGTTAATTTATCAAAATTACTGCACGTAGAAGATCAGGTGGAAAGACTGACAGACTCTGAATTTGGAGTTCTTACCTCTCTTTTTAAGCAGTATGCAAATAGGACTTGGGGAGCATTGACATAGTGCTCAATTTTGGAATACATCTGGGCTTGTGGTTATTACGTGAATAATTACATTAAATCTAAAAGGTCAAAGCTAAAAATTGCTAAAACTGTTGCAGATTAATGCGGTAGTTAGGACTTTAGTGCCTTATTCTCGGATTTTCTGACAATCTCCTCCCAATTGATTTGAATATCAGGCTTCTCTGCTACGTTCTTTTGATCTAGTAAATTTGGTGTGACTGTCGGTTGCAATGGTTGCAGCCTACGATCTTTACGATGAAAAGTTACTTCAACTACCCGCGGTATCTCAAAATCCAATACCTGCCAATCACCACAGCAATTGTTAGCATGGAAGTGCACCACATCAAAGCCTTCAAGTAATTTGTAGAATACAGGTTTATATAGGTTCTGAAACCCATTGTAATCAATGAAATTGTTGAGACTGTGGAACTCTATTACAATTATTCTAAACTTTTCGAGTACATTGCTAGGAGTGCACATTAGTGTTTGGTACTCAGCTCCTTCAATATCCATTTGCAGTAAAAGTTCATTTGAATTATCTAGAGTTACCTCACTCAACCAACTTTCAAGGGTTACTGTTTCATCATTATTTTCAGTACCAAGCCAACCGTCTCGAAACTCTTGTAAATCAGTCAGGTCTTTTGGCTTTTTTTCAATCTTATCCAAAATATAGGACTTGATGCCGTACTCAAAAGCAAGATGCTTTTCAAAATGCATAATTTTATCGCTTCCGGCTGAGAAGCAACCGTCGATACCTGAAAGATCATTAGGTACCAAGTAACCACCATCTCCATCCTCCCCAATCCGAATAAGTGGATGCCCATTCGAATATGGTCGGAGTTGTAAGAACAATTCCTGTATCTCTTTCATAAAATTCGATCTTATCACTATCTTTGGATACCACAATTTCTTTCCATGAATTTGCCGAATAGCTTTCAGATTAAACAACTTCAAGATTGAATCTACTAACGGTCCAAAAGTAAGAAATAGATTCATTAGGCCACACTTAACGAAACAATTTCTCATTAAACCCCTACTGAAAAGAATGTAACAGTGAAAACTCAATATAGCAGAGAAAATTCTGCCTGAGGACTTAAGCCCAAAATCCACATGATAAAGATGATTGAATGGGAGTGAGGCGACTTATTATATGGTCAGGGGAGTGTCATGAATAGAATGCCGAAAACTTTAGTAGATTAAGCATTTCGGACCTACAAAAGATTAGGAAAACATGAACAGGGAATTAAATCATAAAAAACCTGGGCAACAGAATCTTGGATTGTACCTAGGTCTCTTAACACATAAAAATTCCAAATTTCCAAAGGCGCCTTTTGTTGACCTTTTTGAAAAGGCATCTAACCTAGGCAGCCTAATGAATATCAACGCATCATATTCGATATCTGAAGATAATCTCTTTTCTTCAAAAGATGTTGGATTAATCGACCTGTTACTCGTGAGATTTTTCGAATTGCGTCTTTATAAAGAGTGGTCAAGTTATGTAGCCAATGAGAAAATTAGGAAACTAAGAAAGAATGACCTAAGAGTTTTGACCTCTTGTTTTTTGTATTATTACCGCTTACTACAGCCACGCTTCAGAATGAAGGAAAAAGTTCGTTACTCAAGAATTCTGAATATCAATGCGGGATACAAGAGTTTGCTTCAAGATTTTTTAAAATCAAGAGCACAGGTCGGCCTAATCTTCGAGGATGACGCTAGTTTTGAGACAACCACTGAGTTGATTAGAGTAATATTTGAATTAGGTATTTTTGCACAGTCAATTAAATCTGTAGCATATTTCATTGATCTATCCGATTCATTCACATTTGATGAGTTGGGAGTACAGAATTTGGTGATTCAACCCAAATCTCCAGGGAGGATTTTCCTTGGAAGTCAAATGCTCGCTACAACAAAACCCTTTACGAATTGCACCTGTGCTGTTCTATATAGCCGGTATATGGCTGAAGTGCTTTGCTCGGCATTGGAGAATTACGCGAGTATTCGAGGAAAGCGTTTAATTCCCATGGACTGGAGCTTTAATCAATTTCTATTGGAGTGTGTCAATTCCAACTTGAGAATCGAGTGTTTTCATTTTCATCCGGGATTATTTCCCCAACAATCACTCATCGTAACGCAAGCCAAATAATCAGATTCAATAAGTGATTAAACATGATTCCCATCAGTACTTACTCCGATAAATGCTGCTTTGTAACATCCCTAAATAGATAGTCGTGCACGCTGAGTTTCTTCAGATAAGAGTAACCTAGAGGTTTGAGGAAGTTGACTAATTCCTCTAAATTCTGAGTTTCAATAAGCATGAATTCAAAACGGTACTGAAGATGGTCAATCCCATTTAAGACTTCATATTCTCCTCCTTCCACGTCTAGTGAAAGAAATTCCATATTCTTTGGAGCGGAACTTTCAACCAAGATTGAATTTAGAGTCCTAGCATTTGCAGAAAAAATGTAGGTAGTCTCACTATTTTGAAGAAATCTTTCCCCATCAAGTGCATGTTCAGTTGGGTCCATTAGGCTAGAGATTCCTTCTAAAGGGGTGGTCATTAGACCGCTGTACATCAAATCAATGGTTGGCTTACTGTATTGGAAACTTACCCCTGCCACATTGTAGAAATAGCTCTTCCTTGAACGATTTCTTTTCAATTGATAAAAACTGCGAGGTTCCGGTTCAATCAAAATCCCTCTCCAGTCGAAAAACAGTTCAAGCCGTTTTGAATTCGAGTAGGTTATCCCGTCGTTTGCCCCTAATTCGACAAAAAACCGGGCTTCCTAAGACTCGGATTTATGAATGAATCTAATTCTTGATCAAGATTGCCTGCACCGAAATTGTGGAAGCCAAGTATGTGAGCGATAATGTGATGTTTATACACGTAACGCAATCCAGAAGATCTCATTGACTTCGGGAGGATTCTCCCGATGATAATGACCAATTTTCTTGTTCTATTACTCATTTTACTCACTCTCGGATGAAGTTGGTTAGAATAAAAACGAGTACAGAAAATGACTGGCTACCGGCGGGCCTCTCCCCATTGTGCAAATTTACTGAGTACTGTAAATATATGCTAGCACTCCGAGTAAGGCTACGGGTATTTAACAATTTATGGCTCCTACTTCTAGCGCTTACAAGCTTCATCCTTGGACTAGTACTTGTTTATTTCACAGGAATGAATCAAAACAATTTTGGAGACGCCCCCGACTATTTGAGTGCGGCCCTGACAATTTCCAATCAAGAGCCATACCTCCGTGAAGATTTGGCTTGGCCATTTTTTAGAGCACCGGGCTATCCTTTTGTTGTCTCAACCATATGGACATTGACAGGAATTCAAGAAGTTTGGATACTCAAAGTCTTCAATGTTCTATGTCATTCAATTAGTACTTTATTTGTCTTTAAACTTGCATCACTAGCGCTTTCCCAGAAAAGATCTTTTGTGGTTGCCTTGATTTATGCAATAAATCCTTTCGCGCTTCTTCAACTAGCTGGAGTGCAGACTGAACCTCTAATTACCGCCTTGTTTTTAGCTTTTACTTATTTGCTTTGTCAAAATGTTTCAAAACTAAACATTGTGTTGTTATCTGTAATTTCTGTGTTTGCGATCGCCACTAGGCCTGAGTACTTGTTCATGATTCTTCCAACAATAATTTTATCATTTTTTCTTAGAAGTTTTCCTAGAGATTCAAGACATCGCGCTGTTGTTGTATTCGCAGCTATATTTATATCTCTAGCCTGGTGGGGAATTCAAAATGAAAAAGCTACAGACGCGTTTTTACCCCTGACTGATGCGACAAACTTCCAGCTGTGGCAGGGTTCAACATCTGTAATTCAGCAGAATTATCCCTGGCATACATCGACCTATCCTGAATTTAATGATGACCAAATGGAGAAGTTGGTTACTGAGGTAAAGAATCAGGAAATGCGCTGGGGTGAGCGTTATTCAAGTGCAAGCATCGCCCAAAAAAGCGAATTCTGGAAAAGTGCTTATCTTGAAAATGTAAAGGAAAATCCATTACGATACATTGAATATACGCTCCTTAAGGCAGTAGTTTTCTGGCGGCCATTCCTAAATCCGGCTAGCTACGGAGCTGTAGTGTCGATTGGAAGTTCTATAATTTTAGCGCCTCTTTCCCTTTTCATGGTACTCGGCTTAATCCGGTACCGAAAACAAGAGAATGTACAAACATTAATCTTCACATTCGGGGTTGGGTTTATATTTCTCACATTGATTCACGCCGTGCAAGTGGCGGACCTGCGCTATAAAATCCCTCTGTTTATTCCATTTGCCACCTTGATGGCAGGCAAAATCGTGGCCGATTATTCTCCTAAGCTTCAAGGACTCCGAACAAAATTTACGCTACGGAGGACGGTTCATGAATAGACTAAAGGGTATCAGCGAGGTTTTCTCTCACTTACGTATCATCCCAAGTTCTAAATTGAACCTAGTAGATGCAATTTAGAGGATAGGTTTAGCCGATGAATGTTCTAGTGATTATTCCGTGTCACAATGAAGAGTTGTCTATTGCTGCAACTATTGAATCTGTACGACAAAGTATAAAGCATCCAACAATTTGGGTTGTGGATAATCTCAGTACCGATCTAACTGGACAAATAGCCGAGAAACTTGGCGCAAAAGTTCTAAGCTGCCCACAAATTGGAAAAGGTTATGCGATAAGACATGCCTTCAGCCGGGTAGATCATGAGTTCGACATTGTGCTAATGATTGATGGTGATGACACCTATAGCACTTCAGAATTTAGCACCGCATCTGAAATGATCTTAGAAAAAGGCTTTGATATGGTGGTAGGTAATCGCGTCACGGCAAATTCAAATGATAGTTCTAGAACTCCAGCCTTTAGAGTCGGTCATAGCGGGGGGAATTTACTGCTATCAAAAATTTTTAGGTTGTTGTTTGGGGTAGAGATTACGGATACTCTCTCCGGTTGGCGAGTGATGTCCATAGGGTTTGTTAAGTCTTTCACAAATGGGGCGTCAGAATTCGAAATTGAGGCGGAGCTTAATGCCCACGCTTATCTTCTGAGTGCCGCGGTTGTTTCTTTACCAGTTAAATACAAAGGTCGACATCACGGTTCCTCCTCTAAACTTAGGACATATAGGGACGGTATCAAAATTATAAGAAAGCAGTTGCATCTTTTCAGATCAGAAAGACCCTTAATTGCTTACTCAAGCTTAGGAATGCCATGGTTCATATCCAGTGTATGTCTCCTTGCTAAGGTCCTCAGTGATTATTTTGCCACCAATTTAGTGCTCAAATTTCCTAGTTTAATCGCTGCGGTTGGTTGCTTTATTATCGCTTCTCTACTCTGGGTTGCTGGGATGATCCTAGAAAAAGTACGACTGATTCGAGTCGCACATGCCCGGTCTATCTACACAAGTTTTGCTAGATATAACGATACAAATCATTGATTTGGCAGTCCGAACCGCAACTTTAATTTTGGATCTATATGACGATAGAAGATAACCGAAATCCAAATTGATATCAACAGAGTTAAGAGAAAGTCAATCAGGGATAATCTAGGCCAAGAAATATTGAAAGTACTTGCAGCCTTGGCAATCATTGGTGTAAGTGTGTTATAAACGGGGATATGCCAAACGTACACGCCAAATGAAATCTTTCCAAGAAAACTGCATAATCTCCGAAACTGTGATTTTACGGAACTGAACAGTTCCAATTTTGCTACAGCGTAAATCAAGAAGGCGAACGGAATTGGTGCTGCAAATATGTATTGAGAGTCTACATAAACCAGAACAAGGTAATAAACTATCACCACGACTATAGAGAGTAGAGAAATTAGACGAATACCCCCTTTGATTTCTCTTTTCATTTCCAAGTTTTTCCTGACTAAAATTCCAATACTAAATCCACTCAACGCTCTACCAGTATTTGATACCCAATTAAAATTTGATTGCTCCAAAAGAGAAAATTCATAAAACATAACCATGGCTATCCCTATGCAAATTACAACGGTGAGTAGACGTGGTTTTCTTTGAATTGGGACTCCTAGCATTATCAAATTAGTAAACCACTCTGCGGATAAACTCCAGAGTGGAAAGTTTAGCAACATTGCAGATTGCGAAAAATTCTGGAGCATTAGAATTCCAAGGAGAATTGTGAGGGGTTTTATATCAATAGTTTCATTAAGATTTGCTGGATTAAAAATATGTTTGATGTTTAATGCCAATTGATATAGTACGACTAGAAGTATTGTGCACAGCGGCATTGGGAAGAGTCTCAGGAAGCGTGATCTTACGTACTGCTTAAGTTCGACTCTCGATAATTTAGAAGTATAGGACTTTGCTAGTACGAATCCACTTAGAACAAAAAAAAAGTCAACAAAAACGTATAGACCGGAAAGTATTTCTATATTTGCAGAAAAAAAATGAAATACTACGATACTTATTGCTGCAATTCCCCTGGCGGCATCAAGAAGATAGAAGCGATTCGAAATATTTGACGACACTAATACTCTCTTTTCAGGAAATAAGACTAGTCTTTGATGTTAGCGACAGTTACAGTTTCTGAAGTCATTACTTCTTGATTGTATAGATTCCACAGCCATATTCCAATATCGGTGTGTCTTTAAATAGATCAACATCCGTGTGTAAATCTCCTGCATCGTCCACATAGTCAAAACGAACAATTTCAAATGTATCTAGACTCCAAGAGAGAATATCTAATGGATGAAAAACTCTATGTGCGTTAAAATGCACTTGGTTTGTTTCTCCGATTGGGAAACTGATATATAAGAATCCTCCTGGCTCTAACATTTTAAGAAGATTATTGAACCCCTTGATATGACCTTCAGGATCTATAGAGTCTCCATATCTGCCAAGACCAAAATGTTCAATTGTGTGTAGACACGATAATGAGTCTGTAGAAACAAGATGTGATTCTTTAGTAATATCTAGTTGCTTAAAATGGATATTTGTGTAGCTAAGCTCCTTTAGTGGGCGTATGTCGACAACTTCAATAGTCCGAAAAGTTGCCACATGGGCAACAAAGCCATCAATCCGTGAACCAACATCTAGGTGCTTATTCGGATTTCTGCTATAGATAAAACCTGCAACAAGCAAATCTTGGTGAAAATAGTGTCCACTAGCCACACCAGATTGACTATCAAAGTCATCCAAGATGGGACGTTTTCGAGAGATTATTCCGCCTCTCCCCGAGAATTTTCTTAAGTCTGCTCGGTAACGGTTGTAATTTCTCAAGGCTAGAATTTTCCGTGCATCAAGCCCAATAAGCTCTAGAAATTTATTGATTATTGGCACAACTAAAGGGTATCATTTTCAGCCTACCTGGGTGGGATATATCTAAATAGAGGCCTTTCGGAAGATTGCAATTGCGGCATCCCCCCCCAGAGATTGAATGAAATGAACACTAAATATGAACACAGTGAGTTATTCTGTGTGGCATGCCTCTAGAGCAAATTTTAAACAGGAACGAAATTGTTTGTTTCTTAATTGTGAATTACATTCCATACTTACCCCCCATTTCGGTTGGTAGCTGCTTAAGTGCAACGGATTGCTCAATTGTTATTGGCTACGTGAATGAAGATGATCTCCGAGATATACCCGCGTCCCCAAGAATAACTAGACTTGATTTGCGAGAGATAGCTGGCTGCAGGACCATCCTTGGGCAAATAGATTCTGGTGTGTATAGACATTTTGGAACCCAAGACTTCTTTAATCTGGTTCAACTTAAGTGGTATTTATTCCTTGAATTAATGTGCGCTGGGTTTCAACGAATCATATACTCAGATATAGATACAGTTTGGGTTCAAGATGCTGTTGCCATGACGAACGTAAAAAACGCAGATTTTTTCGTTCAAATACAAGACGTAACGGTGGATATGAGAAATCCAAGACTTTGCATGGGCTTTATCTCCATAGTAAATAACCCCACAACTTTTAAAATGATTGAGATTTGTGCACAAGAAAACGAACGCCGCCTACTAACTGGTGAGCAAATAGGAGATGACGATATTATATCGGATTACTACCGAGATCAGGGATATCCAAATTGGATTCAGACATTGCCACAACTCGCATTTCCAACAGGAAACATGATCACTCAGTACATTTCAAAACCGGCACTCCGTCCAGTGGAGCCTCCAAAACCAATAATTTTTCACGCAAATTATATTATTGGGCAAAAGAACAAGGCAATTGTCCTTCAAAGATTTAGTAATAGGTTGCACTTACGAACAGCATTTGAACTATCTCTTGGTGAAAAACTCATTTTAAATTTTAGCTTTTTCATGGTTCGATTGAAATTCTGGGCTAATCGATTTAAGCGAGTTTTGAATCGCACCTTTTTCAATCGGTCCTCTTTGAAAGCAAATTGAATGTTAAGAAGAAATTTGCTTAGAAATACGATTTGGCAAAAAAACCTCGGCTTGACCCATGATATCAACATGAAAAACCAGATATTTTCAGATTCAAGCGTTCGGATATACGTTGTGCCCGTTCCAAAATTGTTGCGCCCAGATCATTTACCTTTCCCATATCCAAGTTATTCTCATGACTGGGGAGTCGAACAGGATTTTGATTTTGCAGTTCGAAGATCCTCTGCGAGAGTTTTAAGCCCAGATTTAGCAACTCATCACTATCTGCCCGTTTTTTGGACTAGGTATTTTGTACAGAACAATTACGGCAAAGAAGGTTTGAGTGAGTTGAATTTAGCCCTAAAGGAAATGCGACTTGATGAAAATAAACTGTTCACTATTTGTCAATATGATGATGGCCCTCTGATTGATCTAGACTTTGGAAAAGGCCTGTTCTTAGCCTCAAGGAAAACCGAAATGGGTAAAGACGTACCCTTGCTTGCTTCCCCTTTCCCAAGATTTATTGGAATGCGGGCAGACAAGAATTCATTGCTCTCCTTTACTGGGCGAACCACTACCCATGAAATTAGGCAAAAAATGGTCCAAGAGATTGGACATTTGCCAGGAGTAGTGATTAGCACCCATGCTAACTCACCTCGTGCCTACTACAAATCCCTTCTTTCTACTCATGTTGCGTTAGCACCCCGAGGTTATGGGGGTAGCAGTTTTCGTTTTTTTGAAGCAATGCAAATCGCAACAGTGCCAGCGCTAATTGGAGATTTAGATACCCGTCCATTCAAACAAACTATCAATTGGGATGAAATCTCTTTTTTCGCTGAATCTTCTGCAGAACTTTATGAGCAAGTATCAAATTGTTCTAAAGAGAGATTATGTCTAATGGGGGAATTGGCTCAAAAGGTTTATTGGGAAAAGCTTGCTTTTGGTAAGTGGACTTCTCAGTTGTGGCTTCAATTATTGAATGCAGAAAATAACTAGGAGTGTGAAGTTGAAAACTCACGTTGTCTTGCATGGTGGACTTGGGAATCAATTATTCCAATGGGCTTTTGGACATAGAATTAAGAATTGTGGAGTAGATGTTTCATTCATTTTTTTCCAGCGGTCAAATAATGTGGCCCACGCCTCGAGTTCCCTTAGGAGTTTTTTATCAAATTGTGAACATGGAAATTTCTTGGAATCAATCAAGCCCCAATCTAGAATTAAACAAGTATTCTTTGACCCAACTTTTCACAAGAATCCATTCCGGTTCATTCCTGGTTATGTTAATGCGACTTCTCATGATCCATTTTTATTGGTTCAACCTGAGCGTGCTTCAAAATTACGATATAACTTTGGTTATTACCAAAACTGGCAACTAGTACAACCCATAGCTGAGATTATTCTCCCTGAGCTCTTCCAAGCTCTAGATCGGAGAGAAAAAAGTCAAGTTGAGACTGATTTATATGGTTCTGAAGTTATACATATTCGCCAAAATGACACAAAATCTCCTGAGCACATGGTGAAATTAGGAGTTCTTAGTGATTTGTATTATCAGAAATTACCACCTAAATCAAAGATTAAAAGAATTGTTTTAACAGACGACATAAATGGTGCACGACAGGTACTAAACGGTATTGAAGTGGATGGCTTCTACGGTCCAGACGACCTCAATACATATCAAGCTCTGGGTGTGATGTCCCAGTCAGCAACTCTTTTTGCTGCAAATAGCACGTTATCTTGGTGGGGTGGCTATCTGGCGCGTAGTCGGGGGGCAACTGTATACATACCCCATCCCTACTTTCGGAATTTTCATACATCCCCTGGAATGGCCTTTGCTGACCCGAGCTTTTCTCTATTGGATTCACACTTTATGGTTCCAGTGGATTCGATTTAGTTCTTAAAACAGGATTTCTAACTTGTTCGGACTATGCTTACAGAATGTCCCCAGACCTAGTTTCTGTAATCATTCCTAACTACAACTATGCTGAGTACTTACATGAAGCTATTGATAGTGTGTTAAATCAAGACTACTCACCAATTGAAATCATTGTTGTTGATGATGGCTCAACTGACGCGTCAAGTGAAATTCTAGAGAATTATGGGTCAAAAATCGAAGTTGTACGACTCAGTAATTCTGGTGCACCAACTGCTAGAAATTTTGGATTAATGCATGCACGAGGTTTCTATATTGCTTATTTAGATTCCGATGATTTTTGGATTCCCACGAAAGTTTCTACTCAAGTTAAGCGAATAAAAGAAACCAACGCAGATCTGGTGTATTGCAGAATGGAGATTCTAGATACGAAGTCAAATTCCAGGACTGTCTCTAATGAGATTCGCGAGGGAAGTTTTAGGCATGAATTCCTTCAGCACCCAACAAAAACTCCTTTCCCGCCAAGTACTGTATTAATGACACGGGACCTGGTTGCACGTGTCGGTTTTTGGGACACAACCTTTAAAAGCCCAGCAGAAGATTTCGACTATTTTCGACGCTGCGCAAAGTTTACACATTTTTCTGTGGCAGATGAGATTCTTGTTGTTCACAGAAATCATCCAAAGAGTTTAACTTCTAGCTCTATATCGAAATACTACATTGATAATAGACTGGGATTGATAAAACTCTTTGCTGATGAATACTCTCAGTTAAGTTTTCTCGCTAGAAGGACTAGTTGGACAAAACTGAATTTTTCTTACGCTAAGTCCTTTCTTAAAGCCTTTAAGCTTTGGGAAGGAATAAAATGTATCGTTCGATGTATTTTGCCTTATTCATTTAGTTGAGAAGCGCTAATTAGTATTTCTTCATAGTTAAACCGAGATAGTTAGAGTAATAACTTGGCATTTTAAGTTGCAACAACTGAATTCTTTAAATTGATTTCTGACGAAATGGCTTAACAAAAAATCCTAGTAACTCTCTAAGTGATCCTGGTGGCCTGGGGCTTGATAATACTTAGTGGAGGCCTCTAAAAGTGCCGGTCACGCTTGACCCTTCCCTATAAATTTCAAGTCATGGTCGACCATTATTTGAGCTAGTTCTTTCCAATGGACTTTTGCCTTCCAACCTAAGACCTGTTCCGCTTTGGAAGGGTCTCCAATTAATGCGTCCACTTCCGTTGGACGTATATATCGGTCCTCGGTTTCTACAAACTCTCTATAGTCTAAATTGAGGGACGAGAAAGCTGCGTCGCAGAAATCTCGTACAGAAGCTCCAATCCCTGTAGCAACAACATAGTCGTCAGATTTCTCTTGCTGAAGCATTAACCACATACTTTCTATATATTCTGGTGCAAACCCCCAATCACGAATTGCATTGAGGTTGCCCAGGTAAAGTTTTGATTGCATCCCTAGCTTTATTCTAGCCGCCGCCATTGTAATTTTGCGGGTAACAAAAGTTTCACCCCGTCGAGGTGACTCGTGGTTAAAGAGAATTCCATTTGTGGCGTGCAGTCCATAAGCATCTCGGTAGTTGCGTACTACCCAATAAGAATACAACTTAGCTGCTGCATATGGACTTTGAGGTGCAAATCGGGATAACTCCGACTGCGGGGGTGGAGTGCTACCAAAAAGTTCCGATGTTGAAGCTTGATAGAACTTTGTTTCAATATTTGCAGCACGAATGGCTTCTAGGAGGCGGATTGTTCCAACCGCGTCCACTTGCGCAGTGAAATCTGGCATCTCGAATGACACCTTCACGTGACTTTGTGCCGCTAAGTTGTAGATCTCTTGTGGTTGAAGGTCTCTGACTATATTTGATATTCCAACACCGTCTGTTATATCACCGTAGTGCAGATGAAAATTATTATTTAACTCGTGTGGGTCTTTATATAGGTGCTCTATCCGAGAAGTATTAAAGGTGGAACTACGCCGAATTATTCCATGTACTTCATATCCTTTATCAAGAAGAAATTCTGCCAAATAAGAGCCATCTTGGCCAGTAACTCCAGTTATGAGGGCACGCTTCATGGCTGTAGAACCATAGATTGGTTGTTTAGAAACCAGTCGTAAGTATTTTTTACTCCTTGCTCCAAATCGATAGAAGGTTTCCAACCAAGTTCACTCATTAACGCACTATTCAATAACTTCCTGGGCGTCCCGTTAGGAAGTGCGGGATTAAATATGATTTCCCCTGAGTACCCAACAGTTTTCCCAATTAGCGTTGCTAGATTTTTAATAGAAATTTCCTTACCGCTTCCAATATTTATAGCTACTGAACTGTCAAATTTCTTCAGGACGAGTAAGCATGCGATAGCGAAATCTTCTACGTGGAGAAACTCTCTCAAAGGACTTCCATCACCCCAAATCTCAACGACTTGTTCTTGACTCATTTTTGCCTTATGAAAACGGCGCATCAACATAGGTAAAACATGTGCAGATGTTGGATTAAAATTGTCTCTCGGTCCGTAAAGACTTGTTGGCATGGCCGATATCCAATTGTGGCCAAACTGGCGTCTATATGCCTCTACTAGTTTTAAGCCTGCAATTTTCGCGATTGCATATGGTTCATTTGTTGGCTCTAATTCACCGGTTAAGAGTGCAGACTCGGATATCGGTTGTGACGCCAGCCGTGGATATACGCAAGAAGAACCTAAGAAAAGAACTTTCTCCACATTAAAAGTGTGGGCCGCATCTAGTAAGTTAGTTTGAATTTGCAGATTGACTGACAAGAAATCCACAGGATAACTAGAATTTGCTCCAATACCGCCAACTTTAGCTGCAGCAATAACCAAAAATTTTGGTTTGGTGACTCTCAATTCATCGAATACAGCGGCTCTGTCTGTTAGATCGAGTTCTGTAGATGACTTCCCGATGACGTCAAAACCTTGCTTTTCAGCCTCAAGAGCTACGGCAGAACCCACCATCCCCTTTATTCCTGCCACGTATATTCGCATTGGTTTAGTGTAGTGCTTTGCGAATGAACACAAAGTATCTTGTGGAGTTTGCTAGGGTTATGAGCACAATTGTTGTAAGCCAGCACCCAAAGGAGGACTTTTGAAGAACTTGCGGCGGCGCTGGCATCGGAGCTCAATTGCTAGGTGCCTAGGGGTCCTTTCTAGCCAAGACCAAAAGAAGATTATTGCGGTGACTCTAATTCAGGTAAGCATGGGAGCGTTAGACCTCCTTGGAGTAGCGGCGATTGGCTTACTAGGCGCACTGTCTGTGACTGGTCTGCAATCTCGCCCTCCTGGAGATCGCATTAACTCTGTATTAAGAATACTTCATATTTCAGAATTGAGTTTTCAATCTCAGGCAGTCATTCTCGGAAGTTTGGCAGTGTTCTTATTGATTGGCAGAACACTACTCTCAATTTTTTTTACACGGCGGGTGCTTTTCTTTTTAAGCCGGCGGGGCGCCATGATTTCATCAAATCTTGTTTCGCGGTTACTGTCACAGTCTTTGATATTTGTGCACTCCCGTACAACTCAAGAAACTCTGTTTGCTGTAACTAATGGTGTCGGTATTATCACTTTGCAAATACTTGCAACATATGTCGCACTAATATCAGATTTTGCACTTCTATTAATTATGGCAATTGGTTTGTTACTTGTCGACCCGATAACCTCCATAATTATTTTTATCATTTTTTCTGGGATAGGTCTCTCTTTATATTTTATGCTGCATGTGCGTGCTGGAAAGTTGGGATTTGAAAATTCTCTTATAAGTATTAAAAGTAATGAAAAAATAGTTGAGGTTTTTGCAACGTATAGAGAATCAGTTGTACGGAACAGACGTGATTTCTATGCCCGTGAAATTGGGAAATTAAGATTTAAACTAGCTGATATTTCCGCTGAAACGGCTTTTATGCCTTACATTAGTAAGTACGTAATTGAAACAAGCGTAGTTTTAGGTGCATTAATGATTGGCGCTCTCCAGTTTATTTTACAAGACACCGCTCAAGCAGTCGCCACTCTATCGATATTTTTGGCGGCCGGATCAAGAATCGCACCTGCGGTACTGCGAATTCAACAGGGAGCACTCGCAATTCGTGGGGGAATTGGACAGGCTATACCAACTCTGGATTTAATCTATTCTTTAGGCACTGCACCAATAATTGAGAATGTAGATGATACAGTAGACACTGTTCATGCTGGATTCAAATCTGAAATTAATCTACTGGATTTAAGTTTTGTTTATCCAGATAAGTCAACTCCGGCTATTTCGAATGTCTCTCTTAAGATTCCACCTGGAACGTCTGTTGCGTTTGTAGGTCCGTCCGGTGCAGGAAAAACAACTTTGATTGATATTTTATTGGGTGTCCTAAAACCAGATTTAGGATCTGTTGAAATTTCTGGCTTACCTCCAATTCAAGCGGTAGCAAAGTGGCCTGGTGCTGTGTCTTATGTGCCCCAAGACGTTGTAATTGTGGCAGGAACAATCCGAGAAAATGTGGCGTTAGGCTTCCCGGTAGAATTAGCAACAGATAAGCTGGTTACAAGAGCATTGCAAGTTGCAAATCTAGATAAATTCGTTAATGACTTACCAAATGGACTTGATACACAAGTTGGCGAACGTGGAACTAGTATAAGTGGTGGGCAAAGGCAACGCCTTGGTATTGCACGTGCAATGTTCACTCAACCTAGTGTATTGGTGCTTGATGAAGCTACTAGCTCACTTGATGGTGATATTGAAGCGAATATTTCTGATGCAATTCATGCTCTGCAAGGATTGACAACAGTGATAATGATTGCACATAGACTGTCAACTGTTCGAAATGCAAATATTGTAGTTTACCTTGCGGGAGGAAAAATTAAGGCTCACGGTACTTTTGAAGAAGTGCGTGATAAAGTACCCGACTTTGATAGACAAGCAAAACTCATGGGCTTATGATGTTCCTGTGTAATGTATTAATCTAGAACTCGTACTAGTACATATGTTTCCGTGGCAAACTTCTGCTGATTTGAAGTCTTGGGTGATTTTAAGGTTGCAGACAAGCGATCAAAAATTTGAAATGGGTAGTAGCGTGAAAAGCCATAGAACAGAGGTCTATGGAATTGCCGTTTGGTCGCCCAACTTTGTAAAGCATGTGTTAAGAAATAGTATCTCTTACTTCCTAAAACTCCCTGAGCTATGACTTCAATTTTTTGAAGATTCAATATATTCAATATCAACTCTGGCTGATATCCTGCTGAGAAATACCCTGGCAGTCCGTGAGGAAAATTAGAAGCTGGACACCCAATCCAAATCAATCCGCCTGGAGCCGTCAATCGAGTTAGGTTTACCAGCGCCTGTTTCACATCCCAAAGGTGCTCAAGTACCTGAGAACACAGTATCAAATCGAATTTCTTGTGATTTCCCAAAAGTGGGTGATTCAAATCAATGTAGTGAAACCTTTTTGTTTCCCAGATTTCGGGCTGTATACCGAATATCTCCAACTTCAGTTCAGTAGCGTTTTGTAAGATTGCCAATTCGGGCTCTTTAGAGCTTCCTCCAACTACAGCAACATTGCGAATACCCTCTAAAAATGGGTGAATGCACTCATCAAATTTCTTTGTAACTTCCCAGCGCATAAGTCCTCTTTTCGTACTCAGCAAGTCAAACTTAATCTAAATTGCAATCTTGGTTACTTTTCCATCATTGTATAGACGAAATCTTTCCTCCTACAATAAAATGCACCTCAAATTCCGAATATTTTGCGATTTCATAGATAACGAGTCCAGAATCAGGGAGTGCATAAGTCAGAAAAAGGCAATCATGTGGCCCAGGGTGCCCTAAACTTGCTCCGTGAATATTTTAGTTACTGGTGGAGCCGGCTTCATTGGCTCTCACTTGTGTCAACGTTTGGTTCGCGATGGGCACATGGTTACTGCAATCGACAATTTTTCGACTGGACGCGCAGTGAATTTATCAGAACTTCATCACTCTAAGAATTTCGCCCTGAAGGAGGGTTCAATTCTGGATCTCGACATTCTGAGGCCATTAATTCGAGATACTGACTATGTTTTCCATTTGGCAGCAGCTGTTGGGGTCTTTAACATTGTCAATAATCCATTAGAAAGCCTACTTACTAACATACGTGGCACTGAGAATGTACTTCAGTTAGCGCTTGAGCGAAAAACTCCAGTCTTCTTGACAAGTAGTAGTGAGGTTTATGGAAAAAATGCTTCTGATTCTCTTAAAGAGAGTGATGACCGAATACTCGGGAGTCCTCTTACTTTACGATGGTCATATAGTGAAGCAAAAGCAATCGATGAATCACTTGCATATGCATACTTTATTGAAAAACAACTAGAAACTAGAATTGTTAGATTCTTTAACACGATTGGTCCCCGTCAGCTCGGTGCATATGGGATGGTAGTCCCACGCTTTATAAAGTCCGCCCTAGCTGATGAGCCTATAACGATTTATGGGGACGGTAATCAAACGCGATGCTTTGCACATGTATACGATGTAATTGATGCTGTAACTGCAATCGCTTTTGCAGATAACACAATAGGTAAAGTTATTAACGTCGGAAATGATTTTGAAATATCAATTAACGCATTAGCTCAAAGGATAATTGCTGAAGTTGGTTCAAAGAGTGACGTTGTATACTTACCTTATGAAGAGGCATACGGTGGTGGTTTTGAGGATATGGAACGGCGTATTCCAAACATTGAATTAATCAAACAATTAGTCGGGTGGAAACCTCAACGGGATTTAACAACCATGATCCGAGACATTTCAAGGGAAATGAAGGAAAATTCTTAGAGAGATTCAACTCCATTTGATTTTGTCATCGAGTTGGTGCAGTCAAGAATAGGAGTGCCTCGTTTCACAAATTCCTCAATTTTCATGCCTGGCTGCTGAACAGCAAGGATTACGACATCACAATTCCACCCTAAATCAACAGGATTTGTACCTTCCCATGTTGGAACCAATGGGTCATACCAACCAACTTCTGCGTTTTGTGCTAACAGATAATTGCGAAGTCCTGACACGGGTGTTTCTCGAATATCGCCAACCCCAGGTTTATATGTAACTCCAAGAATTAAGACTCTTGGATTAACTTTTGCTGAATCAACCATCGCCAGTGCGCGCTGCCCAACATACTTTGGCATTTCTCTATTTATAGAGTCTGCAGCTTCTACAAACTGTGCTCTCTCACTATTCTGACGTGCCCACCAGGTTAGATACAAGGGATCTACTGGAATGCAGTGGCCACCGACACCCACACCTGGTCTGAAGGGCATAAACCCATAAGGTTTTGATGATGCGGCATCTATAACCTCCTGTACATTGATGGCTGCTGCAGCACACAACTTTACAAACTCATTAATTAGGGCAATATTCACTAAACGGAAAGTATTTTCCAGAAGTTTTGCTGCTTCTGCTACTTCAGGTGTTGAAACTGTAATTGCGAAATCACAAATTGATTCATAAAAAGCGAGCGCTTTAACTTGTGATGCAGTGTCTGTGGCGCCGACTAGGCGCGGTGTATTCTTCTGATTCCAAACTAAATCTCCAGGGTTTACTCGCTCAGGTGCACTTGCAAAGTAGATGTTTACGGAGTCTTTAGGTTTAAGTGAATTTACAGTAGGAATGATAATGTCTCGCAAAGTCCCTGGATAGGAGGTAGATTCACTCACAACCAGGGTTTCATTTGAAACAAACGGTGCAATTGCTGTTGCTGCACTTTGCAATAATGAAAGATCGGGCTCGCGTTTTTCATCCAGCGGTGTTGGAACGCATATCGTGATGACTGAAGCTTTGGCTACGGAAGAGAAATCGTAGCTTGCCCTGTAAGCCCCGCTTGCGAGAGCTGTCTGTAGTTGCTTGTCTGAAATATCTTCAACTGGGCTTTTGCCAGAGTTAATCTGGGCGACTTTGGCTTCAGAATTATCAATACCGATGACGGCCCAACCAGCGTCAACTGCGGCCATGGCCAAAGGGAGGCCAACATAGCCTTGGCCGATAATGGCCAAAATCCTGCTCACTTGGGCGCTCACGGTTGACATCCTAACTTGTTTGAGAGGCTTCTCAGCGCACGCCTCCTCAGCTGAGTCTGATTTCGCTTATTGAGGCATGCATGAGGGAAGATTGGCAAATGAACCCAAATGGCAAGAGCCCAATCAGAGTCATGCGCATTATTGCCCGCATGAATGTTGGAGGCCCAGCGGTTCAAGTTTCAGGGCTCATGCGAAGCTTTAACGGCACTGAGTTTGATCATCGTCTATACACAGGATTTTGCGCAATAGATGAAGCTGACTACTTAGATTCTGTTGCAACAGATGTAAAGGCTAACCGCATTGAAGGATTAGGAAGACGAGTGAGTTTAAGTGGGGATATCAGAGCATTTCTTTCCTTGGTTAAAGCGATTCATGTGTTTAAACCACACATTATTCACACTCATACTGCAAAAGCTGGTTTTTTGGGACGTATAGCTTCGCTAGTCTCCCTTCAAAAATCAGTCCGTGTGCACACTTTCCATGGTCATTTACTTAATGGCTACTTTGGAGCGTTCAAGAGAACGCTTATAGTAATTACAGAAAAATTCTTAGCTTTTATCACTCAGCAGCTTTTAGCCGTCGGAGATAAAGTCCGTCAAGATTTATTGGAAGCGGGAATTGGTACCAAGGAAAAATTCGGGTTGATGCCTCCAGGCTTGGCCATAGGAACTCTGCCTTCCAAAAATGATGCCCTGACATTTTTCGGACTTAACAACGAGCGATTGCAATGTGCATTCATAGGACGTGTAACGCAAATCAAGCGTCCAGATCGCTTTCTTGATGTTGTAAGTGAAATCAAAAAGCGCCAAATTAATCTAGATTTTTTCATCGCAGGAAATGGTGAATTATTAGAAGCTTGCCGGGAAAGAATCATTGCTGAAGATCTTCCTGTGAAGGTACTTGGTTGGCAAAGCAATATTGAAAAAGTCTTATCTGCAGCCGATATCGTTGTACTCACAAGTGATAACGAAGGAACGCCACTGAGTTTAATCCAAGCCGGAATGGCCGGACTTCCTGTAGTTTCAACAAATGTGGGATCTGTGCCTGAGGTTGTACTAGACAATGCAACTGGCCTTATTACGAGTTTAGACGTTCAGGAAATTGCCGATGCACTTGAAAAACTAGCCACAGACAAGGCTTTGCGGGAGCGGTTAGGTCTTGCTGCTCAGGAGTTCACTTTGGGTCATTTTGGGGTTCAGCGCCTAGTTCATGACCACGAAGAGTTGTATAAGAAACTGTTAGCTAGTCGAGCCAAGTCCTAGCCCATAGTTCTAGCATCAGCATTGGCCACAAGAGATTGTCTTTGTCTTCACCTG
>Ga0214919_10002994_pt1 | contig 25999 bp, 22 predicted proteins | sample LL1503_MetaG_FD_177994 | JGI IMG/M metagenome (GOLD analysis project Ga0214919, IMG submission 177994) | Freshwater microbial communities from Lake Lanier, Atlanta, Georgia, United States - LL-1503 | ecosystem: Environmental > Aquatic > Freshwater > Lake | place: USA: Georgia | collected...
AGTTGTGCGCGCACTGGTCCGACCGGTGCAACGCCGGCGTGAAAGTCGCCGTTCCGCCAAAGGCCTGCACCGCAACCGGCCGCGCGCGCCCCCAGCCCTCCTTGAGCAAACCGTTGACCGCCAACCCGGTTCCGAGCCACATCGCAAGACCCAACGCCAGCAGCCGGCGGCTCCAGCGCGGGCCGAGCCATCGCGGCCGGCGCCAGACCAGCAGGATCGGCACCAGCAGGCCCGCACCGCGGCCCAGCCACGGAACGACCTCATGCACCGCGCGCACCGCGGCGTAATCGTTGCCGACGAAGCCGCTGCCCGACCGGAAGAAGGCTGCGCTGGCCATCAGGTCGAGCTCGGGCCAGACCGAAAACAGCAAGCCGGCGGCGCCCAAGGCCGCGGCCCACACCGCCCATTCGCGGCGACGACACGACCCGCTCCGGCGCGTCCTGACCCGCGCTTCGGCGGCGCTCATCGGCACAGCCCCACCGAATCGGTGTCCGGTCGCGCTGGCGCATCGGGCGCCGGCGCGCCGACGGACAACGGCCGCCAAAGCTGCAATGGCAGCGTTCCCGCCTGGCCGTTGTCGACCCTGGCACTCGCCAGCAGTTCCAGTCCACCCAGCGCAGCAGCGAGCGCGCCCGGCGGCGGCCCCTGCGACAACACCAGCCAGCGGCCTGGCATGTCCACGCGCCAAGGACAGCTGAGTTCGTAGTGGCTCGCGGCCACGGTATTGGGCGCCCAGGCGGCGCGCTCGAGCCCCCGGCCGCGCCAGTGGTAAGCCGCATGCGCCATCAGGCCGCGCGATGCGCCTATCAGCCGCACCACTCCGGTGGACTGCTCGGTCTGCAATGCCGGGGCGAGTTCGGCAAAGGCGCCGCTCCAGCCACGCATACGGGCCCAGGCGTCGAGCCAGACCGGCAGCGCATGGGCCGGTGCGAACTGACGCTGCAGCCAGGGCGCGCAGCCCAGCGCCGACACCAGCACCAGTTGCAGCGCCAGCACCCGTGCCGCCTGGCGGGTACTCGCCGCGCCGCGCCGTGCGAGCCAGGGCGCCAGCGCGAGAACCACCGACAGGTGTACCGGAGCGATCCAGTTGACCTCGGCCGAGCTGCGCACTGCCTGCAGCAAACCGGCCGCAGCCATCGGCAACGAGGTCCAGAAAAACAGGCTGCCCGCTGCGCGCGGCAACGCGGGGCCTGGCCACTCGGCGGCGGTGTGCCGGCCGCGGCCGGCACACCAGGCGAGCCAAGGCAGCAGCAGCGGAGCCAGTATCAGCACCTGGCCCAGGCTGAATTCGGCCAGGCTGGCCAGCGCGGCGCCGGCGCCCCCAACATCCTGCTGGCGCAGCGTGATGTCGGCGGTATGGCGCAGCGTCGGCCAGCCCGCCTGCGCGTTCCACCACAGGTTGGGCGACCAAAGCAGCAGCGCAGCAGCCCCGCTGGCCAGCAGCCCCGCCATCGCCCGCCTGTCGCCGCGGTGCCAGACGAATACCGCCGCACCAGGCAGCAATGCAAGCATGCTGTACTTGTCCAGCAGGCCCACGCCACACGCCGCTGCGAATGCAACCCAGGCCCGGTGGCGCCGGCGCACCACCGCATGCCACAACGCCCACAGCGCGCTGGCCCAGCACAGCAGCAGCAGCGCGTCGGTCGTCGCGACCATGCCAAGCAGGCCGGCGATCGGGCTGGCCATGAACAGCGCTGCCGCCCACCAGGCGGCGGCCTGCGCATGGCCAGAACCCTGGTCCGGCCAAGCCGGTGCCCCTTCGTCGCCGGCGACGATATCGCGCGCGAGCGCCGCGAGAACCACCGCCGTCAGCGGATAGCAGGCCATCGCCAAAGCGCGCACGCCGATCTCAGCGCTGCCAAACACGGCGTCCGACGCAGCGATCAACGCCGCGATGGCCGGTGGCTTCGAGTAGTAGCCCCACTGCAGCGTGCGCGACCAGTCCCAATACTGCGCCTCATCGACATGCAGCGAGTCCGCGCTGGTAGCAACCATCAGCAGGCGCAGCGCGAACAGCGACGCCAGCGCAACGACCCAAAGCCCCAGGCCGGCGCCTGGGCGCTCGGCCGTCATGGCGCCTTGGCGTGCCAGGCTTCGTCGGCCAGCGGCTCGCGGGTGGCCCTGCGGTGGTAAGGCAGCGCGTGGCGACCGTCGTAGTAGACGCGGATCAGCAGCTCGGCGAGCACGCCGGTGGTGAGGAACTGCAGGCCACCAATCAGCATGAAAAAGCCCAGCGCCAGCAGCGGCCGGGTACCGACCGATTCGCCCATGGCCTTCTCGATGGCAAGCCACGCCAGGATCAGGCTGCCCCCCAGTGACACCACCAGTCCGACGCCGCCGAAGAAGTGGCCCGGACGCGAGCCAAAGTTCAAAAAGAAATGCATCGCCAGCAGATCGGTCAGCACGCGCAGCGTGCGCGAAAGCCCGTACTTCGACTGGCCAAGCAACCGGGGGCGGTGGTTCACCGGTTCCTCGGCCATGCGCGCCGGCGAGGTCACAGTCGCCAGCCAGGCCGGTATGAAGCGGTGCATTTCGCCGTACAGCCTGATCTGGCGCAGCACGTCGGTGCGAAACGCCTTGAGGCTGCAGCCCAAGTCCTGAAAAGCCAGTCCGGTGCTGCGGCGAATCAGCCGGTTGGCCAGGGCAGAAGGCAGTTTGCGCAGCCACATCCCGTCCTGCCGGTCGCGCCGCCAGCCCGCCACCAGGTCCAGATCTTCATGGAGCAGCCGCTCGACCATGCGCGCAATATCGCGCGGATCGTTCTGCAGGTCACCGTCCATGGTGACAATGACGTCGCCGCGCGCTGCGTCGATGCCCGCCTGCATGGCGGCGGTCTGACGAAAGTTGCGCATCAGCCGCAGCACGCGCACATGCTGGCCAACACCGGCGGCGTGGCGCTCAAGGGCCGGGCCGGTGCCGTCGGTGCTGCCGTCGTCGACGACGATCAACTCCCAGGCGAAGGGGTAGTCGGCCAGGGCTGCCTGCACGTCGTCGATCATCGGGCCGGCATTCTCGACCTCGTTGTACATCGGCACGACGACGGAAAGCCGGTGCGGCGGCGCCTGCGTCCGTCCAGCGCCGGCTTGCCCGGTGGCAGTTTGCGCGCTGTCGGTCTGGATCGGCTGGGTAGTCACTGGGCCGAATCTTAACCCTCCCGTGCTCAGAGCCAGGGTTTGAGCCAGCCCAGTCCGCGCGAAGTTCCCCCGGGCTCGCCGCCGTGCACCGGCCGGTATTCGCAACCCATCCAGCCACGGTAATCGAGCTGGTCGATCAGCGAGAAAAGATAGGGATAGTGCAGCTCGCCGATGTCGGGTTCATGGCGCTGCGGAACTCCGGCGAACTGCATATGGCCGACCCGACCAGTCGGCAGATACTGGCGCAGCTTCATCGCAAGGTCCCCCTCGACGATCTGGCAGTGGTAGAGGTCCATCTGCACCTTGAGGTTAGGCGCGCCGACCTCGTCGACGATAGCGTGCGCATGGTCCTGGCGGTTGAGCAGAAAGCCCGGCACGTCGCGCAGGTTGATCGGCTCAATCATCACATCGACGCCCGCTGCGGCGGCCTGCAATGCCGCCCAACGCAGGTTGGCGATATAGGTGGGCAGCTGGTCGGCACGCTGCAGGCCCGGCTGCACCAGCCCGGCCATCAGGTGCAGGCGCGGGCACTCCAAGGCCTGCGCGTACTCCAGCGCCAGGGCAACCCCGGAACGAAATTCGGCTTCGCGACCGGGGACTCCCGCGGTGCCACGCGCCTGTGGGTCCTGGTAGTCGCCGCGCAGCGCCTGCTCCAGCCCCGCCGGCGGTCCGTTGAACAGCACCTGCTGCAGGCCATTGCCCCGGAGCCGCGCTGCCAGTTCCTGCTTGGGATAGGCGTAGGGGAAGAGCAGTTCGACCGCCTTGAATCCGTCCTGCGCCGCCGCCTCGAAGCGGTCGAGGAAATCGAGTTCCGGATACATCAACGAAATATTGGCGGCAAATTGGGGCATGGCGCCATGCTACCGCGGAGCCGCTTGCCGGGGGCGATCGGCCCCGATGGCGAGACCCTGTCATTCTTGGCAAACAGCGTGTGCAAGCGAGTTCCTGTTGCCGAGCAGACCCCTAAAATAGGAATGCCACCGCAAAACTGCCGCCCGCATTCTGCGCCGGGGGTTTGGATGCGCCAACCCTAACCAACCACCGAAGGTACCTGCCATGCCAATCCGTTTCTCCAAACCCGTCATGGCTGCCGCAACGGCCCTCCTGGCGCTGCCGCTGGCCGGCAACGCAGCCGACATTCGCGTCATGTGCTATCAAGACAGCAACGAGTGCGCGGTGACCACCGACCTTGCCAAACGCTTTGAAGCGCAGAACCCCGGAACCAAGGTGCTGATCGATGTGGTTCCGTTCAAGACTATCGTCGAGCAACTGCCGGTGCAGCTCGCGGCCGGCCAAGGGCCCGATATTGCGCGCGTGACCGAACTCGGCGGCCTTTCCAAGTACTACCTGGATATCAGCCCCTACGTCAAAGACACCAAGTACTGGGAAGCGAACTTTGGCGCCACGCTGCCATGGCTGCGCCCAAGCGCCGCCGACAAAGGCATTTACGGCTTCATGTCGCAACTGACGATGACCGGGCCTTATGTCAACAAGACGCTTTTCGAGCAGGCCAAGGTGGCGCTGCCGGGGCCAAAGGCCAGCTGGGACGAGTGGGTTGAGGCCGCGCGCAAGGTCGCCAAGGCCACGCAGACGCCTGCGGCTCTGGCCTGGGACCGCTCGGGGCACCGCTTTGCGGGCCCGGCTATCAGCTTCGGCGCCAAGATCTTCGACGCCAAGGGAGAGCTGGTTCTCGACGAGGGGTACAAAACCGCCGTCAGCAAATTCGTCGGCTGGCACAAGGACGGCGCGATGCTCAAGGAGGTATGGGGCGGCTCCGGCGGTTCAAGCTACGCCGACTCGATTGGCGAGTTCAAGAACGCCCGGGTGGCGATGGTGCTTTCAGGCTCATGGCAGATCAACCGGCTGCAGAAGGACATCGGCAATGCCTTCGACTGGGTCGCGGTACCCAACCCTTGCGGACCGGCTGCCTGCTCGGGGATTCCGGGCGGCGCGGCTTGGGTTGCGCTCAAGACCAGCAAGTCACCGAAAGAGGTCGGCATGTTCCTGGACTTCATGGCCTCCGAGGCCAGCTATGCCGAATTCACCGGCAAGACCGAGAACATTCCGGCGCACGCAGGGCTCGCAAAAAAGGGCGTCGCGTATCCCGGCGCCACGCCCGCCGCGCGCGCTGCGCTCGCGAGTTTCAGCGCCGGGGTCGCCACGCTGGCCCCTGTCGCTTACCAGTTCCAAGGCTACAAGTTCAACCGCGCGATGATGCTGCCCACGGTCAGCCGGGTAACGCAGGCCATCGTCGGAGAAATGAGCGCCGACGAAGCGGTGGGCAAGATCGCCGCCGACATGGCCGACGCGGTCAAGCAGGCACAGCAATAGGTCGCTGGCGAACCGACCGCGGTGTCGCGCTTCGGCGGGCTCTTCTTCAACCTGTTCGAGCCCCTGTTTCGGGCCGGCCAGCGCTGGCTCGGGCCGTCGCGCATGGGCTGGCTGTTTGTGGGCCCGAACCTGCTGGTTTTCGGCCTGTTCAGCTTTCTGCCAATCGCCATCAACCTTGTCTACGCTGCTACCGGCGGCGTGCAGCTGATGCCGCTCGACCGACCCTACACCGGCGGCGAAAACTTTGGCATCCTGTTCGAATGCCGCGACTATTTCGACATCCGGAGCTGCCGCAAGGACATCTTTTGGCGAGCGGTCATCAATACGCTGAAGTTCAGCCTGCTGCAGGTGCTGCTGATGGTCGGGCTGTCGCTGCTGACGGCGCTGGTGCTCAATCGGAAAATCATCGGACGCGGTTTCTGGCGCGGCGTCTTTTTTTACCCGGTGCTTCTCTCGCCGGTGGTGGTAGCGCTGATCTGGAAATGGCTGCTGCAGGGCCAAGGTGTTTTCAACGCCGCGCTGCTCGCCGCGGGCGCGGCGCCGGTCGACTGGCTCACCGACGCCAGCTGGGCATTCTTCTGGACGGTATTTGTCTCAATCTGGGCGCACATGGGCTTTTACACGCTCATCCTGCTGGCCGGGCTGCAGGCGATACCGAAGGATTTGTACGAAGCGGCCGCGATGGACGCGGCTTCACCCTGGACCAGGCTGCGCCGCATCACGCTGCCGCTGCTGATGCCCAGCCTGATCGTGGTGCTGGTGCTGTCGCTGATTCGCGCGGTGCAGATATTTGACGAGGTATTCATCCTCACCGGGGGCGGACCTGGTTCGGCAACGACCTTCATCGTGCAGTTCATTTACCAGACCGGCTTTAACGAGCAGATCCACCTGTATGGGTTGGCGGCGGCCGCCTCGCTGGTGCTGGCACTGGGACTGATGCTGCTGAGCCTGGCCCAACTCAGGCTGACCCGCGCCAGCGACGCGGGGCGGCGCGCAAACTAGGTGGCATGGCCGGTGGCAATCATCCGCTTCCTGACCCGCACCAGGGGCCGCAACCGGCCCGACTGGACCGACTGGATGAGCTATGCCTACCTGTGCGTGGGCTTGTTCACCATTTTCGCGCCAATCGTCTGGTTGCTGATGTCGTCGCTGAAGACCGAAAGTGCGATCGCCCGGTTTCCGCCGACCTTCTTGCCCTACAGCCAGAAGTCGGTGCAGGTGCCTGGGCATGAGCAGCCGCTTCCGCTGTTCACCGTCCGCGACGACCAGGGGGGCGTGCGCGAAATGGCGCAGGTGCGGCGCGTCGGCATCATGGCGACGATGGTTGATCCGGCCGCACCCGGGCAGGAGATCCTGGTCAACATCAACCAGCGCAAGCCGGTGAACGAGTTGCAGTTTGCGACCGCCAACTACACCGAGCTGTTCGCCAAGTTCCGCTTTGGCCGCTACCTGTGGAACAGCGTTTTCATCACCGTGGTGGCGACGCTGCTGACGCTGCTGATCAACTCGATGGCCGCCTTTGCGCTGTCGAAAACCAGTTTCCGTGGACAAAGAGCGGTCTACCTGCTGATCATCGCGACGCTGATGATCCCCCCAACGATCATCTTGGTACCGGTGTTTCTGGTGATCAACAGCGTCGGTCTGCTCAACAGCCTGTGGGGCGTGATCTTGCCTGCCATCGCGACGCCCACCGGCGTCTTTCTGTTGCGCCAGTACATGTTGACCATTCCCGACGAGCTGCTCGAGGCCGCCCGCATGGACCATGCCAGCGAATGGCGCATTTACTGGCGCATCGTGCTGCCGCTTTCGGCGCCGGCGCTGGCGGTGCTGGCGATCTTCTCGGTGATGTGGCGCTGGAACGATTTTCTGCTACCGCTGATCGTGCTGTCCAAGTCGGAATATTTCACGCTGCAACTGGCGCTCAATTCCTTCCAGGGCGAACTCAACACCCAGTGGCATTACCTGTTGGCGATGACCGTCATCACGCTGGTGCCGATCACGCTGGTCTTCGCATTCTTGCAAAAATACATCACCACCGGCGTCGCCAGCGCAGGCGTGAAGTAGGCGCAAAACACCCCATGCAAGGAGCGACATTTGGCCACTCTTGAACTCCTGGGAATCGTCAAGACCTTCGGCGCCACGACCGTACTGCACGGCGTCGACCTCTCTGTCGGCGAGGGCGAGTTCGTTGTTTTTGTCGGGCCGTCAGGCTGCGGCAAATCGACGCTGCTGCGCGTCGTGGCGGGTCTCGAGCAGCCCGACGCGGGCGAAGTGCGCATCAACGGGCGCACGGTCAATGCGGTATCGGCGGCGCATCGGGGCTGCGCGATGGTGTTTCAGTCCTATGCGCTGTACCCGCACATGAGCGTCTATGACAACATGGCTTTCGGCCTGGAAAATCTCGGCTTAGCGCGTGCGCAGGTAGCCTCCAAAGTCAGCGCGGCCGCCGCGCTGCTGCGCCTGGATGCGCTGCTGCAACGCAAGCCGACGCAGCTCTCAGGCGGGCAGCGCCAGCGGGTGGCGATAGGCCGCGCCATCGTTCGCGAACCCGAGCTGTTCCTGTTCGACGAACCGCTGTCGAACCTGGACGCCGAATTGCGGGTGTCGATGCGCGCCGAGCTGCGCGATCTGCATGCACGGCTCAAGGCGACGATGGTGTACGTGACACACGACCAAGTCGAGGCGATGACCATGGCCGACAGGATCGTCGTACTGCGCGACGGCCGGGTGGAGCAGATCGGCGCGCCGCTGGAGCTCTATAACCGGCCGGCCAACCGCTTCGTCGCCGGCTTCATCGGCAGCCCGCAAATGAATTTTCTTTCGGTGGCCTTGCTGCCGCCAGGCGCGGCTGAACTACCCCAGGGAACGCACAGCATCGGGCTGCGCCCCGAACACGCGCGCGCCGACCGCGACGGTCCGATCGCGCTGCGACTGACCCAGGTCGAACAGCTCGGCGCGACCAGCCTGCTGCGCGGCATGGTGGGCGACGCCACGCCATTCGAAATGGTCTGCACCGGGCAGACCTCCGCCGTGCGCGGCGACACGCTGCGCGTGACGCTGGCGCGCGAGCATCTGCACTGCTTCGACCAGGACGGGCAGCGCCTGCAACACGCAACCTGACGCGACGCCGCGACACCGCCCAGAACACAACCTTTATGCAAAAGCTCAGAACCGCGCAACTGGCCTCGGCGGATGGACATGGCATCGCACTCGCGCTCGACGGCGGCGGCGGCAGCTTCAGCGTGCAGGTGCTCGAACATGCATTGTTTCGCGTGCGCTACCGGCCTGCCGGCGGCTACCGCGAGCCGCGGACCTGGGCCATTGCCCCACAGCCGGGCCAGGATGTCCCCTGGGAAGGCCGCCCGCGCGACGACCTCGCCGGCTTCAGCTGTCCGGCGGCTGCGCTGCGCGAGCGCGCGGGGCTGCTGACGCTGCGCACCGAAGCGCTGTGCCTGACGCTGCAACCCGATCCGCTGCTGCTGGCTTGGTACGACGGGCAAGGCGCTGCACTGCTGCGCGACCGCGCCACCTCGGCCTATTGCGCGTCGCCGCGCACCGGCGCGCTGCGCCACTACCTTCAGCGCGACGGCGCCGAGCGCTACTACGGGCTGGGCGACAAAACTGGCCCGCTGGACCTGCACGGCCGACGGCTGCGCACGCTGGCGCTAGACGCGCTGGGCTACGACCCGCAGCACGGCGACCCGTTGTACAAGCACTGGCCCTTTGTGCTGACCCGCTCACCGGGCGGACAATGGAGCGGGATCTACTACGACACGCTGTCGGCCTGCACCTTCGATCTGGGCCAGGAGCACGACAACTACCACGGGCTGTTTCGCTATGTCGACATTGACGACGGCGATCTGGACTACTACCTGATCGGCGGCGCGACGCCCGGCGAGGTGATCGCGCAGTTCGTGCGGTTGATCGGCGGCACGCACCTTCCGCCGCGATGGTCGCTGGGCTACGCGCAGACGGCGATGGGCCTGGCCGACGCGCCGGACGCGCAGCGCCAGCTCGAAACCTTCATCGCACGCATCGAAGACGAGTCCATCCCCTGCTCGTCTTTCCACTATGGCTCGGGCTACTCCTCGCGCGGCAAGCGCCGCTATGTCTTCACCTGGAACAGCGCCAAGTTTCCAGACCCCAAGGCGCTCAACGCGCGCTTCCAGGCGGCCGGCATGCGGCTGGTTGCGAATGTGAAACCCTGCCTGCTTGACGACCACCCGGACTATGCGACGGTGCGCGCCCAAGGCGGCTTCGTCCACCACGGCGGCAGCGCCGATCCGGTGGTCGACCAGTTCTGGGACGGGGTTGGCTCCTATTTGGATTTCACGCACCCGGCGGCCATCGCTTGGTGGCAGCAGAGCCTGCGCGCGCAGGTGCTGGATTTCGGCATCGACGCGGCGTGGAACGACAACAACGAGTACGCGATCATGAACGACGACGCCGCATGCGACGGCTTCGGCCAGCCGCTTGCGATGCACCGTGCGCGGCCGCTGCACGCGCTGCTGATGGCGCGCGCAAGCTTTGAGGCACAGGCCGCGCAGCGCCCGGGCGAGCCGGCGTTCGGCGTCACGCGCGGCGGGCCGCCGGGACTGCAGCGCTACGCCCAGACCTGGAGCGGCGACAACACGACGAGCTGGGAGACGCTGCGCTGGAACATCCGCACCGGATTGCAGATGAGCCTGTCGGGCATGTTCAACGTTGGCCACGATGTCGGCGGCTTTGCCGGTCCGTCGCCCGGCCCCGAGCTATTCGTGCGCTGGGTGCAAGCGTGCTGCCTGAACCCGCGCATGGTGATGAACTCCTGGAAGGCCGACGGGAGCAACAACGTGCCGTGGCTGCACCCGCAGGTGGCGACCGAGGTGGCGGCGGCGATACGACTGCGCTACACGCTGCTGCCCTACCTGTGGCAACTGTTCGAGCGAGCGCACCTGCGGCACGAGCCGATCATCCGGCCGACCTTCTACGACTTCCCCGACGACACCAACTGCTTTGGCGATTGCGACGACTTCATGCTGGGCGACGCGCTGCTGGTGGCGCCGGTGGTGCAGCAGGGCGCGACGCAGCGTAGCGTCTACCTTCCCGCCGGGCCCACTGCCTGGTTCGACTTCTACAGCGGGAACCGTCTGCTGGCAGGGCAATCGCACCGGGTCGAGGCACCGCTATCGCAGCTGCCCCTTTTCGCCCGCGCGGGTGCGTCGATTCCGATGGCCAGCGGCGTCGCTGGCCGGCATCGCCACGACGACCCGGTCAACGAAATACGGGAGTTTCGGGATGGGCCCGTTGGCGGCAGCCAGCAGGCTTAGTGACAGGCAAACTGCTGGCTGCTGCCGTTTGCGTAGAAGTACTTGATCCAGCTCTTGCTGCCAAAGAAGGCCAGGTAGTCATAGCTGTTGGGCCCTATCGAACCCCACACCAGCAAGCCATCCCCTTCAACCTTGGTCCGCCCGACCATGTATTCGCTGTGCACGGTGTCGGAGTTCCAAAACAGACGCTTGCTGTCTTTTTCGTAGCTGATTTCGTAACTGATATGGTTGCCTTTGCAGACCATTTTCAACAGATCTGGCGCTGCCGCCCTGCCCGAAAGCGCCATCGCCATCATGGTGATTCCCAATAGTGTTCGGGTGCGCATAGGGTTCTCCCGGGCTGCCTCACTGGATGTCCGCCGCGATATCCGCTTCGGCCCAGATCCGGCGCCCGCAGCAGAACCCGATCTTATGTCAGCCTCGGAACGATCGGCCAAGTGCCACAGAGCGCGTCGGTCGCCTTGTGCTGGATCAGGGGGTCAAGGGCCGGGGAGTGGAACCATGCGGGCATGGAAAACGACCCTTGCACGCCGGAGCTTCCGACGCTCATACAGGCGATGCTGGAGCCGGCCCGCTATCCGCACCCGGTGCTTCAGGTCGATCTGGTCCAGACGCATATCTCATGGATCCTGCTAGCAGGCGACTTTGCCTACAAGGTCAAGAAGCCATTGAAGCTACCGTTTCTGGACTTCAGCACCCTGGAGCTGCGGCGCATTTTCTGCCTAGAAGAGCTGCGGCTGAACCGCCGCTACGCGGCCGACATCTACCTGTCGGTGCTGCGCATCTGCGGGTCTGCGCAAGACCCGGTATGGGAGGGCGACGGCGCTGCAGTCGAATACGCGCTGCGGATGCGCCGCTTTGACGACCGCATGCGGCTCGACCGTATGTGCATGCGGGGTGAGCTCGAGCCGAGGCACCTATCGGACCTGGCCAATGCGCTGCGGAATTTTCACCTGCAGGCGGCGCCGGCGCCGGCAGCATCGCGCTTCGGCGCCCCGGCGCAAGTGCGTGCGCCCGCGCTGGACAATTGCGCACAGCTCGCGCAACTTCTGCCAGGGCCGGTACTTGGCCGCAGGCTGCAGGTGCTTCGCGACTGGACGCTGGCGCAGTGTGATCGGCTAGCGCCGCTGATGGCTTCGCGCAAGGAGCGTGCGCTGGTGCGCGAATGCCATGGCGACCTGCATCTGGAAAACCTGGTGCTGCTCGACGCTCGGGTGCGGATGTTCGATTGCATCGAGTTCAACCAGGACCTGCGCTGGATAGACCTGGCAAACGAATACGCATTTCCTTATATGGATCTGCTCGTGCGCCGGCAACCCGGCCTCGCCGGCTGGCTCGCCAACGAGCTCCTGGGCGCCAGCGGTGACTATCAGGCTGCAGAGCTGCTGCGCTTCTACGCGGTCTTCCGGGCCTTGGTGCGCGCCAAGGTCGCTGCGATCCGGGCGGCGCAGCGCCGGGAGGGCCCGGGCGCCGATGTGCTGGACCCGGTCGCGCTGGCCGAGGACCTGCTCGCACCGGCTCCACCCCGGATGGTGATCACGCACGGACTATCGGGATGCGGCAAGACCCATGCCTCCGGCGCCTTGCTGCAGGCCGACCCGCGGGCATCGACGCTGCGCCTGCGTTCTGATGTCGAACGCAAGCGTATCCACGGGCTGTCGACGGCGCAGGCCAGTGGCTCGCAGACCGGCGGCGGCATCTACACGCAGGAGGCCAACGCGCAGACCTATGACCGGCTGCACCAGCTCGCAGCGGGCCTGCTACGCGCGGGCTGGTCGGTCATCGTCGATGCGGCCTTCCTGCAGCACGCTGAACGCGCGCGCTTTCAGGCGCTGGCCGCTGCGTTCGGCGCCCCCTACGCCATCCTGGCACCGAAGGCGCAGACGCAGACGCTGCGCGAGCGTATTCTGGCGCGCGGCGCCGTCGGTCACGACGCTTCCGAGGCCACACTGGAAGTACTCGAACAGCAGGTTCTCGCCCTGGAGCCACTCAGCGCAGCCGAAGAAGCGCTGCAGCTGGCGCATCGCTAGCCCCGCCGGTCGCCGCGGGACCCGTCCTCGACTCAGGTAATCGGCGCGGGATTGAAAAGCACCAGCGCGTTGTGCAGCTTCCAATGCTCGGCCCAGGTCTTCTTGCCGCTGGCCACGGCGAGCAGCATGCGAAAAAGCTCCCAGCCGATGTCTTCGATCGTCGCCTCGCCGGTCGCGATGCGCCCGGCGTCAAGGTCCATCAAATCGTGCCAGCGCCGCGCGAGATCGCTGCGGGTTGCCACCTTGATCACCGGCACCTCGGCCAGACCGTAAGGCGTTCCGCGGCCGGTGGTGAAAACATGCAGGTTCATTCCCGCCGCCAGCTGCAGCGTGCCGCAGATGAAGTCGCTGGCCGGTGTCGCGGCATAGATCAGGCCTTTTTGTGCCAGCTTTTCGCCCGGCGCCAGAACGCCGACGATCGGCGCGCTGCCTGACTTGACGATGGAGCCCATCGCCTTCTCGACAATGTTCGACAACCCGCCGGCCCGGTTGCCCGGCGTGGTATTCGCGCTGCGATCAACCCCGCCCTTGCGCAGGTACGCGTCGTACCAGGCCATCTCGCGCACCATGGCGTCGGCCACCTCGGCGCTGGCAGCACGCGCCGTCAACTGCGCGATGCCGTCGCGGACCTCGGTGACCTCGGAGAACATCACGGCGGCCCCGGCACGCACCAGCAGGTCGGTCGCAAAACCCACCGCCGGGTTGGCGGTGACACCCGAGAAAGCATCGCTGCCGCCGCACTGCACGCCCACCACCAGATCGGAAGCCGGACAGGTCTGGCGCCGGCGCGCGTCAAGCCGCTGCAGGTGCCCGCGGGCCTGACGCAGGATCGACTCGATCATCGACATGAAGCCCACATGCTGAGCGTCCTGCAGGCATACGACGTCGAGTTGGGCTTGCTGGGTACCGGCGCCACCCGGACCCCGGTGGTCGTCAATCGCTATGCTGCCGGGTGGCAGCAGGCGCTCGGGCTGCAGCTTCTCGCAACCGAGACTGACAACCATGACTTCGCCGCCGAAGTTCGGGTTCAGGCTGATGTTGCGCAGCGTGCGAATGGGAATGGCGGCGTCAGGCGCGTCAATCGCTACGCCGCAGCCATAGCTGTGCTCGAGTCCCACCACATCGTCGACATTCGGAAATAACGGGAGCAGTTCTTCCTTGATGCGACGCACCGCGAAGTCGACCACGCCGGCCACGCACTGCACGGTCGTGGTGATGGCCAGTATGTTGCGCGTTCCGACCGAGCCGTCGGCGTTGCGGTAGCCCTCGAAACTGTAGCCCTGCAGCGGCGCGAGCGCAGGCGGCGAAACCGTGGCGATGGGCAGACCGTCAAGGCTTCGCGCTGCGGGCATGTTCAACAACCGCTCGTGGACCCAGCTTCCCGCTGCGATGTCGCGCACGGCAGTGCCGATCACCACGTTGTAACGCAGCACGGGCGCACCAGCCGCTATGTCGAGCAGGCTGATCTTGTGGCCCTGTGGCAGCTTTTCGCGCAGCTGTAGTCCGCAGGCGAAGACCGTACCCGCGGGCAATCCACCGTCATTCGCGACGATGGCAACATTGTCGCCGGCGTGCATGCGGATGTAGAGCGGCTGCATGGGCGGTGTGGGCGTCGCCAGTTGGTCAACCATGGCGGGTTCGGGCGCTGCCTACTGCGGCCCCAGGGTCCTGATCAGCGCACGCAACTGCTCGACCTCACCCGAGTGCAGGTCGGTCAGCGGCGCACGCACCGGTCCCGCGTCGTGGCCAACGATGCGCGCACCCGCCTTGACGATGCTGACCGCGTAGCCCGGCACACGGTTGCGGATCCCTAGGTAGGGCATGAAGAAGTCGTGCAGCAGTCGGTGCTGCGTCGTCAGGTCGTCGTCGGCCACTGCACGGTAAAACTCCATGGCGGTGCGGGGGATAAAATTGAACACGGCCGACGAATAGACCGGCGTTCCCAGCGCTTTGTAGGCGGCCGCATAGACCTCGGCGGTGGGCAGGCCGCCCAGATACGAAAAGCGAGCGCCCATGCGCTGGTAGATCGCGACCATGGCTTCAATGTCGCCGACGCCGTCCTTGAATCCGATCAGGTTCGGGCAGCGCTCAGCCAGCGTGGCGAGCGAATCGGGCGTGAGCTTGCAGACGTTGCGGTTGTAAACGATGACGCCGAACTTTACGCTGCGGCAGACCGCCTGCACATGGGCCATCAGCCCCTCCTGGCCGGCTTCGGTGAGGTAATGCGGCAACAGCAGGATGCCGTGCGCGCCCAGTCGCTCGGCCTCCTGTGCGCAGGCGATGGCAAACCGCGTCGGACCGCCGGCACCGGCGATGATCGGCACCTTGCCGCGGCAGGTGTCGACCGCGGTCTTGATGATGGCCGGGTATTCGTCGCCAGTCAGCGAAAAGAACTCGCCGGTTCCGCCGGCTGCAAACAGCGCGGTCGCTCCGTAGGGCGCGAGCCATTCGAGCCGCGCAGCGTATCCCTTCGGGCTAAAGTCGCCTTGCGCATCGAAGTCCGTCACCGGAAAAGAAAGCAGCCCTGCGCTGACGATGGTCTTGAGGTCTTGAGGGGTCATGGAGTGTCGGGTGGGGCCGGGCCGGTGGTTCGCAAAATCACGACTTAAACGCCCATGAGCCGCGGCAGCCATAGCGTGAGCGACGGCCAGTACGTGACCAGCGCCAGCAACACCAGCAACACGCCGAAGAACGGGTACATCGCCTTCACCAGGGCCTCGATCGTGAGCTTGCCCACCGCGCTACCCACGAAGAGTACCGAGCCGACCGGCGGCGTCAGCAGGCCGATGCCGAGGTTGACCATGATGATGATTCCAAAGTGCACCGGATCGACGCCAAGTGTCTTCACGACCGGCAACAGGATCGGCGTCAGGATCAGGATCAGCGGCGCCATGTCCATCAGGGTTCCGAGAATCAGCAGCATGATGTTGATGTACAGAAGGATCACATAGGGATTGCTGCTCATGCTGGTGAACAGGGTGGTGATCTTGAGCGGGATTTGCATCAGCGTCATCACATAGCCAAAGCTTGCCGCGAAGCCGATAAGGATCATCACCACCGTGACGGTCTTCACCGTGCGGTGCAGCAGCTTGGGCAAATCGCGCCACTTGTAGTCGCGGTAGATGAACATGGTGACGAAGAAAGCCCAGATCACCGCGATGGACGCCGACTCGTTCGCGGTGAAGATGCCGGTCATGATGCCGCCGAGGATGATCACCATGGTCATCAGCCCCCACATCGCGTCACCGCAGATCGCGAGCGCCTGGCGAAGCGGAATCACATCGCCTTTGGGGAAGTTGCGCTTACGCGCGACGTACAGGCAGTAGGCAGCGAGCATCGCACCGAGCAGCAACCCCGGCAGGAGCCCGGCCAGGAACAACGCGGCCACCGAAACCGAGCCGCCGGCGGCCATCGAATAGATCACCATGTTGTGGCTCGGCGGGATCAGGATCGCCTGCACCGATCCGCTGACGGTGACCGCGGTCGAGAAGTCGCGCGGGTATCCCTTGCGCTCCATTTCGGGTATCAGCACCGACCCGATCGACGCGGTGTCGGCGACCGCCGAGCCTGAAATTCCACCGAAGAAAGTCGACGCCAGAATGTTTACCACCGACAAACCTCCGCGTACAAAGCCGACGAGAACGCCGGCAAAGGCCACCAGACGGCGCGACATGCCGCCCTCGGCCATCAGTGCGCCGGCAAGGACGAAAAATGGAATCGCGAGCAGCGAAAACTTGTTCACGCCGCTGGCCATCTGGATCATCACCGCGTCCAGCGGCAGGTCTATCCACAGCGCGCCCAGCAGCGACGCCAGGCCCAACGCATAAGCCACCGGCATTCCCGCCAGCATGAACACCATGAAGCTGCCGAGCAATACGAGCGCGTCCATGGCTAAGCCCCCGCCGCGACGGCTTCAGACTCTTCGAGCCCGTGGTCGAAGCGCACGACCGCGCGCGCATGCTGCGAGCCGAAGGCCATGCGCTCGACCACGAAGAACAGCGTCAGCAGTGCGCCCAGCGGCAGCGGTAAATAGGTGAAGCCCACCGGCAGCCAGGGCAATTCGGCCAGGTTCTGGCCCATCGTTCCCAGACACAGCTTGCTGCCATAAACCAGGCCAAACAGGCATACCGCCGCCATGGCCAGATCGACCAACAGCAGCATTTGCTTTTGCACGCTCGGCGGCAGGCGATCGGTCAGCATGGCAACCGCAATATGCGCGCCGGCGCGATAGCTCGCTGCGGCGCCGAGGAAGGTGAACACCACCATCAGCATGATCGCGATCGGTTCGGGCCATTGCGCGCCGAAGCCGAGCACGTAGCGCGCGAACACCCCGACCGGGATGATGATGCTCATAAAGAAAATTGAGATTCCTGCGACCCAGATGCAGGTCAGATACAGGGCGTCCATTAGCTGCAGAGTTTTTTCGCGCATGACGGTGTACTCGGATGGCGGGAGGCGGGAGGCCGTGCCCCGCGCGATGCACGGGGCACGGCAAGGCGACGGCGCCTTGTTACTTGACGGCTTCGATACGCTTGATCAGGTCGACGAACTTCGCGCCGTACTTGGCACGGACCGGGGCCGTCGCGTCGTAGAACAGCTTCTGGTCGACGGTGACGAACTCAACGCCTGCGGCCTTGAGCTTGGCGGAGTACTCGGCGACGCTCTTGTCCCACAGCGCGCGCTGCTCCATCTGCGCTTCCCGCGCGAATTTCCTGACCAGCGCCTGCTCGTCAGCGCTAAGTTTGTCCCAGGTGACGCGCGCCATCACGAAGATCTCGGGGATGATCAGGTGGTTGGTCTGCGCATAGAACTTGGTTCCGGCGTTGTAGTGATTAGAGGTAAACATGCTCGGCGGATTGTTCTCGGCGCCATCGAGCACGCCGGTCTGCAGGGCGCTGAAAACTTCGCCATACCCCATCGCGATGCCGTTGCCGCCCATCGCGTTCATGGTGTCGACAAACAGGGGGTTGCCCATCATGCGAACCTTCTGCCCCTTCAGATCGGCTGGCGTCTTGACGATCTTCTTGGTGTACAAGCTGCGCGAGCCGCCGTCCATCCAGCCCAGCGCCACCATCTTGGCCGGGCTGGCGGTGATCTTGTCGAGAATTTCCTGGCCGATCGGGCCATCGATCACCGCGCGCATATGTGCCTCGTTGCGAAACACGAAGGGCATATTGAACACGTCGACGTCCGACACCACCGGGCCCAGCGGGCCCAAAGAGGTGCGCAGAATATTGATCGCGCCGACCTGTGTCTGCTCGATCATTTCCTTCTCTCCCCCTAAGACGCCACTAGGGAACATCTGCAGCTTGAACTTGCCGTTGGTGGCAGCTTCGAGCTTTTTGCCCATGTTCTCAATGGCCACCACATTGGGATAGCCCGGCGGATGCACATCAGCCGCCTTCAAGATGGTTTGGGCGCTGGTGCCCAAGGCTGCCGTGAAGGCGATTGCCGCCACGGCGGTAGCGATGAAGTTTCTGCGAAAGGTCATGGTTGGCTCCTTGAAAAAATGGGTGAACGAGTGACGCGGGGAAATGCAATCGGGGGCTATTCGAAAGGACCGGTGCGGACAAAGACGCCGCCTTGGTAGCAGGCCGCAGGATCCTGCAGATCGGGCTCTGGCGTTCGCGCGTAAACCGCATCGCGAAAGCCATCGGAGCTGTCCTGCGGGACATAGCCCAGGTGCCGTGCGCGCGAATTGTCCCACCAACTCACCGCATTGTTCGATGCGCCAAAGACGATAGTGTGGCCCAACACCGGCGTCGTCAGGCAAGCCGTGATCAGGCGGTGCAGGTCGTCGTAACTCAGCCAACTCGCCAGCATGCGCCGGTCTTTGGGTTCGGGAAAGGACGAGCCGATGCGCACGCAGGCGGTCTCGATGGCGTAGCGGTCGAAATACAGGCGCGCAATGTCCTCGCCGAACGCCTTGCTCAGGCCATACAGTCCATCGGGACGAGGCGGGTGGTCGGCGGTGATGGTTTCGGACTGCTTGTAAAAACCGGTGACATGGTTAGAGCTGGCAAAAACAACCCGCTTGCACCCCTGCTTGCGCGCTGCCTCGTACAGGTTGTACATGCCGACGATGTTGGCTTGCAGGATGGGCGCGAATGCGGCTTCGGTTGAAATCCCGCCCAGATGGACGACCGCATCCACGCCCTCCATCATCGCGAGCACGGGTGCGCAATCCGACAGGTCGGCGATCACGATTTCCTCGTGTTCTCGCGCCGGGCCGAAAGCAACCCGGTCCGACATCCGGAGCGTGTTGCAGTTGGCCTTGAGCCGATCGCGCAGCGCCTGGCCCAAACCGCCGGCGGCACCGGTCAGCAAAATTCGCGGGTGAAGCTTGATCGTCATATGGGCCCTGGCCAATTCAACCGCGTCGCAGTTGGCGACGGCAAAAGCTGGACTTTTTCTGCAACTTTGCTACAGTCGCTCAATCCATGCGTCTTGTCAGACATATGTTGTCTGACAACTGGCGATTATTCTTGCTGAATTTGAGGCTGTCAAGCACTTTCAATGGTATCAAGGAATACTCCTGCTGCGGAGGACCCGGGCGCGGTGGCGGCCGGACTTGCCCGTGTTCGGCGACCGCGCGGTCTGGTGATGGAGATTGTCGAAAGCCTGGGCGAAAGCATCCGCAGCGGGGCCGTTCCGACCGGCGACAAACTGCCGACCGAGGCCGACATCATGGCCCGCTTCGACGTCAGCCGCACCGTGGTGCGCGAGGCCCTGTCCAGGCTGCAAGCCTCGGGGTTGGTGGAAACGCGCCACGGCGTTGGCACCTTTGTCAGCCCGCGCGACCTGAGCGGCAACTTCAAAATTGCGACCCAGGATCTGGCGACCGTCGCCGACGTGGTCGCCGTCCTGGAACTGCGCATCAGCCTAGAAACCGAGGCGGCCGGACTCGCGGCGCAACGACGCAGCGCCGCCAATCTGGACGCCATGGGCGCAGCGCTGCAGGCGTTCAAGGCCTCGATTGAGCAGGACTCCGACGCAGTACCGCCAGACTTCCAGTTCCACATGGAAATTGCCCGGGCAACCGGCAATCGCCATTTTGCCGACCTGATGACCTACCTTGGCGCGATGATTATTCCGCGCACCCGCGTCAACACGCCGCAAAGTGCGCCCGAAGGCCGACTGCATTACCTGCAGCGCGTCCACGACGAGCATGCCAGCATCTTTGTCGCGATCCGCGACCAGGATGCCGAGGCCGCGCGCGCCGCCATGCGGACCCATTTGGGCAACAGCCGCGAGCGCCTTCGCAAGGCCCAGTCACCCTAAGCCGCGCTACGGTCCGCTGCCGCGACGCAAGGGTGCGCGAGTGCATAGTGGCGATTTAGTTGTCTGACAACTGATGAATTTTAGAGCTTCTATCTGACCAACGCCTTTTGGACACGCATGAACCCAAGCCCCGAACCCCACGCCAATCCACGCCTGCAACTGCCGCGCGTCGTGCAAATGCGGGTGATACCGATCGCCGGACACGACGGCATGCTGCTCAACCTGAGCGGCGCCCACGGGCCTTTCTTCACCCGCAATCTGGTCGTGCTGAGCGACGACGCCGGCCATACCGGCGTGGGTGAGGTGCCCGGCGGGGAAAGAATCCGCCAAACACTCGAAGACGCACGAGCGATGGTTGAGGGCCAGCGTATCGGCGACTGGAACGCCATCCTGAATCGATTGCGCAGCCGTTTTTCCGGGCTCGACAGCGGCGGGCGCGGCAACCAGACCTTCGATCTGCGGGTCGCGGTCCATGCGCTAACGGCGGTGGAAAGCGCGCTGCTCGACCTGCTGGGACAGTTTCTGGAGGTACCGGTGGCAGCGCTGCTGGGCGAGGGGCAGCAGCGGACCGAGGTCGACGTGCTCGGTTATCTGTTTTACCTGGGCGACCGCACGTGCACCGACCTGCCCTACCGCAGCGAGCCCGAGGCCCAAGACGACTGGCTGCGACTGCGCCATGAGCCGGCATTGACGGTGCAGGCCATCCTTCGGCTGGCCGAAGCGGCGCATCAACGCTATGGCTTTCGCGATTTCAAGCTCAAGGGCGGGGTATTGCGCGGCGAAGAGGAGCTCGAGGTGATCCTCGCGCTGCACGAGCGCTTCCCGCGGGCGCGCGTCACCCTCGACCCCAACGGCGCCTGGATGCTCAAGGATGCGGTGCGTCTGTGCCGCGACCGACATCGTGAACTGGCCTATGCCGAAGACCCCTGCGGCGCCGAAGGCGTCTACTCGGGCCGCGAAGTAATGGCCGAGTTCCGCCGCGCCACCGGCCTGATGACGGCCACCAACATGGTCGCAACCGACTGGCGCGAAATGGCGCATTCGATTTCGCTGCAATCGGTTGACATCCCACTGGCCGACCCGCATTTCTGGACCATGCAGGGATCGGTCCGGGTCGCGCAGCTGTGCCAGATGTGGGGCCTCACCTGGGGTTCGCACTCCAACAACCATTTCGACGTGTCACTGGCGATGTTCACCCATGTGGCTGCAGCAGCTCCGGGCAAGGTGACAGCGATCGACACCCATTGGATCTGGCAAGACGGGCAACGTATCACGCGCGACCCGCTGCGCATCGAAGGCGGCCGCATCACCGTTCCCACCCGGCCCGGGCTGGGCGTGGCGCTGGACATGGCCGAGGTCGACAAAGCGCATCGCTTGTATCAGCAGCATGGTCTGGGTGCGCGCGACGACGGGGCAGCGATGCAGTACCTGTTGCCGAACTGGAAGTTCAACCCTAAGGCGCCATGCATGGTTCGCTAGGGCGAAGCCCGAACACGGCGCAACACCTTAGCGTCAGCGTGCGATCTTGAATACGGCCGTTCCCGCTAGCAAGTTCGGCGCTAGGCGCACCTCTCGACCGTCCTGCAGGCCGAAACCATCCTGGATCTTCAGCCCATTTTTCAGCGCCAGCACCTCAAAGTCGGCATAGGTGCCAACACGGATATTGGGGGTGTCGTACCACTGATACGGCAGCCGCCTGGTCACCGGCATGCGACCGCGCAGGATGCTGAGCCGGTTCGGCCAGTGCCCAAAGTTGGGGAAGGCGACGATGCCCACGCGACCCACCCTTGCGGTCTCGCGCAGCATCACCTCGGTATTGCGCAGGTGCTGCAAGGTATCGACCTGCAGAACGATATCAAAACTGGCGTCGCCGAATATCGCGAGGCCTTCGTCGAGATTAAGCTGGATGGCGTTCACGCCGCGGCGCACACAGGCCAGCACATTCGCGTCGTCGATCTCGACCCCATAACCGCTGCAGCCACGCGCCGCCTGCAAGTACGCCAGCATGCCGCCGTCACCGCAGCCTAGGTCAAGGACACGCGAACCCTCGGGCACCAGTCGCGCAATGGCCTCCATCGTCGCTTGGTCGGTCATGGCGCAGCCCCCGCGATGGCGTCGAAATACGAGCGGATGACCGCCATGTAGCGCGGGTCGTCGAGCAGGAAAGCATCGTGCCCGTGAGGGGCGTCGATTTCGGCGTAACTGACGTCACGCCGGTTGTCGAGCAGGGCCTTGACGAGTTCGCGACTGCGGCCGGGCGAAAAGCGCCAGTCGGTACGAAAGCTTACCAACAGAAAGCGGCAGCGGGCCCGCGCAAGTGCGCGGCTGAGGTCGCCGCCAAAGTCGCTGGCCGGGTCGAAATAGTCGAGTGCGCGGGTAATCAGCAAATAGGTGTTGGCGTCGAAATATTCGGCAAATTTGTCGGCCTGGTGGCGCAAGTAGCTTTCGATCTGGAACTCGACATCTTGGGTCGTGTAGCGGTAGCGCACAGCGCTGTCGACCAGCGGATCGAGTTCCTGCGCCGACCCGGCACCGCGCAGGGCCCGACCAAACTTCTCGTTCATCACATCGTCGCTGAGGTAGGTGATGTGACCGATCATCCGGGCGATGCGCAACCCCCGCTTGGGCTTGGTCTCGGCTTGTCCCTCGTGGGCATAGAAGTTGCCCCCATTGAAGTCGGGGTCTGTGACGATGGCGCGCCGGGCCACCTCATTGAAGGCGATGTTCTCCGCCGTCAGGTTGGGCGCACTCGCGATCACCACCGCATTGCGAACCCGTTGCGGATATTGCAGCGTCCAACTCAGCGCCTGCATGCCACCCAGGCTACCGCCCATGACAGCGGCCAGGGTCTCGATTCCAAGCGCGTCGAGCAACCGCGCCTGCGCGTCGACCCAATCCTCTACCGTGACAACCGGGAAGTCGGCACCATAAGTTCTGCCGGTGTCCGGGTTGGGGTGCATCGGCCCGGTCGAGCCAAAGCAGGACCCCAGGTTGTTGACGCCGATGACAAAGAAACGGTCGGTATCCAGGGGCTTGCCGGGCCCGATCATGTTGTCCCACCAGCCGTCGGACTTGTCCTGTCCGGCGTAAAGGCCCGCCAGATGGTGCGATGCGTTCAGCGCGTGCAGAATCAGGACTGCATTGCTGCGGTCGGGCTTGAGCTTGCCATAGGTTTCATAGGCCAACACGTACGCACGGATTGAGGCGCCGCTGCGCAATGGCAGAGGTTCCTCAAAGTACATCGATAGAGACGTGACATGCATAAAAAAACCCGGCGACGCTAATAGCGCGGCCGGGTTACCTTCAGGGTGCCAATGCCGTCTTTAGCTGGTTTTCGGAGTTCCAGGACCCCGGTGCCCGCAAGCTGGTGCAAATCGGCACAAACCCCAAGTATAAGTGCAACTGCTGCGGTTAACGCCAACCAACCAGCGCCACTGCACCCATGCCCGCAAAGATCACCGCCGAGGCCACGTGCACCATGCGCATCGGCAGCAAACGGGTCACGCGCTCACCCAACCACACCACCGGCGCATTGGCCAGCATCATCCCGAGGGTGGTTCCCGCGACGACCGAAAAATACGCCTGGTACTGCAGCACCAGCATCACGGTCGCAACCTGCGTCTTGTCGCCCATTTCGGCCAGAAAGAAGGCCAGCACCGTGGTGCCAAATACCCCCAACCGCGCGGGCCCGCCGCTCTCGTTGGCCTGGTCCAGTTTATCGGGCACAAGCATCCAAAGCCCCATCGCGACGAAGGACCCGCCCAGAGCCCAACGCAACATGTCGGGCCCGGCCGCGCTAGCGACCCAGGCGCCAACGGCCCCGGCAAGCGCATGGTTGACGATGGTGGCGACCAGGATGCCCCAGACAATGGGCCAAGGCCGCCGAAACCGCGCCGCTAACACCAGCGCCAGCAGTTGCGTCTTGTCGCCCATCTCTGCCAGCGCAACAATTCCTGCGGAAATGAAAAAAGCATCCATCCGCCCATCGTAACCATGTCACCAAGCAGCAGCAGCGCCCACATTAACGAGCCGATGGCCTGGCCGCGTCCTATCCGGATGGCGCAGATATTGCTTTGTTTTGGTGCGCGCACGGCAGCGTTGGACCAACAGCACCATAACAATGCGTTTTATATAAGGAAGACTCCATGGAGGCACTAAAACAGGGCTCTGATGCACTGTTCATCCTTTTGGGCGGCATCATGGTGCTGGCCATGCATGCCGGTTTCGCCTTCCTGGAGTTGGGAACGGTCCGCAAGAAGAACCAGGTCAACGCCCTGGTGAAGATTCTGGTGGATTTTTCCGTGTCCACGGTGGTCTACTTCTTGGTCGGCTACAGCGTCGCCTACGGAACCACTTTCTTGGTCGGCGCCGAAGAGTTGGCGCAGCGCAACGGCTACGAACTGGTCAAGTTCTTCTTTCTGCTGACCTTTGCCGCCGCCATTCCGGCCATCATCTCGGGTGGCATTGCCGAACGCGCCAAGTTTGGGCCACAGTTAATCGCCACCGCGGTGATCGTCGGACTGGTCTATCCGCTGTTTGAGGGCGCGGTCTGGAACCAGCAGTTTGGGTTCCAATCATGGATCAAAGTGCAGACGGGGCAGGAGTTTCACGACTTCGCAGGTTCGGTGGTGGTCCATGCAGTCGGCGGTTGGCTTGCGCTGCCGGCCGTGATTCTGCTCGGCGCACGCGCCAACCGGTATCGCAAAGACGGTTCGATCAGCGCGCACCCCCCTTCGAATTTTCCCTTTCTGGCGCTGGGCGCATGGATTTTGACGGTGGGCTGGTTCGGCTTCAATGTCATGAGCGCGCAGACCATCGACAAGATATCCGGTCTGGTTGCCGTGAACTCGCTGATGGCCATGGTCGGCGGGACACTGGTGGCGCTGGCGCTGGGCAAGAATGACCCGGGTTTCATTCACAACGGGCCGCTGGCGGGCCTTGTCGCCGTGTGCGCGGGGTCGGACCTCATGCATCCCCTGGGCGCCTTGGTAGTGGGCGGCGTAGCCGGTGCAATTTTCGTGGTGCTGTTCACATTGACCCAAAACAAATGGAAGATTGACGATGTGCTGGGCGTCTGGCCATTGCACGGCTTATGCGGTACCTGGGGCGGATTGGCAGCGGGCATATTCGGCTCCAAGTTGCTCGGGGGTCTGGGCGGGGTATCGTTTTGGGCCCAGCTCGCCGGAACGGGTGCCGGCGTCCTTTGGGCTGCGGCGAGCGGCCTGGTGATGTACGCGGCCCTGAAATTGGCCATGGGCCTTCGACTCAGCCCGGAGGAAGAGTATGAGGGGGCCGACCTATCCATTCACCGCATCGGCGCCACCCCCGACCGGGAGGTGCACTGGTAGCGGTCGCGATGGCCGCTTCAGACCACGCCCATCCATAGACGAGGGTAGCAAAAATAAACTTGCAATACCTTGGATTTGGCGCATAATGGACGCGTATTGTTGGAAAACGTAACAGTACTAGTTTGCGGTGATAAGTCAGTTTCGCGTCTGCTTTAAGTCTTCATTGGTTTGTTGATTGCGGTTATCGGACTCCATCGCGTTTTGAGTTCTTTAGAGGAGTCCTTTCATGGGCAACAAACTTTATGTGGGCAATTTGCCCTATTCCTTCCGTGATGAAGATCTGCAGCAAGCTTTTGCTGCCCACGGTACCGTCACCAGCGCCAAGGTCATGATGGAACGCGACACCGGTCGCTCCAAAGGCTTCGGATTTGTGGAAATGGGAAGCGATGCGGAAGCACAAGCAGCCATCAGTGGAATGAACGGCCAGCAGTACGGCGGCCGCGGCTTGGTCGTCAACGAGGCGCGTCCGATGGAGCCACGTCCCCCACGTAGCGGCGGCTTCGGCGGCGGCGGTAGTGGCGGCGGCGGCGGATATGGTGGTGGCGGTAGCGGCGGTGGTGGTGGCG
>Ga0214919_10002995_pt1 | contig 25998 bp, 20 predicted proteins | sample LL1503_MetaG_FD_177994 | JGI IMG/M metagenome (GOLD analysis project Ga0214919, IMG submission 177994) | Freshwater microbial communities from Lake Lanier, Atlanta, Georgia, United States - LL-1503 | ecosystem: Environmental > Aquatic > Freshwater > Lake | place: USA: Georgia | collected...
TGCAGTTGTTTGAAGAACCCTTCATCCTGACCGGCGGGCGCGGCGGCACCGATCAGAGCGGCATGACCACCGCCATGTATATGTACCGCACGGCCTTCGAGTTCAATGACTTTGGCGGCGCCAGCGCCTTGTCCTGGCTTTTGTTTGTGTTTGTGGCCTTGCTCACTTGGCTGACCAACCGCGCCTTCAAACCGCGTGGCCCCTCTGCATGAGTAGCGTAGCGTCCGCCCCCAGCCAGCTCGCGCCGCGCGCCGCCTATTTGATGGTGGCGCTGGGTGCAGTGGTGATGCTGCTGCCTTTTTATTTCATGTTCGTGTTTGCCAGCCATTCACGCACCGAGATATTTAACTTACCGCCCCCCTTGTTTTTTGGCGACAGCTTCTTGGCCAATATGGAGATCTTGACCACCAAGATTCCCTTCTGGCGAAGCCTGGGTTGGAGTCTGTATGTGGGCCTGGCGTCCACCGCGCTGACGCTCTTGTTTTGCTCCATGGGCGGTTATGCGTTTGCGATGTTTGAGTTTCGCTTCAAGCAGCCCCTGTTCACCCTGGTCATGGGCACTATGCTGCTGCCTTCGTTTTTGGGCATGATTCCCAGCTTCATGATCATGGACGCGTTTGGCTGGATCGACCAGCCGCGCGCGCTCTACATCCCCGGCGCGGCCAGCGCCTTTGGTATTTTCATGATGCGTCAGTTCATCAGCAGCGCCATACCGCGGGAGTTGATCGAGGCAGCGCGCATGGACGGCTGCGGCGAGTTGGGCATCTATTGGCGCATCGTGCTGCCCCTGCTCAAGCCCGCCATGGGCACGCTGGGGCTGATCACCTTCATCGCCTCGTGGAACAACTTTATCGGCCCGCTGATCGTCATGCGCTCGCCCGAGATGTACACCTTGCCCCTGGCCCTGCGCAGTATGCAAAGCCCGGTCAACACCGAGTGGGGCGCGGTCATGGCGGGCTCCGCCATCGCCACCTTGCCGCTGCTGGTCTTGTTTGCGATTTCCTCGCGCCGTTTGATCGACGGCCTGACCGCAGGCGCTGTGAAATAAGTATTCGTTGGATCCTCTAAAAAACTGTCAATGTCAGAAACCATGTCTTCCCTTGCCGACTTAGAACTCAAAGCCCGCTTCCCCCATGATTTTGTTTGGGGCGTGGCCACCAGCGCCTTCCAAATTGAGGGCGCCAACACCGCCGATGGCCGTGGCCCGTCTATCTGGGACACTTTCTGCGCCAAGCCCGGCACCATCGCCGACAGCACTGACGGCAGCCGCGCGTGCGAGCATTACCAGCGCTGGCAATCCGACCTCGATTTGATCGCCAAGCTGGGCGTCAACACCTACCGTTTTTCCGTGGCCTGGCCGCGTGTGCAGCCTTTGGGCAGCGGCGCTTGGAACAGCCAGGGCTTGGACTTTTACGAGCGCCTGGTCGATGGCATGTTGGAGCGCGGCCTGGCACCTTACCTCACGCTCAACCACTGGGATTTACCCCAAGCTTTGCAAGACCAGGGTGGCTGGGCCAACCGGGATATTTGCCATCGTTTTGTGGAGTACGCCCTGGGCATGCACCATCGCCTGGGCGACCGAGTGGCTTCGATTGCCACCCACAACGAACCCTGGGTCATGGCCATACTGGGCTATGAAACCGGCATCTTCGCGCCAGGTATCAAAGAGCGTGGCATCGCGATGCAAGCCGCACACCATTTATTGCTGAGCCATGGCATGGCGGTGCGCGCCTTGCGCGAAGTTGGCTGCAAAGCCGAGTTGGGCATTGTGCTCAACCTCTCGCCGATCCACGCCGCCACTGACAGCGCCGAGGACGTAGCCAAAGCCCGTCTCGACGATGGGCGCCTGGTGCGCTGGTTTATGGACCCGCTCTATAAAGCCAGCTACCCGCAAGACATTCTGGACCATCTTGGCGGAGACGCGCCGCCGGTGCAGGACGGCGATATGGACATCATCGCCACGCCCATGGACTTTATGGGCATCAACTATTACTCACGCACTGTAGTGCGCGCAGAAGGCAGCTACGACGTGCACAGCAGCGGCCTGGAAGTGACCGAAATGGACTGGGAGGTGTATCCCCAAGGCCTGACCGAGTTACTGGTGCGCCTGCACCAAGACTACCCGGTGCCTTCGATCTTGATCACCGAAAACGGCGGCGCGTTCAAAGACCCGCTGATTAACGGGCAGGTGCATGATGCCGATCGCGTGCGCTACCTGCAAACGCATATTGAAGCGGTACACCACGCCGTGCAACAAGGCGTGCCCATGAAGGGTTATATGGTCTGGAGCCTGATGGACAACTTCGAGTGGGCCTCGGGCTATGCCAAGCGCTTTGGCATTGTGTATGTGGACTATGAAACCCAGCAGCGCACGCTCAAAGACAGCGCCAAGTGGTACCGCGACTTTTTGGCTGGCCAGGCCCAGGCTCAGGTGCAGCGCGCCGCCTGATAGCGCGCACCGCAACAAGGAATACACCCATGGGCACCGTCACGCTGCAAGGCATACGCAAAAGCTACGGCACCACCGAGGTGATACGCGGCATCGACATCGAGGCGCGCGATGGCGAGTTTTTGGTCTTTGTCGGCCCCTCAGGCTGCGGCAAGACGACCACGCTGCGCATGATCGCGGGGCTGGAGAGCATTGGCGCGGGCGAACTGCGTATCGACGGCGTGCGGGCCAACGATGCGCGCCCCTCAGACCGGGGCGCGGCCATGGTGTTCCAAAGCTACGCGCTCTACCCGCATATGACGGTGGCGGAGAACATGGGCTTTGCGCTGAAGATGGCCGGTGTCTCCAAGCCCCAGCGCGAGCGCCAGGTGCTGCAAGCCGCCGAAACGCTGCGCATGACTGAGCTCTTGCAGCGTTACCCCAAAGAGCTGTCCGGCGGCCAGCGCCAGCGCGTGGCGATTGGACGCGCCATTGTGCGCAAGCCCAAAGTATTTTTGTTTGACGAGCCCCTGTCCAACCTAGACGCCGCCTTGCGCGTGGACATGCGCGTGGAGCTGGCCCGCCTGCACAAAGAGCTGGGCACCACCATGATTTACGTGACCCACGACCAGGTCGAGGCCATGACCCTGGGCAGCCGGATCGCCGTGTTTAACAAAGGCATCATCGAGCAAATCGGCGCGCCGCTAGAGGTGTATCAGCGCCCGGCCAATGTGTTTGTGGCGGGCTTTATGGGTGCGCCCAAAATCAATCTGGTGGCGCAGCCCAGCAGCGCGGCGGAGCTGGCCCACCAAGCCTTGTGGAAAACCCTGGGCGGTGAGCGCTTGGTTACCGCAGCACACCTGGGCGTGCGGCCCGAACACCTGCAAGTTCACAGCAGCGGCGAGGGTGTGGCCGCCACCGTAGTGCTGGCCGAGCACCTGGGCGACGCCTCGGTGCTGCACATGCGGGTGCAAGGTGTAGCCGATCTGCTCAAGGCCAAAGTGGCTGCCAACAGCGGCCCGTTTCAGGCGGGGCAAATGGTGTTTTTGCGTGCGGCTGCGCAGGACGTGCTGGGCTTTGACGCTGCGGGTAGGGTCTTATAAACAGACGGGCTGTTCAGGTCGCTTGCGCGGCCTGCACGTAAGTGGCTATCGCATGCGCCGCAAGTTCAGTGGCGTAGTTCTCGCCGCACCAGTGCAGGTCAAAAGCAATCGCCGCATCGCTGCGGTTGCACACCACCACGGCAATCGACCCATCGGTGTTGACAAAGCCGCAACACTCCAGCGCTTCGCGTGTGGCCGCGCACACAATCCGTTTCGCGCCGGGACGGATAAAGCGCGAGAAATGCCCCAAGTAGTGGTAGGAACTTTGGTAGTCCAAAGACCCGGTTTGTGGGTTCGCCAATATCGGCGCACTACACAAATTGCCCACATGGTTGGGCCCGCCGGTATCGTCGAGTAACAGGTTCCAGTCGATCCAGCCTACGGTCCAGCGGTTCAGGTCGTTGATGATGGAGCGCGCATAGCGCTCGCCCACCGCCCATTCGCCGGTATGCGGCCCGCCTTCCTGGCAGCCCTCGGTAAACAGCAAGTGTTTATCGGGCCAGGCGTCGTGCAGCATTTGTACATGCTCAAAATGGTCTTCCACATACCAATGAAAACCCGTACCCCAAATGTAGTGCGCCGCTTGCGGATCGCTCAGCACCCGGTCCGCGCGCTCGACCATACGGTCGCGGTTGTGGTCCCAAATCACGATACGCACATGGCCCAAACCTGCTGCTGTCAAAGTCGGCCCCAAGTGGTCGCGCACAAAATCGCGCTCCTCTTCGGCGGTGTAAATGCAACTGTCCCAGGTCTGCACCGCTTCGGGCTCGTTTTGCACCGACACGCCCCACACCGGCACGCCTTCCGCCTCATAAGCGCGGATGAACTCCACAAAACAACGCGCCCAGGCCGCGCGGTACTGTGCCAGCAAATGCCCGCCGCCGTTCATATGCCCATTGCTTTTCATCCAGGCCGGCGGGCTCCAGGGCGACACCATTAGTTGCAGAGTGCGCCCGGCCACTTGCTGCGCCGCCTGAATCATGGGCAGCAAGGCCACGCGGTCGCGCTCGATGCTAAAGCCGTGCAAGTCCACATCGCCCGGCGCCTCTACATGCGCATAGTTGCCCAGCGAAAAATCGCAGCTGTTCATATGCACCCGGCAAAAGGTATAGCCGTGGCCCAGCACTGGGTCAAAGTAAGCGCGCAGCACTTCTTGCTGCTGCGCTAGCGGCAATTTTTTCCAGGTGGTGGCGGCTGATTCGGTGAAGGCGCCGCCGAAGCCCTCCAGGGTTTGGAAGGTTTTGGCGGGGTTGATGTAGAGGCTGGCGGGGGCGGCTTTAGCCAGACCTGTTTGCAGTGTCCCCATCCTCGCCAGTTCCGGCAAGTCAACTGCGCCCTTAGCGCTTTGCCAGAGCTGCAACATGGCTATTTGGACCAGTAAATTTCGTCCAAATATATGGTTTCGGTTCCATTGGGCATATTCGTCGCATGGGTATCGGCAATCACAAATGGGGTCACGATATACGCCAACTTGGCCTGGGCATTGGCGGCCGTAACACCAGGGTTTGCGGCCAATATGTCCGAGATGGGAATTGACAGGCTGTGCCACATTTTATCGCGTGGGAAGCCATAGTTTCCCGAGGTACCTACGTTGATAAATAAATCTTTGGTTGCGCCCTCAACATTCGATTGGAAGCCGATTCTGAGAGTTCCCGTGTAATCCGTTTTGATGCTGAAATTCAATACGCCCGCGCTGGCAAATGCGCTCAAGTCAGGGGGTCCGTCCCTAGGTGAAAGAGTCGGTGAAATAAATACCCCCCAGCCCCAGGGTTTGACCGTTGAGGGGAACACATTTACAAAGTCGGGCCCGACTAAGGCGCCAGCGCCCGGAGCAGGCCCAGCCCAACCGGCGACGCCGTCCTCCCACCCGTACCAGTTGAAGGCAGCGAGCTTACTTTCCCCTGCCACCACCGCGTTGGAATACAGTGAATACCGGTTAGCCGTAATAGCAATACTGTCCGGGGCGAAAACAGCGGCAGAAGAGCTGTTAGCCACAGGAGAGGTCGAAGCCGTAACGCTTGGATAGAGCGCCTGAACTACCAGTCGTGCATGCCTAGCAACGTCAAACAGGCCCCATTTGTCGTCGTTGCCTTTCCAGGGTTCATCAAAGGCTGCAAAATAAAAAATGGACTTGGGGCCGCCCTTGCCTGCGCGCATTTCAGCAGTCCAAGTTTGAAGCCTATCGAAATACATTTTCTGGTTCACCGGATGGGCGCGGTTGTACTCGCCATCGGAGGCAACTGCTTTCCAACCGGTTTCACCGATCACGATAGGCATGTTTTTAAATCCCACGCTATCAAGGTGCGCCCGCACGGCTGCATGCTGCGCTCGCGCGGCGGCAATGGCTGCATCCATCATGGCCGTAGCCCGCAGGGGTCCGGCAGTAACCCCAAACTGTTGCCAATCCCAGGTAGCTGGCGGATGAATGGTTTCGGCCAGTGGGTAAGTGTGCATGGCTACGAAGTCGATCACATCGAGCACCGCGCGCGGGTTCTTTTCGTTACCGCTCGATTGTGCGAAAAACGCCCAGTTGTCATCGGTGGTAATAGGTTGGGCGACTTGGCCGCGAACACTTTTAATGTAAGCAGCCATTTGGTCGACTTTCAATGGGTTAAAAGACCAGCTGACCATGGTCTCATTGCCCACACTGACGGCAACTACGATGTCGCTGTATTGCTTGGCTAGGGCCACGCCTCGGGCAATCTCTGCTTCGTTGAATGCGTCATTACCGCTTGCAATCCAGACGCCCAGCATGACCTTGATATCTAGGCCGTTGTCGCGAATGACTTTCAAGGTTTGCTTGGCTACCTTGTCCGAGCTATCAAATAAGCGGATCAGCCTGAAGTTGCCCGCTACCATCAGGTCCAGGTCCTGCTTGATCATGGCTTCGGTAATCAGCTCCTTGGCACGGTCTGCTTCCACTTGCGAGGTTCGGTAGGGCGAATAGTTAACGGCATTGCGGCTCGCCATTTCGGGACTAAGCAGTCGTTGCGTAACGCCCGTCACCACAACGCCAACGCCACCGCCACCGCAGGAAGCGAGCAGTGCGCTGCTCATCAGTGTTGCGAAGGTGCGCAGCCAAAAAGCGCGTCGCGCAGGCGCAGAGAAAAATTGTGAGAATTTCATGGGGAACCCTTTGGCTCTTAAGCCTCAAAACGTGTAAACCACACCCGCGCCAAGCCAATTGCCATCCTGCGCCACGCGGGAGTCAACGCCCCAGAAAGCGGTATTGCCGGGCATGGACATGGGCGAGAGGCCGATACGTCCAAAGTGGCTCGTCCCGGCAAAGCTGTAGAACTGGATGCCTTGACCGTAGTCGTAATTAAGGCCCACGGTGGCGGCAGTGGCGTCATTGCTCTGGCCGCGTTCGGCGGGGTTACTGGTTTTGGCCTTGCCCAGGTAAATGAGGCCGACTGAGGCCGTCCAAGGGCCGGTGCGGTAGCGGGCGCCGGCGCTGAAGTCCACCGACGTTGCCGCATAACCTGGGTTTTCTACGCCGTCCACCTTCGATTCCCAAGCGACATTAAACATATTGTTCCAAAGGCCTTGTGGCCCATCGGTCAGCAGGATCGCCTGCATGCCACTCCAACGGTTTGCGCGCACTCCGCCCGACAGCTCAATTTGCGATGTCAATTGGTAACGCGCCACGGCCATGGCCATGCTTTGCTCGGCCCCGCTAGTTAGCAAGCGGTCATCTGCGGATGAATCTGTCAAGCCACCGAAAGGCCCGTGACCCCAGGCCATGGGTTTGCCATTTTTGGCGTTTTGATAAACCGCATCCACTACCAAGTCGCCTTGGTGGTATTGCGCGTACAGCTCTATGAGCAAGGGTTTATTTTTCGTAAAACCGGTGTTGCCCTGGTCGATGGTCGCTTCCAGCACCAAGTCGCCGTTCATCACATCCAAGGGGCGCGTGGTGACGCGGACGGCATTACCCAGCATGCCGTAACCGGCGCCGCTACCCGCCCATTCATTGGACAGGCCGATGTTGGTGCCGTAAGGGTAGTCTGCGACGGCCCAGCCGCGTGCTGTCATGCTCCCGATAGCGACGCGTCCATAGTCTTCGTGGCTGATGGCGACGTTTTTCTCGTACCAAATGTTCTTATCAAACGGCATGTCTCGGTCAATGTACTTGAGCGAATCAAGGATATTGTCCGTGCTGCCACGAAAGCGCTGACTCAACAATGCATTGGCGGTAAAACCATTGCCCAGGTTGTATTTGGCGCCTAGCCAGGGCTGGAACATGATGGTGGTCTGTCCCATGGTCTTGTATTCTTTGCCGTTGACCAACTCGTCGGCCCAAATGCGCTGCTTGTCGGTTTCAAGAGGGAAGCGTTGGCAGTCCCTGCACTGGTTGCTGGTCAGTGCGGTTTCCACTTTGGCAAAGCCGGTCAGGCTGAACATGCCATCGGGGCCGAAATCAATCGCATAGCTGGATGCAGACAGACTGAGCAACGCGCTGGCCAGGGCCAGTCGCGCGCCGCTAGCGAGCGGAGGGAAAGATATGGTTGGAATGCGCATGGTATGGGTGTGCCAAGATGTATGAAAGCGCTTTCATTCTAATTGCATGTGGCGCCGTATGGAGCGATCTGCAACCTAGGGTTTCCCCGTGGTCGCCGCGAAAGATCGCATGCAATTTGGTGCAGCCGCAGACGCCGCTAAACCTATGGAAAACCCTAGTTTCGCAGGCATGAAAGCGCTTTCATAATCCGTATAGTAAAAACCCATCGTTGGGCAAGCCCTTGCGCTTGTCCGGAACAGGAAACTCCATGCCCGCTATCCGCCCTTTGTGCCTCGCATTGCTTTGCACCTGTGCCGCCTCTTTTGCAGTTCAAGCGCAAACCGTTAAAGCTGGCGCTGGCGCTTACACCCTCGCCCCCAAGGCGGCGGACCGGGTGGTGCCTGAAGCGCCGTACCGCACGCCAGCGATGCTAAAGCGCGCTGCGCCAAGCAACCAGTGGTATTCGGCCCTGGCCTATGCCGCCAAGCCCGAGGTCTTGTTTGCCCACCCCTTAACCATTTTGCCTACCAGCGCGGGCATCGAGTTTGCGCTGCCCAGCAAAACCGTGGTGCCCACCGAGCGGCGCGATGTGGAAATCCACTACCCCCACCAAGATGGTTTGCTACTCTCGCCCACGGGTATCACGCTGGAGCGGCCCAAGCTGGCCAACGCCAGCGACTGGGCTATCGATATTGCCTGGGGCCCCAATGACGCGGCCATGACCGCCACCGTGGCGCACGGCAGCCCCTTTGTTTCGCTGCAAATTCCCAAAGGCAATGTGCGCCTGCAATTGCCATTTGCTGCCACCCGTGTGCCGCATGCCGATGCACGCGTCCTGGCCTTGCGCCTCAAGGGCAAGTCGTATGCCTTGTTTGGCCCCAGCGGCGTGCGCTGGGAACAAGTCTCGGGCACCGAATGGATAGGCCACTTGCCCGAGGGCAAAGGCTATGCCTCGGCCGCCGCACTGCCCGACGACAGCGCAGCCACCCTGGCCTTGTTTACCCGCCATGCCTATGCGTTTTTGCAAGACACGCGGGTGGACTGGCAGTTTGACGAAGCCGCCAGCCGCATACGCAGCACTTTTGTTGCTACCGCGCGCAGTATGGAAGGCCCGGATGTGCCTCCGCTGCTGGGCTTGTTCCCTCACCAGTGGCACAACAACAGCACCTTGCAAGGCAAGACCGGCCCGGCATTTGACAGCCTGCGTGGGCCTATCCATCTACTCGCCGCAAATCAATTTGAAGTGATCCGCAACTACAACGGTTTCGTGCCTTTTTGGCCCGGCGTGCCGGAGCAGCCGCGCAGCGCCGAATTGCGCGATTTGATGAAAACCGATGTGCGCAACGCCCGGCGCATGATGCTGGAAATTGGCGTCGGCCCATATTGGCAAGGCAAAGGCTTGCAGCGCATCTCCAAGCTGATGGATGTGGTCGAACAACAAGGCGACCTTGAGGCGCGCGACCAACTACTCAAGCACATGAAAACCCGCATCGAGCAATGGTTCTCCGGCAACGACAGCAAAACCTATTTTCACTACGACAAAGCGCAAGGCACGGTGGCCTCCTACCCCGAAGAATATTTCGCGGTCGAGCAAATGAACGACCACCATTTCCACTACGGCTACTGGATACGCACCATGGCCGAAATCGCGCTGCGCGATCCGCAATGGGCTTCAAAAGCGCAGTGGGGCGGCATGGTGGATGTGCTGATCGCCGACATCGCCACCCCGCGCCGGGGTGCGTCTGATTTCCCGTTTTTGCGCAACTTTGACCAGTACGAAGGCCACTCCTGGGCATCGGGCATTGGCCTAGGGCCTTTTGGTAACAACCAGGAATCGTCCTCCGAGGCCGTCAACGCTTGGGTCGGCTTGATTTTGTGGGCTGAAGTCACCGGCGACAAAGCCTTGCGCGACCTAGGTATCTACCTTTACACGTCCGAGATCGAGGCCATCAACTACTACTGGTTTGATATCCACCGCCTGGTCTTCCCGCCGGAATACAAAAACGTCGAAACCAGTATGCTCTTTGGCGGCAAGTACGCGCACAACACTTGGTGGATTGACGAGCCGCGCCAAATCAAAGGTATCAACCTCTTGCCCATCACCACCGCATCGACTTACCTGGGGCGCGACCCGGCGTTTGTGAAACGCAGCCTAGCCACCCTCAAGCCCGAGACAGAAGTTTTTGCCTCGCGCGGGAAAGCGGCCAAGCCCATCGACATCTGGCAAGACCTGTTTGCCAAATACATGGCCACTGCCGACCCGCAGGCCGCGCTAGCCATGTGGGACCGCTGGGGCTCGTTCGAACTGGGCGACACCCGCAGCCACGCGCTGCACTTTATGCTCAGCTTGCAAACCATGGGCACGCCGGACTTTGACACTACCGCGAACACTACGCTCTACAGCGTCTTCAAACGCGCAGACGGTGGCAAAACCTACCTGGCCTACAACCCTGGCGCGCAGCCAATTACGGTTCTGTTTAGCGACGGCAAAAGCCTGCAAGTGGCGCCGCGCAGCTTGGGCCGCTTCAATTGACCCATTTAAATTCGCTGCGGTGAGACAGCCGCGGCACTAGCGCATGAAAAAATTAGGCTCCGCCTTAGGCATTTTTGCAATCGGTGTTTTGGCTGCTTGCGGCGGCGGGGCTGAAGCTACAAAAGATACTACGCCACCAACCGTAGCCATCACCAAAGATGGCAATAGCCAGACCGCCAACGGCCCAGTTAGTGTGACCTTTACTTTCAGTGAAGACGTGGGCACTAGTTTCGCGACGGAAAGCATATTGGTCACAGGCGCCACAAGCGGCGCGCTGGCCCGACAGGACGCCACGCATTACAGTTTGTTGCTAAGCCCACCCACCAACAGCAAGGGCAACGCCAAAGTCAGCGTGCCGGCCAGTCGCTACAAAGATCTTGCCAATAACTGGAATACCGCGCCAGCCTACCTGGAGTTCAGTTACGACACGACACCCCCGGTAACCAGCACGTCAGGCAATACGGGCACCTGTGTCAACAGCAGCACATCGACCTGCCTAGACCTAGAGCTCGGAGGCACTACGGCCTTCGTGCCCTTCAACGGCCTCACCGCAAGCTTTGTTCCTGATCCGGTAAACGCGGCGAATAGGGTCTTGCAGATGGCCAAAAACGGCGGCAACACGGAATGGGCGGGCGCCACACTGGGCGAGTTGGGGACCCTGAAAATAAGCCCCGTCAAAATGGGTGCCAACAAGGTGCTGACCTTGCGCGTCTATGCGCCAGCGGCGGGTGAAAAGATGATGCTCAAGCTGGAAAACAAGGCCAGTAACAACACTGTTTTTGTGACGGCAGAAGCGAGAACTACTAAAGCAAACGCATGGGAAACGCTCAGCTTCGACTTCGACAACCCCACTGAAGGCACCAGCTACAACTTCAACACCGCTTACGACATGGTCAGTGTGTTTCCGCATTACGGCCAATCGGTCTCCAGCAAGACGACCTTCTATATCGACGAGCTGAAACTCAAAACCGAAGACCGGCTGGCAGGCTGGAACCTGGTGTGGTCAGACGAGTTTGCCAACACGGGCCTGCCAGACCCGGCCAAGTGGGGCTACGACACCGAATTCAACCGCAGCGGCTGGTTCAACGGCGAGCAACAGTACTACGCTGATGCACGTACCCAGAACACAGTGGTGAGCGACGGGACGCTCAAAATCATCGCCAGAAAAGAGACACCCCCCTCGGTTGGAGACTCCGGGGGACAAAAGTACACATCGGCCCGCCTTATTACACGCGACAAGGCCAAGGGGACATGGACCTACGGATTTTTTGAAATCCGAGCCAAGACGCCCTGTGGTTTGGGCACCTGGCCTGCTATTTGGCTCCTGGGCATTCCGGAAAGTCAATGGCCCAAGTACGGCGAAATCGACATCATGGAGCAAAAAGGCTTTGGCGCAGCCGACAAAAAAGAAGTGTCGGGGTATTTGCACCACCCCGGCGGTGACCCAGGCAACTTGACCCCTCTGACGGACGCATGTACCGGCTTTCACAACTACCAGCTAATCTGGACGCCAGACAAGATCGCAATTGCGGTGGACAACCGCCAGTACTTTGAGTACCAAAACCCCAAGGATGGCAACTTTGGCAACTGGCCTTACAGCGGGCCGCAATACCTGATCCTCAACGTGGCCATGGGCGGCGCATTGGGTGGCGCAATACCCGCAAATTTTGTGTCCGATCAAATGGAAGTGGATTACGTGCGGGTTTATCAGCGCTGAGGTTATGGCGCACTTAACGCCAAAGGGCCTAGGTGAAAACCCCTACCGGCAACCTAGGGAAATCCCTCATCGTGATCTATTGCAATTCATGTCACTAAACATTAACATCCAATGAAAGCGCTTTCAGAAAACGCTTTCTTTTCAGGCCGATTGTTTAACTTCCATCACCCAGATCTAGTCAGGAGTGCTACCCATGAAACGTCTTGCAAAACTAATAACACTCTCGGCTGGCGCTTTGGCGGCGGCGTTTTACCTTAGCGCCTGTGGCGGTGGTGAGCCCGCCGATAAGGTTGCGCCCACTGTAGTCATCACCGACAACGTGACCGACACCACGGCCACTGGACCGGTTACCTTCACCTTCACCTTTAGCGAGGATGTGAAAGACTTCACTGCCGAGGATGTGAACGTGACAAATGGCGACAAGGCGACGGCATTGGGCACAACAAGCGCAAAGGTTTACACCTTAGTGGTTACGCCGACACCTAACACGGAAGGGACTATCAGCGTCTCCATTGCGGCGAACAAATTTGCGGATCTGGCTAATAATCAAAACGCTGCGGTACCCGCAGTGACCCAGGCGTACAACGCCAAGGCCAGCGCCCCGACTACTGCCCCGACTGCGCCCACTGCATTGGCCGCCAACGTCAAGTCCTTGTACAGCGATTCCTACACCACCGTGAGTGGATTTGATGTCCCAAATTGGGGTCAGCTTCAGATGGTGAGCGATGTCACGATCGCTGGGAACAAGGTGTTTAAGAACGATAAGTTCACATACCAAGGTTTCCAGTTTGATGCGATCAACGCAACCAGTTCGGGTTTGACTAGCTTGCACATTGATGTGTGGTCTGCCGATGCGACGCCGGTAAAGGTGTATGTCATTTCGGCTGGACAGGATACCGAATCGGTTGACATCGTGCCCACTGCTGGAGCGTGGAAGGGCGTAGACATTCCGCTGAGCAGTTTCACAAAGATTAACAAGGCGGCAATATTCCAAGTCAAGTTAGATACGGCAATTCAGCCTATTACAAAAGTAATGTACTTCGATAACATCTACTTTAGTGGCACGGGTGGCGGTGGCGGTGGCGGAGGTGGCAGTTCTACTGCCCCGACTACTGCCCCGACTGCGCCCACTGCATTGGCCGCCAACGTCAAGTCCTTGTACAGCGATTCCTACACCACCGTGAGTGGATTTGATGTCCCAAATTGGGGTCAGCTTCAGATGGTGAGCGATGTCACGATCGCTGGGAACAAGGTGTTTAAGAACGATAAGTTCACATACCAAGGTTTCCAGTTTGATGCGATCAACGCAACCAGTTCGGGTTTGACTAGCTTGCACATTGATGTGTGGTCTGCCGATGCGACGCCGGTAAAGGTGTATGTCATTTCGGCTGGACAGGATACCGAATCGGTTGACATCGTGCCCACTGCTGGAGCGTGGAAGGGCGTAGACATTCCGCTGAGCAGTTTCACAAAGATTAACAAGGCGGCAATATTCCAAGTCAAGTTAGATACGGCAATTCAGCCTATTACAAAAGTAATGTACTTCGATAACATCTATTTCAAATAGTCATAGACATTACCGGCAGTCACACGATGTGGGCTGCCTTTGAAATTTGCATTTCGCACCTTGGGTTGCCGAGAACCGGTATTGGAGAAAATGATGCAGTCGTATCCTCGTAAATTGCTATTTGGAGTCGGTCTATCGGCAGTGTTGATCGCTTGTGGCGGTGGTAGCGGCGGTGGCAGCGGTGACCAGCCAAAGCCAAGCAGCGGTGTAGCGGTGGATGGTTACCTCAGCGGGGCAACTGCCACCTGTGACACCAATGGCGATGGTTTGGCGGGTAACGGTGAAGTGAGCGTGACGACTACTACCGCAGGGAAATACACATTTCCAAATGGTTGTAGTTCGGTAGTTATCGTCGTTGGCGGTACTGATATGGATACCAATAACGCATTTAAGGGTGTGCTCAAAGCGCCAGCGGGAGCAACAGTGGCCACGCCGCTGACCACGCTTTTGGTGGCGGGTGTTACACCAGCGCAGCTAAAGGTTTCATTGGGGCTTGCGGACAGCGTCGACCTCTATGCTCTCGACCCTGCGGCCAGGAATTCCAGCGGTGACTTGGTGAATCCGGATGTGATGAAAAAATCCTTGGCTGTGCAGCAAATGATGCAAACGGTAACCGAATCCTTTGCAAAAGTGGGCAACGTGAGCGGAAATGCATCGTTACAGGCAATTTACAGTGAAGTGGCAAGTGCCTTCGCTACCTCACTAAAAACCAATACTCTCAGCGCCGACGCGGTCACTCTGAACGTTAACGTGGTGAACAGCATGGTGAAAGCCGCAACCGAGAAGATTGCGCAATCCAATGCAGTTGGCGCTGACGTTAAAGCCGCGGTTTCGAACTTGAACGCTGACAGTGTGGCATCTGTGGCGGCTGCCGGAATTAAAGCGAAGGCCGAAGCCATCCTGAACGCGGAAGCGGGCATGCTCAAAGATGTGACGAAAACCCAGCAGGATGACAAAACCGTCGCCAACTTCGTGAAGGCGAAGCAGAACATCTTAGCTGCTGACAATAATCTCTCACCTTCCGCCATATTGGCATTGAGCGCTAGCCTGTCTGATAGTGTCAAAGATGCGAGCGTCGCAACGACGCCGACTAACTACCTGTCCTTGGCAGAAAATGCCATCAGTTTGATGGTCTCAAACCTGACCAGCAAGTTCACAACGACGGACTTTGCGTCCGATGCGGGTATCAGTATTAACTGGCCTATGTCGTCTAGCGCGGCAATAAAGCTAAACCTGGCCGAAACCGGCACGTTCACATGGACGGATGGTCAAACCGTGAGCGCCGCGGTGAAGATCTCTGAAACTGGCGGTGGCCAAGGCCAGGTCGTTGCATTTATCGACAAGGTCGGTGTAAAGAAAACCTCCGCAGGCATGGAGGTTTCGGTTGCAAGTGACGCTAGAGCAATGGTGTATGGTGTCTCCACTGACGGAAAGAAAAAGGTAGTGATTGATTTCGGCCCAAGTGTGCGTGGCATCAAGAATACTTTGGGCATATCGTCCAGCACTACAGTGCTGCTGGGTGATGTGATCAACTATGCGATCAATAATGTGAGCAATGATTTCACTGGCATTAACAGCCTTAGAGGCAAATACAAGGTGTCTTTGGTCGTTAGCAATATGCCATTGCGCTTGGCCGATGGTTCAAGGTTCACCGTTGCGGGCATCGACGTTCCGGTCCAACTGGATTCATCTGGCAACGTTTCTAAGACTGAGGCAGTGGCTGGGGCCAGTCTGGAAGGCTATATCACACTCGTTTCAGCTCCTAAATGATGTAACTGTGGCCAAGCCAGGCCCGATCCTGTCAAATGGCCCAAGCCACCGCCTGCCACGACCGCGCACCGGGCTCTGGAGACTTGCATGCGCTTGCTTGGTCGCAGCGCCAGCAGTAGCCGCTCCTTTGGATGCGTTTTTGACCGCCATGCCTGAACGGATGGCGCCATTTGGCGTGGTTGAGATAGGCATAGACCGCATGAATGAAGGCTTGGACCTGTTCAAGATTCGCGAGAACGATCCTCTCACAGCGGGCACCAAGGCGGGTGATTATCAAGGCCACCACCTCAATGCTGCTTGGCATGCCAGGGAGGGCTTGTGGATATCTGGGGGGCTTTGGGACCGGCATGTCAGCGACGCGGCTGATACTTACCTTTACACCAGCTGGCAGGTGGCCGGGCAGTATCGATTTATCGACGCGCAAGGGTCGCGCCCGGCGATGGCACTGCGTTTGTCTGCTTGGGGCAACCGAGCGGCGGTAACGGAGTCATCCACGCCAGTGAATGTTCCAGGCGCTATATTGAGCACCGTGAAAGTCACTGAACCGACCGACCAGCAATTGCAAGCGGACCTCATTGCCACATGGATAGTGACTCCTAGCTGGGATGTCAGCGGCTTTGTCAGTGTTGGCAGTAACCGCTTATCCTATGGTGGCCTGTCGGCGACCACTTCGCGCAATGGCTGTAATTACCAGCTACGTTTTAGCGGCAATGATATTTACGGCATTTTGATTCCGCCTTGCGCTACGAAGGGTGGCATCATTCAGCAGTTTTTTGACAGCAGCGGTGATTACGGCGTGGATGTGGCAAAGGAAATTGCTTGGAGCGGTACCTTCATGCAGTTGGGCTTCAATGGCGTTTGGCGCAGCGGGCCCTGGACCTTACAGAGCGCCTATTTGTTTCATGCGGCGCAGCGCGAGGCGGTCGACGCCATACTGGCCTCACGCGGCAAAAATTCGCACACCCAAAACCACAGCATCAGCTTGGAGTCCGACTACCGTTTGCTTACCAATCTCAGCGTCTTTGCGCGGGCGCAGTACAGTAGCAGCCTGCTCGTGAACGACCTACCGGTCACTTACAACAGCAGTACTGCTGCCCGGTTTGGTAGCAAGTACTCGCTGTTTTCAATGGGTCTACGCGCACTTTTTTAAGCCGCGCGGCCCATTGCTGCCTTGACCGGCGGGTATTATGCGCAGCGGCGTGTTTTCCTAGGGAGTCCCACTATGCCTCAATTGAATTCAGTCCGGCGCGGCGTGCTGCAACGCGGCTTCACCCTGATCGAGCTGATGGTGGTCTTGCTCATCATCGGCGTGTTGGCCGCCTTGATCGTGCCCAATGTCTTGGACAGAGCAGACGACGCCAAGGTGACGGCGGCTAAGGCCGATATCAGCAACCTGATGCAAGCGCTCAAGATGTACCGCCTGGACAATGGCCGCTATCCCAGCGCCGAGCAGGGCCTGGCCGCGCTGGTCAGCAAGCCAGCCGCCGAACCGGCGGCGCCCAACTGGAAGAAAAACCTGGACCAGTTGCCCAATGACCCCTGGGGCAAGCCCTATGTCTATCTGAACCCCGGCATCAAGGCAGAAATTGACCTCATGTCCTTTGGCGCAGACGGTCAGTCCGGCGGCGAGGGCAAGAATGCGGACATCGGCAGCTGGCAGCCCTGAGCGATGCATGGGTCGCCACCCCATTTGCGCCAAGGGGCAGCGCGGCTTCACCCTGATCGAGTTGATGGTGGTGGTGCTAATCGTCGCGCTCGCCTCGGGCATGGTGGTCTTTAGTTTGCGTGACAGCCAGGGCATCGCCCTGGAGCGCGAAGGCCAGCGTCTAGCAGCCCTATTGGAATATGCCCGCGCCCAGTCCCGCCTACAAGGCACCCCGGTGCGCTGGCGCGCCACGCGCAATGGCTTTGCCTTAGACGGCCTGAACAAACCCGTCCCCGAGCAGCCCTGGCTAAGCCAAGACACCCGCGTGCTGGACGTGCTGCCGCGCAACCCGGCCATGGACTCCACCAGCCTGGCCGCGCTAGCCTTGGGCCCGGAGCCGGTGTTGCCGCCGCAATCGGTGCTGCTGGCCTCGGGCCAGACGCCCGGCAATACGGTGCGGGTTGCCACCGACGGCGTGCGGCCCTTTGCCATCGTGCCGGCAGATGCTGCGGCGCCCGCCCCCGCAGTACGCGCGCCATGAGCCATTGGCCTAAAGCGCCAGCGCACCTAGCCCGTGGCTTCACCTTGATCGAGGTGCTGGTGGCGCTGACCATAGTGGCCGTGGCGCTCATGGCGGGCATGAAAGCCAGCGGCGCCTTGACGCTGCATGCGCAGCGCCAGACCGATGTGTTGCTGGGCCAGATGTGCGTGGAAAACGTATTGCACCAAATGCGCTTGTCCCGCCAAATGCCTGGTCTGGGACAAAGCAGTCGCGAATGCCCGCAGGGCACGCTGACCTATACCGTGGCCTTGGATGTGCAACCCACGCCCAATCCCAATTTCGTGCGTGTGGACGCCTTGGTGCGCAATGACGCCGAGCCGGTGCTGCGCCTGACCACCATCGTGGGTCGCAACTGATATGCAGCGCGCGCTTTTCATGCAACCCAAGCCTCATGCAGCCCCAAAAGCGCGCAGCCAGCGCGGCTTCACGCTTATTGAATTGTTGGTAGCACTGGTACTGATGGCCGTCATGGCCGGATTAAGTTGGCGCGGCTTTGACGCTATGCAGCGCAACCAGACGAGCCTGGCGCGCCATTCCCAAGAAGTGCTGAGCCTGCAAAACGGCCTGGCGCAATGGACGGCTGACCTGGAAGCCATAGAAACCCAGCCCGGCCAAAGTAGCATGGACTGGGACGGGCGCGCGCTACGCTTGCTGCGCCGGGGCAGCCAAGGCGCGGGCGAAGGCTTGTACGTGGTGGCCTGGGCGCAAGGCCAACGGGCGCAGGGCAGCGTCTGGCTGCGCTGGTCGTCGCCGCCGCTGACTAACCGCGCCCAGTTACTGGCCGCCTGGAGCCAGGCAGCGTTGTGGGCGCAAAACCCGGGTGATGCCGAGCGCCTGCGTGAAGTCATCATCGCGCCCATGAGTGGCTGGCAAATTGTGTATTTCCGTGGCGGCGCATGGACTAATCCGCTGTCCAGTGCTGACCAGGTAAGCGCTGCGCCTGTCGCACCGGCCAGTGGTGCGGTAACCGAGGCACCCAAGCAAGAGGGCGCTGCCGACGCTGGCAAAGGTCTACTAGGTGCATTGTTCGGCGCAGTGCCCGGAGCCGCTGGGCAAGCCGCCAATGCGCCAGCGCAAACCAAAACCGATGCCCTGCCGGACGGCCTGCGCTTGGTGCTGACCCTGCCCGATGGCGGGGCGATCAGCGGCACGATCACGCGCGACTGGTCCCGCGCCGGAGTGGGCGGCTCATGATGCAGCGCAGCGCAGCCCGACAGCGTCAAAGCGGCGCAGCGATTTTGATGGCCATGCTTACCGTGGTGCTGGTGGCCGCCCTGGCCTCGGCTGCGCTGTGGCAGCAGTGGCGCGCCGTTGAGATTGAAAGCGCCGAGCGCAGCCGCGCCCAGTCGGGCTGGATTTTGCAAGGCGCGCTGGATTGGGCGCGCCTGATATTGGCCGAAGACGGGCGCAAAGGCGGCTCGGACAACCTGACGGAGCCCTGGTCCATGCCCCTGGAAGCAGCCCGCCTGTCCACTTTTTTGGCGGTGGACCGCAGCGACGCCATCTTGGCCGACCAGACCGGCAGCGCGCTGCTGTCGGGCCAGATGTTTGATTTGCAATCGCGCCTGAACCTGCGCAACCTCATCGTGGGTGACAAGGTGCATGCCCCCACCGCAGCGCAGTTCGCCCGGCTCTTTAGCCTTCTCAATTTACCCAATCAAGAGTTGACTTTGCTGATCAATGGCATGCTTAGCGCGCAGCAGGCCAGCACTGCGCCCGTGGGCGTGGCGGTGCAGGCGCCCTTGGTGCCGCAAACGGTGGACCAACTGGCCTGGCTGGGCCTGAGCAGCAGCACGATTGTCCAGCTGCGCCCTTATGTAACGGTGCTGCCCGAGACCACCAAAGTCAATCTCAACACCGCGTCCGACATCGTGCTACGCGCCGCCGTCGCCGGTGTGGACGCTGCCTTGGCCCAGCAGTTGCTGCAAAAACGCAGTAATAAACCCTGGGAAACCTTGGACGAGTTTGCGCAAGCCGCTGGCCTGTCTGCCAAGGTACTGGAGACAGAAGCACTGGCCACGCAAACCCGTTTTTTTGAATTGCGTGGTACGCTGGCATTGGATGGCCAGCCGGTGCATGTCATCGCACTTACCCAGCGCGACGGCCAGCGGGTGCGTATCTTGATGCGCGAGCGCACCGTCGCCCCGGCGCCCGGCGCCGCCTCGGCGGGTGGAACCGTCGCAGGCGCTGCGCCCGCGAGGCCCTAGTCTGCGCGCGCCTACGCCCACGCCATGGCGCCGCCTACAATCCCGAAGCGATTGAATTTATGACTATTTTGATCATTACCCTGCCAGCGCAAGCACTTAAGTCAGCGACCCAGCTTGACTATGTGATCAGTCGCGACGGTACGAATGTGGATACGCAGTCCAGCGCGCCCTGGTCGCTGTTGCCATCGAGTGCCCGTGATGCGCAGGCAATGCAAGTGGTTTTGGTGCTGCCAGTGGAGCGCGTCTCCTGGCACCAAGTGCAATTACCGCCCGGCGCGGCCCGCTCCGCCAGGTTGCGCGTGGTGCTCGAAGGTCTGATAGAAGACCAGTTGCTCGACGATGTCGCCGATCTGCACTTGGCTTTGCAAATGCCCCTGCCTGCGCAAGGCCCGGTGTGGCTGGCCGCGTGTGACAAAGCCTGGTTGCTCGACTGTGTGCGTGAAGTCGAGCAGGCCGGTTTCTTTATCGAGGCGCTGGTGCCTGAGTTGGCGCCGCCCGCAATGGTTGCTGGTGCCGCAGACTTCCCGGCCCAACTCTATGCCTTGGACAGCCTACAAGGCCCGCAGTGGGCCTACAGCAGCGCTGCTGGTCTGACGCGTTGGCCCTTGCAGGCTTCGGCTTTGGCCGCCATCAAACCGACAGACGATATGGCGGTCTGGGCCGAGCCTGCAGTAGCTGCCCAGGCCGAAGCGCTGCTGGGTCGGCCGTTGTTTCTGCAATCGAGCGCCCAACGCGCATTGCTGGCCAGTCAGGGTGCTTGGGATATGGTGCAATTTGGTATCGTGGCTTCGCGCGGGGGGCGTAGCGTACGGAGTCTCGTGCAGGGCCTCCAACAGTTTTCTGCTGCGCCGCGCTGGCGCCCAGTACGATGGGGTTTGTGGGCTTTGTTGCTGGTGCAGGTGCTGGGGCTCAATTTATACGCCTACCAGAGCCAAGCGGCGGTCAATCAGGAGCGCCGCGCTATGCAGGCGGTATTTACCAACACCTTCCCCAAGGTGCAAGCGGTGGTGGATGCACCTGTGCAAATGCAGCGCGAAGTTGATCAACTGCGCCAGCGCAGCGGTCAGTTGGCACAAGATGACGCGGAGGTGATGCTCAGCACGCTGATGCAGACCGCCAACTTTCCGGCGGCGTCCACTGCGGTGCATTACCAAGGCGGCGAACTCAAGATCGAAGGCCTTCAACTATCGAGCACCGCGCTGGCTGATTTGACCCGCGCCATGGAGGCGCGCGGCTATCAGTTACAAGCCCAAGGCGCTGGGCTGTCTATGCGCGCAAAGGGTGCGCCATGATGCAATCGTTGCGCAATGCTTGGCAGTCCCGCTGGTCGCAAGCCAGCGCGCGCGAGCAAATCCTGGTGCGTGTAGCAATAAGTGTTTTGCTGCTGGTGCTTTTGTGGTTTATTGCGCTGCGCCCGGCCTGGGTCGGCTTGAAGGCGGCGCGCGCGCAAGCGCCAGTGGTGCGCGCGCAGTACGAACAGGTCTTGCAACTGCAGGCGCAGGCGCAGGCTTTTCGTGCCCAGGCATCGGGTGCGCCGGTCGATGCCAAAGTGGTTTTACAAAATGGATTAGGTAGCCTTGAAAAAAATGCGCGCATGGGGGTGCTGGCCGAGCAGGCCACCATCAACTTTAAAGACGCAGGGCCGGAAGCGCTAGCGCGCTATCTGGAACAGGCACGCCTGGTGGCGCACACTAGCACGCTGGAAATGCACTTGACCCAGGCCGGTGGCTTGTGGTCGGGTAACCTGGTGTTGCGGCTGCCCGCGCCTGGCTCGCCTTAACACGCCTGACAGCACCATGGCAAGCACAGGTTCCGCTTTTACCACTGCACCGGGTCACCGTGCGCCTTGGACTTGGATGCTGGTCGGAAGCGTGGTGGGACTGTGTCTGGCTTTACTGTTATTTGCGCCGGCGCGCTGGTTGGCGGTGCAAGTAGGCCAGGCCAGTGAAGGGCGCTTGCGCTTGTCAGATACCCAAGGCACGGTCTGGTCTGGCTCGGGCCAGCTCAGTCTGCATGGCGGGCAAGGCAGTAATGATGTGAGCGTGCTGCCCGGCCGCGTTCAATGGCGTTTGCTACCGGCCCTGGGCGCGCTGGATCTGGAGCTGCGCGCCGACTGCTGCACCCCGCAAGGATTGCAAATGCATATCTTGCCGTCCTGGAGCGGGACACGCTTGGAATTAGCCGATCGCCAGTCGCACTGGTCGGCGCAGTGGCTGGTGGGACTGGGTACACCCTGGAATACCATCCGCCCCGAAGGACAGTTACTTTTTCAAAGCACGGCCTTTGTGGTGCAATGGGCTGCGGGGCGTTGGTCTTGGCAAGGGGCGCTGCAAATCGACGCGCTGGACATGGCATCGCGCTTGTCCACGTTGCGACCTATGGGCAGCTACCGCTTACGTTTGCAGGACGGGCCGACTTCGCAGATGCAATTGAGCACGCTGCAAGGCGGCTTGCAATTGCAAGGCAGCGGCCAATGGACCGGTGGCAAATGGCGTTTTGAGGGCGAGGCCAGTGCCGCGCCCGACCGTGAGGAGGCCTTGGCCAATCTCCTGAACATCATCGGGCAGCGCAGTGGTGCGCGCTCCATTATCAAACTGGGTTGAAATTTCATGACAGCTTTCGCGCATTTCAAGACGTCGAGTTTTTTTGCAGCTATTGGCCTGCTGCTGTGCTTGGTGGGTCAGGCGCCAGCACATGCGCAATCGGCAGCTGCGGCTCCGGCAGCGTCCACGCCTGCCAAGGCGGAAACTTTGTTCAAACGCGGCGACCACATCACCCTGAATTTCAACGCCGCTGACATCGAGGCTGTGGCCCGCACCATGGGCGTTATCTCAGGTATGAACGTGGTGGTCGATCCGCGTGTGAAAGGCCAGATCAATTTGGTAAGCGAAAAATCGGTCAGCCCGCAAGTGGCGATGGCGCAGTTCCTGACCAGCTTGCGCATGCAGGGCTTTACCATGGTGGAGTCGGCGGGTTTGTTCAAAGTCGTGCCCGAGGCGGATGCCAAGCTGCAAAGCGCGGCTGTGGAAACCAGCGAGAGCGCACCTAAAGGCGCACCCGGTGCGCAAATCACCACGCAGATTTTTAAGCTCAATTTTGAGTCCGCCAACAACCTGGTCACCATACTGCGCCCGCTGATCAGCCCCAACAACACCATCAACGCCAACCCCGTGAATAACTCACTGGTAATTACCGACTATGCGGACAATTTACGCCGTATTGCGCGCATCATTGCTGCGCTCGATGTCAGTAACGCCACCGAGGTGGAAGTGATAGAACTGAAAAACGCGATCGCAGTAGATTTGGCGCCCTTGGTGACGCGCTTGCTTGAATCAGGCGGCGTAGCCGGTGCAGCGCCTGGTGGTGTGGCCGATGGCGGATTTAAGAATACGGTGATTGCTGAGGCGCGTAGTAATTCGCTGCTGGTGCGTGCAGCTAACGGGGCGCGCATGGTGCAAATCAAATCGTTGGTAGAAAAATTGGATCGTGCGTCCAACCAAGGCACTGGCGAGGCCGGCATATTGCGCGTCGTTAGCCTGAAAAATGCCGACGCCACCAAGTTGGCCGCCACACTGCGCGCTGCCATGGGCGCTGGCAGTACGGGCGCGCAAGCAGTTTCCGCTGCGGGCGGCGCCCCAGGCCAAGCGGGTGCGCCGGTTACCACTACCGGCGGTCAGGTGCAGGCCGATGTGGCGACCAATTCACTGATCATCACTGCGCCGGACCCGCAGTACCGACAGTTGCGCGAAGTGATCGATATGCTGGACGGGCGCCGTGCCCAAGTGTTTATCGAAAGCCTGATCGCCGAGGTCAACTCCGAAAAGGCTGCCGAATTTGGCGTGCAGTGGCAAGGCGCTTTGGGTAAGACCGGCGACGCCGCGGTAGGGGTGCTGGGTACCAACTTCGGCTCGGGTGGCGCCAACATCATCAGTTTGGCGACAGGCGCTGCCACAGGCGCTGCGCTGCCCAAGCCGGGTTTGAACATCGGCATCGCCACGCAGTACGATGGTAAATATGTGCTGGGTGCATTAGCGCGTTTTTTGGAAACTTCAGGCTCGGGCAATGTGCTCTCCACGCCCAATTTGCTCACGCTGGACAACGAAGAGGCCAAAATTGTGATCGCGCAAAACGTGCCCTTTGTTACCGGCCAGTTCACCAACACCGGCACCGGAAATGGCGCGGTCAACCCCTTCCAAACTATTGAGCGCAAAGATGTAGGCCTGACGCTCAAAGTCAAGCCGCAAATCAGCGCCAACGGCACCGTCAAGCTCACGATTTACCAAGAAGTCTCGTCGGTGGACACCAGTGCGGCCTCCAGCTCCAGCTCTACCGGCCCCACGACGAATAAGCGCACCATCGAATCCAATGTACTGGTCGATGACGGCTCGGTAGTAGTGCTGGGTGGCTTGTTGCAAGACAATTTCACGGGCAACACCGACAAGATTCCCGGCCTGGGCGACTTGCCCTTTTTTGGCAGTTTGTTCAAGAGCAATTCGCGCAGCCGCAAAAAATCGAACTTGATGGTGTTTTTGCGGCCCGTAGTAGTGCGCGACGCCGCTTCCAGCGACCGCCTGTCTATGGAGCGCTACGAGCAAATGATGGGTGGCATGAAAGAAGCCCAACCCGCGCCCAGCCAAACCACGCCCATCAACGAAGGCCCGGTACTGCCCGCGTTGCCTGCTAAAAACTGATATGCGCTACCCCCTGCCTTATGCGTTTGCGCGCACCCAGCAAGTGTTGCTGGAGGATGCGGGCGATCAGCTCACGCTGCATGTGCATGCCGCCTCGCTTGCCGGCGGCTTGAGCGAGGTGATGCGCAAATTCCCGGTGGTGTCGGTGCAAACCCATAGCGCCCCCGACCTGGTGCAGCGCATCAGCGCGGCCTACGCGCAAGGCGAATCCAGCGCGGCTGCAGTGGTTAGCGAAGTGGAAGGCGAGGCCGACCTCACGCGAATGATGCAAGACCTGCCGGCCATCGAAGACTTGCTGGAAACCTCGGACGATGCGCCCATCATCCGCATGCTCAATGCCTTGCTCACCCAGGCCGCGCGCGATGGGGCCAGCGACATCCATATCGAAGCCTTTGAGCGCCACTCGGTGGTGCGCTTTCGGGTCGATGGCAATTTGCGCGAAGTGGTGCAGCCCAACCGTGCGCTGCATGCGGCCTTGATTTCGCGCCTGAAGATCATGGCCGAGCTGGATATCGCCGAGCGCCGCTTGCCGCAAGACGGGCGCATCTCGCTGCGCATCGGCACGCGCGCGGTCGATGTGCGCGTCAGCACTTTGCCCAGCGCGCATGGCGAGCGCGCGGTACTGCGTTTGCTGGACAAAAGCGAGAGCAAACTCAGCCTCGAATCAGTGGGCATGCAAGGCGATGTGCTGGCGCGTTTTAGCCACTTGCTGTCGCAGCCGCACGGCATTATTTTGGTGACCGGCCCGACCGGCTCGGGCAAGACGACTACGCTGTACGCGGGATTGCAACGCCTGGATACCCAGGGCAGCAACATCATGACGGTGGAAGACCCGATTGAGTATGAGTTGCCCGGCGTGGGCCAGACCCAGGTCAACGCGAAGATTGATCTGACTTTTGCCAAAGCCCTGCGCGCCATCTTGCGTCAGGACCCGGACGTGATCATGATCGGCGAGATCCGCGATTTCGAAACCGCGCAAATTGCGATTCAGGCCTCGCTCACCGGCCACTTGGTACTTGCGACATTGCACACCAACGATGCAGCCAGCGCCGTCACCCGCCTCACCGATATGGGCGTGGAGCCTTTTTTGCTGAGTTCTTCGCTGCTGGGCGTGCTGGCGCAGCGCCTGGTGCGCAAGCGCTGCATTGCGTGTGCCGGTGCGGGTTGCGCCACCTGCGCGCATACCGGCTACGCCGGGCGCACCGGCGTGTTTGAGCTGCTGCTCACCGACGACGCTATCCGCGCGCAAATTCACAGCCAGGCCTCTGAGGCCG
>Ga0214919_10002996_pt1 | contig 25988 bp, 18 predicted proteins | sample LL1503_MetaG_FD_177994 | JGI IMG/M metagenome (GOLD analysis project Ga0214919, IMG submission 177994) | Freshwater microbial communities from Lake Lanier, Atlanta, Georgia, United States - LL-1503 | ecosystem: Environmental > Aquatic > Freshwater > Lake | place: USA: Georgia | collected...
CCACGACGATGTCAGCAAAGTCGACCAGGTCGAGCCGCGTGAAGGGATCGAGCGAGGTGACGAGGCCCACCGGCTCGATCGCGCCGCGGGCCAGGTTTGCCAGCCCCGTGATTGCGGTGGTGGCCACGCCCCCCTTGGCCCCGATGAGCCACAGACCGATACGGCTGCCTGACATGGGAAGTGCTTTCTCAAGAGGTTGTGAGGGGTAAAAACGTCTGGGAAACAGCCCGGTGGGTGGTATCATTCTTGCCACGCACCACGCATCACGCAAACCATCATGGAAAGGCAGGAGCCCTTACAAGGCCGCATGAACACGAGAGAGTCTTCCAAGAGCCTGCAATCCAAGAGCCTGCAATTGGCCCAGCGCATGCAAGCGCTCGAGCCATCCGCCACACTCGCCATGGCCGCCCGCGCCTCCGCGATGGCCGCCGCCGGCATGAACGTCGTCGACCTTTCGGTCGGCGAGCCCGATTTCCCCACGCCGCTCCATATCTGCCAGGCCGCCGAGGCGGCGATCCGCTCCGGCAAAACGAAATACACCCCCGCCGCTGGCATCCCCGATCTCCGCAAGGCTGTGGCGGCCGACTACACCCGCCGCACCGGTCTGGCCGTAACGCCCGCGCAGGTGGTCGTCTCCAACGGCGCCAAGCACTCGCTCCACAACGCTTTTACGGCACTGCTCAACGAGGGGGATGAGGTGATCGTGCCGACGCCCTACTGGGTGAGCTACGCGGAGCTGATCAAGCTGGCAGGGGCGAAGCCCGTGCTCCTGTCCACGCGGATCGAGGACGACTTCAAGCTGCGGCCGCAGGCCCTGCAGGCGGCCATCACGCCGGCCACGCGGATGCTCCTGCTCTGCACGCCAAGCAACCCGACCGGCGTCGTCTATTCAGCCGACGAACTGCGGGCCCTGGCTGACATCGCGATCGAGGCCGATCTGGCCGTCGTGTCGGACGAGATCTACGACCAGCTGGTCTTCGACGGCCAGAAGGCGGTGTCGTTTCCGACGCTGCGTCCGGGGCTCGAGGCCCGCACGGTGGTCGTGGCGGGTGTGAGCAAGACCTATTCGATGACCGGCTGGCGGATCGGCTGGACGATCTGCCCGGAGCCCCTGGCCAAGGCGATCGGCAACCTGCAGAGCCAGGAGACGAGCAACCCCTGCAGTGTCAGCCAGCATGCAGCGGTGGCGGCGCTTACCGGCCCGCAGGAGTGCGTGGCCGAGATGTGCCGGGCGTTTGAAAAGCGTCGCGACCTTGTGGCGGCCAGGCTATTGGCTATGCCGGGCGTGCGTCTGCCGCGGATCGGCGGCGCGTTCTACGCGTTCTTCGACATCGCTCCGGCGCTCGCGAAGGGGAAGAACGGCATCACCAACAGCATGCAGTGGTGCGAGGCGCTCCTGGAGAAGGAGCACGTGGCCCTCGTGGCCGGCAGCGCGTTTGGCGCCGAGGGGCACGTGCGGATGTCGTTCGCCGCGTCGGAGGAGAAGCTGGGCGAGGGCCTCGACCGGATCGCCCGGTTTTTGGGTGAGTGAACCGTGTGCTGCTGCTCGTCAATCAGCGCATTCATGCCCGCAGCACAACGCAGGCGAATGTGCTTTCAGCCCACAAACGGTAAGCCGTCATGACTGACACGCCTCCAAGCACGCCGCGGGCTGGGTCGGCCGGGCCTTCCCTTACTGCCCCGACCCAGTCGCGCGACCTGTCTGGGGTCTCGGAGATGTTTGGGCTGCGCGACGGGCAGATCGGTGGGGACAACTCGAACACGCTCACCGGCACCGCAACGGTCGGCCAGTCGGCGGCGGTGACGGTCGAGGCCATCGCGCAGCCATCGGATGTTTCCAGTCGACTGGTGCACGGCCGCTATCGCCTGATCGCGGAGCTGGGCGTGGGCGGCATGGGCGTGACCTACCGGGCGTGGGATACGGCTGCCGGCATTCCTGTCGTCGTGAAGATGCCACGGCGTGAAGTGCGGCATGACAGCGCGGCGATGCAAAGGTTTGCCCGCGAGATCGAAGCGATGCTCGCCACGCCGCATGAGTCGGTGGTGCCGATCACCGATCACGGTGACGACAACGGCTGCCCGTTCGTGGCGATGCGGTTTCTTCCGGGGGGCTCTCTGGCGGATTACCGACGGTGGGACGAAGCGGGCAACGCGATCCGCAATCCTCCCGGGATGCTCCACTTCTGGCTGCCCGGCGTCGCTGCGGCGCTCGACCATATCCATGCCCGCGGCATGCTCCACCGGGACGTAAAGCCGGGAAACATCTTCCTGGATGGGTTCCTGAAGCCGTATCTCGGTGACTTTGGGATTGCGAAGGTCATCGATGAATCGGGCGGGCTCAATAAAGAGCAGACGCTGACAGCCACGAAGATGGTGGTCGGCACACCAGAGTACATGGCTCCGGAGCTATTCAAGCCGCGGTCGCAGCCGGATGGCCGGGTGGATCAATATGCGCTCGCGGTGACCGTGTACGAGATGCTCTCCGGTGAGAAGCCGTTCAAGGGGGATCGGGCGCACATCATCGTCGAGCACGCGTCGCTGAATCCGCCGCCGCTTGCGGCCAAGGTGCCGGGGCTGCCGCAGCGGCTCTGCGCGGCGGTGGAAAAGGGTCTCGCCAAGAACGCGGCCGACCGGTTTCCAACATGCCGCGAGTTCGCGGCCGCGGTGGTGGCGGACCTTGCACCGCTGGCACCTGAGCCCGACACGGTGAGGTTGTTGTGCCCGGGCTGCAAGAACATTCTCAAGCTGCCGCAGAAGGCGGCGGGCATGACGGGCAGGTGTCCACGCTGCCGAGCGGCGATGGACGTAGCGGCAGACCTGGGGAGCCTATGGCTGGAGGCCGAGGAGCGAGGAGGCGGGGCTGACACAGTAGTCAAGCCGGCGCCGACAGGGACGTTCCAAGCAGACGATCCTGAGGCGGCGACAGGCTCGATTCAGTGGCGAGCGGTGCACTGGCTGGCGATGACGTCCGCAGCGTTGGTCGGACTCTTGGTTGGCTCTGTGTGGGGAGGGTCAGCCTTGAAAGCGGAGAACCGCCGGCTGGCCGCGGCTCTGGCGGCAGCGGGCGCGGCAGCGCAGCCCGCGGTCGAAGACACGCCGAGCCCGCAGTCGGTGCCAGATGGGGGTGCTGATCGGGTGACCAACTCGATTGGCATGTCGCTCATCAAGATTCCAATGGGCGAGTTCAAGATGGGCGAACGCAATAATGTCCGCGTGAGATTGTCGCGGGATTTTCTCCTGGGACAGACGGAGGTGACTCGCGGTCAGTGGGAGAAGGTCATGGGGACAAGACCGTGGGGCGGTGCGGCAGGAGCGTCGGGCGACACGCTGCCGGTGACCGACTTGACCTGGGAAGAAGCGACCCGATTTTGTGTGCAACTCACCAAACTGGAGCGGGCCAGCGGCGGGCTCGTCGCGGCAGCTTCCTACCGGCTTCCGACGGAAGCGGAATGGGAATATGCCTGCCGGGCTGGGACGATGACGGCATTTTCATGCGGAGACGACGAATCGATGCTGGGCGACTTTGCCTGGTTTTCGGGCAACAGCGAAGGCACGGCCCATCCAGTGGGGACAAAACAGCCAAACGCCTGGGGGCTTCACGACATGCATGGAAATGTCAGGGAGTGGTGTTCAGACTGGCAGAGCGGCAGCCTTCAGGGTGGCTTCGATCCAGGCGGTCCCGCCACGGGCTCGGACCGTGTGAGCCGCGGTGGCAGTTGGGGGGACCAGCCAAACCGCTGCCGGTCGGCCTACCGCAGCTCCGGCGACCCGTCGAACCGTGCCGCCGACAGCGACCCATGGTACCGCTCGATCCCCCACCGCTCTGGCAACCTTGGCTTCCGTGTGGCCAGGAGCCCGTCGGGCAAGTGATCGGCGAGCGGGCGTGGCTGGCCTAGAGCGCCAGCGCCCGCAGGTCGCGGAACTCGACTTTCATCACCAGGCCGCCGTGGATCTGCAGGCCGATCGGGGCCGGCTCCGCATACTTCGCATCCTTGTATTGCGAGACCTGCTCGCCGTTGAGCCAGACGGTAAACGTGTCGCCCTTCGCCTCAACGCGGATTCGATTCCACTCGCCCACCTTCAGCAGTTCGGCCGCGCGGTTCGCCCGCGCCTCCTCCGGATATTTTCCGTTGTAGAAGGAACAGGTCATGTCCTTCTTCAGACTCCGCGACACGCCGATTTGCACCTGCAGCTCCGGTTTCCGCACCATGATGCCGCTGTCGATCTCGCCGGTGAACCGCACCTCTCCCTCCACGATCACGTCGCCATACGGCTTGTCTGTGTAGAGCATCGAGCCCTTCTTTGCTTCGTCACTCTGGCCCACGATGACGCCGTCGACGACATTCCAATAGGGCTCGGCCGGCGTCTTCCAGCCGGTCAGGTCGCGGCCGTTGAAGATCGACGGCAGGCTCGCGGTCGGCGGCACGTCGGCGGCACACGCGGGTGGGTTGGCCATGGTCAGGCCGAGGCATGCGGCGACGAGCAAGGCGACGGCAGTGCGATAGAATACGGCCATGGTCTGATGTCCTGTGCGAGTGCCGCGGAAAGTGGATGGAGCTGACAGCCGTGCATTCTTCAAGACTTCATGCCTCGATGCAACAGCCCGGTCAGGTGACGGTGGGCATCGTGCTGGCTGGTGGCAGCTCCACCCGACTGGCGTCGGTCGCGGCGACCGGCGGCGGCAAGGCGTTGCTCACGTTTCAGGGCAAAACGTTTCTCGAGCATATCGTCACAATGGTGGCGGCCGAAGTGGGCCCGACGATCGTGGTGGCCGCGCCAGGGCAGAGGCTGCCAGCCCTCGACGGCGTGCGGATCGTCCACGACCTCACGCCCAACGCCGGGCCACTCGCGGGCATCCGCGACGGGCTGCGGGCTGTGCTCGCCGTTGATGATGCTGGTCATGCTGGTCATGCCGCTGCCGAGCCACCCCGCCTCGCCTTCGTGGTCTCGTGCGATGTTCCGCTTCTGCGCCGGGAGGTCGTCCGTCTACTCGTGGCCGCGGCGGCGGAGTCGGATGCTCTCTGGACCGTGCCCGTCGTGCACGGCCACAGGCAGGTGCTCGTGTCGGTGATGCGTGTCGAGTTGCTCTCGCGGATCGAAGCCTGGCTCTCCACCGGCCGCCGCGATCTGCGCGGGCTTTTCCAGGAGATGGCCCAGACTGATCCACAGAGCGTTGGCGAGGTGACTGAGGAGGCATGCAAGGCCGTTGATCCGACGCTCGAGTCCTTCGTCGACATCGACACGCCCGACGACCTCGAGCGGCTGCAATCGCGGTGATATTCGCCTTCGCGGCAGGGGGCGAGACTTCTATACTCCGCTGTCTATGGCGACGCGACGTTCACGATCCGACGATGAGTGGCAGCCGCGGCCGCAGCGCCGTCGCCGTGTCTTCTCGTTGGCGGCACTCGCCCTCCTCGGGGCGGCCGCCTGGTTCGCGCCGGCACTGATCGTGCTCACCGATCTCCGCGACCGGCCGCTCGAGGCGATCTTCGCCGGCATCGACGGCCGGGTGACCAGCCGTGCCGCACAGTGGCAGTGGTGGGGCACCATCGAATACCGCGATGTCGTGCTCCGTGACCCGGCAGGGCGGCCGCTGGTGGCCGTGCCCCGCGTGGTGATCGATCGCGGACTGGCGAGCCTGCTTGTCCATCCGGGTGATCTGGGCGCGGTGCGGCTGATCGGCGGCGAGGCGCTCGTCGAGGTCCGCCGCGGCGGCAGCACGATCGAGGACGTGCTCGCCCCTTGGCTGGCAGCGGTCGTGCAGGCCACGGCAGTGCCGGTGTCGTTCGAACTCGAGGTCGTCGATGCCGCCATCGAACTGGTCGATCTGGAACGCAATGACGCCTGGCGGATCACCGATCTTCTGGCGGCAGGCACCGTGCGACCCGATGCGACCCTCGCCGGCTGGACGATTTCAGGCCGCACGCGGCATACCGGCGCGCCTCTGCGGGATCTCGCTGCCGCGGCCAACCGCGTTGCCTCGGACCGCGTGCAGGCTTCCGCCGGGCCGGTGCCGAGCGGAACCCCTGCTTGGGATCAGACCGGTGGACCGGCCGGTGGCGCAGACAGGGCTTCACCGTCAGCCAGACTCGATCGCACGACGGTCGCGGCCGGTGCCACCGCCATCCTCGCGCGGGATGGTGGCTGGTCGGTGTCGTCGCCCGACAACCAGTCCGCCGACAAGCCGCGGACGCTCGCCGTGGCCGCCACCCGCCTGCCATTGGGACTCTCGAGTGTGCTGGCCACGCGGTTCGACGCGGCGCATGTGCTCGATGGACTGGCCGACGTGCGGCTCGACATCACGCTGCCGTCACCCCCCGTCGCCGCCGCCGCCGATGACATTGGTCTGCCACGGAAGCCGCTCGCGCGGCCCGCGTCTGAAACGGTACGGGTGGCCGGGGTGGTGTCAGGATCGCAGTTGGCGATCTGTCAGGCCGGCACGCTGGCGGAACTGATCACGCTCGACCGTGGCGAGATGCCGATCGATCTGTCGGTTGATGGCGACCGGATCACGGTGCGATCGCTCAAGGTGGACTCGCAGCTGTTCAAGGCCGAGGCCTCGGGCCGGATCCGCCTGCCGGCGGGGGGAACATGGGACTGGGCCGAGGCGCTCGCGGGGGAGAATTTCGCGGTCGCCGCGGATGTCGATCTCGCTGCAGCCGCGCGGGCCATGCCCGGCGGCCTCACCGTGCGGCCTGATGTGCGGGTCACCGGTGGGCAGTTGCAGCTCTCCGCCGTCGCGCGGGCCGATGGCAACGAACGTGTGCTGGAGGTTCGTGCCAGTTCACGGGATCTCGCTGCGGTGCAGAGCGTCGTCACGACGGAACAGGATCAGCCACAAGCCGGCGGCGGGCCACGCGACGGTGCCAAGCGCCAGGAACGATTGTTGCGCTGGAACGAGCCCTTCACCGCCTGGCTACGGGGCCGACGAGGGGCAACCCGTGGTGACCGGCTGCGGATCGAGGAGGCGCGGATCGCCTCTCCCGCCGTGGAGGTGTCTGCCTTCGGAACCGCAGAGTCGTCGACCGTGCAGTGGACGCTCGACTTCGACAAGCTTGTGGCCGAGGCAGGTGAAGTGCTCGAACTCGAGGGCGTGCAGCTCGCTGGCACGTCCCATGGGCGGATCGATCTGGCACGGGTCCCGGCCACCACCGCATCCCACGCCAAGGTCTCGGCCAGCCTGTCGAATTTTGAACTGTCGCGGCCCGGTAGACCCCCGTGGCGGGATGCGGAACTCACGATCGAGGCCGAGGGGACTGGCGGCATGGCCGGCGCCACGCTGCTGATCGATCAGGGGCATGCAATCGTCACCGCAGCCGACGACACGCTCGAGGTCACGCTCACTGGCGGCGCCATGGTGAATGTCGGGTCGGTCCTCTCCGCTGATACGCGGCGGCACGGACCATGGCTGCGGGCGGCGGCTGGGTCGCAGGCGATCGCGGCGGACTGCTCCCTGACGGGCGACCTCGCCCGCTGGCAGCCACGCTGGGAAGGTCTGCTGCCGTTGACGGTTCTCGAGGGCGTGGAACTGGGAGGCTTTGCAAAGGCCTCGGCGGCGCTCGCTGCGCAGGGCGGCAGCTGGCAGATCACGCGGGCCGGCGGCGAGGTCGAAAGACTGACGGTGAAGTGCAACGGCCGGCGGATCAGTGAGCCGCGGGCCGTGGCCAGCGCTGCGGGCCGGTGGAATCCCGCCACCGGGCAGGTCGAAATCTCGTCGGCCGAACTCCTCACACCGACCCTCTCGCTGCGGACTGGCGGGCTCGCCTTGCTGCCGGCGCGGGGAAACGGTCCGCTGGCAGCGGGCCTTGGCACGGACAGCGTCGTCGACAGGCTCCGCGGTAAATTGCAGTGGCAGGCCGACGTGGCGCGGTTGGAACGCTGGCTCCTGCCGCCGGCGACTGCCAGCCGCTGGCCTGCGGCCGGCAGGGCCTGGGGTACCGCCGAAATTCTCGACACCCCGATCGGCATGAACGTGCTGGTGGAGGCGACGGGCAGTGAGCTCGCTCTCTCCAGCACGCAGCTGGATACGCAACTGCATACGCAACTGGCCGACGGCGCGGCTGTGGCGAAGGGCCGCGAGGCCGGCGCGGCGATTCCGCTCTGGAGCGAGCCTCGGGCAACGCTCGTGCTGGAAGTGACCTGCCCGCCCGCGCAGACGCCCGAGCGGATGACCGTGAATCAGCTCAAGCTCGAGTCATCGACCGTGGCCGTCGCGGCCGCGGGCAGCATTGGCGAACTCTCGTCACGGCAGACGGTCGAACTGGGGGGCAACGTGGCCTATGACTGGGAGCAGGTGTCGCGGCTGCTGACGCCCTGGACCGGCGGCAGGCTCAGGCTCGCCGGCGCCGGTGCCAGACCGTTTTCGCTGCGCGGGCCGCTTGGGCAGCTGGTCATCGATACCGCGCTGGCGGCGGAGAAGAGCGAACAGTCGCTGCTGCTTCCCGAGGACTGGTTGTCGTCGGCCCGAGGTGCCCAGGCTGAGAAACTGGCCCGTGTCGCGCTGCCGCTAGCGAGGCCCACGCCGGCCCGTTCCGCCACGGATCTCTCCGATCGATTGCGGGCGTTCTCGATCGATACCTCGGCGGCGTGGACCGCGGCGGAGGTCGCCGGCTTCCAGTTCGCGCCCGGTGAGATGCCGGTACGGTTTTTCGAGGGCCAACTGGCTCTTGGGCCGTTCGACGTGGCCGCCTCTGGCGGCCGCCTCCGCGGAGCGCCGTGGCTGCGGCTCCTGCCGGCGCCGGGCGAGCTGATCGTGCCGCCTGGCCGCTGCCTCGACCGTGTGGTCCTCACACAGCAGATGTGCGATCGCTGGATCAACTGGATCGTGCCGCTGATCGGCCAGTCGACGCAAACGCAAGGATTGATGAGCGTCGACCTGGCCGGTGCGCGGCTGCCGCTGGGAGATCCCTTCGGCGGTGAGGCGTCTGGACAGGTAATTTTTGAGAACCTCGAATCGAAGCCAGGCGAGCGGGTGCAGCCGCTGGTGAACCTGATCGTGAAGCTGCAGTCGGCGATCGATCCGCGGTTTGCGTTTGGCGACAAGGCCGTGCTCCTACGGGTGCGGCCGGAGCCGGTCAGCGTGCGGCTGGCCGATCGTCGCCTCTGGCACGAGGGCCTCGTGATGGACGCGGGCCAGCTCGTGATCCGCTCCGCCGGCAGTGTGGGTGCCGACGGCACGCTCGCGATGATGGTCGAGGTGGCGTTTCGCGGCGACATCATGGGGGCCACACCGGTGGTGGGAAAGCTGCTACGGACGCCGCTGGTCATTCCACTCAAGGGCACCGTCAGTCGGCCGCAGTTCGACGCGCGGTCGATCGACCTGATCATTGGAAGGATTGTGGAAAACACCACCGAGGCGGTGATCGGGCCGCAGCTGAGCCGGGGATTGGAGACGCTCTTCGGCAATCCGCCGCCGCCGGAGACCGCGTCACCGTCAGGCCAGGTGCCAGGGCAGGTATCAGGCCCGGGTCTTGAGTTCCCCCAGCCGCCGCCAAGGTAGCGGCGGGGATGAGCAGCCTGACGCTCATCGGTTTCAGCCGTCGATCGGCCGACCGTCCGACTTGAACTGGGCAGGTTGGGGGGCAATGGTTGTCTGGGCTGCCGTCGGATGGCTCGTTTTGGGGGTTCGCAGTGTTAAATCCTGCGCAGGAGGCAAAACCTAATGCAATTTGTGGTGGGGATCCTCCGATCGAAGTGTTTGTAACGATTATGCAGGGGTTGCGGCCGCGGAGATGCCCCCCCCCTTTAGGCTCAGGCATGTCCACGCGTTTCCGGTCTGTGTTGCTATTCACGAGGTCTTGGTATCGCCCGGCTGGGCTAGCCGTCTGGCTGGCGGCTGCCTTCGTCTGCCCGGCGGTGTCGGCCGTGGAGTTTGCGGCGCTCGTGGAAGAAGCCGCCGAACAAGAATACGAGCCGACGCCACGGGTGGACTTTGATCCGACGACAGCCTTGGCGCAGATTGGCGACCCGGCCATCGAGACGGTCGACGAGATGACCGACGGCGCGAGGCCCGGCAGTGGCCGCACGGTCAGTCCGAATGACGACTCCTTCACTAGCCAGCTCGGTCGGCGGATGGCCAGTGTTCAGGATCCCGCGATCGAGACGGTGGACGAGCAGACCGTCGGCGGCAGTGACCACTCGGGTGAAAAAGAGTGGTATGAGAAGATCAACATTCGCGGCTACACCCAGATGCGCATCAACAGCACGCTCTGGTACGACAAGGACCAGGCCGGCCCCTATCATCCCAACGACAAATCGGTGGGGCCGAACAACAACTTCTTCCTCCGCCGCGTCCGTCTGATCTTCTCAGGTGACATCAGCGACCGGCTCTACATGTACATCCAGCCCGACTTCGCCTCGAGCCTCGCGGGCGTGAGCGATCCAGGAGCGATCAACTACGCGCAGCTTCGCGACTGCTATGCCGACTGCTACGTCACCACCGACAAGGTGCACCGTGTCCGTGTCGGCCAGTCGAAGGTGCCCTACGGCTGGGACAACATGCAGTCGAGCTCGAATCGTCTGCCGCTCGACCGCTGCGATTTCATCAACGCCACCAAGAGCGAACGCGGCCTCGGTGTCTTCTACTACTGGACGCCCGAGTATGCCCAGAAACTCTACAAGTATGTGCTCGACGAGGGGCTCAAGGGCTCAGGCAACTACGGCGTGTTTGGCGTCGGCTGCTACAACGGCCAGGGCAACTCGACCCTCGACCAAAACAACAACATGCACTTCGTGATGCGGCTCAATTCACCCTACCAATTCGACAATGATCAGGTGGTCGAAGCAGGCGTGCAGGCCTACTGCGGCAACTACGTGCCGACCGTGTCTCCTATCAAGATCGGCAGCAACACCTACACGCCGGTTGTGGTCTCGCCGTCGAATGGCGTGCTCGACCAGCGGATCGCGGCGACGTTTGTCTACTACCCGCAGCGGCTCGGCGTGACCGCTGAGTGGAACGTCGGCCTCGGGCCGCAGTTGTCGAGCCTCAACAACGTCTCGGCTCAAAATCCGCCCACGATTTCGAGCCAGCCGCTCTCTGGCGGCTACGTGCTCGTGAACTACAAGGCCGACACCGACAACTTCGGCCGGCTCTTCCCCTACTTCCGCTGGCAGACCGGCCGCGGCGGCTACATCTGGGAGAGGAACACGCCGAACACGTACCTTGGCGAGTTCGACCTGGGACTCGAATGGCAGATTACGCCGCAGATGGAGCTGACCGCCGAGTATGACTGGGTGAACCGGACCAACACTTCGGGCAAGGCGCCGATCGCGGCCAACGGGCAGTACGCCCAGTTTCAGGGCGATCTCCTCCGGTTCCAGTTCCAGTTCAACTACTAGTGTCGGAGCCGCAACGAGGCCACCCGTGAAAATCACGTTCGTCCAGTCGGGAGGGTTCGCTGGCATGCTCAAAGGTTGCACGATCGACGCCACCGATCTTGCTCCTGACGAGCGGCAGGAGCTCGAGTCGCTCATTGCCACCAGCGGGCTCACGGAATCGCTCGAACGGTTTTCGCCTACGGGCCGCGACATGCGGCAGTACGAGATCGTGATCGAGCAGGATGCGACGGTGCGGCGGATTGTCTGCGACGACCATTCCGTGCCAGAAGCGATCCGGCCGCTCGTGGCCTTTCTCGCAGCCCGGGCCCGGCCGCAGTCGGCCGACTTTGCCGCTGGGGTGCGCCGCCCCGGTGCCGACGGCTGATACGCGTCAGCGCGCCTGAGCACGGAGCCGGCGATCGATGGCCGTGATGAGTCGCTCAAGCGCCCGTCGATAGGAAAAGTGCTCGACCTCGAGCCTGTGGCGGGGCGAATCGACGTAGCGAACCGAATGGGATTGCGATGGTCGGCACCGCGTCCGATAGAGCCAGGCCGCGGCCCGCGGGGAGTGCCTCGCGGCCAACGCCATCCGCGCCACCAGCTTCGCCTGCAGGTCGGTGAGGCCCCACTGGCCGCTGTCGGGCTGGATCAGCCCCACGACCGCGAGGTCGTCGCGGGTGGGATGGAGCAGGTTCATGAACAGCCGCGGCACGCCGTCGGCGTCGGCGCAGAGATGCTCCGGATCGATGAACGGCAGCGTGACGCGGTAGCCGGTTGCACAGATGACGATGTCGAACTCCGCGCGGCTGCCGTCGGTGAACACGACCGCATTGCCGTCGAAGCGGACCACGTCGGCTGTCGGTCGGACGAGCCTCGAGTCGATCTGCCCGCAGAGTTCGCCGTTGATGACCGGATGCGTCTCCCACAGTCGGTGGTCCGGGCGGAGCAGGCCATGCCGCCAGGGCAGGCCGATCTCACGGTCGATCGCCCGCAGGCTCACCATCCTCCGCAGCCACAAGGGCAGTCGCAGCTTCAAGAGGCGTTCGCCGCGCAGGTCGGCCGGCCGGCCCATGATGAACCGCGGCACAAGGTAATAGCCGCGGCGGAGGGAGAGCACCGTGGTGGCCGCATGCGGTGCGCAGTCCACCGCAATGTCGCAGGCCGAGTTGCCACCGCCGATCACCAGCACCCGTTTGCCTGCGATCTCCAGCGGCTGCGTGGGCGACTTGTAGTGGCAGGAATGCACAAGCGGGCCGGTGAACGTTCCGGGGATTTCTGGCCACCGCGGCTCACGGTTGTGGCCGGTGGCGATGACGACCCCGGCGTAGTGCCTGGCTTCACCGTCTGCCGCGTGCACCGTCCAGCCGCCGCCGGGGGCCGGCGCCATCCGCTCGACGGCCGTGTGCGTGCGGATGTGGGGTATGAGATCGAATTGCCTAGCATAGCCACGCAGATAATCGAGGCATTGCGTGTGGTGGGGATAGGCCGGCCACTCTCGCGGCATCGGGAAATCGGTGTAGGCGGTGAGCGACTTCGAGCTGATCAGCCGGGTCGACGCGAAGACGCTCGATGCGGCCGAGCCGAAATACCAATTGCCGCCAACGTCGTCCTCGCGTTCGAGGCACTCGGCGGGGATGCCGGACGCGAGCAGGTTCTTGAGTGTCGTGAGGCCCGAGGGGCCGGCGCCGATGACGCACCACGTGTCTTGTTGCGATCGCATGGGCGGCTTCAGGAATCGGCGCGGTCGCTGAGAATGGAGGCGATGGTGCTGGCGAGCCGGGCGACGTCGTCGGCCGTATGGTGCCAGGAAAGGCTCACCCGCACGAGGCTTTTTCCTTCCGGCACGCTGGGCGGCCGGATCGCAGGCACGAACAAGCCGGCCTCGGCCAGCCGCGCGGACACCGCCACGGCACCTGGTGCTGAGCCGACGACGATTGGCACGATCTGGGTCGTGGCACCGGCGACGTCGAGGCCACTGTGCGAGAGGAGTTCACGAAATCCGGCCGCCCGCTCCAAAAGCTCGCGGCGGCGGTGCGGCTCTTGGGACAAGAGCGTGATGGCGCAGGTGGCCGCGGCGGCCACGGGCGGCGGATGGGCCGTGGAGAAGATCCAGGCCCGGGCCTTATGCCTGAGCCAGTGGATCATATCGGCATGGCCGGCCACAAAACCTCCCGCGGCGGCCAGCGCCTTCGAGAGCGTGCCGACCCGGACATGCACGCCGTCGGCGCAGCCCGTCTCCTCGACCAAGCCGCTGCCGCGCACGCCAAACACACCCGTCGCATGCGCCTCGTCCACCATCAGGATCGCCCGGTGCTTTCGCGCCAGCTCGCAGAGGTCGGCCAGCGGCGCGACCGTGCCGTCCATTGAAAAGACCGTGTCGGTGACGATCAAGCGATGGCGGGCGGAGTCGGCCTGTGCGAGGATCGCATCGAGCGCGGCCATGTCGCGGTGTGGATAGATGCCGACCCGTCCGCGCGAGAGCCGGCAGCCGTCGATGATGCTTGCGTGGTTGCGGGCGTCGCTGGCGACCACATCGTCGGGACCGACGAGTGCTGCGATCGTGGCGGTGTTGGCGGCAAAGCCGCTGGGAAAGGTGAGGGCCGCATCGACCGCGAGCAGGTGCGCAAGCGCCCGCTCGAGGAGTTCATGGGCCTGCGAGTGGCCGCTCACCAGGGGGCTGGCACCGGCACCAAATCCCTCGGCGCAGGCGGCCTTCGACGCGGCTTTTGTGAGGCGGACGTCGCCGGCGTAACCGAGATAGTCATTGGACCCGAAGTTGAGGAGCGTCTGCCCGTCGAGATCGACCTCCCTGCCCTGCCGGCCCGATCGCACGCGGTGGGGGCGTTCCAGGCCCGCTGTGCGGAGGGCCGCGAGGTCGCCCTCGATCCAGGCAAGCGGTTCCGGCAGCGTCGCGGCGTCTCGAGGCGGCTGGCGCGGAATTACGGCGGCGTCGAGGCGGCAGGTCATGCCCAAATAGTAGACGAAAGGTCAGGCCGGCCGATGGCCGAGCTTGTCTATGGCCTGAAACTGGGCCGCTGTGACGGGCTGGACGGAGAGCCGGCTGCCGCGGCGCAGGAGCTCCATTCCTGCGAGGGCCTTCACGGTACGAAGTTCGTCGAGCGGAATCTCCCGCTGAAAAATCTCCACGAGTTTGACGTCGACCATCGCCCAGACCGGATTCTCGGGCGACGCCTTGGGGTCGTGGTAGTCGCTCTTCGGGTCCCAGGCCGTCGGATCGGGATAGGCCGTGCGGACGATCTCGACGACGCCGGCCACGGCCGAGGGCGTGGCGTTGGAATGGTAGTAAACCGCCAAGTCGCCCACCTGCATTGCCCGCAGGAAGTTCCTGGCCTGGTAGTTGCGGACGCCTTCCCAGTGGGTCGTCTGACGCTTCGCCTTGGCGAGGTCCCGGATCGAAAAGACGTCGGGCTCGCTCTTGATCAGCCAGTGGTTCATGGTGCGGATGGATGGCGTTGTGGCGGGTGCGGACTACGTTGGGCAGCGAGCCCCGAAATAGCCGTTCTGCTCGATGTGGGCGGCGACTTCGGGAGCTACGAGCTCCTTCCACGAGGGATCGCCGGAGCAGATCCGCGACCGTACCTCCTCGCTGGAATAGGTGCGAAGCGCCGACTCGTCGCACGGCAGGCCGCGGATCAGGCCGTTGACGCGGAGATGTTCGAGCAGGTGCGTGAGATGCGGGGCCACCGTCACCGTGTCGGCGGTGATCATCCGCCCGTCGAGCATGTCCCGTGTCGGATGCACGTAGAGCCGGACGCGGTGCGTGAACAGTCTGCCGAAAGCCTCGAGAATGCCGCCGTCGAGATGCTGGTAGTGGCTCTCGTTGAAGAGTTCCCGCAGCAGCGGCACACCGAGCACGAGACCGGTCCGTTCCACGTGCCGATCGGCGAGGTATTTCCCGAGCGAGTGGAACGCGCCGATGTCGGTGACGAGCACCATCTTGCCGACGGCGGAGAGCAGGTCGACACGGGCCAGGAAATCGGCATCTTCCGCGGTGCCGCGATCCCGCAGGTTGTTCATGGTGATCTCCATGATCTCGCGGATCTCGCCCGGTTGGCTGGGCGAGGCGCCGGCGGGTTGGCGGCTGGCGGGCTGAGCCGTGTCGGCCTCAAAGATCGCACGAGCTCGGTCCATCATCTCGAGGTTCAGTTTGGTCACCGGCGCGAACCGTCCGCGTTCGATCAGCACCCGGGTTTTCCGGATCGACTCCGAGGCCAACAGTGGCGTGCCGTCCACGTCGAAGAGGAGCGCCGGCGTGAAGCCGATCCGCACCAGATGGAGGCTCAGTAGCCGGTTGTCGATGCCGCCGAAGGCCGGTCCGCGCATGTGGATCCAGTCGATCTCCAGCCGCTCGCGGCCGATGGCATCGAGCAGACTTTCAATCAACGCCCGAGGGTCCTGCCAGTGGTGGAAGGCTGCGTGGATCAGGTTCACGCCCAGCCGGCCCACCGCCTCCTGCTGCAGGGCGTTGGTGGCGTCGAGCATCCGCACATGGAGAAGGATATCGCTGGTCGGCGACCGCACGGCGTGCTGGAACCGCAAGCCCATCCAGCCGTGGCATTCGTTGCCACCCTTGAACGAGCGGGCCGCCGCGGTGTCGGCAAAGACGAAGAACCGTGTCCGGTCGCCCCGCACGCTGTCGAGACGCTCGCGCAGGAGGTCATATTCATGGTCGAGCATCTGCTCGATCCGCTCCCGCGAGACATACCGCGGCGTCTTGCCGTAGATGGCATCGCTGACGGTCATGTCGTAGGCGGAGATCGACTTCGCCACCGTGCCTGCCGCGCCGCCCACGGCGAAGAACCAGCGTGCCACCTCCTGGCCGGCGCCGATCTCGGCAAAATTGCCATAGACGGAGTCGTCGAGATTGATGGCGAAGGCCCGTTGGGCGGTTGGGTCGACGGCCTGCATCGGGCCGGACATGGAGAGCGGTTGCATGGTTGGTTTCCTTGGGGATGGCGCACCTGCATGCTGGCGGGTTGCGTGATGATACGCCACCGCTGGCGTCTGCGGCAGGTGACGATCACGCCACGCGTTCAGGAAGGCGGGATCGATCCGAGAGCAGCGACTCGACCACCTCCCGTAGCCCTGCGGGATCGAGCCGGAGGTCGGAATCCCCCACGGCCGTCTGCGGATCGAAGTGCCTGACATGCGTCGGGCTGGCCATGTGCAGGTGGTAGTCGAGCCCCCGATGATGCGCGATCTCGTAGAAGCAGGCCCAGGGACGATAGGGCGTGCCGATCTCGACGACTTTCGTGCCGGGACGGCAGAACGTGAGATTGGTCAGCCCCGCGCCGTGCGGGCCGACCACGCATGCAGCCCGGTGAAACAGCGCCACCTGGTCTGCCAGCGGCATCGTTTCCAGCCGGCAGCACACGAAGCCCAGCGGTTGCAGCGCCCCCAGCACCTCCCGCTCGTTCACGATCGACCGCACACCACGGCTTCCGCGCGAGATGAAGATCCTCGGGGCCGGGCCGGCCCAGGGGCCCACATGCGCGGTGAGCCGTCGGAACAGGAAATCAGTCTTTGCGCGGGAGAGACCGCCGTGGAGCGAGGAGATCACCAGACGGTCTGGGGCGAGGTGGGCGTGGCAGGTCGCCGGCACGATGCGGTCCCGGGAAATGCCCAAGAGCGACAAGGTTTCCCGCTGGAAGCGATGACGGATCGGGGCATAGTAGCGGTCGATGGCAACACCTGAGCGCTCGTAGAGATCGAGCCTGGGAATCGCCTCCAGGAGCCAGTGGTAGTAGTTGTGGTTCGGCCCGGTGGTGAGCACCGCCACCGTGTGCGATGTCTGTCGTGGCCGCGGCAGATGCGACATGTGCAGCGGGTTGGTGGGGTTGTCACAGGCAAACCCGAGGCCCGAGACATCCTCGAGCACGGCATCGTCGCCGGCCATCACGATACCGGCATCGTGGGTCACGCGTCCGTCCGTCATCGCTGCCACGAACGACTGCCCAGCCGGCTGGATCACGGTGCCCCGCAGCAGCCGGTCATACTGTGCGCGGGTCACCGGATTGTCGATCTGTGCCCGGACGTGTGCGACGGCCGCGAGGTCTCCTGTGACATCGTGTGCCGGGAGCAACTGCCGTGGGAGATCATCGAGGTGAACCGATTCGCACCGGCCGGCGGTCGCCAGTGCGGCCATGGTGGTGGCGGCACGAGGCGTGGGCACGCCTAAGCCGAACCGCCGGCGGACAGCCGTCAGCAGGAGAGGCCGCAGCCTGCGTTTCCAGACTCCCGTGAGCTTGCTCATGATCCGGAGAGGGTCGCAGCGGCGGGGGCCGCAAACAAGGGCAAAAGATAGGAAAAACCCACGGACTCAAAAGCGGGCGGGCCGGGCGTTTGCACGCCCGGCCCGCTTTGCTTTCTCATGCGTCACCCAGGCCAACGGCTCAGGGTGGGGCTCAATTAGCAGCCCTTCTTGCAGCCGAGGAGGCCACGCTTGCCGGCACCGTTGCCGGAGTTGCCGTTCGAGCCGCCACAGCCGTTGTCGGCCGGGACCTGCTCTTCGACGCACTTGCGGACCTGGGTGCACACCGACTTCGTGACCTTCTTGGGCACGCGGACGACGTACGACTCAGTCTTCGTCTCCGACACGTTGTCGCTGACGCACACCGTGTAGTTGGCGGTCTTCTGGACCGGCACCTTCACCGTGTAGGACACTTCCTTGGTCCGCGTCTCAGGCACGCACTTGTTCACCGTGTACTCGCGGGTGCGGGTCTCGGTGCGGCACTTCTTCACGCACACCGTGCGGGTCCGGTTCTCCGGAACCATCTTGGTGACGCAGTAGGTGGCCGACCGATCCTCACAACGCGACTTCTTCACGCAGATCATCCGGGTGCGGGTCTCCGGAACCATCTTCGTGACACAGTAGTTGCGGGTCCGCTCCTCGCAGCGTGACAGCTTCACGCAGTAGTTACGGGTCCGCTCTTCGCAACGGCTCTTCTGCACGCACACCGTCCGCGTCCGCTGCTCGCAGCGGCTCTTCTTCACGCAGTAGGTGTAGGCAACCTGCTCGCACTCGACCTTCCACAGCGTGACCTCGATCTCCTTGGTCTCGCAGGTGGGGACCCAGCGACGGCAGCAGACAACCTTCGGGCAGCAGGGATTGCCGGCGGCGTCATACTTGCCGTTGGCAGAAATCTCCTTGGCCTCGGTCACCCAGCTGCCACCACGGCAGGTCACGGTCTTCGTGCTCTTGACGGGCACGCGCTTCGACACCGTGCGATAGCCGGTCAGCTGCTCGGTGTAGGGCACCATCACCGAGTAGGCCTGCTCGAGCTGCTCGGTGTAGGGCACGTTCACCTTGTAGGTGGCCGTCCGCTGCTCGGTGTAGGGCACGTTCACCTTGTAGGTGGCCGTCCGCTCTTCCTTGACCGGCACCATCACCGTGTAGGTCTGCTCGACCTGCTCGGTGTAGGGCACGTTCACCTTCCACGACCGGGTCCGCTCTTCCTTGACCGGCACCATCACCGTGTAGGCATCTTCACGCTGCTCGGTGTAGGGGATGGACACGTTGTAGGTGGCCGTCCGCGTCTCCGGAACGTTCACGTTGACGGTGTAGTCCACCGACTTCGTGCGCTGTTCCGGCACCATCACCGTGTAGTTCCGCGTCCGCTCTTCGATCCGCGGGACCTTCTTGGTGACCGTGAACGAACGCTCACGCACCTCGGTCGCCCACTCCGTGCTCTCAACTTCCCGGATCTCCGGGACCATCTTCCAAACCTTCACCGTCTTCATGCAGGCGTCGGCGGCAGCGCCGTCGATCACCGCAGCGTCGGCCGGGGCGGCCGCAGCGGCATCGGCACCGCCCACCAGGACGGAACCGTCAGCCGGAACACTCGTCACGGCATCCTCACCGCGAACAAAACCACCAACGACACAGACGCCGGCGGCGGCCACCCAGGGCAGGAAGCCGAAAGTCAAACGCTTCTTCACAGGAACCTCCAGAGGAAAAAACAGGCAAAACGTTTTGCAAACGCGTTTCCAGGCATCGCGTAGAGGTCACCCCCAGTCGGTGAACTTCCGCCGCGATCGGCCCGGCCGAGTCGTCAGCCGCCCACCCGAAGCAGATCGCAGAGCCGTACGTGGCATCTCACCGCGATCGCCAGGGTTTGCGCGACAGGCAAACTCACAGCAGAAGATCGATCTTTCCTGGTCGAAAAACTCAGCCGCGCTGAGATTCGTCAGGTGGCGCCGATGGTGCCGGTAATGCAGGCGGCTGAGGGCAGGAAATGCCCGGCCCCATGGGCCCGCCCTCGCAGCAGGTTTCGAGGATCATGCCGCATGCCCGGCAGATCAGTTTCGCGCGGATCTCAAGGGTTTGGCCCTGACAGACAGGGCAGCGGGGCGGCGTCATGGTCCCGATGGTAGCAGGCCAGACGATGGTCCAAAAAGACCGGCCGGGCGGCACAGGCCGCCCGGCCGGCGAGACAACGACTGGCTCCAAGCCGGCTGGTCCGACGGTTAGCGGGTGCAGCACCCGCCTCCGTCACAGCAGTCGGACTGACAGCAGCAGCATGTGCAGGCCTTGCAGACACACACGCCGCTTTCGCAGCAGCCGCAGCAGTCGCACGCCCCACAGCCAGCCTGCGCCGTGGCAGTGCTCATCGGGGCCAGAAAGAACGCAGTCCAAAGCAACAATGCAGACATGGAAAAGCTCCTTGAAAACAGGCAGGAAAGTGAATCAGTGCCGCCACGACATGTGCCGGCAAGGGCTCGACGACGGACGTCGAGCGATTCAATTCCGCCAGACCCCATAGAGCACCCGCACCGGGCGGGATGGAATCGCGGCTGCCCCGCCGTGCATCGCCCCTGCGGTCGGCTGCCAGCCATCCGACTGCCGCTTCAACGGCGGCAGCCAAGCCACGGCAGCAGCGGCCGCGCCGCCATCCCAGCACGAGTGGCTGCCCCGCCGATCGGGCTTGCCGGCAGACGTCGTGGCCGTTGGAACATTCCGCGGCTGAAGCTGGCATTGGCACGTCTCGGGGCCAGCATCACCGCAAGGAACTGCCGCCACGTCATCGCTGGCGTTGACCCCGCAGCAAGAGCCAGCCTCACCACCGCCAGCCACGGCGGATGAGGCGAATACGCCATGAAAAAAGGGAGAAGCGACGTCTGCGATTCGGGGCGTGCCGCTCTCGCAGCAGCCCTTCACGCAGGCGTCGCAGACGCCCGACGCCAGCACGGCCAGCTGGGCGGCGAGGAACAGGAGCGTGTGGGTCACGCGCGCGGCCTGAGAGCCGGCTACCGAAATCCGGCTGATCGAAGCCATGCGTGCCACCATCGCAGACATGCGATTCTCACTCCTGTTTCGCCGCGACTCGCGCCGCGTTCGCTTCGTCCAATGGAACGATAGGAGTGTCCAGTGAAGAAGGCAAACGGGCCCTGGGAAGCCACGCGTCAGCCCACGAGAAGCGGTTCAGCCCACGAGAATCAGGATGAGTTCCTTCGGCCCGTGGGCCCCCAGCACGAGAATCCGCTCGATGTCGCCGGTGCGGCTGGGGCCGGTGATGAAGGAGAGCATGCTCGGCATGCGGCCCTCATGCCGTTCCTTCGCGGCATGGAGGGCATCGGCGAGCGTGGCCACGATCTGGTCGCACGTGGCCACGACGATGTGCACGTGTGGCAGGATCGAGAGGGCCCGTCCGCCCGAGGTGGCGCTGGAGACGAGCAGCGAACCGGTCTGGGCGACCAGCGCCTCGCACGACGTGATGCCGGCATCGCAGGATTCGAGCGATGTTTTATCGAAATCCGCGGCGTCGACGCGGTAGGTCGCGCATGGCACGCCACCCAGCAGCGGTTCCACCAGCGGATGGGGATGCCAGGCGACTCGCTGCCAGTCCCGCTCCCGCGCGATCGTGAAGAGGTAGTCACTAGCGGCGGTGAGATCGGGCACCTGCTGCACGACGGCGCGGAGTTTGACGAGATTCTCGATCAGAAGCTGCAGCCGTTCGGCCGGCGTCTCACCGCCATCGGGCAGCCATGGCCGAGCCACCTCCTCGGGCAGCACGGTGAGGGTGGGAAGTCCCGTGGCGGCGTGCGCAACCGTGACGCCCGCCGTGGACGCGCCGCTGGTCGTCACCGCCGCTCGCGGCTGTGGCTGGCGTACCTGCGACTGGCTTTCCGCTGTCAGGCCGTGTGGGAGCGGTGCCGGCACCCGCAGTGCCTCCGTGATCCGCGCCAAGATCACCTCGCGGGCCGACATCCCCGTCTCGCCACTCATGCCCTGCCCTCCCGGGCGGCTGCGGGCGGCTGCGGCTGCCGGCGATCCCACTGTCGGCGAAAACTCTGCCGCGGGGCCGCCGGCAGGTCGCGCGAGGCGAGCCAATCCCGCAACAGCGGCGGCCGGAGAGCCTTCAGCAGAGGCAGCGTCTGGCGAAAGACGGCCCCGCCCAGGCCAAAGAGCCAGGGGCGGCGGGCCACCATCGCAAACAGCCTGTGCCCCAGTCGTTCCCAGGCATTGGGTGCGGTGCGGGCGGCGTTGCGCCGGTTGTGGAGCAGGTGATGGGCAATGTCGATCCGCACCGGACATGCATCGGTGCAGGCTCCGCAGAGCGAACTGGCCGCCGAGAGGTGGTTCCAGTCGGCCAGACCGCGGAGATGCGGCGTGATCACCGATCCGATCGGGCCCTGGTAGGTGGTGCCGTAGGTGAAGCCGCCGACGTTCTTGAAGATCGGGCAGACATTCAGGCAGGCACCGCAGCGGATGCAGTGGAGGCTGTCCCGCTGCTCGGGATCGGCAAGCAGGGCCGTCCGCGAGTTGTCGAGGAGGACCAGATGCATCTCCTCGGGGCCGTCGGCCTCGCCGGCGCGACGTGGCCCTGCATAGAGCGTGTTGTAGCAGGTCATGGGCTGGCCCGACCCCGCCGTGGCCAGCATCGGCAGGAGCACCGCGAGATCGTCGAGGTGCTCCACCACCTTTTCGATGCCAGAGATGGCGATGTGGACCCGTGGCAACGCCGCCGTCAGCCGGGCATTGCCCTCATTTTCCGTGATCGAAATCTGGCCGGTCTCGGCAACGAGAAAGTTCGCCCCCGTGATCCCCACGTCGGCATCGACATAGAGCCGGCGCATGTGCCGCCGGGCGATCATCGTGAGTTCCTCGGGGCTGTCGGTCGGCGCCGTGCCGAGATGCTTGCCGAACAGGTCGCTGATCTCATCCCGGCGGACATGCATGCAGGGGAAAACGAAGTGATAAGGCGGTTCGCCGCGGAGCTGCTGGATGAACTCGCCCAGATCGCTCTCCACCACGCCGTAGCCATCGGCCTCGAGCGCCGCGTTTAAGTGGATCTCCTCGCTGGTCATGCACTTGCTCTTGATGACCGCCTTGGCCCCGGCCGCCCGCACCAATTCCAGCACGATCCTCCGCGCCTCTTCGGCGTCCCGCGCCCAGTGCACCTGCCCGCCATTGGCCTCGAAGGCGGCGACGAATCGAGGCAGGAGTTCGTCGAGCCGGTTCACGGCCGACCATTTCGCCAGACTGGCCGCGTCGCGGGCATGCTCCCAGTCACGAAAGCGGGCTTTTTGGAGGTCGCGGCTGGCGTAGTAGCCGCTGAGCGCCTTCCGGACGAACGCGCGGTGGCCCGTGTCGCGGACATGCTCCGCGGCGTCGTGCAGAAACCGCTTTTTCGCCAGCCGTGGGGGCTGCGATTCCGCCGCGGCTGGGGTGGGAGAGTCGTTGACGATCATGCCCTCATCATAGACGATTCTCCGGGGCCGGCCCGGGGCCGCGAGGGACTGATTCTGTGGATTTCTTTGGCGCAGAAGCGTAAAAGTTGTGGAATACTAGGGAAAGACGTTGCGGTGGTGCTGTCGTCGATAGGCGCGACGGGGACTCCGGCGTTCGCACGGTTCTTGGAAAAGGTGACAGGAATGCTCTCGGCGGCCGCGATCGACCGCTTGGTGTGGCTGGGCGTGGCTTGGGTCATCCTGGCCACCGCCTGGGCGGCGTTCTGCATCTGGGTGGACACTGATTACCAGGAGATCCTGGGTGATGACTTCCCCTGGTCGTTGCCCTTCGTGGCCGCCGGTGCGGTCTTCTTCTTCGTCACTTACCAGTACGGCCTGGGAATGCTGCCGTTGTTTCTCGTGGCCTTGCCCGTCAGTTTCGTGGGGTATGTCGCCTACCGCGACACAAAGGCCCCCTCGACCCGCAAGATGTTCACCCGGCGGTTCGCCCGGAAGATGATGTTCCTGGCCGCGACGAAACTGGGCATGCAAAGATCGTTCGAAAAGTGGTTTCCGGCCGGCCATATCGGCGGCCGTGAGGCCGACATCTCGGTCGTGATCCTGAAGAAAGACGGCACCCCCGTCGACGGGCAGGGCAGCGACGGCCTGGATCGCGAGGCCTCGCGGGCGATCAAGACCGTGCAGCAGATCTTTGAGAAGGCGATCGGGATGCGGTCCACCGACATCCACCTCGAACCCAAGGCCGCCGAGGAACTGATCTTCCGCTGCCGTGTCGACGGCATCATGCAGAACGTGTCGACGCTCAAGGGATCGGTTGCCAAGGCCGTCGTGTCGGCCATCAAGATCTGTGCCGACATGGACATCGCGGAACGGCGGCGGCCGCAGGACGGCGCGTTTGCCCTGCTGAAGGGCGGCCACAAGTTCGACGTCCGTGCGGCCTCCGGGCCCACCAACTTTGGCGAAAAGATGGCATTACGGCTCCTCGATGCCGACAGCAACGTCATCAAGGGGGGGCTCGCCTCGCTGGGCATGCGGGACTCGATGCTCAAAACGCTCCAGTCGATCGTCCAGCAGCCCCACGGCATGCTGATCGTCTGTGGCCCCACCGGGTCGGGCAAGACGACGACCCTCTACGTCGCCTTAAGCGAGATCGACGTCCTCTCCCGCAACATCGTCACCATCGAAGACCCGATCGAATACCAGCTCGAAAATATCTCGCAGACGGCCGTCAACACGGCTGCCGACCTGACGTTCGCGAAGATTCTGCGATCGGTGCTGCGGCAGGATCCGGATGTGATCCTTGTGGGAGAGATTCGCGACAAGGAGACGGCCGAGATCGCGATGCAGGCGGCGCTGACGGGCCATTTTGTCTTCACGACCTTGCACGCCAACGACACGGCGACGACCGTCACGCGGCTGCTCGACATCGGTATCGACACCACGCTCATCCAGTCGGCGATCACTGCGGTGCTCGCCCAGCGTCTGGTCCGCGTGCTCTGCCCAAAGTGCAAGGAGCCCTATCCGGCGCCGGCTGAATTCCGGCAGAAGCTGGGCGTGCCCGCTGACAAGGAAGTGACGATCTACAAGGAAAAGGGCTGCCCGGCCTGCCACGGCACCGGCTACAAGGGCCGCACGGGTGTGCATGAACTGCTCGTGTTCGACAACGCCATTCGCGAACTGCTCGTGGAGCACCCGTCGATTCAGGCCATCCGCGCAGCGGCCCGCAAGACGGGCACGCGAACCCTGCAGGAATCGGGCATCGCCAAGGTGTTGGCCGGCATCACGAGCATCAATGAGATCGTGCGGGTGACCAAGTGAGCGGCATCGTGTATCCACCGTCGTCGCAGGTGAGGCATTCATGCTGATGCTGCTGGCGGCGTCCATATTGCAACGGTTTGGCGACCTCATCGTGGGTGGCGTCGTGCTTGCGCTCGTGGCCTTTGGCGTGCAGAATGGACTGTTTCTGGCGGTGCTGACTGGCATGCAGGTGCTTCTGGCGCTCGTCGTCGCGCTGGCCTTCGCCGATCCGCTGGCGGCGGTGCTCACGACCTTTGAATTGCCAGGCGTGTATGCGTTTCCGGTGGCCTTTGGCCTGCTGCTGATCGGTACGGCCGTGGCAACCCGGCTGGCGATGGGTGGATACGTGCCTGCCGAGGTGGTGCGGTTTGCGCCGATCATCGACAAACTCGGCGGCGCGCTGGTGGGGGCCGTGGCGGGCATCATCCTCGCCGGGACGCTCCTGATCGCCTGCTCGATCGCGCCGGTACCGGAGGCGTTCCGGCTCGATGGCTCCACGCTGGGCTACGACATGGGCACGCGAGTGCTGCGGACCTTCGCCCGCTGCGTCGAGCCAGACGACGCGAAACGCGCTGTCCTCCTCGACGGCGAGCCCGGGAGTGTTCCGGAGCCATTGCCTGCCGTGGACCCGCCTCTGCTCGACGCCGCAGCGGCCAAGGGCGACGCTCTCGCCCAGCAGGAGCAGGCGAAGCGCGACAAGCCACTGGACAATGACAACCAGGACAAGCAGGACAAGCAGGACAAGAAGAGCAAGAAGAGCAAGGCTGAGAATCCCCCGCCCCCCGCCCCACCTCCGCCTCCGCCACGTTGGAGCGAGCCCTTCGCCGATTTCAACGGCAACAAGCAGCACGATGACGGCGAGCCTTACCTCGATACCGATCGCGACAATGCCTTCACTGCCAGACTGGTGGTCAACGACCCCAATGCCAATGGCAAGCGGGATATAGGCCTGCTCGAGCGCTACCGGCTCCATGCCTGGGGCCGGCAGGTGATTTCGGTCGTCACCATCGACGAGGTGATGGCCGTGCCGGCAGCGGCAGAGACGCCGGCGGCCCAGAGTGCGCCGGCAGCGAAGCCGTCGGCGGCAGGTGCCAGCCCGCCGGCAAAGTAAGTCCGGCTCTTTGTTCCAGCTACCGTTCCTCGACCGTGCCGGCGAGGACCTC
>Ga0214919_10002997_pt1 | contig 25983 bp, 20 predicted proteins | sample LL1503_MetaG_FD_177994 | JGI IMG/M metagenome (GOLD analysis project Ga0214919, IMG submission 177994) | Freshwater microbial communities from Lake Lanier, Atlanta, Georgia, United States - LL-1503 | ecosystem: Environmental > Aquatic > Freshwater > Lake | place: USA: Georgia | collected...
AGGCAAACCGTCTTTGCAGGCCTTGGTGGTGTCGCCGGCCCTCGCAGAAACGGGTGACGCTGGGGCTGAGAACCCAAACCGCAATGTCAACCAAAGCCACAGCCACAGCCACAGTCAAGCCCAATCCCCTTCTCCAGCTGAAACACAGGCTTTGTCCATCGCCGCGTCTTTGCAAGCCGCCAGCGAGCACCCCTTGGCGCGCGCGGTGCTGCAAGCGGCCGCGCAACAAAGCCTGGCGTTTGCCCAGGCCGAGCAAGTCGCTGCTGAGCCCGGCATGGGTTTGGGCGGCGTGGTGAATGGCCAACGCTGGTGCCTGGGCAGTGTGCGTTGGGGCGCGTCGCAAGGCGTGGATGTGTCGCCGTGGCAGGCCCAGGTGGCCGCGCACCAGCGGCAAGGCCACAGCGTGTCGCTGCTGTGGCCCCAAGGAGGTGCCGCCCCGGTGGCTTTGGCCTTGTTGGCGTTTGGTGACGCCATCAAGCCCGGTGCCCGCGCAGACTTGGACGCTTTGCGCGCGCGCGGTTTGCAGCTGCGCATGCTCTCGGGCGACAGCCCGGTGACAGCGCAGGCGGTGGCCGCCCAGCTGGGCTTTGCGCCGCATGAGGTGCAAGCGGGCATGCTGCCCGGCGACAAGGCGAAGGCGGTGCGCGATTGGCATGCCCAAGGCCATGTGGTGGCTTTTGTGGGCGACGGCATCAATGACGCGCCCGCCTTGGTGGCGGCGGATTTGGGCATGGCCATGGCGCAGGCCGATACCGGCACCGATGTGGCCATGCACGCAGCCGGGTTGACGCTCATGCGTGGCGAGCTGCGCTTGGTCGGTCAGGCACTGGATGTGTGCCGCTTGACGGTGCAAAAAATCCGGCAAAACCTGTTTTGGGCCTTTGTGTTCAATGCGGCGGGCATTCCCCTGGCGGCCAGTGGTTGGCTCACACCCGTGCTGGCGGGCATGGCCATGTCGATGAGTTCACTGAGCGTGATGCTCAACGCATTGCTGCTGCGCCGTCACCGCGCCCCTCACTGAGCGGCTTGCAAGCGCTGCTGGGCAAAGGCGATGTACCAGTCCAAACACGCGGGGTTGGCCATGGCGTCGCGGTTGAGCACCTTGTCGATGGGCTGACCGAGCAAAAGTTTTTTGATCGGCAGCTCTTGCTTTTTGCCCGACAGGGTGCGTGGCACTTCGGCCACTTGAAAAATGTCGTCGGGTACAAAGCGTGGGCTGAGCGCGGTGCGGATGGCTGCTTGCAGGCGCTGGCGCAAGGGGGTGTCCAGCATCGTGCCTGGGCGCAGCACCACAAACAAGGGCATGTAGCTGTCGCGGCCCAAATATTCCAAGTCCACCACCAAGGCGTCAAGCACCTCGGGCAAGGCCTCGACCGCGCGGTACAGCTCGCTGGTGCCCATGCGCAGGCCGTGGCGGTTGATGGTGGCGTCGCTGCGGCCATAAATGATGCAGCGCCCCTCGGGGGTGATCTTGATCCAGTCGCCATGCCGCCACACGGCGCCTGCGCTGGCAGGTGCGTCACCCCCACCGGGTTTGCGGCCCAGGCCTTTGGGGTAGTGTTCAAAGTAGCTGCCCAAATAACGCTGGTGGTCGGTGTCGCCCCAAAAAAACGGTGGCATGGCGGGCACGGGTTGGGTGACCACCAGCTCACCGACTTGGTCGATGACGGGTTGGCCATCTTCGTTCCAGGCTTGCACGCTCACACCGAGCAAGCGGCATTGCATCTCGCCGGGCACCATGGGCAGTTCGCGGTTGGCACCCACAAATGCGCCGGCGTCGGTACCGCCCGAGATGTTGCACCACCAGATGTCGTTGGCAGGCAGGCCAGCGTTGGTGTAGACGCGGTGAAATTGCGCGGTGCCCCAGTTTTGCACCTCGGCTGACAAGGGCGATCCAGTCGTGCCCAAAGCGCGCACCCGGTGCAAGCCTTTGTGTTCGCTCAGATTCAATTCGGCCTTCATGCAATTGCTGAAATACGCCGCACCGGCACCAAAAAAGGTGACCCCTTCTTGCGCCGCGTAGCGCCACAGCACACCCCAGTCGGGCTGGTCTTTGGCGCCACCGGGGTTGCCGTCGTAGATGACGCAGGTGGTGCCGCTGAGCAAGCCGCTGAGCTGGGCGTTCCACATCACCCAACCGGTCGAGCTGTACCACATGAAGCGCTCGCCCCATGAGTTGGCCTCGTAGCTGCAGCCCACGTCGTACATGATGGTTTTGTGCGCCATGCCATTGAGCAAGGTGCCGCCGTGGTCGTGCACCAAGGGCTTGGGCATGCCGGTGGTGCCGCTGGAATAAACGATCCACAAGGGGTGGTCAAACGCCAACCACAGGGGCTCAAAGGCGGCCACGGCGTCGTCGTTGCGCGCCACGATGCTGGCCCAATCGGCGGCCCCCGCCAGGGGCGCGGCGCTGCCCAACACGGGGCACACAATGGTGTGGCTGACGCTGGGCAAGGCGTCGCGCAGTTGCGCCAGCACGTCGATGCGCAGGTGGTCTTTGCCGCCGTAAGTGACGCCGTCGCAGCCGATCAATACCTTTGGGGTGATTTGGGCAAAGCGGTCGAGCACGGCGTTGGTGCCCATGTCGGGGGCGCACACGCTCCACACCCCACCGACAGAGGCGACGGCCAAAAACGCCACCATGGTTTGGGCGATGTTGGGCAAATAGGCGGCCACCCGGTCGCCGGGCACCACACCGTGCGCTTGCAGGTGCAGGGCCAGTGCGGCGGATTGGCGTTGCAGCTCGGGCCAAGACAGCTCCGCGCGGTGACCGCGCTCGTTGTTGGCAATGATGGCGGGCATGCCCGCGGCGTGTGCGGGCCCAACATGGCGAAACACCTGTCGCGCGTAGTTCACTTGTGCACCAGGGAACCACTGTGCGCCGGGCATGGTGTTCTTGGCCAGCACCGCGCTGTGCGGTGTGGGTGAGTGCACATCGAGGTAGTCCCACATGCTTTGCCAAAAGGCATCTGGCTCGGTGACCGACCACAGCCACAAGGCCTCGTAGTTGGCAAAGTCCAGGCCGTGGGTGCGTGACAACCAGTTTTGGTAGAGCCGAATTTGGGGCAGGTAAGGGGCGGCGTTGTTCATGTCCCCAAGGTTATCAGCCTGTGCCCACGCATGGCAATCGGTGTCGACGCAGGGGCGGCTAACATCTGTGTCAATGGTCTTGGGTGGGCGACGTTTTGCTCGGCGGGCCTTTACTTTTCACGGAACCTTGTATGCGCATTTGGAAAAAACCCATCTCGGTGGACATCCTCACCGAGTCCCATCGCCGCACCGCCCCTGAACTGCTGGGCATGGAGTTTGTGGAGGTGGGAGACGACTTCATCGTCGCCCGCATCCCGGTGGACGAGCGCACGCGCCAACCCTATGGCCTGTTGCATGGTGGGGTCAGTGTGGTGTTGGCCGAAACGCTGGGCTCGTGTGGCGCTTACTACGCGTGCCCGCCGCAGGACCGTGCCGTTGGTTTGGACATCAATGCCAACCACATCAAAGGCGTCAAGTCGGGTTGGGTGAGTGGCACCACCCGGGCGGTGCACATTGGGCGCAGCACGCAGGTGTGGCACATCGACATGCACAACGAGGCGGGCGAGTTGACCTGTGTCTCGCGCATCACCATGGCCATATTGGCCCCGCGTTGAGCCAGTTTGCTGTGGGCCGGTTGGCTGGCGGCGCTGGGCCGGTGCCACAGCGGCATTCAGTCGGCGTTTTCCAGGCGCTGGCTTTTCCAGTACACATCGTCGCCGCCGCCCATGCGGTTGAGCACCCGCGCCAGCACAAACATCAGGTCGCTTAGCCTGTTGAGGTACTGGCGTGGCGTGTCGTTCAAGGCCTCCTCGGCCCCCAAGGCCACCACCGCACGTTCGGCGCGGCGCGCCACGGTGCGGCACACATGGGCCAGCGACGCGGCCCGACTGCCCGCAGGCAAGATGAACTCTTGCAGTTTGGGCAACGCGGCGTTGTGGTCATCCAAGGCATGGTCCAGCGCCAGCACGGCTTCGGGCTTGAGCAGCTCAAAGCCGGGGATGCTGAGTTCGCCGCCGAGGTTGAACAACTGGTGCTGCACCTCTACCAACAGGTCGCGCACCGGCGCGGGCATGGCCTCGCACAGCAGCACGCCAATGTGGCTGTTGAGCTCGTCAACCTCGCCCATGGCGTGCACGCGCAAGCTGTTTTTGCTCACGCGCCGGTTGTCGCCCAAGCCGGTGGTGCCGTCGTCGCCGGTGCGGGTGGCGATTTGTGTCAGTCGGTTGCCCATGTTCCGTGTCCTGTGTGGCCGTGATGGGGGGCAATTGTCCATGAAGCGCCAGCACGAAGCGCGCCCGCAGCGGCTTGCCTAGAATGCTTGGCACAGGAGACACCAGACCATGAACGCACCCACCACGGCCCAGCACTTGATTCCCCATGTTGAACCGCGCCCCGTACCCGACGCTTTGGTGGCGCGGCTCAAAGCCCATTTTGGGGATCGCTGCAGCACGGCGATGGCCGTGCGCGAGCAGCATGGGCGCGATGAGTCTTCCTTCACCACGGTGCCACCACCGGCGGTGGTGGTGTTTGCCGAGTCCACCGACGATGTGGCCCAGGTGGTGGCTTGGGCCAGTGAAGATCGCGTGCCGGTGATCCCGTTTGGTGTGGGCTCGTCGCTGGAGGGCCATTTGCTGGCGGTGCAAGGGGGCATCAGCATTGATGTGGGCCGCATGAACCGTGTGTTGGCGGTCAACCCCGAAGACTTGACGGTCACCGTGCAACCGGGTGTGACGCGCAAGCAACTCAATGAAGAGATCAAAAGCACGGGATTGTTTTTCCCCATCGACCCCGGGGCCGATGCCAGTTTGGGCGGCATGGCCGCCACGCGCGCCAGCGGCACCAATGCCGTGCGCTACGGCACCATGCGCGAAAACGTGTTGGGCTTGGAGGTGGTCACGGCCTCGGGCGAGGTCATTCGCACCGGCACCCGCGCCAAAAAATCATCGGCGGGTTACGACCTGACGCGCTTGATGGTGGGCAGCGAGGGCACCTTGGGCGTGATCACCGAAGTCACCTTGAAGCTCTACCCCTTGCCGGAGGCGGTGTCGGCGGCCACGTGCTCGTTTCCCAGCATCGAGGCCGCGGTGCGCACCACCATCCAGGTGATTCAAATGGGTGTACCGATTGCGCGGGTGGAGTTGATCGACGTGCACACCGTGCGCATGGTCAACCACCACGCCAAACTGGGTTTGCGCGAAGAACCCATGTTGTTGATGGAGTTCCACGGCACACCCGCCAGCGTGAAAGAGCAGGCCGAGACGGTGCAGGGCATTGCCGACGAGTTTGGCGGACAGGCCTTTGAGTGGGCCAGCACACCCGAAGAGCGCACCCGCTTGTGGGCGGCGCGCCACAACGCCTATTTTTCTGCGGTGCAAAGTCGGCCGGGGTGCCGTGCGATCAGCACCGACACCTGCGTGCCCATCAGCCGCTTGGCCGATTGTTTGTTGACGTCGGTGGCCGAGGCCGACGCCTCGGGCATCCCCTACTTTTTGGTCGGCCATGTGGGCGACGGCAATTTTCACTTTGGGTATTTGATCAACCCCAATGACCCGCAAGAGCGGCTCACGGCCGAGGCGCTCAATCAGCAGTTGGTGGCGCGTGCCTTGAGCATGGAGGGCACGTGCAGCGGCGAGCATGGCATTGGTTTGCACAAGATGGACTTTTTGGTGACCGAGGCCGGTGCCCCGGCGGTGGCCATGATGCGCACCATCAAGCGGGCACTGGACCCGCACAACATCATGAACCCGGGCAAAATTTTCGCCTGGTGATCAAGCCGGCTTGGGGCCCGCGACTGCCGGAAGCAAAGCCTGTGCCTCGCGCACCAGTTGTTGTGGCTCAAAGGGTTTGAGCAGCACGGTATTGACACCGGCAGCGCGAAAGTTGGCCAAGTCCACGGGGCTGACGTCCGCTGTCAGGCCCATCACCGGTGTGTGGCCTTGGGGCAGGGGCATTTGGCGCAGGGCTTGGGTGGTTTGCGCACCGTCGAGTATGGGCATGATCAAGTCCATGAACACCAGATCGAAGGTTTGCGATCGCAGGGCTTGCAGGGCTTGTTCGCCATCGGCGGCTTCCATCACAGTGCACAGGGGCCAAGCGTTTTTGACCACCTGTGCCACCAATAAGCGGTTGAGCCGGTGGTCGTCGACGATCAAAAAGCGCCAAGGGTGATCTTTGCTGGCCAAGGGTGCGGCGTCGTCTTCGGTGTGCTGGGGTGGCGTGCTGGCGGTCAAGGGCAAGACAAACCAAAAACGCGAGCCTTGACCCAGCGTGCTTTCAAACCCCATTTGGCCTTCGAGCAACTTGACCAAGCCTTGGGTGATGGCCAAGCCCAGACCGTTGCCGCCATATTGGCGCTGGATGTCGTTGCGGGCTTGGCTGAAGCGGTTGAACAACTGCGCCTGGTGTTCGATGGCGATGCCAATGCCGGTGTCGTGCACAGTAAATAAGATGCCCTGTGCGGTTGCTTCAACGCGCAAACGCACATGGCCATGGGCGGTGAATTTGAGTGCGTTGCCCAACAGGTTGACCAAAATTTGCATCAACCGGTGGCGGTCGCCGCTGACCCATGTGGGCACCTCGGACGCGACGTCAAGTGTGTAGGCGATTTCCATGCTCAGCACCTTGGGGGCAAACAAGTCAAACGCATGGCGGATGGTTTCGTGCAGGTTGTACACCTCGTTTTGGGCTTTCAGGCGGCCCGATAAGAACTGCGAGTAGTCCAGCACGTCGTTGATCACCGTCATCAGGTGGTCGGCCGATTGGCGGGTGTGTTCAAGCAGTTGTTTGGCGCGCGGCTTGTCGCTGGTGCGCGCCATCAGCATGGTGTTAAAGCCCAAGATGGCGTTCATCGGCGTGCGCAGCTCATGGCTGACCGCGGCGATGAAGTGCTCGCGCATGGTTTGGGTGTGTTCTAGTTCGAGGTGCGTTTGCTCTAGTTCGCTTTGCCGACGCTGGCTCTCAGCCAAGCTGCGCCGATGTTGTCGGTCGTACACAAATGGCACCATCAGCAAGGTCAAGCAGTTGATGGAGACGGTGGCAAAGGCGTACAGGTTTTGCCGTGTGCCGCCAACGGGCATGACCACCCCCGCGCCGTCATAGGTCAGCATGCCCAACAATAGGGTGGCCACCCAAGTGACCGCCAGCCACAGGTAGCCGTTTCGAGGGCCCATGACGTAATACGACATCACCGGGATGAGCATCAGCCACAGCAAGCGGGGCGAATACACACCGCCGGACAAGCGGGCCGCGTTGAGCAGGTACAGCACGCTCAACAAACACATCACGTGCAAGGCCTTGTTCATCTCCATGCCACGGTGGATGGACCACAACAAGCCCAGCACCAGGGCCGCAAAAACCACCTGGAAAGCAGAGCCGTAGGCGTAGGGGTTGAACAGCGAGAAGACCAGCGACACCACCACCAACAGCAACATGCAAAAAAACAGGAACGGCAGCTTGCCTTTTTGAAAGGTGCTGGGCATCAGCGGCACCAGGCCTTCTTCAAACCAATGGATGATTTTGCGAATCATGCGCAACCCCTTTGCGCTGACAAGGCCATGGCGCTCGGGATGATTTTGAGCAAGGCCTTGGGGTTGATGGGCTTGTGCAGCACCATGTCCATGCCCGCTTGCAGGCATTGCTGTTCGTCCATGGGGGTGGTGTTGGCGGTCAAGGCCACCACCGGCAAGTTGCGCCAGGGCGAGTCTGAGGCGCGCATGGCGCGCGTGAGGGCCATGCCGTCCATCTCGGGCATCACCATGTCGATCATGGCCATGTCAAAGTGCTGGGCCTGCAGCAAAGACAGCGCTTGTGCCCCTGATGTGGCCTGGGTCACTTTGGCTTGGGGCCAAGCGGTCAGCAACTGCACTTGGGCGACCATCAAATTCATGGCGTTGTCGTCGACCACCAAGACGTCAAACACGGAGTCGGCAGGCAGCGCGGTGGCGGGCCCCTCGGCGGCTGCATGGGCCAGGGTCACGGGCCACTCAAACCAAAACATCGCGCCGACGCCGGGCTGGCTTTGCACCCCGATTTGTCCGCCTTGCAAGGCCACCAAGCGCTCGCACAGGGTCAGGCCCAGACCGGTGCCGCCAAAGTCCTTGGTGGTTTGCAAGTCGGCTGACTCGAAGCGGTTGAAAATTTGCGCTTGTCGCTGCACCGGAATGCCCCGGCCGGTGTCTTGCACCTGTACGTGCAAATGCCCGTTGATCCAATCGACCTTGACGCCCACGCCGCCTTGGGCGGTGAACTTCACGGCGTTGTCGGCCAAGTGGCGCACCACCTGGGTCAGGCGCGGGCCATCCATCCACAGGGTGTGTGGTGCGTTGTCGGCAATGTCCAATGACCATGTCAGGCCTTTTTGGCTGGCCCGTTGTTGCAGCGGTTCGAGCGCCTCGCTCAGCAAGGGGCGCAATGCGCAGACCGTGGGAAATAACACCATTTGCCCGCTTTGCAGTTGCGAGTAATCCAAGATGTCATTGACCACTTCGAGCAGGTGCTCGGTAGAGCGGCGGATGTGGCCCACGGTTTCCAGGCCTGTGGCATCGTTGGCAAACTCATCTTGCAGCAGGCCGTTCAAACCCAAGATGGCGTTCATGGGGGTGCGCAGCTCGTGGCCCATGGCGGCCACAAACTCGTCTTTGTGGGCCTGGGCCACTTCCATTTGAGCCTGGGCTTGCACCAGCGCTTCGTTGCGCGACTCCACCACCTGCGTTTGCGCCTGGGTCAGCCGGTCGTACAAGCGCACCATGATCATCACGGTGGTAGCGGCCATCAAATGGTTGACCACGGCGTACCAAATGGTGGCCTCGCTGACCGGGATCAAGCGATGCGCGTCTTGTTGCGCCAACCATGTCAGGCCTATGTTGATGCCAAACACCACCAACAACCAAAAAACCGCACCGCGCGGGCCCAAAAAGAACAGGGCGGGGACGGTCATGATGCTCATCCAAACCATCACGCTCGATTGGATGGCCCCGGTTTGCGATGCCTTGTAGGTGAGCATGGCCAATAACAGCGTGAAGGAGGCGTTGAGCACCCAGGGGTACAGCCGCTTGGACTGAACCCCGGGCAGCATGAGCCACAGCAAGCCGGTGACCACCCAAATGATGCGCGGGTCGTAACCCACCGGTGGCAGCAGGTTGAACACAAAGGCGTTGACGCCGACCAATAAAAAAGCAAACGCCAACAGTTGCCGATGGTTGAGTTTGGCATCCGCACCCACGATGGGGTTGTTATGGAGCCATTGCTGCAGGGTTTGTTTCATGGGCGCTCCGGGCGGGGGCGGTCAACTGCGCAGTTTGTCGATCAAACCGTTGAGCGCGTCGAGCGAGCCAAATTGGATGGCCAGCTCACCCATCTCTTCCATCCGGCCATGGCGTTTGACGCGCTTTTTGATGCGCACCTCGACCTCGGCCATGAGCAAATCTGACAGTTCTTCTTCGACCCGGCGCAGGTCGCGCGACTTTTCTTTTTTGGGCTTTTGGGTGACCAAATTGAACTCGGCCCCGACTTTTTTCACCAGGCTTTCGGCCTCGCGCACCGAGAGCTTTTTGGCCGTGATTTGGGTGGCGGTGGTGATTTGGCTGGCCCGGTCAAGCGCGAGCAAGGCGCGGGCGTGGCCCATATCGATGTCACCGGCCATCAACATGTTTTGCACCGGTTCGGCCAAGTTGAGCAAGCGCAGCAGGTTGCTGGCCGCGCTGCGCGAGCGGCCTACGGCCTGGGCCACCGCCTCGTGAGTTAGCCCAAACTCTTTGATCAGGCGTTGCAGGGCCTGAGCTTCCTCCAGTGGGTTGAGGTCTTCGCGCTGGATGTTTTCGATCAGCGCCATGAGCGCGGCGGACTCATTGGGCACATCGCGCACCAGCACCGGGACCCGCTCCAGCCCGGCGATTTGGGCCGCCCGAAAGCGTCGCTCGCCGGCGATGATTTCATACAGCGCCTGGGCTTGGCCCGGGTGGTTGGGGTCTTGGCTGCTGGCGCCACTGGCGCGGCGCAGTGCAGCATCGGCGGGGCTCAATCGGCGCACCAAGATGGGCTGCATGATGCCTTGGCTTTTGATGCTCTCGGCCAGCTCGTACAAGGCGCCTTCGTCCATGCGGGTGCGCGGTTGGTAGGTGCCAGCGACGAGCTCGCTCAAGGCCAGTTCATGGGGCTGTCCGTCGGCGCTGGGGGCGGGCGTTTCGCTGACGGTGGGGCCGAGCAAGGCTTCGAGGCCGCGGCCCAAGCCTTTGGGTTTTTTGGTTGCCATGGTGGGGAGGGGGTTAGAGTTTGGGGGCGCGCTCGACGAGTTCGCGTGCGAATTCCACAAAGGCCTGGCTGCCTTTGGCGGCGGGGTCAAACACCACGCCGGGCATGCCGTAGCTGGGGGCTTCGGCCAGGCGCACATTGCGCGGGATCAGGGTGTTGAACACCTTGTCGCCAAAGTGGCTCTTGAGCTGCTCGCTCACCTGTTGCTGCAAGGTGATGCGCGGGTCAAACATCACCCGCAGCAGGCCGATGATCTTTAAATCGCGGTTGAGGTTGGCGTGCACTTGCTTGATGGTGTTGACCAAATCAGTCAAGCCCTCCAAGGCAAAGTACTCGCATTGCATGGGCACGATCACGCCGTGGGCGCAGCACAGGCCGTTGAGGGTGAGCATGGACAAGGACGGCGGGCAGTCAATGAGCACGAAATCGTATTCGGCGTCGACCACGGCCAGCGCTTGCTTGAGGCGGTTTTCACGCCGCTCCAAACCCACCAACTCCACCTCGGCACCGGCCAGTTCGCGGCTCGCGCCCAACACATCGTAGGTGGGCATTTTTTGCTGGGCGGGTTCTGCCCCCCAGCGGCTGGGCACCCGCGCCTCGGTGATGCTGGCGGTTTCGAGCAGCACGTCGTAGACGCTGAGCATGAGCTTACGCTTGTCCACGCCTGAACTCATGGTGGCGTTGCCTTGCGGGTCCAGGTCGACCATCAACACGCGCTGGCCCACGGCAGCCAAGCCCGCGGCCAAATTGACGGTGGTGGTGGTTTTGCCCACCCCCCCTTTTTGATTGGCAACACAGAAAATATGTGACATGGTTCGCGCCTTGTGGAGTGCAGTACAGGGTTACTTGGTCAGGACCAGGCGCAGGCCAAACGCAATCAGCAAGCCCCCCGCTGTCTTGTTCAGTGCTTGTGACAGCCAAGGCCGGGCCTTGACGCGCTCGGCCAAGCGGTGCGCCAGCAGCGTCAAGCACATGCCGTACAAGGCGGCCAAGGCGGCGGCGGTCAAGGCCATCGCGGCAAAGGTGGACAAACTTGGCGCTGCAGACGGGTCCAAAAACAGGGGGAAGAACGCCATGTAAAACACGATCGCCTTGGGGTTGAGCAGGGTGATAAAAAAAGACTGCCGAAAATATGCGCCCACCGGGATGTCCACCACCGGGGCTTGGCCGGGTTTGGCCAGGCACATCTTCAGGCCCAACCATGCCAGGTAGGCCGCGCCCAACCATTGGATGGCCGAAAACAGGGTGGGCGTGGTGAGCAACACCGTTGCGACGCCAGCCACGGCCAGCCATATCAGCACCTGGTCACCCGCGATGATGCCACCGGTGGAGGCCAGCCCGCCACGGATGCCGCCCTTGGCCGTCGAGCTCAACAAGGCCAAGTTGCCCGGGCCTGGGATGAACAAAAAAACCACCACGGCCACCACATAAGCACCGTAATCTGACACACCAAACATGCACACCTCTCGTTGCTGGGGCTGTGAGTGTAAAGCCTGGTGTGGCGCGTGCGGCGGCTGGCGTGTGTTCGCCCGTGTTTGTGGGGCTTCGTGTGTGGCGCTCACGCATCGCTGGTGCCATGGTGCCAGCGCGTGTTTCACATGAAACAATGGGCGCTGCGGCAAAGCCCAAGGCGCGCAGACGCAGGCGGAGCAGGGGGCGGCGCCAGGTCAGGCGGTGGGCGTGGGTGGCGAGGGCCGCATCCACACCAGACAGCGCTGAGCGTCAAGTCCGGGCACCTGGAGTTGTTCCACATGAAACACTTGCGCGCCTTTGCCCAGTTGGGTCACCTCGTCGTCGGGCGTCTTGCCCTTGAGTGCCAGCCAAACCCCGCCCGGCGCAAGGGCGGCCGCAGAGCCTTGCACAAAATCGGCCAAGGACGCAAAGGCGCGCGAACACACCACGTCGTGCGGTGTTTTGATGTGTTCTACCCTTTGATGCAGACCGCGCAAATTGCCCAGCCCCAAGCTGGCGGCGGCTTGCTGGACAAAGGCGGCCTTTTTGGCCACCGCGTCGACGCAGGTGACTTGAACTTGGGGGCAGGCGATGGCAATCACCACACCGGGCAGGCCCGCGCCAGCGCCCACGTCGAGCAACTGCACGGCGCTTTGCGTTGCGCTTGCCCCTTCGGCGGGCGCGGCGGGGGTGGGCCATGGGGGGGTGCTGGCGCTGGGGCGGGTGTTTTGCAATTGGCGAACCAGGGCAGGAACCACGGCCAGGCTGTCGAGCAGGTGCAGGGTCACCATGTCCATCGGGTCGCGCACGGCCGTGAGGTTATAGACCTTGGACCATTTGTGCAGCAAACCCAGGTAGGCGAGCAAGGCCGCTTGTTGCGACGCCGACAATGCCACGCCCAATTGGGCCGCGCCGTGCAAGAGGGTGGCGCTGGCGCGTTCTTGCGTGGGGGCGTCCCACGGGGCGGGGCCTCTGTGGGTAGGACTGGCCATGGGTTGTGGCGCGTGTGGCGGGTTGGGGGCGCGCCCGGGTGGCGGGGTGGCGGGCCGGCGTGGCCTCAAGGGGTGGCCTCGGCCTGTTCTGGGGCAAAGCCGCTGAAGCGACCCCTGCGCAGGTGAATGAGCAGCAAAGAAATGGCCGCAGGCGTGACGCCCGAAATGCGAGAGGCCTGGCCCAAGGTTTCGGGTTTGTGGCGGTTGAGCTTTTGGCGCACCTCCATGCTCAGGGCGCTCACCTGCCCATAGTCCAGGTCGGCCGGCAAAGCCATGTTTTCGAAGTGGGCGGCGCGTCCTACCTCGTCGCGCTGGCGGTCAATGTAGCCGGCGTACTTGGCGGCGATCTCTACTTGCTCGACCACGGCCAGCGCTGTTTCATGTGAAACAGTGTCGCCCGCCAAAGCCGCAGACAACTGCGGGCATTGGTAGCGTCCGCCATCCAGGCCCATCAAATCCAGGTAGCCCACGCCGGGGCGGCGCAGCAAATCGGCCAGGCTGTGCTCGTGCTCGATGGGCTTGCCCAGCACGCGCACGGCCTCGTCGGCGCTGAGGTTGCGCGGGTGCACCCACAGGCTGCGCAAGCGGGCTGCCTCTTGGGTCACGGCTTCGCGCTTGGCTTCAAAGGTGCGCCAGCGCGCGTCGTCCACCAAGCCCAGGCGGCGGGCAGTCTCGGTCAGGCGCAGGTCGGCGTTGTCTTCGCGCAATTGCAAGCGAAACTCGGCGCGGCTGGTGAACATGCGGTAAGGCTCGGTCACGCCCTTGGTGACCAAATCGTCTGCCAGCACGCCCAAGTAGGCCTCGTCGCGGGCCGGTACCCAAGGGGCCTCACCCCGGCATTGCAGTGCGGCATTGATGCCCGCGTACAGGCCCTGGGCGGCGGCCTCTTCGTAGCCAGTGGTGCCATTGATCTGGCCCGCAAAAAACAAGCCCTGGATGGCACGGGTTTCAAAGTGCCGATGCAGGCCACGGGGGTCGAAATAATCGTATTCAATGGCATAGCCCGGGCGCAGGATGTGCGCGTTCTCCAGCCCGGGGATGGAACGAACCAAGGCGTACTGGATGTCAAACGGCAGGCTGGTGCTGATGCCGTTGGGGTAGACCTCGTGGGTGTTCAAGCCCTCGGGTTCCAAAAAAATCTGGTGACTGGTTTTGTCGGCGAAGCGGTTGACCTTGTCTTCCACGCTCGGGCAGTAGCGCGGGCCAACGCCTTCGATTTGGCCGGTGAACATGGGGCTGCGGTCAAAGCCACTGCGGATGATGGCGTGGGTTTCCTCGGTGGTGTGGGTGATCCAACACGGCACCTGCGTGGGGTGCATGTCGGCGCGGCCCATGAAGGAAAACACCGGCACGGCACCGGCGGTCACGCCTTTGTCGGCCGCCAAGTCAGCACCGACCATGCCGTCGCCGGGTTGTTCTTGGCAGCGGCTGAAGTCAATGCTGCGCCCATCCAGGCGCGGCGGGGTGCCGGTTTTCAGCCGCCCCTGGGGCAGCTTCAGTTCTTTGAGTCGTGCCGACAAGCTCACTGCCGGGGGGTCGCCAGCGCGCCCGCCAGCGTGGTTGTTCATGCCGACATGGATCTTGCCGTCCAAAAATGTGCCGGCGGTCAACACCACGGTGCGCGACCTGAAGCGAATACCAACTTGCGTTACAGCCCCCACCACGCGGTCACCTTCGACCATCAAGTCGTCCACGGCTTGCTGAAAAAGCCACAAGTTGGGCTGGTTTTCCAAGCGTTGGCGGATGGCCGCTTTGTACAACACCCGGTCGGCTTGGGCGCGGGTGGCGCGCACCGCAGGCCCTTTGGAGCGGTTGAGGATGCGAAATTGGATGCCCGCCTCATCGGTGGCCAAGGCCATGGCCCCGCCCATGGCGTCGATCTCTTTGACCAAGTGACCTTTGCCAATGCCGCCAATGGACGGGTTGCAACTCATCTGGCCCAGGGTTTCGATGTTGTGCGACAGCAGCAGGGTTTTGCAGCCCATGCGCGCAGCGGCCAAGGCGGCCTCGGTCCCGGCGTGGCCGCCGCCGACCACAATCACATCGAACGTTTGGGGATAAAGCATATGGGTAGGGTGACCCACACAGGGCTGCGCATGGGCTTGGCTAAGGAGGGATGGGCCGACCAACAGCGTGCAGCAGTTGGCCGACCGTTGGGGCTTAATTTTATACAGCCCCGTGCGAACGTGCATGGGCGTGGCCAGGGCCTGTGTGGGCGTTGGAGCGTGCGCGTCGCACACGTGCGCACGTTGCGCCACATTTAGGGTAGATTGCGGGCTGAGCCGGAGACCCGGTTGTATGGAGGATTTGCTGGTGTATGCATTCAAATACCAACGCGCTGAATCGGTGAGCGCGGCGGCGGCGGCCTTGGGCGCTGACGACGCGGCCAAGGTTTTGTCGGGGGGCATGACTTTGTTGCCGTCGATGAAGCACCGCCTGATCGCGCCCAACGCGCTGATTGACTTGGCGCGCTTGCCCGAGCTGATCGGTGTGCGCGAACAAGCCGACCATTGGTGGGTGGGTGCGGCCACGCGCCACCAAGACGTGGCCGCCCATGCGGGCTTGCAACAAGCCATTCCCGGCTTGGCGCAATTGGCCGGTTTGATTGGCGACCCGCAGGTGCGTGCACGCGGCACCTTGGGCGGCTCATTGGCCAACAATGACCCCAGCGCCGACTACCCATCAGCGGCGTTGGCTTTGCAAGCGCAGATCATCACCGATCGCCGCACCATCGACGCCGACGATTTTTTTCTGGGCATGTTTGCCACCGCTTTGCAAGCCGATGAAATCATCACCGGTGTGCGCTTTCGCACCCCGCAACGCTGTGCTTATGCCAAGTTCAAACACCCGGCATCGGGCTATGCCATGGCCGGTGTGTTTGTGGCGCAATACGCCGCAGCTGGCGCAGCCAACGGTGGCTGGCGTGTCGCGGTCACGGGCGTGGCCAATGGTGTTTTTCGCTGGCACGATGCCGAGCAAGCCTTGGCCCAAGGCACAACCACACCCGCATTGCAACGCGATGACGTGATCGATGACGTGCACGCCCCCGCCGCCTACCGCACCCACTTGGCCCTGCAAATGCTGGCGCAAGCCTGCCAAGCTTTTTGACAACCCCAACCCGCGTTGCCGAGCAGCGCCACACCCTCGCATGAAACTCAACCTCACCCTCAATGGCACACCGCGCAGCGCCGATGTGCCCGAACGCACTTTGTTGGCCGACTTGTTGCGCGACACCTTTGGCATGACCGGCACCCATGTGGGGTGTGACACCACGCAATGCGGTTGTTGCACCGTTCATGTGGACGGCCAAGCGGTCAAGTCATGCACCATGCTGGCGGTGCAAGCCGATGGTTGCACGGTCACCACCATCGAGGGCTTGGGTGCCGACGGGTTGCATCCGGTGCAACAAGCGTTCTCGCAGTGCCATGGTTTGCAATGCGGCTTTTGCACGCCCGGCATGGTGATGGCATCGGTCGATTTGTTGCGGCGCAATCCCACGCCCACGGCCGATCAAATTGCCGAAGGCTTGTCGGGCAACCTGTGCCGCTGCACGGGTTACGTGAACATCATCCGCGCGGTGCAGCAAGCCAGCCAAACCATGCAAGGGGATGCGCCATGAACGCACCCACCGCACATGCCTTGCTGCGCAAGGAAGACCAGCGCCTGATCACCGGCACCGGCCAGTTCAGTGCCGACGCACAAGCGGTGGGCATGCTGTACGGCCATGTGATTCGCTCGCCCCATGCGCACGCACGCATCACCCACATGGACGTGAGCGCGGTGCGCACCGCCCCGGGTGTGCGACAGGTGCTCACCGCACAAGATGTGCAAGCCGCCGGCTTTGGCGACTTGCCAAATGCGGTGCAAGTTAAAAACGCCCAAGGCCAGGCGCAAACGGTTTGCACCATGCCGGTGTTGGCCCACGAGCGCGTGTTGTTTGTCGGCCAGCCCCTGGTGTGGGTGGTGGCCGACACGGCCTTGCAAGCGCAAGACGCGGCCGAGTTGGCGCAAATCGACTACGACACCTTGGACGTGGTGGTCACCTTCGAAGACGCCACCGCACCGGGTGCCGTGCAACTGCACCCCCAAGCGGCGGGCAACACATCGGTCAAGTTCGAAGCCGGCGACCGCGCTGCGGTGGACGCGGCCTTTGCCAAAGCCCACTTTGTCAGTGACATCGCCATCGACAGCCAGCGCCTGGTTGGCGCACCCATGGAGCCGCGCGCGGTATGGGCTTGGCACGATGAGGTTCGCGGCATGACCCATGTGCACACACCCAGCCAGGGTGTGGGCGGCATGGCCAGTTACCTGACCCACATCACGCGCTGGGACGCGGCCCACATCGAGGTGCACACCCACGATGTGGGCGGCTCGTTTGGCCTGCGCAGCAGCGCCTACAGCGAACACGCTTTGGTCATGTTGTCGGCGCGCCAATTGAAGTGCCCGGTGCGCTGGGTGGGCTCGCGCTCGGAGGTCTTTGTCAGCGACTGGCATGGCCGCGCTTTGCGCTTGCACGGGCACATTGCACTGGACGCACAAGGCCGCATCTTGGCCATGCGCTTTGAAAACCAAGTCGATGCAGGCGCGTACAACGTTTACTTCAGCACCCACATCGGGGCGCGCAACCTGTCCATCACCATGGGCGGGGCTTACCAAGTGCCGGCCCTGCACATGTCGTCCCACATCTACTTCACCAACACCGTGCCGGTGTCGGCGTACCGGGGTGCCGGGCGGCCTGATATTGCTTATGCCATTGACCGCTTGATCGACCACGCTGCGCACCAACACGGATGGGACGGGCTGGCCATTCGACGCAAAAACTTCATACCGCCCCAAGCCTTTCCCTACACCACCGCCAACCAAACGGTGTACGACAGCGGCCACTTTGAGGCGGTGTTGGACCATGCCTTGCGCATCAGCGAGCCGCAAGGCTTGGCCCAGCGCCGCGCCCAAGCTTTGCAACGCGGCTCTTTGCTCGGTCGCGGTGTGGCTTATTACCTGGAGGCCTCTGGCCCCGGTGGTGCCGCCAAAGACCAGGTGCGCGGCAGCTTTGACGCGCAAGGTGTTTTGTCGCTGCACGCCCTGACCGGTGCCTCGGGACAAGGGCACGAAACCAGCTTTGCCCAAATTGTTGAAAACGAAATCGGCCTGCCCGCCAGCGCCGTGCGCTACCTTGCCGGCGAGCCCGAGCAAGACCTGGTGGGCAACAGCACCGGGGGCTCACGCACCTTGTACGGCGCGGGCAGCGCCATCAAAAACCTGTGCCAACAATTGATGACCCAGGCCAAGCCCGCCATTGCGGCGCTGTGGGCCTGTGGCGAAGCAGACATCACCCATGCCAAAGGCGAGTGGCAAGAGGTGGGGGGCGCAAAACGCCGCTTGCGCTTTGCCGACTGGATCGCCAGCTTGGGCGCGCAAGCCGCCCAAGTCCATGCCGTGGGCGAAGCCACCTCTGGGATGACTTTTCCCAATGGCTGCCACATTGCAGAGGTCGAAATCCACATCGCCACCGGCGTGGCCGAGGTGGCACATTACTGGGCGGTTGACGATGTGGGCCAGGTCATCTCACCTGAGCAGGTGCTGGGGCAAGTGCAAGGCGGGGTGGTGCAAGGCATGGGCCAAGCCTTTGGCGAGCATGCCATTTACGACCGCGAGACCGGCCAACTGTTGACCGGCTCGTACATGGACTACCCCATGCCGCGGGCGGGCGGGCTGGTGCGCCACTTTCACCATGAAACCCATGCTGTGCCCACCGCGCTCAATTTGCTCGGTGCCAAAGGGGTGGGCGAGTCGGGTTGCTCGGGTTCATTGCCGGCCTTGGCCAACGCGGTGACTGACGCATTGCGCCAGGTGGGCGCGCCACCCATCGACATGCCCTTCACCCCAGCCAAGCTGTGGGCGGCCATCCAGGCCGCACCGAAAAAGCCCTGACGCTTTTGGGGTGACAGGGGCCTGAACAAAGGGCGGGTGAATTTCAGCGCACCAGCCCTGCGCCCTTCGCCCAGGGCGTGGGGACTATTTGGCAAACAGCCGAGAGGGGTCGGCAAAGGCTTTGAACTCAACGGCATTGCCGCAGGGGTCCAAAAAGAACATGGTCGCTTGCTCGCCCACTTGGCCTTTGAAGCGGATGTGTGGCTCAATCACAAACGCAATGTTGGCCGCTTTGAGCTTGGCCGCCAGCCGCTCCCATTCGGGCATGTCAAGCACCATGCCGAAATGGCGCACCGGCACGTTGTCGCCATCGACCGCGCTGGTGTTGTGGTGCCCCGCCTCGCTCGGGCTCAAATGGGCCACGATTTGGTGCCCATAAAAATTGAAGTCCACCCAGTCGTGCGACGATCGCCCCTCAGGGCAGCCCAATAATTCGCCATAAAAAGCACGCGCCTTGGCCAAAGACGTGACGGGAAAGGCCAGATGGAAGGGTTGCATGGGCGAGATGGTAATCCAAGCCTGCCGATGCCCTTGCCCGTGGTCAGCTTGGTGCTCGCTGAGCAGGTATTGTTTGCCAATGCGGGCTTGATTTTGATTCACCACCCATAATTCGTTCATACCCAACCCCTGAGAGCCCCCATGAAAGCAGTCCACACCCTACGTCGCGCGATCGCGTTGGCGGCCCTGTCTTGGGTCGCCGTGCCCGCACAGGCCCAAAACACCATCAAGATCGGTGAGATCAACAGCTACAAAGCACAGCCCGCATTTTTGGAGCCCTACAAAAAAGGCATGGAGTTGGCCATTGAAGAGGTCAATGCCAGTGGGGGCCTGATGGGCAAGAAGTTTGAGCTCATCACCCGCGACGACAACGCCAACCCAGGCGACGCCGTGCGCGTCGCCGAAGAGCTGATCTCGCGCGAGAAAATTGACGTGCTCACCGGCACCTTTTTGTCCAACACGGGCTTGGCGGTGGCCGACTTTGCCAAACAAAAGAAAGCCTTTTTCTTGGCCGGTGAACCGTTGACCGACAAGCTCACCTGGCAAGGTGGCAATGCTTACACCTTCCGCTTGCGCCCGGGCACATACATGCAAGCGGCCATGCTGGTGCCCGAGGCGGTCAAGCTCAAGAAAAAGCGCTGGGCGGTGGTCTACCCCAACTATGAATACGGGCAATCTGCCGTTGCAGCCTTCAAGGCCTTGCTCAAAGCCGCACAACCGGATGTGGAGTTCGTGGCAGAGCAGGCCCCGCCCCTGGGCAAGCTCGATGCCGGCAGTGTGGTGCAAGCCCTGGCCGACGCCAAACCCGATGCAATTTTCAATGTGTTGTTTGCCGCCGACCTGTCCAAGTTTGTGCGCGAAGGCAATACCCGTGGTTTGTTCCAAGGCCGTGAAGTGGTCAGTTTGTTGACCGGCGAGCCCGAGTACCTGGACCCCCTCAAAGACGAAACCCCCAACGGCTGGTTGGTGACGGGATACCCCTGGAGTGCGATCAGCACCAACGAACACAAAGCGTTTTTGCAGGCCTACCAAGCCAAGTTCAAAGACTATCCGCGCCAGGGTTCGGTGGTGGGGTACGCCATGATCAAGTCGGTGGTGGCCGGCGTGGCCAAAGCCCAAAGCACCGATTCAGAAAAGCTGCGGGTGGCCTTTCGCGGCCTGCAAGTGGACACGCCTTTTGGCAAGATCACTTACCGCGCAGAGGACCACCAGTCCACCATGGGCGCTTTTGTGGGCCGCACCAAAAATGACGGCGGCAAAGGTGTCATGGTCGATGCCCGCTATATGGACGGTGCGCAGTTTCAGCCCTCTGCGGCCGAGGTGAAAAAATCACGTGCGCCAGACTGATGACACGCAGTGGTGGGTCAACACCCCAAGGCCATCCTTGCTTGCGTGCGTCACGCCAGCAGCGCTGCGTTGCTGTCAGCACGACGATGGTCGCGCCACCTGGCGCAACGCCATGACGGCGGCGAAGTGGCCACCCATCGACCCTTGAGGCTTTATCGCCCATGAGTTTTTCAGGATTTTTTGTTCAGCTTTTGAATGGCCTGGCGTCAGCGTCCTCACTGTTTTTTGTGGCGGCGGGTTTGTCCTTGATTTTTGGGGTCACCCGCATCGTGAATTTTGCGCATGGCTCGTTTTTCATGGCCGGCATTTACATCGCCTACACCGTGGTGGACCGTTTGGCTGGCAGCATCGGCTTTTGGCCGTCCATCGCATTGGCTGCGCTGGCCGTGGGCGTGTTGGGGGCGGTGATCGAAATGCTGGTGTTGCGCCGCATTTACAAAGCGCCAGAGCTGTTTCAGTTGCTGGCCACCTTTGCCTTGGTGCTGGTCATCAAAGACGCTGTGTTGTGGCTGTGGGGCCCCGAAGAGTTGCTGGGACCGCGCGCCCCTGGGCTGGCCGGGTCGGTGTCCATTTGGGGGCGGCTGTTTCCCATGTACGACTTGTTTTTGATCGTGGCCGGCCCCGTGGTGTTGGCGCTGCTGTGGTTGCTGCTGACCCGCACCCGCATGGGCACCTTGGTGCGCGCCGCTACCCAAGACCGTGAAATGGTCAGCGCCCTGGGCGTCAACCAAGCTTGGTTATTTACCGCCGTATTTGCGCTGGGCGCGATGCTGGCTGGTTTGGGCGGTGCGTTGCAGTTGCCGCGCGAACCGGCCAATTTAGAGATGGACTTGAACATCATTGGCGCGGCCTTTGTCGTGGTGGTGGTGGGCGGCATGGGGTCGATTCCTGGTGCATATTTGGCGGCCTTGCTGATTGCCGAAGTCAAGGCCGTGTGCATTTGGCTGGGAATGGTGGATGTGTTTGGCGTGGCGGTGTCGTTTTCCAAGCTCACTTTGGTGGTGGACTTTGTGGTCATGGCCGTGGTGCTGGTGTGGCGGCCGTGGGGCTTGCTGGGCAAACCACAGGCCAGCAGCCGCTCGGTGGGCTTGCGCGAGGAGCCTTTGCGCCCGGCCAGCAAGGGCTATTTGGTGTGCGCGGCGCTGCTGGGCTTGGTGCTGGTGGCCATGCCGTGGCTCACGCCCAACGCCGCCTACACGACGGTGTTGTTGATCGACATGTTGATCGCGGCTTTGTTTGCCGCCAGCTTGCACTTCATCATGGGGCCAGCGGGCATGCACTCATTTGGCCACGCCGCCTATTTTGGTTTGGGCGCTTATGGCGCGGCGCTGCTGGTGCGTGCGTTGGGCTTGCCGATGGAGCTGGCGCTGTTGTTGGCGCCCTTGCTGGCCGCATTTGGGGCCTGCGTGTTTGGTTGGTTTGCCGTGCGCTTGTCGGGCGTGTACCTGGCCATGCTCACCTTGGCGTTTGCCCAAATTATCTGGGCGGTGACCTTCCAGTGGGACAGCTTCACGGGCGGCAGCAATGGCCTGACCGGTGTGTGGCCGTCGGCCATGTTCAGCGACAAACGCATGTATTACTGGCTGACCTTGGGCTTGGTGGTGGTCGCTGTGCTTTTGCTGCGCCGGGTGTTGTTTTCTCCTTTTGGCTACGCGCTGCGGGCGGGCCGTGACTCGGTGCTGCGCGCCGACGCGATAGGCATCGATGTTCAGCGCATGCAGTGGCTGGCCTTTGTGTTGGCTGGCGGCGTGGCCGGTTTGGCGGGGGCCTTGTATGCGTTTTCCAAAGGCAGCATTTCCCCTGAATCGATGAGCGTGGGCAAATCGGTGGACGGCTTGGTCATGGTGCTGCTGGGCGGTGTTCAAACTTTGGCCGGACCGGTGGTGGGTGCCTTTGGCTTGACTTGGCTGCACGATGTGGTGGCGCGCAACACCGATTACTGGCGCGCCATGTTGGGCGCGGTGATATTGATTTTGGTGCTGCTCTTTCCACAAGGCATTGCTGGCGCGGCGCAGATGTGGTGGGGCCGCTGGCGCGCCAAAAATGCTGCTTCGGGCGCTGCGCCATGAGCAAGCCCCTGCTGCAAGTCAGCAAGCTGGGCAAGTCCTTTGGCGGGGTCAAGGCGGTGGACGGCATCAGTTTTGATCTGGCCCCCGGCGAGCTGCTGGCATTGATTGGCCCCAATGGGGCGGGCAAGTCCACCATCTTCAACATGCTCAATGGCCAGCTGCGCGCCGATCAAGGCTGCATCACGCTGCAAGGCCAAGCGCTGGTCGGGCGCACGCCGCGCAGCATTTGGCGTCAAGGCGTGGGGCGCACCTTTCAAATTGCCGAAACCTTTGCTTCGCTTACCGTGGTGGAAAACGTTCAAATGGCCTTGCTCTCGCACGACCGCAAGCTGTGGTCGATGTGGCCGCGCGCCGCCGACCATCGCCGGGCCGACGCCTTGAACTTGCTCGACCAAGTGGGCATGAAGCCCCAAGCCGACAGGCCTTGCAACGTGTTGGCCTATGGCGACGTCAAGCGCGTGGAGTTGGCCATCGCCATGGCCAACGACCCCAAGCTGCTGCTGATGGACGAACCCACCGCAGGAATGGCCCCCAAAGAGCGCAACGATTTGATGGCGCTGACCAAAGACCTGGTGGTGCAGCGTGGCATGGCGGTGCTCTTCACCGAGCACAGCATGGACGTGGTGTTTGCCTATGCCCAGCGCATCATCGTGTTGGCGCGTGGCCGCCTGATTGCCGAGGGCAAGCCCCAGGACATTCGCAATCACCCCCAGGTGCAAGCCGTTTACTTTGGCACCGGCAAAACCTTTGAAAAGCCCGCCGCATGACACGCCCCACATGATGAACACCGAAACCTTGCTTCAAGCCCAAGGCCTGTCGGCTTGGTATGGCGCGGCCCAAATTTTGTTTGACGTGGACTTGCACGTGCGGCGCGGCGAAGTGGTGGCCTTGTTGGGGCGCAACGGCGCGGGCAAGTCCACCACCCTCAAAGCGCTGATCGGCATGATGGCGCGCCGGCGTGGGCAAGTTCGCTTCATGGGCCACGACCTCGCGCGCAGCGAGCCGCACCACGCGGCCCGACTGGGCCTGGGCTTTGTGCCCGAAGACCGCCGCATCTTCACCGACCTCACCGTCATGGAAAACCTCGAGGTGGGCAAACAAAGCCCGCGCCACTGGCCCGATGGCACGCCCGCGCCACATTGGACACCGCAGCGGCTGTTTGAACTGTTTCCCAACCTGGGCCAGATGCCGCATCGCCCCGGTGGGCGCATGAGTGGCGGCGAGCAACAAATGCTCACCGTGGCCCGCACGCTGATGGGCAACCCGTTTTTGGTCTTGCTCGACGAGCCCTCCGAGGGCGTGGCCCCCCTCATCGTCGAGCAAATGGTGCAGATGATCTTGGCCCTCAAGGCGCAGGGAGTAAGCATCTTGCTGTCCGAGCAAAACATGCACTTTGCCGAGTTGGTGGCAGACCGCGCCTATGTGCTGGAGAAAGGGCAAATCCGCTACCAAGCCAGCATGCACGAGTTGGTGGCCAACGCAGAGGTGAGGCGCAATCACCTGGGTGTTTGAAGGAATACGGGGTGTCCAAAATGATGCCACTACTCGCAATGGGTTCGTTCGCGCCAGGCGGTCAAGGGCTTATGATGCCCCTCTTTTGTCAGCCAACATTCACCAGGAGTTTTCATGGCCAAGGCCTCCTTTCAATGGGACGACCCCTTTTTATTGCAGCAGCAACTCAGCGAAGACGAGCGCATGATCGAAGAGGCCGCTCGCGCCTACTGCCAAGACAAATTGCTGCCCCGTGTCACCGAAGCCTTTCGCCATGAAAAAACCGATGTCGCCATCTTTCGCGAAATGGGCGAACTCGGCCTGATCGGCCCGACCATCCCCACCGAATACGGCGGCCCAGGACTGAGCTATGTGGCCTACGGTTTGATTGCCCGCGAGGTCGAGCGCGTGGATTCGGGCTACCGCTCGATGATGAGCGTGCAGTCGTCCTTGGTGATGCTGCCCATTTATGAATTCGGCACCGAAGGCCAGCGCCAAAAATACCTGCCCAAACTGGCCACCGGCGAGTGGATCGGCTGCTTTGGCCTGACCGAACCCGACCACGGTTCAGACCCCGCCAGCATGGCCAGCCGCGCCCAAAAAGTCAAAGGCGGCTACCAGCTCAAGGGCAACAAGATGTGGATTTCCAATTCACCGATTGCCGATGTGTTTGTGGTCTGGGCCAAAGAGGTGAGCGAGTCCGGCGCGGTCGGCCCCATCCGCGGTTTTGTGCTGGAAAAAGGCATGAAGGGCTTGAGCGCCCCAGCCATCCACAGCAAAGTGGGGCTGCGCGCCTCCATCACCGGCGAGATCGTGATGGACGGCGTGTTTGTGCCTGAAGAAAACGCCTTCCCCGAGGTGCAAGGTTTGAAGGGCCCTTTCACCTGTTTGAACAGTGCGCGCTACGGCATCGCCTGGGGTGCTTTGGGTGCAGCTGAAGACTGCTTTCACCGCGCCCGCCAGTACACCTTGGACCGCCAGCAGTTTGGCCGCCCCTTGGCCGCCAACCAGCTCATCCAAAAGAAACTCGCCGACATGCAAACCGAAATCTCTCTGGGCCTGCAAGGCTGTTTGCGCTTGGGCCGCATGAAAGACGAAGGCACGGCGAGCGTGGAAATCACCTCCATCTTGAAGCGCAACTCCTGCGGCAAGGCGCTCGATATCGCCCGCATGGCGCGCGACATGATGGGCGGCAACGGCATCAGCGACGAGTTTGGCGTGGCGCGGCATTTGGTCAACCTCGAGGTGGTTAACACCTACGAGGGCACGCACGACATCCATGCGCTCATCTTGGGCCGCGCCATCACCGGCATCGCGGCGTTCGCCAACTGAGGCGGGCCATCCCCGGGCGACTTTTTTTAGCTTGGGTGGGGCGGTAAATCCACAAATACGGGCATAAACCAGCCCTCTAAAGACGAAAGGCCGCTTGTAGCGGCCTTTCCATTTGGTGCATCTTTCTGCTTGTTAGCGTCCAGAGCGAAGTCGTGCGCAACGACAAAGGCAAATGGGAGGGTGAAGTCATCACCACCTTTGAGGCTTAACAGTTGGTGCGACAGTATGGTCTGGCCAGATTGAGACACCCAAAACTCAGTTTAAGTGGCAAGCCGCTAGTGATGCGTTTAATGATTGGTGACCCCGTTGGGATTGAGTTTGAAGGCGTCCGAAAAATTTACCGGCTCAGTTCCATGGCCAGTGCGGGTACTTTGGCATTTGCCCAATGTCACGAGGCAAATGTAGACAAGCGAACGCGTAGCAAAGAGCTTTCTTATCTTTTTAAGACCGCTGGTTCATGGCAAAATTCTAATGGTCGAGTTGTTGGCATCTCACCGACTTTGAAAGACAACCGCGCCAAAGCCGCCATTGTTTATCGATTCAAGCAAGTTGCCAATGGCCACTTGGGCGATGTGAAAAATGTGGGTGATGGC